>Ga0310344_10003966_pt1 | contig 11011 bp, 4 predicted proteins | sample HC15DNA20200_MG_FD_203801 | JGI IMG/M metagenome (GOLD analysis project Ga0310344, IMG submission 203801) | Marine microbial communities from station ALOHA, North Pacific Subtropical Gyre - HC15-DNA-20-200_MG | ecosystem: Environmental > Aquatic > Marine > Oceanic | place: Pacific Ocean: North... | reverse complement strand
ACCACAACTAGCACTTGTCGAAGAATTCAACAAAAATTTTGATACGTGCAGTGAAGACATCATATGTCAAATTGAATCGATACGGGACTTCTTACTAGTACGGGGTCGCTTGACCGCCAGTTTTACCGGCTCAGATAATTCAGCTACAATAGTACAAAATACCTTGGAAAACTGGATATCCGATATGCGTCATGAATCCATTGGTGATGCGTCTATTGGATTTACTCCGTATGAAGAACCACCATCTGAAGGTTTAGCTGGTCCCATCCAAGTTGCGCACTGTGCACAAGTCATCCCTGCTCCTCATTACTCCCATCCGGATAAGACCGCTTTGACGGTGGGTGCCCATCTGGTGCGGTTAGACTATATCATGAACGAAATCCGATTTAGGGGTAACGCTTATGGGGCGATGTTCAATTATAGTCCTCTTGGGAGTGTTCTTAGCTTGGGGTCTTACCGTGATCCACATATCAGCAGAACACTGGATGTATTTTCTGGTGTTGCTGATTACGTTCGTGAAGTTGCATGGACACAGACCGACATCGATCGTGCAATTATAGCCACAGCTAAACAATTCGAGAGACCTATTCGACCGGCGGCTGCAACCGGCCAGGCTTTGCAACGTCATCTGATTGGACAAACTCCTGAACTTCGTGAACAGCATTACTCTCAACTTCGGCATGTCACCCCGAAAGAGGTAAAACGAGCCTTGTTAGAATTGCTGGAAGATAATTTTACGATGGGAGCGGTTTGTGTGGTTTCAAGTCGGGAAAAGCTAGAAGCTGCCAATCAGGAGATGTCGGGCCGTCGACTAATCATTGAAGATATCTTGGGATAAAATAGTTCGGCCAGAAAAATCACCTAAATAACTGAATAGTCACTTTTTATGAGTAATTACTTTATCGCGTCATCGTTTATGGAAAACCATGGTTGTTTCTAACCACACACAGTCCAAGTTGTATGGAATGCTGTGCTACCATCCTGAAATTAGGGTTAAATATGGGAAGGAATTAACCGAACATAAGGAAAACGTATGAGTGTTGGTCGGCTAGATTATTGGATTGGCAAAAAGGTGTTGAGCGCTGATGAGATAGATAGTAATCGTTTTTTAAAAGCAGCGTGCCAATACGCGAATACAGTCATACAGTATGGAAGGGACAGATACAGCGGCAAAGGTATGCCTCTTTTTGCAGACTGCATGCACGTAGAGCATTTAAAGGCTCCCAGATCCATGACATCTCACCGTACCGGAACCGAGCCCAAACCAACGGTCTGGAGCTTTTTCCACAACCAGCAAAATTTGATGAGGTTTCTCGCCTCCTTGAGCCAGTTCACTGGGGAAGGTAAATATATCAACGCTGCGGGAGAAGCTACCGAATATATGTTCAACAATTACTGGTATAAGGAAAGTGGCCTTTTGCATTGGGGGGGACACGGTTATGTAGATTTGGTAACTGGTAATACGTATGGAATGAAAGGGGTTGTTCACGAAATAGAGGATGTATACCCCTATTGGGAATTACTTAGGGCCGTTAATCCTGAACGGGGCGAAATGCTTATGAAAGGTATTTGGGAGGCAAATGTCAAGGATTGGAATGCGCTACACTACAACCGGCATGGTGATTTCAAGAAACAGGTTGATCATGCAAACACGTGGAATAGATTTTGGGATGGATACAAGGATCCGGACATAAGCTCCGATCTTTCGTTCATCAGCGTGGCGCTAGACCTTTCGTATGCTGCATACAGTTTAGGATATCAAAAACAGGAAGAAGCACCCCGAATCTGGGCGGAACGATTATTGAATTTGATTATCAAACAGCGGGATCCGGAGACCGGTATTTGGCCCAACCTTGTACATCCGCAAATCTCTAAACGAGGTCTTAACATTTTCGGCAGAAAATATCCTCAGGCTACTGAACCAAGAGTCTATGTAGGAAATCAGTTGAACCACACGATTACTCAAATGATGGGTATGCTTGCAATTGTGGAAAATGCTCAGAAATATAGCCGCTTAGGCGAGATGGTCCATATCAAAGAAGCTGTTGAAAGGCACATCATCGGTTTCTTAGATGCCTCATATGATAAGGAAAGCAATAAGTTAAAAAGCATTATTATCGATGGTACGGATCTAACGGATTTCCGTATAGAGGGGCCCTTTAGATTGGAGAAACTCTACTTTGGAGCAAAGAATGGAGGATCCTTCCTGCCTCAAAGAATTACCCCTCTCTATACTTCTGTTTGCGCCCGAGGGTATCGGGTTTCCAACGGTAGTAGGAAATTTAGAGACTATCTTCGAGATATGTTCAAAGCAGTTGGAATTGGAGACATCGGCATCGAAAAAAATAGTGAACCGCGTTTGAATTTTAGTACTAATGCTTTAGAACCCGCTTATATTTTCGCATTAGTTGACTTGTTCCGAGTGGAACCGAAACCGGAGTTTTTGAAAATGGCGGAACGAATTGGTGATAATTTGATTGAAGCTAGGCAACATACCGATAGCGGTCTTTTTACCCTGGAAGACAATTTCATAATTCAGAACCCTGTTATGGACAAACCAGAGCTTCAGGAGCCTCATGAAGGGAAAAGTGTGACTGAAATTTTGGGAGACAGTCATAAAACAGCTAATCTTGATTCAATGGAACCTCTGGCTTTGCTCAATATTTACGCGGCACAAACTGAACAATACAATATCATGCCTAGTTGGGTGGCGGGAGGCCTCTATCTGAAGGTAAGTAGCGTCGGTCACATTTTAGGCAAAGAAATCCAACTATGGTTTGATAAACTGGCGCTTAAACAGTTTTACAAGGATAATAATATCGATTGTTCTTGGAACATCGACGAAAATTGAAGGGAAAACCGATGAGGATAGGCCTAGCTCATTCGGCTTGAATCTCGATTCTCGCCATTGAACTCACGTCTTCAACCCGTAGGATGCCTTCCTTTAAAACTTGATATTGGCGACTATCTTGGTTATCTGAAACCTGATACATTCTAGCATCAAGCCCTTTTATAATTATCATGCCCTTAGTAATTTCAGGTGCTGGAGCCGACAATTGGATTTCAATGTTTCTTTTATTTTTGTTGATACTTACTTCTGTAATTTTGGCATTACAGGTTTCAAGGGTTACTCCGAGCGGGACTATGTTAGCTTTGAAACCAAAGCCCGACCATGGAAACAGTTGATATCTATCCTCTGTTGCTGATCCAGAGCATCCGTAACCTGTTATCCCAAAGTGTTCATCAAACACCAAGGTAGAACATAATAAGCTCAAGTTTCTGTTGAGACCTATACCTAGTTCCAGTGATCGTGCTTCATTTACGTAGAAGTTGTATCTGGGATGGGTTCTATCGACTGGATTAAAGCGCCATTCTCTGCTATTATAACCCTTTCCTTTTGAATCCACACAACACCAGTGTCCAAGGAGACTGCCATATGCCATCTGGAGCAGGTAATCGTCGCCCGTAACTTGATAACGGTCTAGAAGAGGATATGCATGCAGAGAGGTGGTGTAATTCCCAATGAATTTGTTCAAAGCTGCGTAACTGTACCATCTGGGATACCAGTCTTTTGTGGATAATATCATTCTCACAACCGTATTTTTCAACTTCTCATTGTTGACCAGTTTGGCGAGAACATAGCAAGGACTATGGTTCGTACTTGCCCCTGGACCCAAGTACTCCGATGAAAAAGGGTATTCCTCGGTGACGAAATGATCGCTTCGCTTTTCAAGCATCCCTCTGAGTTCCTCCTTTTCTTCCATCATTCCTTCTTCCTCAAGGGCTTCTAGAATGTACTCTAGTCTGAAGGATCCGAGAGGTGCGTGACTCTCGGACATGTTTCCCCAGGTATATCTCTGAAATCCTCTAAATTTCAGATGGTCAGCATATGTTGAATCAAGGTATGAAGCCATGGCTGTTTTGTATGCAAAGAGTAGGTATTCTTTATAAAGACGGCTGACCTTTATATTCGTATGTTTTGCAATCCTATACATATTGTAATATATGTTGTAAGCATGCGGATAATTGTAAATTCTCCAGACGTAATCCCACCTTCTCCACGTTGTCTCTTGACCATTATCATCAGTAATTAAAAAATTTTCGATAGTTTCAAACCCTGGCTTTTCTTTAAGAAGTTCATACGTTTGATAATTATCAAAAAGGCTTGTTTTTATAGTGAACGTGTCGTTGTCCTGAAGCTTGCCGTAAAGGAAATGTTCTATAAACTCATCGAGCGCCTTTACTTCATCTGCATTGGGATAATAGGAGTTTTTTGCTGACAGAAAAACCGGAGGTGCGAAATTTCGGTCGTCGCTTCCACCTATCTCAATACTGTCTAGTCCATGGTCCATTTCCAAATCCACCATTTTTTCCAAGTCGTTATCCCAACTCCTGAAACTATAGCGACAAGGATCTTCAACATCCTTAACTTGCTGATTTTTTACAATGAAGTTGGCACGTGCATGAATTAGTTCCTCCAGTGGAGGCGTTCCATAGAACAATAGCGTTGTCCACTCATCGTCACCATAAGTTATTCGGATTCGAAGTTCGCCTTCCTTGTTGACACGAAGCGTGTAAATATAGTGTCCTCCCCAAGCACCTAAGGGCTCGACTGTTATCCCCTTGTCTGTTTCAATACCATGAATCGTCTTGGTACAACGAAGCAACAGCTTCCCCTCTCCATCTTGAGGAAGGACCATTCCCGGAATGACTTTCACATCGACCTTGCCGTTTTTGTAGAATCTCTCCTTGAGATCTTGGATGTCCCTTGCTATTTGAAAGACGAAGCTGAAGGTTTTCTCTCTGCTTGGTGTTAAAACTAAGTCTCGGTGACCGTTTTCTTTCGGGATTCTGGCTGCCGATTTGGAATACAGATAGATCAATGTACCTTGGGTTTTCATCATCGACTCATGTCCGTATTCCCCTTCTTCTCCAATAGCTTCGACAAAAGTATCTCCCGTTGGGACAATCATAAGATGATTTCCCTTACCACCGTACCGAATTGCAGAGTAACAGGATGAGTGGCCTGCAGCGAGATAGTGCTTCTCAAATCGATTTTCATTCAAGTACTTCTGGTTCTCCACTGACCTGTGGTTGAGCCCGGTAGTGGCGCTTCCCTTGTATATGCTTGTGTTTAGAACCATTGGTATTCCAAGTTCCCCAATGACCATTGTCTTCGACGCACAATTTTTGACTGAAAAATCCCAATAAATTTCATCTCTCTCAAGTCGATATGTACTTATCACTTCGAGGTTCCTAAATCCTCCGATGTATTCCGAGTCCCCCTTGTAGGAACAGATGATAGTATTATCTGTACACTCGATATTTCTAATATCATCGGAAAAGAAAGTATACATGGCATCCAGCTTTCCTTTGGGTTCACCTTTGAAACGGGCTTTGAGGAAAATATCTCCAGTCCATCCGTACATAGGAGCTCTGTGGTTCATGTCTTTCACATAGCGTCCTCTCCAAGCAACATTTGTCGCAGTATTTTCCTCATTTCCTATGAAGTTTGCGTCGTTGAAATCATTTTTTAAATATAGCCCTTGTAAAACGCCGGAAATGTCATCAACATCCAGTATAAAATAATCATTGCTCAGCCGCAAACAGGCGCCATGTGGTTTGTAAAGGGTTATTTTTCTTTCTAGCATCTTTCCATCCTTGATATATGATTTAAATTTTGTGTTTTACGATGCATCTTTCCATAACATTGGAAAAAACTTTCGACAAATTGGACTTTCACCCCTCTATTTAGGATGGTTGAATACGTAAAAGATTAGCTTGCCAATGATAGACTCTGAATAAAGGAAAGGTAGGAATCGAAGTAAATTAAACAAGAAAAGGTGGAGAAAACGAGTGAAATGACGGGATAGCACTTCTGCTTTTCATCATTCTATATCGAACCACCCACGGTAAGGAAGAGTCTGGCTTCCACGGATAATGAAATAGTATTTACCAGGTTCCTCGGTAGCTGGAGTTTTCTTGAATTCTACTACCGAAGGTATGCTTATTTCTGGTGATCCTACCAATTCAAAACCAGGAATTTCAATCCAAGCTTTAAACTCTTTTTTAATGAGATCCTCTCTCCAAGGAGCAAACAAGTTCAGAGTAATAATTCCTTTAGAGACCGTTGCTTCGACTTTCGGTGGACACGAGGATTTTGGCAGTAGAACCACACTGAATCCACTCTTTACTGCGACAAAGATGTTGGTTGCTTTCCTTTCTATCTCCACTGCCTTTTTCTCTAGGGTATAAGCATCAATTTCGTAGCCAGTAGTAATATCTGAAGAAAGTCTATCCAGCTTGATCTTTCGCAGTTTCGGAAGTTGCATGGTGCCATCAGGGTACCCCCCAACAAGCAGGTCATAGTGTTTCGACCGGAAGAGTGTTCCTCTCCAAAAATTGTCTTCTGGACAATAAGGGTCAATGTCAGAGGTCTGTCCATGGACAAGTGCCTTGGGGAACTGTGAACGTAATCGACGCCATTTGGTAATCGGGCCGTGATTATCCAGATTTGCAAATCGTTCTCGATTTGGCCAAGGCATATCTGGTGCACGATTAATAGCTTCACCCAATGTGCAAGCACCATCATTTTGGGTCATCCAGCCATTAAGAGCACATTCAAAAGCACCTAACGGATAATGAGGTAGCCAATAAAGTTCTGGAAATGCCACTCGAGCAGGGGTGACAGCGAAGCCAGTATGCGAATGAATCATTACTGAATTGATGTATGGTACCTGATAGTCAGTTCCCCATTCTGACATAATGATGATCTCTGGATTGATTCTGTTCATTGTTTCTCGGGTTGTACGCATCAGTTCAGCAACCCGTTGCGGACCGTTGTAGGGATTCTCGTGGTGGTGATCAGGATTGAAACAGTCCAAATCAAATGGTTGTTCATCGAGTCGGAACCCATCGAATCCATGTTCGATAAGATTAGTCGTTGCATGGATAATCCACTGACGCCATGAGTTCAAACCAGGACACATGGTCGCTTGGCGGAACCCAAAGCGAGGGTGGTGTTCCTCAAAAGGATAAGCTTTGAAATAGCTACCATCTTTGTGCATAAGTTCAAAATACTCTCTTGGCTTATTGGTTTCGACTACATCGTAAATTCCAGTGGATGCACCAAAATAAGAATTCACTTTCCTTCCGACACTTTGAGCTTTTTTGATCCCTGTTCTCATTTTCTCATTTCCACCTAGATCTGCACGGTTACCAGTTGGGTCAATACCTTTATCTGGTCCCCAATTTCGCCAGCCGTGAACCTCTTGTACCATAGTTTCACCAGTGAGGTAACCGTGTCGCAAGAAATGGTCAAAGTAAGCTAGTCGGAATTCGGTAGAGGTCTCGAACTTAGTGCTACCGATATGTCCTCCCCAATCAGGTAGGTGAAGGGAGCGGAAATCATTCGTTTCTTGGTACCAGCGTGGCTGGGTTGGGATATCGAACTTGGAGCGGACCCAATTACCATACTCGCGTGCAATTACCTTCCAGCTACCGTCTACTATCATTAACCTAGCAGTTGGCCATGTGTACATCTGACCGGATTCAAGTTCCACTGATGGTAGGTGAAGTACTTTCATAGCACCTGTTGTTTTACGATGGAATGACTTTGACCCCCAATCTTTGTCAAGAATCATATACCCGAGACTACGATTATTTTGCTGGTTATAGACGATGTCGAATTGAAATGTCCAATGACCTCCATAACGATTTACTCTATCTTGCCAAGCAGGAGTACCGGAAGCTCCTGCATATCTCATATAGACAGACAAATCAGTTGCGAGGTCATCACTTAAGGTAATGCCTGAGAGTGATGGGAAATCGGCCATGACGACCTGTTTGGAAGCGGATGCGTTGGTAAGACTTAATGTTAGATCAAAAGCTCCACTTTCGACTACCTCTACCTTTAAAGTCGATTCTAGTTCAACACCATTCTTTTCAATTGAGGAGGTAATCTTAAGAACAGATTGATCTTCATTCTCAAAATTGAATTGCCGCGACTGAAACTCTCTTGCATCGATTGAATGACCACCAATTGGAGTATCTTCAAGTGGTTGTACATCAAAGTAAAATGTAAATGGATTGCCAGTCGTAGCTATAGCATTTAGATAGGATTTGACCTTATCATTAAGGAGTGTAAGTTTTTCTATTCGTCCGGAGTTTTTGTCAAATTCGATTTGGGCTAACTTGCTCTTAACTCCAACAGTTGTGCCAGTTTCGGTCTGTGTACTCGATTGGTCAACAGACGAGAAGACTGCCATGACGAAATTGACTAGCATACCGACTTACCAGATTTTGATTTTAGAATGTTACTTGGAAAAAGATGTCCAAAATCAGTTTGAGGTGCCACATAATTGACATTATACCAGTAAATGATCCTTGGGGTCATTTACTTTGATAAATAAAATTAGCCTCTTATTTAGATGATTAGCATTACTCATTCCCATCTTGACTAGAACCCAACTTTGTTCTTAGATTTATCTAGAGTGACTCATCAACTTCACTTTCTTTAAGAACCCATTATTTTAAAAGGCTAATTTAATCACTTTGTGTCAAAGTAAACATTTAACTTAGAGAAGAGATAAAGATAGAAAAATCTTACAATACCTGTTATTAAAGAGCTTTTGGATGAAGATACAGTGAATTGGAAGCTTTACGAGTGGTTAACTTGTAGGGCCATTTTTGATAACCTTATCCGAAAGTAAGAATGGAAACCCATTATTGACCTAAAGGTGGAAACTTGTATGATTCTAGAAAACGCGATAATGCAGATTGAGTTAGACCCAACGTTGCCAATTGTCAACCAATATTTCCATAAACCTACCGGTCAATTGTTTGGCGGTGCTAACACAGATGGAGAATTACAAATTAATGGTCGTTGCATTCCTTGGCAAGAATGGCAAACTGTAGTTACGATTGCGCAAAACGTTGTCTCTTATCAAACGAAATTGGTAAACAGCCAGATTGTAATCCATTGGCAGTTTACCTTAGAAGGAAGCAACCTTTCGATTTCACTGATTGAAATTAATGACCCGGAACAAAAACTAGAATCAATTGGTTGGTCCAATCTGCCAATACTAATTTGTAATGATTTTTCATATCGATACTGGCACATGTCAACAGGTCAGCCTGATCCCAACGCTGGATACAAAATGTGGGCTACTGATGCCATTGGCGTGATTTCAGAACTAGAATTAGGGCCACCGAAACCTCTGATTTATGGAGCAATTTGGAATAATCAAGTTTGCGCTTTTGTTGATAGCAATTATCCATTATTTCCAATAGTACATCAGAGAACAACACAAGAAACCTACACTATAGCTCTCAATACATACCAATACCGAGTCAGAGGTGAAATTTTACCAATGTTACAGATCACCGTTGGTTTTTTGGGTGATATTAATGGAGACCAATTGGCTAATTTAAGTGATTATCGTCTTTGGATTAATCGTTCTCACTCTAAAGGCGATTCTCTTTACTATGATGCAGTCAAATATAAGATTTTGATGCACTATGCACCACCATCTGCTGGAAGTTGCACGAATCTGGAGGAAAGTGAAGAAATCATCAAAGCGATGTTTCACATTACTGATGGGTTGCCACAGATCATATATCTCGTTGGCCAACAATTGGGAGGACATGATGGCACCTATCCTACCCTAGGTGGGGGGACGAACCCAGAAATTGGAACAGAAGAGCAGTTAAGACAACTTTCTGAATCATGCCAGGAAAAATACAACGCAATCTTGAGTTATCATTGTAATATTGACGACGCTTACCGAAACAGCCAAGATTGGGATCATCGATATGTAGTCGAAAGTGAAAATCTGGGAGAGGATGCACTTAATATTCATGGTTCTATCTCTCATACACTCGATGTTGAAACGAACGAGATATTCCGTCGCTTGGAAGAATATATGGGATGTTTTCCCATAACGAAAACACTTCATTTAGATAATATGCGTCTCACCAATACCCTTAACCAAACAGGTTGGGAAGAGATTGGTATAATAGAAGAGCTTGTCTGCGGGCTAATACCGATTATGGAATGGCTGAAAAAGCGAGGAATTACGATTACCACAGAAGGTCATAATGGTTTGCCAATCGATCCCTCTATTCTGGTGAGTGGATTTTGGCATTACGATTCCCCTGACCGAATGCGCCAGATCCTTCACCGTCGTATCTCTGGCGGGGGACGAGGTAGCCATCTAGGTCAATATACTACGGCTGACTACGGCATCTGTAATAGCCTTCACATTGATTTTTCCTACAGAAAATGGCCTCCGGATGATCTGCCATTAGATGTTCGCCAAAAACATTTTGGCTGGGTGCCAACGGAAACGCTAACTTGGACATTGAAGCACAACTGGAAAGAAATTGTAGATTGCCTATATTTAGGTACTCTACTCCATCATTTTTACAATGAAAGGGAGATGTTGATCTGGGATGAGGTTGATAATGGTTGGCGGATTACCTATGCAGGTGATGTTGTGGCAGAAGTTGGTATCCAGTCTCCAAATTCGCTGAAGGTGACAATGAAGGAGATAATTGTAGCTAAAGATAATGATCGATTCATACCATTTAACGAAGCAATTTATGCATACAGTAAAGACGGGAGTAACCATGATTGGAGACTTCCGCTAGATTTTCAGGGAGTGCCGCTACAGATATTTACCCTGTCGAAAGATGGTCGAGGTTCTACTCCCATCTACAAGTTATCAGAGCAAACCATTCGTTTAGAATTGGAAGCAGGTGTGCCGGTTAAAATCGAAAAACGTTAAAAATTAATAGTATAGTTTTAACTAATTCTGTCTTTTCGTAGTCAGCAAAGATAAATTTAAAAAACAGATCTACTGCTAATTAGACTTGTTAGAAAAATCCTGCTTGCCCGTAATCTTTAGCGAATTTATCAATCGAAATTGTTGAAATGCCAATCATAATCGATTATAATGCCGCGATGGAATCCTTTATTGCGCTTTCAGTTCCGTTTGTCGCACTCTTGATT
>Ga0310344_10003965_pt1 | contig 11011 bp, 7 predicted proteins | sample HC15DNA20200_MG_FD_203801 | JGI IMG/M metagenome (GOLD analysis project Ga0310344, IMG submission 203801) | Marine microbial communities from station ALOHA, North Pacific Subtropical Gyre - HC15-DNA-20-200_MG | ecosystem: Environmental > Aquatic > Marine > Oceanic | place: Pacific Ocean: North... | reverse complement strand
CCGGCGATGCTCGCATCAGAACTTCCTGAAAATGATTGCCCGCCTGTGCGCTGCGAGCTGCTCGGTGAAAAAATGATAGCGTTCCGTGATACCGAGGGTCGTTATGGGCTCTTGGAGGAATTTTGTGCCCATCGGCGTGTGTCACTTTGGTTTGCTCGTAATGAAGAATGCGGCCTTCGCTGTCCGTATCACGGTTGGAAATTTGATGTGACCGGTCAGTGTGTGGAAATACCTTCGGAACCAGAAGATAGCGAATTCCGGAAGGAAGTAAAACTTCAGGCTTATCCCCTCATTAAAGTGGGAGACATTCTCTGGACGCATATGGGCGATCCAACAAATATTCCACCCGAACCGGAGTGGGAATTCGCGACAGTTGCTCCAGAACAAACAGTTTCGACCAAGCGTATTCAGGAATGTAACTGGCTGCAGGCGCTTGAAGGGGGTATCGACTCCAGCCACGTATCTTTTTTACATTCTCAAGAATTAGAGCGAGATCCTCTCTTTAAAGGCGCGAAAGCCAACAATTATAATTTAGGTGACCTGAAGCCATTTTTTGAAGTTTTGCCATCTGAAGGGGGCTTGTATATAGGCGCTCGTCGTAATGCTGAAGACAATAGGTATTACTGGCGAATTACCCAGTGGGTGATGCCTTGTTTCACAATGATCCCGCCGCGGGCAGATCACCCTCAGCACGGTCATTTTTGGGTTCCTATCAATGATAATTATTGTTGGACATGGAGCTACGATTATCATCCGAACCGACCGCTGACAGCGGAGGAACGCCAGGCCTGCCTCGATGGCAAAGGCGTTCACACCGAAAATATTCCAGGGACATTCCGGCCGGTGCAAAATAAAGAAAATGACTATTTGATAGATCGAGAGGCTCAGAAACGCGGTGAAACTTATTCTGGCGTCTTTGGCTTTGGAATGCAGGACGCTAGTCTCCAGGAATCGATGGGATTTATTGTCGATCGTTCACGTGAAAACCTTGTTCAGTGCGATTATGGTATTGTTATGACGCGTAATCGGTTACGTAAAGCGGCGACTGATTTACGTGATAAGGGGACTATGCCGCCCGGACGCGACCCAAAACATATGAAGGTTCGCTCCATCTCTGTAGTTTTAGACCCAGAATCGAAATACGCGGATGCCTGTCAGGATGAAATGAGGGCAGAGGAAGGTAAACTGCGGGCGACGGTATAACTAAACATTTTTAACAGAGATATAAAACCGAATATACGCTTAGCTATTACGAATTGGGTAGGTCTATTACTCCAATATCCTTGTCACCGTCTAAAAAGATAGTGGCAGTAAAGTCTTTGTAGCCGGCCCTCGAAATTTTTATGCTATAATCATTATTCAGCTTCAAGCCGGTTACCCAAAATTCGCCAAACTCGTCAGATTTGGTCTCTGATTTTCTGCCGTCTTTCAGGTCAGTAACCTCTACAGATGCGCCAATTATAACCTCATCCGTTTTAATATTTAATAGTGATCCTGTAATCCAAGGTTTTGGGAGTCCTTGCCAAAAAACCCGAGGTTTTGCTCCATACTCAGGGTGTAAAGTCTCGAGCGGGCCGCTGGCTTCTTCTATTTGGTCAAAGGTGATTGCCTCATGAGGGCAGACATCAACACATCGGGGGTTTTCTCCATTATCCAAACGATGGGCACAACCCGTACATTTTTGAGCGATATTAAGGTCATCGTTTTTATAGATTACGTCATACGGACAGGCGGGCTGACAGTCACCGCACCCGGTGCATAAATCCCCATCAATCCAGACTAATCCATCGCCTCGGGTTTTGATAGCGCCTTCCGGGCAGGCTATTATACAGGGTGCATCCTCGCAGTGCTGACACATTGTTGGCAGGAAGTTAACTCTCACACGAGGAATTTCTCCACGCTCCAACGCCGCGACCTTTATCCAAAATTGTTTTTCCTCTGGTTGGGGTTTTGTCCACGGTGGGTAGGAGCTATCGACATGTTCGTCCTTGCAGGCTACGACACAGAGATTGCAACCAGTACACTTATCGACATCGATCATAAAATTACGATGGGTCATCTTATATTTTCCGGTTTGCTATTCTTGACCAAAGAATCGAAATTAACGCCGATACTCGGCTGAATACGAGTATGATTGATTTTTTCAATTTCTGCCAAGAACCCGCTGACGTTCATTTCCGGAATATCGATCTCGGACCCTTTTTCATACTTTTCCTGGACTGTCGGTGCAATTAGATTGATACAACCCCCGCGATCAACAGCCTGGTTGTCCAATCTGACCAAGTCTATTTTGGCACCATGATCGATAGATACTGCCCCCGGAATGATCCGTTCAGTAATCAAAGCTCCACATAAGATGGCACCCCTATTGTTGTGGATCATTACTATATCACCATGTCCAATATTACGCTCGGCCGCATCTTCGGGGTGTATCCAACATGGTTCATAAAAATATTGATCTGGGCCTTTTAGTTTCCCCAATTCCTGGATCCACGGGATGTCATCCCCCTGAACATGGAAACGGTATTTAGGGTGATTGGACATCACCGTCAGAGGGTAAGTTTGAGCCTTTTTTGAGTGGGGTTGTTCCGAATGTGCAACCCACTTAGCGAGCGGCGGGCGCTCAACGCTATGAGGATCTAACCTATCGATCCGTTCTGAGACAAACTCGATCTTACTACTTGGTGTGTCCAATCCTTCCCCATTTTTCCAGAACCAGTGCAGGCCGCCAGTATGACGGCTATAGCCGTGCTGTTTCTTGATTTCAACCCACTCTTCCCAAGTCGGGCAATCATAAATGACATGTTTCTTTTTTTTGAAATGGTCCCATGATAGGTTGTCGCGAGTGGATGCCAGTGTCTTTTCGAAGGATGCCTTTAACCAATCATCCGGTGGTGGAAACGCTTCATCCAAGCCAAGCCTTTGACCGATTACCCGGTGTATCTCAAAGTCACTTTTAGACTCACCCACGGGTTCGATCGCTTGCTCCTGATAGAACATCGCGAAAATGTCGCTGCGCTGCACTACAATAAGATCTTCGTGTTCGTAATTAGTTTGGGCTGGTAAGATCAAGTCCGAGTAGGTCAGGTCGTTTTCCAGCCATGGATGGATACCGACGACAAAGTCAAGGTTTTCATTACGTAGCGCTTCCAGCCAATTATTGCCGTGACCCCAACTCCCAGGTTGACTGCCATTCTCGTTCCACACCATCCGGATGCCGGGGGCGTCGTCGCTGGCTGGGTATTGATAACTTGTAAATTGATCTCCTGCCTTTGCCAGGGCGGCAGTGGTGCTTTTCCATTTTATCTTGCGTTGTTGGATGGCTTCTGCGGCGAGGGTGCGTGGGATAAATACTGGTGATTTGGGTCCATGACCAATCGCATATTCGATCATTGGACTAAAAGCCAGCCCATGAAAATCAACATCCGGGTAACGGGGAACCTGCGCCAGTGATTTTTTATAGAATGACGGAGCACCCGTTCTAAGAAATTGCCTTCCTGGAGCACCAAAACCCTGCATAGCCAATACGTATGCCTCCATGCGAGCAGCGAGGTGAGAGAGCGTCCCACGTATCTTAGGTCCCCCAAAATATACCGAAAGCGATGTTCTTTTCGCCGCCCATTCACGCGCTAGAGCTTTAATCACGGATGCCGGTATTCCAGTAATTTCTGAAGCCCATTGAGGGTTTTTCTCTATGCCATCATCATTTCCCTGAACGTGAGCCTTGAGGGCGTTAAATCCCACTGTGTGGGTCCTTATATATTTTTTATCGTATGTTTCTTCGTGTATCCAAACAAATGCCACCGCAAGATAAAGGGCGGCATCAGTATTCGGTTTAATGGGTATCCACGTGTCCGCATGGGCAGCCGCGGCATGGTTAAGATCGGGTGCGATCGCAACGATTTTTATACCGGCCTTTTTAAGCCATTTAGGCATTTCAAGGGCAGTCGAGCCTGACATACCAAGGCCTGTCGCCTCTGGGTCGTTACCTGAAAATATAACCATTTCAGAATGCTCAAGCACGTCATCCCATACGGCATCTTGATGGGGTTCTCCGAGAGTATCATCGAATCCCCAGACATGTTTGGCTCCCCAGTAGTAACCTTCCCAGCTGTCAGGGTTTCGGACTTGTTGGGTCCACCATCCCCAGCCCTTTTTTTCACGTAACATATCGAAAAGGTAGTGACCCCAAAAATGTAAGGAATGAAGGTATCCGCTCTGCCCATGGCCGTCAGCCTGCACAAGAACTGGTTCCATTGATCCATACTTGTCATGAATTCTTTCAAGCTGCCCTACAATTATATCGATTGCTTTATCCCAGCTAATCCGAGAAAAGCTATCGGAACCACGTCCGGCACTATTGTTATTCTCTGGTGTCCAGCCATCTCGAAGTAAGGGAAATTTAACACGGGTGTTGGCATGAACCCTTTGTTTAGCGGCAAATGCTAGGGGCATTTGGACTTCTTTACGGGGTCGAGTGAAGCTTCCGCGTTCGGTAGTGTTAATTTCATAAAGCCGAACGTCATCTGGTATATAAAATGGTAGTGATCGAATAATTTTGCCGTCCTCGACGTGGCACTCGAGTGGAAAATTAGAACGTGCTAACCCGCTCCCTGGGTGCGAAACGTAAACGATCTTGGCACTGGAGTTTTCAGACATTATGTCAAAGTTTCCATTTCAACTTTAAAATATGGATGAATTATCAATGGTTTGTAAGACGAAATTATAGGACCTGTTGGCGTGTCTCTCCATCCAACATTATGACTTTTTGGGGGCGTATTATTCATTTTTGAACTTTGTCTATCACCACAGGACAAGTTAACGGAGATCCCGGCACTGGCTTTCTCAATCTTACGGGACTACCTTCACTTTATATTTAAAATTGTGCCGGTTACATGTTTATTTTTCCAGGATAATAGAGGAGTAATTTTGATATGGGAGAGGACCGAAAGCTTCATTTCGGCGCCTTTATGCGTCCTGTAACCATTCACACAGGTGCTTGGCGATATCCTGGTGCTTATGCTGACGCAAACTTTAATTTCAAACATATTGTGCGGTTTGCACAAAAACTTGAAGAAGGGAAATTTGATGCATTTTTTATGGCAGACCATTTGGCTGTCCTAAATATGCCTGTGGATGCACTCAAACGCTCCTCGACGCCAACTTCCTTTGAGCCAATGACGTTGCTACCCGCGCTGGCTATGGTTACGCAAAATTTGGGTTTGGTGGCCACTGGGTCTACAACCTATGATGAACCCTTTCATGTTGCGCGTCGCTTCGCATCTCTAGATCACATCAGTGGGGGACGGGCTGGATGGAATGTTGTGACTACTGCAAACCCAAATGCATCGAAGAATTTTGGTCGTGACGATCAGATGGAACATGACGAACGTTATAATCGTGCGCGGGAATTTTATGACGTAGTTACCGGTCTTTGGGATAGCTGGGCCGATGATGCCTTTATTCGTGATCAAGAAAGTGGCGTTTTTTTCGACCCTAAAAAGATGCATGTGTTGGATCATGAGGGAAAATACCTGAAAGTTCGAGGTCCGCTCAACATCGGCCGTCCTATCCAGGGTTACCCCGTCATTGTCCAGGCGGGAGCGTCAAATGCCGGGCGACAACTTGCAGCTGAAACCGCGGAAGCGGTATTTACGGCACAGAGTAGCCTTGCTGCTGGTAAGGAGTTCTATGCAGATGTTAAAGGAAGAATGGTAAAGGCCGGGCGCAACCCCGATCATATGAAAATTTTACCAGCTTGTATGGTAATCATTGCAGAATCTCGTGAGGCTGCACGGGCAAAACGCCTAAAGCTTGATAGTCTGGTACATTATGAAAGTGCAATCGCATCGCTTTCGATTGCACTTGGGACTGATGCATCAAAATTTGATCCTGATAGCCCCCTACCAAAAAGTATTCCGGAAACTAATGCAGGGCAAAGTAGTCGTGAGCGCGCCATTCGGGCTGCTACAGAGGACAACCTGACGGTTCGCCAACTTGCCCAAAGGCTTGGCGGTCACTCAAGTCTCTGCCTGCTTGGAACGCCTAATGAAATAGCTGACGAGATGGAGGAATGGCTAATGGCACGAGCTAGCGACGGTTTTACTATCCAGTTCCCTTTCGTACCTGAAGGTTTAGATGATTTTGTTAATCAATTGGTGCCAGTCCTGCAGGATAGGGGTCTCTTTAGAAAGGAATATGAGGGGATCACTCTACGAGAGAATATGGGTTTGCCTCGTCCTTCTAACCAGTTTTTTCCTTGCTAGCTAACTGCTTCGGATCATTCGCATTAGTTCGCGGATAGATTGAAAATTCTCGAGTTCGCTAATCGCGTTGGTTAGTTCATCGACCCTGCTATCTGACAAACGATTATCGGCGCATATGCGTAATTTTTCTTCCAGTTGTGCTGATGTCAGTGGGTTTTCCGGTGCCCCTAGTGGGTAATCGCAACGGGCGCGGAAGGTTTTTCCGCCTTTAGTGTCTACTTCCGCGATTGCTTGGCCAGGAATAAGGGATTCGTCGGAAAAAATTTCAACCTTCTCCGCAGCAAAATTCCTAAGAGTTGGGTTTTCATAGTATTCTGGTTCGAATTGATCCAGTGTTACTTTCCGGTCTTTTAAGAAAATTCCAGCAACATAATGTGCCGATAGCAAGGCCTCAAACTTCGTGTGGTAAATAGAAAACCCCCCATGCATTTTAAAAGGTGTCTGGTTGAGATGAAGACGAACTTTGACCACATCATCGAAAGAGACGTTGTATTTTTCTACTACATTAAATAACGAGGTGATAACCTCTTGTAGTGCGGTAGCAGAAGGCCAAAGGCGAAGCGCTATGCGTTTGAGCTCCCAGTCTTTACCAAGGCCTGATGTTACATTGTCCGGCAGCCCACCATCAGCATAAGTATTATATAAACCACCGTCATCAGATGTCAGAAATTCCTTAGTTGCAACGAATTTTTGTTCGGCAAGCAAAGCGGCCATCATCCCGGATAAAGCGGCGCGGCATTGGTGAAATTTTACGGTTGGTGTGCCCCAGGCTGCAAATGTTCCGGCCGACTGGCTGCCTGCTAAACCAAACGTCCGGGCCATGGTATCAGTATCAAAACCTCTCAGACTTCCCACAGCGGCTCCGGCACCAAAGGGACCAATGACGCCCGGGCCATGCCAACCTCTTTCCCGGAATATTGGATAATCTAGGCCAATGCCTACACGTGTTGTAACCTCGAAGCCTACCGCAAGCGCAACCAATAACGACGCGCCGGTAAGGTCATCCCGCTCCGCTATGGCTAAGGCCGGCGGTACAACCTCCGGTGTAATGTGGGTGAGCGTTGGGCGGTGGACATCACACATCGTTACTGCCGTAATTAGATAGCCATTCAGTAGAGTTGCCCCTGCAAGTGATAGATGGTCACCGCCAATCACGCTACTTTCTTCTGACTGCCCCAGCGCAGACGCTAAGGCGTAAAGTTGGCTAGTCTCCTCGCCCCGATGACCTGCCAAAGCACAGGCGAGTGCATCCGTTAACAAGGCTTTACAAAAATTTTTGACATCGTCAGGAATTTCCTTGATGGTCAATGAAGCCGCAAATTTTGCGAGTTCTTCCGTGGTACCCAGCGTCATTCTCATCTCCTCTGATAAGTCAACGGAACATTAGCTGCGCATGGTATTCTTTTGCAAATGCTATCAGATTTAAAAGGCCAATTTTTGGATAATTATATTTCAATGACCCTTCATACTAAATTGCCCCTGTGACAAGGTATCTATAGTCTGCCCAGAATTCTGATAGGGGGTATTGGTGTTTGTCTAGCCTCCACAAGGATTTCTTGATTACGATGTGAGGAATAAAATGTTAACCGGAAAACAATATCTCGACAGTATTCGCGATGGTCGTAAGGTTTATATTGGGAAGGAACTTGTCGAAGATGTAACGAGCCACCCGGCCTTTGCCAAGGGTGCGGACACCATAGCCACCATATATGATCGCAAGGTGGCCTCTGAAAATCGAGAAGTGATGGTAAGTAAAGAGGGAGACGAAGAGTTTTCTACTTATTTTCTTCAACCAAAGTCGCGAGAAGATCTGGAACGGCGATACGAAACGCATCGGCGTATTGCCGCTTGGACCCAGGGATTCATGGGACGTTCCCCTGATAATTTTCCTAGTTACCTATCGGGTCTTGCTACACAACCAAAATTATTCAATGAGTTACGTGACGGCACGGGCGATGCCCTTCGTGCATATTACGAAAAAGCGCGCCGGGAAGATCTGTTTATGTCGCATGCGGTCACGAACCCGCAGGGGTCACGCCGGGCCGGCTCCGAAATAGAGGCGGCAGGAACTGTATCGCCTACATTGCGCGTGGTGTCCGAAGACGATGAAGGAGTAACGATCAACGGACTAAAAATGATTGGTACCGGTTCTGTTTATTGTCATGAAACGTGGGTTGGAAACTTACAACCGGTGCCACCGGGGCAGGAAGAAGAGACAATTACCTGCGCTGTACCACTTAATTTCGATGGGGTTTCGATCTGGTCACGCAAGCCATACGAGCTATCGTCAAATCGTGAGTTTGATGCACCGCTTTCAGCTCGATATGATGAGACAGATGCGGCAATCTTGTTTGAAAATGTTAAAGTTCCTTGGGAACGCGTATTTTTACACAATAATGTCGCGATGACGCGTGAAATCTATTTTCGAACACCTGGCCATTCCCTCGCCAATCACCAGGCTAATATCAGGTTTGTAGAAAAATTACGGCTTATTGTGGGCATCGCACATAAACTGACGGAATCAAATAAAGCCGGTTCTATACCGGCGGTTCAAAGCACTTTAGGAAAACTAGCAGCACAACTTGCCAATTTAGAGGGAATGGTTCGTGGGCAAATTTTTGACTACGAAAAAATGCCGGGGGGTTATGTAACAATTAACAGACGTTTCATGTATGCCGCGTTGCACTGGTGTTCAAATAACCATTCTAAAATTTGTGATATAGTTCGTGAACTTATGGGCGGTGGGCCTATACAAATGCCGGCTGATTCATCGGTAATGGACAATCCTGAGATTTATAAAAAGTTTGAAACTTACTGGTCATTACCTGATCAAAACGCTAAAGAGCGAATGAAGTTAATTCGTCTTGCGTGGGACGTCTTGGGAACTGAATTTGCTGGACGGCATATGCTTTATGAAAAGTTCTATGCCGGCCCTGGGTTTGTAATGGATCTTTACAGCTATCAGCATGCTGGGTGGGACGGGCTGGATAAAGTGGTAGATGATCTAATGGCGGGATACGATCATTCCAAATGATACCGCCATTAGATGCTAAAATATTTAATCGGTACGGTTGGTAACCTCAAGTAAATGGTATCCGAACTGTGTTTTTACCGGGCCTTGAACTTCATTAACGGGGGCACTGAACACTACTTTGTCAAATTCAGGAACCATTTGGCCAGGGCCGAATGAGCCGAGGTCACCGCCGCTCGCACCGGATGGGCAAGAGGAATGTTCCTTGGCCAAATCGGCAAAGTCTGCACCTTCTGAAATTTTGGTTTTCAGGTCTTCGCAAAGTTCCTCGGTATCAACCAGAATATGTCTTGCTTCGGCTTGGGCCATTAGTAGTCTCCTAAATGGGATTGTTTATAAAGCTTAGAGATGTTGTTGATAGCGGGTTCGAGCAGCTGCTTCAACCAATGATAAGAGAATGCAATTTAGTAATTTCTAATCTGCCATGATTGGAAAATCTGTGTTAAACAGGTAAACTTAAATTTATTGAAGAAACTTTTCGCCGATGACCACCCTTCCGAGAGAAAACCTTCGCGATTATATAAACGATATTCGCCTTGATATTAAGTTCCGGTACGTTCCTTTTCGGGGTTACTATCGTTACAGATCCTATAAATATTTAAAAAAAATTGACCCTGAAATGGGGCTCTTGAAATTTATTGTTGATCCTAAGCGAATTTGTTTGGATGTTGGTGCTAACTTGGGGTTATTTACATTTTTTCTGTCGCGGTATTCGCGACACGTACATGCTTTCGAGCCGAATCCCTTGCCGTTGCGTGTCTTGCGCTATGTTGCTGACCAAAATGTGACTATTCACCAAGTGGCGTTATCTAATCAAACTGGTGAGGCTAAATTGGTCATTCCTAAAGGTCGAAAGGGTTGGTCAAGTAATGGTGCTAGCGTTGAATATGATAAGGACCAGGGATACTTGTTAAGAGTACCAAGCAGTCGCATAGATGATCTGGGGTATAAAGACATAGGGTTCATAAAAATCGATGTTGAGGGACATGAAATGTCCGTTCTTGAAGGTGCTAGAGAAACCTTGTCGCGTGACAGGCCGAATTTATTCGTTGAAAACGAGTTTTCTCATGCGGGTGATGGTGTACAGGACGTATTTGATATGATGGAGTCCCTCGATTATGACGGTTTTGCTTTAATTGATGGAGTGTTACGCAATACAAATAATTTTTTGGTTTCTGATCACCAAATTAACGCGAGGCTCGGTGAGCCTGGTAATTATGTTAAAAATTTCATTTTCATTCCAAGATAAGTATATCTTCATTTTTTTGGCTCATTTTTCATTTAGAAAAAATAAAATTATAAAGGGGAGGTCTGTATGGAAATTAAACTTTACTATGCTCCAATCACCTGTGCTTTGGCCCCATACATTACGCTCACTGAAGCTGGCGCTAATTTCGAGGTCATTCCACTGAACTTTCGCGTACAGGAGCATATGTCTTCCGAATATTTGTCAATCAATCCGAAACATAAGGTTCCATTGCTTATAGTTGACGGTATCAAGCTAACCGAGAATGTTGCTATTCAGCAGTGGATTGCAAAAACATATCCGGGGGCGAGGTTGCTTCCAGAAGATCCATGGGACTTGCTACAGGCTATCTCACTGATATCATGGTGTTCCTCCGGTATTCATCCCTTTTTGCGTGTTATCAACAGCCCACCAAAGGTGTGCGATATTGCGGGTACGGAGGAAAATGTTCGTAAACGTGCGGCAGAG
>Ga0310344_10003964_pt1 | contig 11011 bp, 8 predicted proteins | sample HC15DNA20200_MG_FD_203801 | JGI IMG/M metagenome (GOLD analysis project Ga0310344, IMG submission 203801) | Marine microbial communities from station ALOHA, North Pacific Subtropical Gyre - HC15-DNA-20-200_MG | ecosystem: Environmental > Aquatic > Marine > Oceanic | place: Pacific Ocean: North... | reverse complement strand
GGCATCATTTCCTCCATCATTTAAATCAGTCTTTTTTTGTAGTTTTACTTGTTTGTTGTTTTTTAGTAGTTTTACTTGTTTGTTGTTTTTTAGTAGTTTTACTTGTTTGTTGTTTTTTAGTAGTTTTACTTGTTGCTGATCCACTTTTAGCAATTAAAACCAATTTTTCTAATGAAGTAGAGGTCTTAATGCTCTGTTCCACAGAAGATCTATAAGAATCATTAGAAATCATATCATCATAATTTTGATCTGAAGAACCTCTCTGTTTTTGAAACTCCAAAATTTCCTGGATTTTTTCGTCAATTTGTTTAGGAGAAACATCTATATCTAATTGATTAGCCAATTTCTCCAATCCATATGAATGTCTTAATCTTTTAATTGCAGAGTCTTTAGTTTCTACATCCACCTCTTCTTGAGTTTTCCCAGACATCTTTAAATAATCATCCGGATTCATGTTTAATTGATTAGCCATATTATTTCTTTGTGAAACTAAATTATCAATTTCATAATCAATTAACAGTGGTGGCAATTCAATAGTGAGTACTTCATCAAACAAATCTAAAACTTTATCCGTATATTCTTTATCGTTTTGATCCTGCTTGCTTTTTAAAATTTCCGCACCTATAGACTTCTTCATTTCATTCAAAGAATCATATCCATCACCAGCACTTTTAGCGAATTCATCATCTACATTAGGAAGATTTTGTTCTTTTATTTCATGAACAATTACTGAAAATTTGATTAATTTTCCTTTAAGTTTTTCATCAGCCAAATCATCTTCTAATTTAATCTCAAATTCCTTAGTGGAACCTATAGCCATCCCAACTAAATTAGTAGCAAAACCTTTAAAAGAGACACCTTGTCCTTCATCAGCAACTAATGTAACGTTTTTTTGATCAACAACTTTTTCACTTTCAACAGAACCAATTACATCAATAGTAACCATGTCTTTTAATTGAACATTCCTATCATCAACAGGCTCCCAAGACCCTAAAGAATTACGCAACCCTTCAATTCTTTCATTAATTTCTGAAGCGGGAACTTTTACCTTGTTTTGTTCAACCCTTATTTTAGAATAATCCCCAATTTTTACATCCGGCTCTAAAGGAACAGTCAATTTCATTTTTACAGGTAAAATTTCCAATACTTCAACCCTTGGGCTTGCACTTGATTTCAAACCCTCGTCTTGAATAACTTTATTGGTAATTTCAGGTATAAGTTGATTGAGCGATCGCCTAACTAAATGTTCCTTGCCAAAATAACGTTCAACAACACTTCTAGGAGCCATACCAGGCCTAAACCCAGGAATTTTGGCATCTAAAACAACTGACTTGTAAGACATTTTTAAATATGGCTCTATGTCAGTGTCATTAAGTTCAACGTCTAGTATAACTTGACGATTGCTCTCTTCCGTTTGAGCTATCTTCAAAAATCAAATTCCTCCATTAAAAGATTATATCAGCATTGTGGTAAACAAGGAAGATTTTTATTCCAAATCACAGGAATATAAAATCCCTGAAAACTAAACATTATCAAAAAATTGATACCTGTATATTAATCGAATTTATAACTTTAATAATTGATTAAAAAATATCAACACCCAAGAATTTACGAATTATCTATTCCGCTTTGCCTGTGTATTCTTTTTTCAATTTTTCCCAATCAATTTCATATCCTAAACCAGGCTCTGTAGGAGCATATACCAAACCGTTACTATCATACTCAATATCTCTAACTAAACCAAACTTGTTAGCGCCTGTGCTTGGGAAAAATTCAAAAAACTCACAATTAGGAATTGCCATTGTAACGTGAAGATTAGCAACATTGTTAAGAGAATTACCACCATGATGAATCTCACACTTCATATTAAAACCTTCAGCTAAATGAGCTAATTTGATCATTGGGGTAATTCCTCCCGTAACGGCAACATCACCTCTGAGTATATCTGTTGCATACTCAGTGATCCACTGAGTCATACCGTAGTAACGTCCAGGTGCAAATTCTGTAGACATGATAGGTATGTCAAGTTTCTGATGTAGTTTAATATAGCTATATATATCTTCTTCAACCAATGGATCTTCGTACCAATAGTAGTTTAGCTCTTCTATAGCACGCCCTACTCTTAATGCATCCTCATACTGATAAGCCCACATAGAATCTAACATTAATTTCATTTCGCTACCTACAGCATCTCGAACTGATACACATATGTCAATATCACTCAAAGGATTTCCATGTGGATGAATCTTATGAGCCTTAAGGCCACTTTCTTTCATCTTAATTGCTTCAGCTACATACTCTTCCTTAGTTTCGTGATATGCAGTGCTAGAATAAACCGGTACTGAGTCTTTACAAGTCCCTATCAAACGATGGATTGGCTGACCAGCAATCTTTCCGCTAATATCCCACAAGCAAATATCAATAGCTCCGATAACATGAGTAGAAACCAATCGATTCATTTTCCACATATCCCACCAAATTGAACCAATATCTTGAGGATTCCTACCCATAATAATAGGCTTTATAAATTCTATTAACCCTAATGCAAAATGATCTGCTCCTATACCAGAAGATCCAAGAAACGAATTGCCACTAATTCCTTCATCCGTTTCAACAGTCACTACACCTAGCTGACGGACACCTCCAAATTTGGTGCCTACACCAGTATTCCAAGCGTTAGTTTTCCAATTAAACATTTCAACTTTTACATTAGTAATTTTCATAAAAATAATCCTGGATTTTTAATATTTTTCAAATTCTAAAAATAAATCCTTCTGTAACAAATCTTCACACCATATAGCATTAGAAATTAGGGAACCATCAGAAAAAGGAATCCCTATTATTTGAATTCCCAATGGCAATCGATCATTATCTAATCCAGACGGGATAGTTATAGTAGGAAATCCAACATAAGTCCATGGAGATTGAAAACTAGCATCTCCTGTTGTAGAAAAATCGGTCGCAGCAGTAGGGGTAGATGGAGTTAAAACAAAATCAAAATCCATCATTTTTTCTATCAATTGACCTTTAACAAATTTTCTAAATTTTTGAGCTTTAATATATTCAACAGCTGAAGTCATCAATCCCGTTTCAATGGATTCGGAGATTTTCTGACCAAAATCATCAGGCCTTTTTTGATAATTTTTTTGGTGTACAGAAGCTCCTTCTACATACATTAAAACTTTATGCATATTCAAAACATCTTCATAAGAAAAATCAACTCTGAAATCAACTATTTCTGCTCCTGATTTCTTAAATTTATTAATAGCTAAATCAACATTCTCAACCACATCTTTATTGGCCTTTTCAAAAAAATGGCTCCTCAAAACTCCAATCTTAGGTGATTTTTGTAGGTTTTTTTGAAACAGATATTTTTTTCTTGAAATTTTGACAGATCCTTTATCCCTTGAATCGTACCCCGACAAAACATCTAACAACAAAGGTAAATCTTTAGCATATTTTGAAAATGTTCCAACAGTATCTAAAGACCAAGCTAAAGGCATTACACCAAAAGTACTAATAAGACCATAAGTTGGCTTAAAGCCAACAACTCCATTGTATGAAGCTGGTCTCAACACTGATCCTCCTGTCTGTGAGCCTAAAGAAAAAGGAATCATACCAACAGACACTCCTACAGCAGACCCGGAACTTGAACCACCAGGAGTATGATTTGTATTCCAAGGATTACAAGTAATCGATGGATCAAAACCAGCAAATTCAGTTGTGACAGTCTTGCCAATATTTATTGCACCAGATCTTTGAAGTTTAGAAACAGCTTCAGAATTATAATCCGGAATAAAACCTTTAAAAATTTTAGAACCACATTCTGTGCGAATTCCCTTAGTAAAAAATATATCTTTCACGCCAAAAGGTACACCATGTAAAGATCCGACTGAATTTGGATCTTTGAGAAATTTTTTGTGAGCTTTATGTGCTAAAAATAAAGCATTTTCTTTATCAAAATTTGCCCAAACATTCAATTCAGACTCCCGTGAATCTACACGAGATATCAATGATTCCATAAAATCAATTGAAGTAATCTTTTTTGTTTTAATCGCTTGAGCGATATCAGATACGGAATAACGAAAGTAATTAGTCATCAAACAAATAATCCAATTCAACTATGTTAATCTAGATACTATATTCCAAATGCTTTACTGATAGAATTTAAAGCATTAAAATACTTTACCATCTAATTTAAAAACTTATTCTAAATGATGTTTACTTAAAATTATAGAGTCTTAAAAATTGCGTGGTCTAATATCAACTATGAGGAAATCAAATGTCAAATAATGAAAATAATGAATCTCAAATAGCGTCTCATTGGAAAGAGGAAGAATTAATATACCCCTCTGAGTCATTTACTAAACAGGCCAATTTGTCTGACAAAAACGTAAAGAAACAATTCTCCATTGAAAATTTTCCTGATTGCTTCAAAGAATATTCTGATCTAATTTCCTGGGATAAAGAATGGGATAACATATTTGATTCATCTAACCCACCCTTCTACAATTGGTTTGTGGGAGGAAAATTAAATGCTTCTTACAACTGTGTAGATCGCCACCTGACAGAATATGGTGATAAACCAGCATTGATTTGGGTACCTGAAGAAGAAGATGAGCCAGATCAAATCATTACCTACAACGATCTTTACCAAAAAGTTAATGAATTTTCAGCATTACTAAAAGATTTCTGTGGATTAAAACGTGGAGATCGGGTCACTTTACATATGCCTATGATTCCAGAATTACCAATTACTATGCTTGCATGCGCTAGAATAGGAGTAATTCATAGTCAAGTTTTTGGAGGCTTCAGCGGTTCTGCTTGTGGAGATAGAATTATAGACTCTGAAAGTAAAATTTTGATTACTGCTGATGCATACTGTAGAAACGGAAAACTTTTAGACCACAAAGTTAAAGCAGATGAAGCTGTCGCACACGCTGATTCAAATGGAACAACCGTTGACAAGGTACTTATATGGAAAAGATATCAAGATAAGTATTCTTCATCTTCTAAAATTATTGATGGAAGAGATTTTTTCGTTGACGAATTAATTAAATCTTACAAAGGTCAAATAATTGAACCTGAATCAATGAATTCAGATGATCCTTTATTCTTGATGTATACAAGCGGCACAACTGCAAAACCTAAAGGTATTCAACACAGTACTGGAGGATACCTATCCTATGCTGCTGGAACATCAAAATATTATCAAGATATTCATCCAGATGATATATACTGGTGCTTTGCTGACATAGGATGGATCACTGGCCATTCTTACATCGTTTATGGACCTTTATCTATAGCAGCAACAAGTGTAATGTACGAAGGTGTCCCAACATATCCTGACGCTGGAAGAACTTGGAGAATAGCTGAACGTTTAAATGTAAACATTTTCCACACTGCACCTACAACGATACGAATGCTAAGGAAAGCAGGGCCAGATGAACCCGCTAAATACAACTATAACTTTAAACTAATGACAACTGTTGGAGAACCGATTGAACCTGAAGTTTGGAGATGGTATTACGAAGTAGTTGGAAAAAAAGAAGCTGCTATTGTAGATACCTATTGGCAAACGGAAACTGGTGGATTTATTGGCACAACATTACCTGGTATTGAGCCCATGAAGCCAGGTAGCTGCGGACCAGGTGCTTTAGGAATAACTCCAGTTATTCTAGACGAAAATGGTAAAGTATTACCTCCGGGTAGTGGTAGTGCAGGAAACATATGTATCAGCAATCCTTGGCCTGGAAGAATGCAAACAATATGGAAAGATCCCGAAAGATTTATTGAAACTTATTTTGCTAAATATGCTGTAAAAGATAGTAAAAACTGGCAAGACTGGCCTTACGTCACAGGTGACGGAGCAACTCAATCATCAGATGGGTATTTTAGAATTGTAGGTAGGCTAGACGATGTAATAAATGTCGCAGGACATAGATTAGGAACCAAAGAACTAGAATCTGCAGCGTTAACAGTAGAATCAATTGGAGAAGCTGCTGCTGTTCCTGCAGTTGACGCATTAAAAGGCAGAGTCCCTGAATTGTATGTTTCTTTAAAACCTGGTTATGAAGATAGTGAAAAAATCATCAATGATGTAAAACAAGCAATTACAACCAACATTGGGCCAATCGCACGACCATCTCATGTATGGGTAACATCTGATCTGCCTAAAACTGGATCAGGTAAGATTATGAGAAGAGTAATTGCAGCAATTTCAAATTTCGTAGATGTCGGAGACACTACAACTTTAGCAAATCCAGAAGTAGTAGAAGACATTCAAAATTTTGTTCAAAATGAAAAAAAGAAATTGGGAGAAATACCTCAAGATATTTCTAAAGAGGTCGAAGAGGAAATCAAACGATTTGGAAGTCAAGACAACTAATATCGATTAACTAAAAACATAAAAAATATTTTATCGAAATTATTTATTTATGATAGAATAATGATTGGTAAATTGCATTTTTTATTATTTTAAATATTTTAGAGATTAATTCATGAATCAACTGGCTATAGATATCACCCATAGAACAACTGTGGGTAAAAAAGTAAAAAAACTTCGTCAAAATGGTAAAATTCCTATCCGACTTTTTGGAGGTGGAATTGACCCTATGCCAATGCAAGCAGACGCTAGTTCTTTAGGTAAAATACTTTCTCAAGCAGGTTTTAACAGCCCAATATTTGTTAATTTTGATAGTTCAAAAGAAGAAAATGTATGTTTCATTCGTGAAATACAAAGAGACCCTATTACCGAAGAACTATTGCATATCGATTTATTAAAAGTTGATATGTCTAAAAAGGTTACCGTAGAGGTGCCTGTTCGACTTTTTGGTGTCCCTGATGCGGTAAAAAATTTAGGTGGAATTCTTTTGCAATCTATTAACAGTATTCCAGTATCAGCATTACCTTTAAGTATACCTGAGAGTATCAGCGTAGATGTTTCAATCCTAGTTGATTTTGATAAATCAATTCGAATTAAAGATATTGAATTCGGAGATGGAGTTGATCCAGAACGTGATCCAGATACTTTGATAGCTAGAGTTGTTCCTCCTAGAATTGATGAAGAAGTTGAATCTGAAGAAGGTGAAATTGATCCTGACGCAGAATTAACTGAAGATTCTGGTGAAGCAACTGAAGAATCAACAGAAAATTCTTCAGAAGCTTCAGAAGCGTAATATATTTAATTTAAATAAATTCTTACTACAATTCTGAAAACTTGTCGGGGTGTGGCGCAGCGGTAGCGCGCCTGTTTTGGGAACAGGAGGTCCTGGGTTCGATCCCCAGCACCCCGACCATTTATTCCTATGCTGAAAGTGCTTTTACTATCTCTTCACAAAATTCAGGCAAATCATCAGGCACTCTACCAGTAATTATATTCCCATCTCTTATAGCAGGCACATCAAACACTTTAGCACCTGAATTTTTTAGATCATCATGAACTGCTTCATATCCACATGCATTTAAACCATTTGATAAACCAGCAGAAATCAAAACCCATGGCCCATGACAAATTGCTGCAATAATTTTTCCAGCTTCAAAACATTTCTTGGTAAGGCTAAGTACATCTTTATTAATCCTAAGTAAATCTGGAGAATAACCTCCTGGAAATAAAAGGCAATCAATTTCATTTAATGAGACTGAATCAATATCTACCACTGAATATCTATTACCTTCTGCCATAACAGGTATGGGAACTGTATGCCCAAATCTACCTGTAACGGGCTTATCGAAAAGCATTGGCCTAGTATGAAAACCATCCAATATTGGAACGATAGAAATATCAGCACCTTCATAACTAAGTTGAAGCACAGGATAAAGCAATTCTACATCTTCAAATTCCTGAGCTACAACAATGCAAATTTTCTTTCCTTTAATTTTATTAACCATAACAAACACCTTAAACAAAATTCAAAAATTATCTCTTTTGCAAACTTATACTAAAATAAAACGTTTTTTTATATAAAACAACTGTAAAAAGAGAAAAACTTATTTTTTATAAAGTATAAAATTAACCCATTAATAGAATTAACATTAAGTTTGTAAAATGCACCAACTCCAAAAAATATTATTTGTTTCAGCATTCATATTTTTTACTGGATGCTCTCAACAACCAAGCAACTCACAGGAAATTGTTTTTCCTACTCCTAATATTTCAGATATTGTAGAAACTAAAATAACTGAAGCATTAGCAAAAATTCCTACTCCTGCTCCTACTCCTAATATTTCAGATATTGTAGAAACTAAAATAGCTGAAGCATTAGCAAAAATTCCTACTCCTACTCCTACTCCTACTCCTATTCCTACTCCTACTCCTACTCCTATTCCTATTCCTACTCCTACTCCTACTCCTACTCCTACTCCTACTCCCACTCCTACTCCTACTCCTATTCCTACTCCTATTTCTGGCCCTGCGAACAAAATAATTGCACCTACAATACCTGAAATATTTAACGACTTAAATAAATCAATTGTTAGAATAAATACTCGCACAGGATCAGGAACTGGATTTATAATTTCCTCAAATGGTTTTATTGTCACAAACGCCCATGTTGTATCAGATAAATCTACTGCTTCTATTACACTACAAGATTCAACTACATATTTAGCTCACGTACTAGCTAAAGATTTGACTGATGATATAGCTCTATTAAAAATCAATAAACCAAACTTGAAACCTGTAAAATTTGGGTCTTCAAAACAATTGCAAATTGGAGAACAAGTTTTGGCTATTGGCTACGCACTTAATCTACGCGGGTCTCCAAGTATCACTAGAGGCCTTGTCTCTGGAATTAGAAATAATTCAATCGGAAGCTTAGATGCAATACAAACTGACGCTGCAATTAATCCAGGTAATAGTGGCGGACCACTTATAAATTTAAGAGGCGAAGTAATTGGAATCAATACATCTAGATCAAAAAATGCAGTTGGAATAAATTATGCTATATCAATTGATTCCGCATTACCAAAAATTGAAAAATTTATGTCAGGAAGCACATTAACTTCAATTAAAAACCCAGACTCTGGAAAAATACAAACTAAATATATCAATCAATCATTTCCATATTCTATTTTTATTCCTGATAATTGGACTCTACATAAAATTTCTGACAAATACACTGTGATAATCAATAACGAACATTCTGGAGAAATATCGATTAAAACAGAACCTGTCCCAGCTAATTTAACAAAATATCAGTACGCTAGTATTAACACAGAGCTAAACCCTAACAATCAAAATATTTTTTATGAGTTTCTGTCTTCATACAATTACACTGTAGCTAATGGATTAGAAACATGGGCGATCACCAAAAGAAAAAACTACCAAAATTCAACTGAATCTTTCATATTAACTGACTATTTTTTTATACATAATAATTATGGATATAAAATACACACCGAAAGTGAAAATTCAGAATGGAATTTAATATCTACTGAAATTGATTCAATACTTCAAAATTTTAGATTTAACGAAGATATAGAAATCATCTCAAAAGAAACAAACAACATCACAAATTATTCCTCATTTAATAATCCCGAATTTTGGTACAACGTTAATTATCCTAAAGGTTGGAAAAGTGACTTCTCAGATAATGAATTTATCTGGTTCCATCCAGACACAATACAATCTCAAAATCAAGAATCTAATATTGGCATGAGTATTTCAACATTCGACGTCAATGTTGAAAAATACCCCTCTATTGAATCTTACAATCAAGACTGGCAACCTAACTGTCCAGAAAATAGTAGCAAGTGTGAAATCAAATCGCAGGATGACTTTTTTATCAACGAAGCCAAAAGATTGAATCCTTATATTTGTTTCTCTATGGAATATGAACAAAATGGAGTAAAAATTTATTCACAAATAGTATGGTATTTGTCTGGGAAAAACTTAATTCAAACGGCAATATTTATGCCAACAGAAATTTACGGGAAAAATTCTACACATGAAAAAATTTTGAAATATATGCAATCTTCTTTCACATTTTATAAATTTCAGGATAAACATAACCAATATTCAATTTCCGTACCCTCAAATTACATGATTGGAGAAATAGACAATATGGATCTTTTTGTTTACGAACCAAACGGTGAATTGACGATCAGTGTTGAAGTGGAAGATATTAGCTCTGCACAAGATTTATCATTAGAAAATTATTCAACCAAAATAAATCTTATCAATGCAAATATTTTAGATAAAAAACCAATTTTTTCTTACAGAACAAATCCAAGTTATCAAATTAATTACGAATCTAAACAAACTTTAAATTCTGAACAAAAAAGAGGTAATCTAACTATCACTTTTACTGACAAAAAAATCTTCTTGGTTTGGATAGAAACTTTGCCAAACCGTTGGGAAAAACATTCAAAAACAATAGAAAAAATTTTAGAAAGAATGTTTATCAAAAATCATAATTAATATGAAGGTCTAAAAACTTCAAACCCAGAAATTTTTTGCAATTCTTTTAAAGTATAAACTCCTTCAAACATCTTCCCTTCAATTTCCCATGTAGGATACTTACTAATTCCCTTATATTGACATAATCTAGGATTTGAATTCTCTCCTCTTGGATCACATTCTACATATTTAACATATAAAAAATTTTCGCCAAATATTTTTTTTTGTTGGCTGCAGTAAGGACACCAATATGCGCCATACATTACAGCTCCAGTTTTAGTCAGATGTTTTGCCAAAGCTTCCTCTTGACTACTAAATGTATTTCTAGGAAGCGATTTCTCAGTAAATTCGGAATTAGTAGGTTTTTCTGAAGAAAAAATTTTTGAAATTACGCTACAACTAATCAACATACTAACCAATAATATAAAACAAATAATCCAACTGGTTTTTGAATTTGAAACCATATTAATAATTCCAAGATTTTTTAAAATACTATTGACTTGAAGATGAAACAGATTTACTCCAAGTCCAACCTATTGCTCCAGAATCCAAGATTTTAACCTTAGTTAAACCAATAACATATTTTGACGGAGATTTCCCTTCGTTTTGATG
>Ga0310344_10003963_pt1 | contig 11013 bp, 6 predicted proteins | sample HC15DNA20200_MG_FD_203801 | JGI IMG/M metagenome (GOLD analysis project Ga0310344, IMG submission 203801) | Marine microbial communities from station ALOHA, North Pacific Subtropical Gyre - HC15-DNA-20-200_MG | ecosystem: Environmental > Aquatic > Marine > Oceanic | place: Pacific Ocean: North... | reverse complement strand
AAGAACGAGCCGATGCCGCCCCAGCCGACACTGGCCAACCAGTTGATCGGAAACCAGGACCCTGATGGGCAGGAGGCCGAGCAGGTGCTGGTGGACCTGAGCAAACTGGACGTGGCCACTCGGCGGGTGATCATGAAGATGCAACCCAAGGAACGGGAGGAGTTGTTGCAGGGACTGCGCGAGGAAGGACCGAAGGCCTACCGGGGCTTCATCCGTGACTACTTCAAGAAGTTGTCGCGGGCCCGGACGAAGGGGCCAAAGAAGTGACTCCGCGTGTGGCTCACTGAGCCGACCACGGAGGGGGGCGTAGTCCGAGGATGCTTGAGTCGTTGTTGCGGTCGATCGGTGTGGCCGACGAGATGGTTGTCAACATCTCGGACACCCATATTGCGTTCCAGCGTCCACTGTGGCTTTACGCCCTGTTGCTGGTGATTCCGGCAGGCTGGTTCATTTACACCCGCCAGAAAGCCAACCTGGCGACGGTCCGACGCGGTTTCCGGGTGGCGTTGACCGTGACTCGCGTCTTCGTGCTGGCGATTCTGATCCTGGTGCTGGCCAGTCCGGTGTTGCGACTGACCGAGGAGATCGACAAGAAACCGATCCTGGCGGTCGTCTTTGATGCGTCGCAAAGCATGCAGTTGCCGGCGGGTCCGTTCGAGACCGATGAGGAACGCCTGGCGGTAGCGCGAGCGGCGGGATTGGCCGTCGGAGATGACGAATCGCTGGACGCTGAGGTCCGGGAAACGATCACCGGATACGGGCGGGTGCAACTGGCTGAAGAGGCCGTCGAGGTCGCTCGTGAGGAGGTCTTCGACAAGCTGGCAGAAAAGTACGACGTGCAGTACTTCGCCTTTGCTCGTCGCCTGGAACCGATTGAACTCTGGGACGATGGTGAGAGTGAAGGTGAAGGTGAAGAAGAGGCGGGGATTGCTGTCACGCAACCCAACGCTTCTTATCTCGGCGACGCCGTGCTGGGCGTGCTCGACCGGGCTGCCGGCCAGCGGGTCACAGGCGTGCTGCTGTTCTCCGACGGTCAAAACACCGGCGGAGCCAGCCCTGCTGACGCGGCGGCAGCGGCACGCGGATATCGCCGGGACGGCGCTCCGGTGTTCACCGTACCTGTCGGCTCGACCGCCGACATCCAGGACGTCGCCATCATTGATGTCTACACCAGCGGGCTGGTGGCCAAGAAGGACACGGTGCGGGTGCACGCCACGATCGAGGCTCACGGCTTCGACGGGCAACCCATCAAGGTCGAACTCGTCTCCCACAGTCGCGAAGGCGAGACGGTGCTGGCGACCAAGGAACTGGTGCTCAGCGGAACCGAGCAACAGCAGGTCGAACTGACCTATGTCGCCGAGGAATCGGGGCCGCAGTACCTGGAGGTGCGGGTGCCCGAGCATCCCAATGAGAGCCAGCAACTGCGGGCCAACAACCACGACGTGGCCTACGTGCGGGTCAGCGAAGAGAAACTCAAGGTGCTGCTGCTCGACGGCCGCCCCCGATGGGACTTCCGGTTTCTGAAGAACGCCATGCGGCGCGACAACGGCGTGGCAGGCCGACTCAGTGAAGATGACCCCGAGGTGGTGGTCGAAACCGAATGGCGGCGGCAGCCGAAAGCCGAACAGGACAAGGCCTTTCCGGCGACGATCGAGGAGATCGGCGAGTACGACGTGATCGTGCTCGGAGATGTGTCGCCGGAATTCCTCAATCGGGAACGCGAGGACCTGTTGATCCGCGCCGTCCAGGAACTGGGGGTTGGGTTGATCGTCGAGGCGGGGTCCGAACACATGCCCCACGCCTACGGGCCGGATTTCCAGGAACTGTTGCCGGTGGTGGTCCGGGAAGGCGTGGCCGGTCGTGAGGCGAAGGTGTTCGAGCCGTTTCGGATGGAGGTCTCGGCCAGCGGAGCCGTGCACGAGACGATGCGGCTTTATGAAGATACGGGCCGAAACCAGGTGGTCTGGAGCGGAATGCCCGAGTACTACTGGTGCGCGGCTGTTGAGCGTCCGGCGGCTGGAGCCGAGGTGCTGGCCTGGAACCCGTCGGTGCGGTTGGCTCAGGGCAAGTTGCCGTTGATTTCGTGGCATCCGGCTGGGGCCGGCAAGGTGATGTTCATTGCCACCGACTCGACCTGGCTCTGGCGACGCACCGTCGGAGATCGCTTCTTCTACAAGTTCTGGGGCCAGAGCCTGAGGTTCATGGCGCCGCGAGATGAGAAGGGTGGAGCCAAGAGCTTCATCGAAGTTCGACCGGTGCGGGTTCAGCCCGGAGAGGAAGCGACGATCGAGTTGACGGCGGTCCTTGACGCGGACGGGAAGCCCCGCGAGGAAGAAAAACTGGCCGTGGCCATCAATGGCCCCGGGGGGAGCAAGACCGTCGAACTGCAGAGAGATTCTCGCCGTGAGGGATTCTACCGGGGCAGTTTTCTGCCCGAGGAAGCCGGCAAGCACGCCGTGTCTTTCACTCCTCCGACAGGAGCTGCCGAGCAGGGCGCCGAGGCATTGCTGAACGTGATGATTGCCCCGGAGGAATTCCGCCAGCCGCAACTCAACCGTGCCACGCTCGAAGGACTCTCACAGGCCACCGGCGGCAAACTGATTCCATTGGACCAGCTTGGTTCACTCGGGCCGTTGCTGACCGGTAAGACCTTGACCACGCGGCGTCAGGACCAGGCGACGATCTGGGACAACTGGCTGGTGCTGGTGGTGCTGGTGGTCGTCTACTCGATTGACGTCGGAATTCGCCGGCTGATGGGACTGTCCTGATCCCCAATTGCCTCTCCAAGAAAAAAACACGGCAGATCGCCGATTCACTCAACCCACTGGCACTCCATGACCATTCCTCGCGTCGCCTTCCGCTGGCCCACCGCGACCCTGGTTGTCGGCCTGGCCATGGCCGTCACCTGGGGGATCTTCGTCGCCGGGACGACACGCCCGGTTCGAGCTCAGCCCAAGAAACCGGCTGCCAAGGCGGCGACGGCCGACATCCTGACCGAGAGGGACATCATTGACCAGGTGACCGGGTCACTGAATCGGTCGGTCAAGTACATGGCCGGGGTGCAGATTCGCGATGGATCGCCGATGGACGGGGCCTGGGACGACTGCAACGCCCCCAACGCACTGGCAATCCTGTCGATCATGGGCCTGGGCCACGTGCCCGGTCGCGGCCCGTACGCGGATGTGCTCGAACGGGCCAAGAAGTACATCCTGCGGACCCAGCAGGACAGCGGCCTGTTTCGTTCGAAGCGGATTCCCGGGGCCGGCCCGATGTACTCGCACGGCCTGACCACGCTGTGCATGGCCGAGATGTACGGAATGGACCCCGATCCGGATCTCGAGCAGGCGGTCAGGAAAGCGGTGGACCTGATCGTCCGCTGCCAGTCGAAGGCCGGTGGCTGGCGGTACCAGCCCAACCCCAGCCAGCAGGACGTCAGCGTAACGGTGATGCAGGTGGTGGCTCTGCGGGCGGCCAACAACGCAGAGGTTCCCGTGCCGCAGAAGACGATCGACAACGCGGTGAAGTACATCAAGAGCTGCGCCCATCCCAAGGGTGGTTTTGGCTATCAGAGTCCGGCCCAGCGACCTCCGACGACCGCAGCCGGGATTCTCTCGCTGCAACTCCTGGGACATTACGACGATCCCACCGTCATCAAGGCCCTGGACTGGATGTCAACGCTTCCAGTCAAATGGAGCACGGCTGGCGGGATCAGGTACTACTATTACTTCCACTACTACGCCATCCAGGGCAACTACCAGGCTGGCGGCAAGTACTGGAATCAGTGGCATCCCAGGGTTCGGGAAATGCTGCTCGAAAAGCAGCGTGAAGACGGCAGCTGGAATCTTCCCGGGGGCTCTGAAGGGGCCGGCGTCGTCGGACGCAATCGCGTTTATTGGACGGCGATGGCCTCGCTGATTCTTGAAGTCTACATGCACTTCCTGCCTGCATATCAAAGGTAAACCGGTCCCCCCCATCCGAACACTCTTTTCGGCACATCGCCGATTCACTCAACTCACTGGCGCTCCATGACCAATTCTCGATTCGCCTTCCGCTGGCCCACCGCGACTCTGGTTGTCGGCCTGGCCGTGGCCGTCACCTGGGGGATCTTCGTGGCCGGAACGACACGTCCGGTCCGAGCTCAGCCCAAGAAACCGGCTGCCAAGGCGGCGACGGCCGACATCCTGACCGAGACGGACATCATTGACCAGGTGAGCGGGTCTCTTGGGCGGTCAGTCAAGTACATGGCCGGGGTGCAGATTCGCGACGGTTCGCCGATGGACGGGGCCTGGGACGACTGCAATGCTCCCAACGCGATGGCGATCCTGTCGATCATGGGCCTGGGACATGTTCCCGGTCGAGGCCCGTACGCCGATGTGCTCGAACGGGCCAAGAAGTACATTCTTCGGACCCAGCAGGACAGCGGCCTGTTCCGTTCGAAGCGGATTCCGGGATCGGGTCCGATGTACTCGCATGGCTTGACCACGCTGTGCATGGCCGAGATGTACGGAATGGATCCCGATCCGGAGCTCGAGCAGGCGGTCAGGAAAGCGGTGGACCTGATCGTCCGCTGCCAGTCGAAGCGCGGTGGCTGGCGGTACCAGCCCAACCCCAGCACCCAGGACGTCAGCGTGACGGTGATGCAGGTGGTGGCTCTGCGAGCGGCCAACAACGCCGAAATTCCCGTGCCGCAGAAGACGATCGACAACGCCGTGAAGTACATCAAAAGTTGTGCGCACCCCAAGGGCGGGTTCGGTTACACCGGACCGTCGCAAGGACCGCACACGACCGCTGCCGGTATTCTCTCGCTGCAACTCCTTGGCCACTACAATGATCCCACGGTCATCAAGGCCCTCGACCACATGGCCAAGGTCCCGATCAAATGGGGCAAGTCGGGTGGAGTCACCTACTTCTATTACTTCCACTACTACGCCATCCAGGGCAACTACCAGGCTGGTGGCAAGTACTGGAATCAGTGGCACCCGCAAGTCCGAGAGATGTTTCTCGAAAAGCAGAACGAAGACGGCAGTTGGGACGTTCCGACGGGAATGTCCGAGCAGGCCAGCGTCGTGGGACGCAACAAGGTCTACTGGACCGCGATGGCCTCATTGGTGCTGGAGGTGTACATGCACTACCTGCCCGCTTACCAACGGTGATCCAATGATCCACAAGAGTGCTGCCTGTTGCGGACTGCCACTGTTGCTGGCCGTCGTGCTGGGTTGGCCCGGCCCGGCCGCCGCCCAGGTCACTCCGCGGATCACCGGCCTGATCAGTCCCGCGAAGGGACTGACCGGTGTTGCCGCGATCGAACGGAAGACTCGTAAGAAATTCGTCGGCAAGATCGTTGACGCCACGACCGGCCGGTTTGCCGTCGCCGGGCTCACAGCCGACAGGGTCTATGACCTCCAGGTCGATTTTGGAGCACGGTGTCGGCTCGAGGGCATCAATCTCAAGGTGCCGCGATCCGACTACGTCGAGGAGCAACCGTTGTCGGCCGATGACATCAAGGTGATCAACACCAAGGTCCGGCGGCTCAACAAGTTCGAAGACGAAGTGCAGATCCTGACCATCCAGGGGAACATTCAGCACGCCGCCATCCTGATCACCAAGCTCAGAACCCGACCGTTTTTCGGCTCAAAGCCTGGGGAACTGATCTGGCGAGCCGAACTCTGGCACTTCGAACGTCCCGAGGAGACGTGGTTGAAGCGCACAGATGAGCTTTTTACGGTACTCTACCGCCAACGCATGCAGAAGAGTCGATATGTCCAGAAAGCTGTGACGTTTGACGGTTCGCTGGGTGGGATTTCGGTAACGTCGAAGACCCCTCGGGTTGAGCTGGGTCGGATCGCGGCACCGTCGGCCAAGCCCGGCGTGCGACTGCGTGGGGCGGGCTCTGTTGTGGACAAGGATAAGAGCAGAGAAGTCCGGGGAGCGAAGACCCCCTGAGTGTTCTGGAGAGATGTCGTCGGTCGGTGGACCAGGATCCTTGAGAAGAGGACGAGGCCATGAAGAAGTTGACGAGTCTTGAAACGGGAACCGGCGGTCGCGTTCTCAGAATGGCGATCGTGTTGTCGGTGGCCGTCGGTCTGGCGACTTTCGCCATGGCCCAGCAGCAGAAGAAGACCCGACGCTTGGGCACCTGCGGTCCGCCGCCTCGCAAGAACCCCCAGCGGCAGACCTCTGCCGAGGGCTTCCCGCCTTTGCCGCTGCCCGTGACGCCCCTGCGTCGCAGCGAGCCGAAGGCCGAGCCGGCACCACCGCTGATGATGGCCAAACTCGAATACGGTACGACGCAGGACTGGAACACCGATCCCGGTGATGTCGACAACCTGATGCGGCACTGCCGCTACGAACTGGGGCTGTGGTATGGCTGGCGCCATCTGTCGATCCAGGAAGTGGTGGCCAACCACAAGGCGGACAAGAAGACCAAGATCCCGATCCTCTATATCAGTGGCCACGAGATGTTCGGGTTCAATCCCGAAGAGCGGGCCGCGCTGCGACGCTACATTCTTGACGGGGGAACATTGCTGGGCGATGCCTGCTGTGGACGCGAGGAGTTCCGGCGGTCGTTCATGGGCGAAGTGAGCCGGATGTTCCCGGACCGGGCCTTTGACAATCTCGAACTGGACCATCCGATCTTCCGTGCCTACCACAAGTACACCAACGTGCACTACCGGAAATTCGAAGAGGGTGTGCAGCACGATTTCCAGGGGCCGCCACAGCTGCTGGGAATGAACATCGGATGCCGCACCGCGGTGATCCTGACCCCGTGGGACATGAGTTGCGGCTGGGATGAGCACGTGCACCCCCACGGGTCACGTCTGCTGCCCGGCGATGCGATCCGACTGGGAATCAACATCATCAGTTACGTCGCCGGTCTGCGGCAGCTGGGCGAGGTGCAGGCGGTGACCCGGGAACTGCAGGCCCCGATCCGTCGGTCTCGCCAGCGGTTCCAGATGGCCCAGCTCAAGCATGACGGCGACTGGAACCCGGACCCCAACAGCACCCAGCAGTGGCTGCGTCACCTGGCGGTCGATTCGAGCCTGGCGGTTCATTTTGATCTGAAGGGTGTCGAGGCGACTCCCGAACGGCTGGTCAACTATCCGTTCGTCTACATGACGGGTCACCGGAATCCTCGCCTGGGCAATTCCGAGACCGTATCGCTGCGGTCTCACCTGCAGGCCGGGGGATTCTTGTTCATCAACAACTGCTGTGGTCGCAGTGCCTTTGACCAACACGTACGTTCACTGGCCGGCACGCTGTTCCCACAGCAGAAACTCGAAAAGATCTCCGACGATCATCCGCTGTTGCGTTCCTTCTACAAGGTGGCCGGCGTCCGCGATCGCCAGTCGGGAGGCCAACGGCCCCTGGAACTCTGGGGCGTTACACTCGGCAAGCGACTCGTGCTGGTCTACTCGCCTCACGACATGATCACGCACCTCAAGCAGGTCAGTGATCCCTACGGCAACGGTTACGACGCCGAGAGTTGCCGGCGGCTGGCTGTCAACGTTGTGGCCTACGCACTGCAGAACTGACAAGACCAAAACCAAGTTTCTGATTCCGCCGCCCACGGACGGTCGGCGGTCTCCTGCCCAGGGACGGGTGCCTGACGAACGACCCGATTCCTGGACCCCGGCTGTGGTCGGGCGTCCTCGATGGACGACACGCAAGGAGACCCAGATGTCGGCCGAATCGAACGACAGCCAGTCGCTGTCACAATCCAACGCCTCTCCGGATGACCTGAAGGCGATCGAGAAGCTGGGCACGGCCCGGCAGACGCTGAAGACCGAGATCGCCAAGGTGATCGTCGGCCAGCAGGAAGTCGTCGACGATCTCCTGACGGCGATCTTCTCCCGGGGCCACTGCCTGATGATCGGTGTTCCCGGCCTCGCCAAGACCCTGATGGTCAGCACCATCGCCGACGCCATTGATCTGGATTTCAACCGGATCCAGTTCACGCCCGACCTGATGCCCTCGGACATCACCGGGACGGAGATCATCGAGGAGGACAAGTCGACCGGTGGCCGCGAGTTCAAGTTCGTTCGTGGGCCGGTGTTCGCCAACATCCTGCTGGCCGACGAAATCAACCGGACACCTCCCAAGACCCAGGCGTCACTGTTGCAGGCGATGCAGGAACTGGAAGTCACCGTCGGAGGCCAGACCTACCAGCTGCCCCGGCCGTTCTTTGTGCTGGCCACCCAGAACCCGATCGAGCAGGAGGGCACCTACCCGTTGCCCGAGGCGCAGCTTGACCGATTCATGTTCGATATCCGTATCAGTTATCCGACACCCGAGGACGAACTCGAGATCGCCAAGACGACGACCACTGATGTTGAGGTGAAGATCAACACCGTGCTCAACGGTGAAGAAATCCTCAACCTGCAACAGATCGTCCGTCGGCTGCCGATTTCCGATCATGTCGGCCGCTATGCCGTCGACCTGGCCCGGGCGACGAGGCCCGAGGACGAGATTGCTCCAGGGTTCACCAAGGAGTACGTCACCTGGGGTGCCGGCACCCGTGCGGTGCAGTACCTGGTGCTGGGTGCCAAGGCCCGGGCGGCCATTTCCGGACAGTACAACGTCACCTGTGACCACGTTCGCGAAGTGGCACCGATGGTGTTGCGGCATCGGATCATGACCAACTTCCATGCCGAGGCCGAGGGGATTTCTCCGGATCGGATCGTCGACATGCTGCTCGAGGCCGTCGACGAGCCCAAGGCGGAGGCTTACGTCTAGGATGGCCAGCGGCAACCCGACTCAACTCAAGTACCTCGATCCCGAGGCCTTGGGCCGACTGAAAAATCTCTCGCTGGCCGCCCGGCTGGAGGTCGAGGGTTTCTTTGCCGGGATGCACAAGAGCCCGCATCGTGGGTTCAGTGTGGAGTTTGCCGAGCACCGCGAGTACACCCCGGGAGTGGATCCGCGTCACATCGACTGGAAGGTCTTTGGGCGTCGCGACAAGCTCTACGTCAAGCAGTACGAGGAAGAGACCAGCCTGCGGTGCTACATCGTGCTCGACAAATCGAACTCGATGTCCTACGGCCAGGTCGGTGGGATCAACAAGCTCGAGTACGCCAACTTTCTTGCCGCAAGTCTCGCTTACCTGATCGCCTTCCAGCACGACGCCGTCGGTCTGATCACTCTTGACGACGAGGTCCGTGACATGGTGCCCCCCCGGCAGGGGGCCGGGCATCTGAGGGTGTTGATGGACCATCTCGAGGCAATCGAGCCGGGCGGCGAGACCAGCCTGGCGGGTTCGTTCCACCAGTTGGCCGAGAGGATCAAGCGTCGTAGCGTGGTGATCATTATCTCGGATCTCTTCGATGATCCCGACGCGGTCGTCAGCGGGCTGAAGCATTTCCGGCATCGCAAGCACGACGTGATCGTCTTCCAGACGCTCGATCCCGACGAATTGTCGTTCCCCTTCGACGACGTCAGCAGGATTGAGGACATGGAGACCGGCCGCCAGATCACCAGCGATCCGCGAGCTTTCCGCGCCAGCTACCTCGAGGAACTCGAACGCTTTCTCGACACGATTCGTGAAGGCTGTCTGAGTTCCCGCATCGACTACTCGGTTGCCGAAACCGGTACGCCATTCGGCCAGTTCCTGGGCGCCTACCTCGCCCGACGTCACCAGATGCTCTGATTGTCGCTCATGTTCTTCCAGACACCCATCTACCTGGTCGGCCTGCTTTCGGCAGCGATTCCGCTGCTGATCCACCTGAGCCGTTCGCGGAAGACCCGCACCTTGCGGTTCTCAACCACGCGGTTCCTCACCGACCAGTTCCTCCGCAGCTACCGGATGAGCCGTCTCAAGGAACTGCTGCTGTTGGCGGCGCGGATGGCGTTGTGTGCGTTGCTGGCGATGACGTTTGCCGAACCGTTCCTGCAGGGATCGGTCGCCACCGGCGATCCGACTCTCAGTCGCAGTGTTGTGATCGTGCTCGACGATTCGGCGAGCATGCATTACCGCGATTCCGACGGCGGCACACTGCTGTCACGTGCGGCCCGCGAGGCGGTCGAGATCATCAAGGGGCTCAAGCCCTCCGATTCTGCCTCGGTGGTGCTGGCCGGCCGACGGGCGGACGGGCCACTGGCGGTTTACCCCGAGCCGACCACCGACCTGGTCGGGATCGAGAACGAATTGCTGGGCCTGGCCGAGTTGTCCAACAGTGCTGAGGGGCGACCGGAGGCGCTTGGAACTGACATTCCCGGAGGCGTGTTACTGGCCGAGCGGATGCTGGCCGATCGCGAGGAGTCCAGCCACGAGGTGTACGTGTTCAGCGATCTCCAGCAACGTGGCCTGGCCGCACCGGCGCTTGCCGGTGAGACTGAGGGCTCCTTCGATTCCCGGGTCGTCTTCGTCCCGGTGCAACCGACCGAGCCGGTCAGCAACCTGGGGATCACTGCCGTCCAGTACGGGGCCTCGAGGCCGATGGCCGGTATCCCGTTTTCGATTCGACCTCACATCCGCAACGACGGGGCCTCACCGAGGTCCTGCACCATCAGCTTGCACGTGCGTGCCGATGCTGATGCCGACGACGCCGACGAAGAGGGGTATCGCAAGGTTGCCGAGCAGGTCGTCAATGATCCGCTCGAACCGGGACGCTGGAGCGTCTTCACCCTGCACCACATTTTTCATTCCGGTGGCTGGCAGTCGGGATATGTTGCCGTCGAGGATGAACGTTTGACAGCTGACAACCGCAGGTACTTCTGCTTCGAAGTACTCGATGCGGTCAACGTCATCGCCGTCAACGGTGCCCCCTCTTCGATTCGCCGCAATGATGAACTCTTCTTTCTGCAGGCGGCCCTGGCGGCCGGTGGGGCCGATACCAATCCGATCAAGGTGACCAGCGTTCGGGCCAATGCCTTCCAGGGAGCTTCCCTGGATGACGTCCGGCTGGTGATCCTGGCCAACGTTGAAACGTTGCCGGAGGCGGCCGTCGGAAAACTCGAGCGGTTTGTTGATCGGGGGGGCAGCCTGCTGGTGTTCCTGGGGGACCAGGCTGTTCCGGC
>Ga0310344_10003961_pt1 | contig 11015 bp, 8 predicted proteins | sample HC15DNA20200_MG_FD_203801 | JGI IMG/M metagenome (GOLD analysis project Ga0310344, IMG submission 203801) | Marine microbial communities from station ALOHA, North Pacific Subtropical Gyre - HC15-DNA-20-200_MG | ecosystem: Environmental > Aquatic > Marine > Oceanic | place: Pacific Ocean: North... | reverse complement strand
TCAAGATAGATGAACCGATTGAAGGTCTCAAACCAGGTATGACCGCGGAAACTACGATCCTTGTCGAGAAGATGGTCGATGTCGTCAAGGTTCCGGTGAATTGTGTGCGTACTGTTGGCCAGAATAGTGAATGTTACGTTATCCAACCTGGTAACCCGAATCCGGAGAAAAGGCTGGTAACATTAGGTCGTAGCAATGATGTACATATTCAGATTCTGAGCGGTCTCAAGGAAGGTGATCGGGTTATCCAATCACCCGAAGATGCACTGAATTTGGATGAAGAGTATGTTGCTGGAGAAACAGAGGAAGAATCGGCGTTTTCGGATGATGAAGTGGACTCGGCCAATTCATCAACCGGGACGGAAGAAGGGACAAAGGAAAAGAAGAAGGAACCGAGTCTCATGGATAATGACAAGGATGGAGACGGCAAAATCAGTAAGGATGAAGCTCCGGATCAAGTGCTGGAATACTTTGATGCCATGGACAAAAATAAAGACGGCTATATCAGTCGATCCGAAAATGCAGCTGCTGTACGTGCGTATAAAGAACAGCAGCAAAAAAATCAGCAGGGAGGAGCACCTTAGAAAGGGAAGGCTGGGTAGCCGGAAGAAGTGGTAAGAGACGTGTTCCGTGAAACCACGCTTCTTCTATGTGTGATTTTTTGAATGTGGATGTTGTAAATTAATGAACGGGAAAACAAATTGGCTGCCACAAATAGTAGTGCTGTAGAAGTACAAGGTTTAACGAAAACGTACTTTCTTGGTGGGGATGTCGTGGTCCGTGCTTTGAGGGACGTAACACTCGATTTCCCGGAGGGGTCATATGCTTCGATAATGGGCGCCTCAGGTTCGGGAAAGTCAACGCTGTTGAATTTGCTGGGTTGTCTGGATCGTCCAACAGAAGGTCGATATGTTCTGGGTGGACAGGATGTTTCCGAGATGAGTGACGACCAGCTTTCCCAAATACGCAGTACTTCGATAGGGTTTATCTTCCAGTCCTACAACCTCATACCTCAGTTGACGGTACTGGAAAACATTGAAGTTCCACTTTATTATCAGCCGAAACGGCCAAGCGATGCTAAAGCCCGTTGTGAAGAGCTGGCAGAAATGGTGGGACTGTCCGACCGTCTGGATCATCGCCCCACACAGCTTTCTGGTGGTCAGCAACAGCGTGTTGCCATTGCCCGTTCACTTATCAATGACCCGTTTTTTCTTCTTGCCGACGAGCCTACAGGAAACCTGGATACCGCCACAACCGAGGAAATTTTGGGTTTGCTCCAGGAGCTCAACGAAGCGGGGAAGACCATCATCATGGTGACCCATGAAGATGAGGTTGCCGCTCGTACCAAGCGCAAGATTCGTCTGCGCGATGGTGCGGTTATCGAGGATGAGCTGGTGTAGCGAATGTGAGATATTCAATTAAATGGTGTGGTCTTTATAAACGCCGGACGAGTTTTCTTTGGCAGAATTGTGAGTAAGGAACAGATACGTGTTAGACCATTGGATTCGAACTATTCGCCTGGGGATGAAAAACATCCTGTTGCATAAGTTGCGGAGCAGCTTGACAGCGTTGGGAATTGTATTTGGTGTCTGTTCTGTAATAGCCATGATGGCGTTAGGAAAAGGCGCTACTTTTGAGATGTTGGAGCGGATCAAGGGGTTGGGTGCGACCAATATCATAGTGCGCAGCGTCAAACCGGTAGAGGATTCCTCCAATCAAGCAACCAACAGCCGTGTCGCGGAATATGGAATCCTTTTTGAGGATTATGATCGTATTCGCAAGACCATTCCAACACTGACTCGCGCGTTGCCGATATGGGAACAACCCAAAGAATTACGTCATCACGATAAGACCATGGATGGCCGGGTTGTGGCAACCAGTCCAGAGTATCTTCCGATTAACAACATGAAGGTCCGCCGAGGGAGATTTTTGCGCAATACGGATATGGAACGTAGAGAGAATGTTGCTGTGCTGGCAGCTGAAGTGGCACAGAGACTTTTTCCTGCCCAGGATCCAATTGAACAGGCGGTTCGTGTAGGCTATGACTATTACCGTGTGATTGGTGTTTGCGAACCTCGGCAGGCAACCGCGGCTATCGGGGGCAGTATGGCCGCCCAGGAATATAACAAAGATATTTACATTCCGCTGTCGACAGCCAGTCTTCGTTTCGGAGATCTGCGGGTGGACATGCGGGGTGGCACGATGGTGATGGAACGTACGGAATTGAGTCAGCTGACGTTGACTGTTTCCAGCACGGAGATGGTCGAACCGACAGCTGAAGTTGTTAAGAATCTGATGGGAACGCACCATTTAAAGGAAGACTATGCGGTAACGGTACCTCTGGAACTGCTCGACCAGGCCAAACAGACTGAAGAACTGATGAACTGGGTTTTCGGTTCTGTAGGTGGTATTTCCCTACTCGTGGGTGGAATTGGCATCATGAATATCATGCTTGCTACCGTAACGGAAAGAACACGTGAGATAGGGATCCGCCGTTCTCTGGGTGCCCAGCGAAAACACATTATTTGGCAGTTTCTAACAGAGACCATAGCATTGAGCAGTTTGGGTGGTGTTGTCGGTCTTGGAGTGGGAGTGGGAGTTTCGTATCTACTTGAACAGATGGCATGGGGTCTTAATGCAACCTTGCCTGCCAGTAGTTTCTTTTTTAATTCCGATCATGCGGATGCTCCATTTCGCTGGGATATCGGGATCGTACTTAGTTCCGTATTGATCGTTCTGGCTCTCCTAAGTGTGATGGTCAAGGGATCGCGTGAGGGTTTTAGCCCGGTACTCATTGCCCAGGCAGGCGCACTGGCTGCGTGTGGGGCTGTTGGTGGAATATTGCTGGGAGTAGGCCTGCCTTTTTTGATTACCGATGCGCCTGCGTTTATGGCTATGTTATACGAGACTCCGAAAGCGGATCAGATGGATGGGTTACCAGCGATTATTAATCCCATTTCACTGCCTATTGCGTTTGGTATTTCAGTTGCGGTGGGTATTCTTTTTGGTTTTTATCCGGCATATAGGGCAGCTATCATGGATCCGATTGAGGCGCTGCGACACGATTAAGTGCCGGCTTGCATCCTTGAGGTGGCCTGAATCGGTTTTGAAGCGGATCGACCAGCAAATGGACGGCTTTGTAAACTCTACCGAATCGTGATTACTGGATGCGGGAGTTTCAGGCAAGAAGATCAGCTGTCTGATTAGATGAACGTGTGGTTTTAATTCAGATGGAACCACCGGTAACCGTTTTCAAGCTGAATGCATCGGGTTTGGTGTGACGAACCCTTTTCAGGACTGAATGGATTCTAGGGAGCCGTTCCTGTAATGGACAATCCGGCATTCAGAGAACAAAGGAGTGTTTCCGTGCCCCAGCGAATTCGCGTATTTATTGCGATTGAATTGCCAGTGAGTGTCCGGAAGTGGGCCGTAGGGTTACAACAATCGTTGTCAGGCAAGGACATTGATGTGAGGTGGGTAAAATTACCTCACGTTCATCTAACACTGAAGTTTCTTGGTGAAGTTCAGGATAGACTGATTCCTGAAATCTGTGATTGTGTTAAAGGTGTTTCTCAGTCCTGTGAGCCGTTTTCGATGAAGCTTTCAGATTTGGGCGCTTTTCCCAATGTGGAAAATCCTCGTACTCTGTGGATCGGTGTGGCACAAGGAAGTGATCAACTCTTGGCGCTTCACGGTAAGCTCGAAAATGAATTGGAAAAGTTTGGATTTGTGCCGGAAGCCAGGCGTTTTACGCCGCATGTTACCTTGGGGAGGATTCGAAATGTGGCTTCGAAAACAGAAATTGCAGGAAAGCTGCGCATGAGTAACACAAGTGAAAGTGAAGCTGTTTCTGTCACGGAACTTGCTGTGATGTCGAGTGAACTTTCCTCGGAAGGACCACAATATCGTAGAATGGGCCGCGCTGCCTTGGGCTGATGGTTGTATGGGTAAATCTGATTTTCCTGAATAATTGACGGATTCTGGGTAACCCTAGTTGATATTACGGTTCTCTTGCAGCAAAATAGTGCAATCGATACAATAGTGTTCGTTTGTTCATTATCATAACCGAGACCCCTTAGGGTTAATAAGAGAGGGTGTATGGATGGCTGTTGCACAAGCGGATAGTCAGGAACGCGTACTGAAAACAACACTTGGTCAAATTGAGAAGCAGTTTGGCAAGGGTGCGATCATGCAATTGGGGCAGGCAAGCCAGTCAAGCATACCTGGTATTGCAACGGGAGCCTTATCATTGGATCTTGCTCTGGGAGGCAGGGGTGTTCCGAGAGGACGAATCGTCGAACTGTTTGGACCCGAATCCAGTGGAAAAACGACTTTGGCATTACATATTGTTGGCAATGCGCAACAGAAAAATGGTGTTGCTGCCTTCATTGATGCCGAACATGCGCTGGACCCATCTTGGGCACGACGCCTTGGGGTCAACTTGGAAAACCTGTTGGTCAGTCAACCTTCCTGTGGCGAAGAAGCACTGCAGATAGCAGAGATGCTGGTGCGTTCCAATGCCGTGGATGTGATTGTTATCGATTCCGTAGCAGCGCTGGTACCACGTGCTGAAATTGAAGGCGAAATCGGTCAGCAGCATGTTGGACTACAGGCTCGGCTCATGAGCCAGGCAATGCGCAAGATGACCGGAGCCATCGCGCGTTCAAAAAGTTGTGTCGTTTTTATTAATCAGATTCGCGAAAAAATTGGGGTCATGTTTGGAAGTCCGGAAACTACCCCCGGTGGGAGGGCTTTGAAATTCTACAGTTCCTGTCGTATTGATGTGAGGCGTATCAGTTCTATCAAGGATGGGGATGAAATGATTGGCATCCGTGTACGGGCAAAAGTAGTAAAAAATAAGATTGCACCACCGTTTCGCCAAACGGAATTTGATATGTTGCACGATCGAGGAATTAGTCTGGAGGGTGATATTCTGGATCTTGCTGTAGCTGAAAAGCTAGTACAACGAAGTGGTTCCTGGTTTAGTTATTCGGAAGTGCGATTGGGACAGGGGCGAGAAAATGCCAGTAAGTTCTTACGGGAAAATACCGATGTGTTGGAAGAACTGAGGGTCAAGGTTCTCGCGGCTCGGGGTGTCCAACCGGAACAACAACCAGAGGACAATGCAAAAAAATAATACACCGAACTCATTTTCTCATATGTGAGATGTGCCACTATCAGGCCTATGGTAAATAGAACCGACATCCTGATATTCCGTCGATGGCTATGGTCATTTTGGCTTTGTATTCTCTTTGCAGGGAACACAACAGTGGCTGTCTTTGCGCAGGAAAATGACGGTCTTGATGCCGTTCTCACGATTCAACGGGCCTTTCAAAGAGCGATAAAGCGTGCCGAGCCAGCTGTTGTGAGTATTATGCTGGGTGGAGCAGGCAGTCCGGTGTTATCACAGGGTGACCGTTCCTTACCGGATTCGATACGGGTGATTCCGGGAGCCCGTTTGGAATTGGACCCAAGGAGTCCGGAATTTATCCCATGGTCCGCGGGTAGTGGTGTAATTGTTGATGATTTAGGATTGGTACTTACCAATTATCATGTTGTAGAAAGATATGCCCCAGAATCGCCGCAACGACTTAAAGAATCCAGGCCGGAGCCTTCTCTTTACGTTGTGCTCCAGGATGGGCGTGTTTTTCAGGGAAGTATTTATGCGGCGGATCCTCGTACCGATCTTGCGATAGTACGTTTAATTTCAGATTCTTCCGTCTCACTTACGGAACAACCTGCCATTGAAGATCTGAAAGCGATTACCTTTGGTTCCGTCGAAAATATTCAGAAAGGGACCATGGTTTTAGCTTTTGGTAACCCGTATGCCATTGCTAGAGATGGGTCTCCCAGTGTGAGTTGGGGAATTGTCAGTAATGTAGGACGTTGGATGGGGCCCACCATGGATGAGTTCGGTCAGTTTGACCGGCCGACACTTCATCATTATGGCACTCTGTTGCAGACCGATGCAAAATTGAGTTTGGGTACAAGTGGTGGAGCATTGGTCAATTTGAAGGGTGAGATGATAGGCTTAACGACATCCTTAGCAGCATTGTCTGGTTTTGAACAATCCGCCGGATATGCGATTCCCTTAGATTCGATTATGCGATTTACGATTGATATTTTGAAAAAAGGACGTGAACGAGAGTATGGATTTCTAGGTATTAATCTTGGACCGTCTCAAAGGCCTACAGCAGAAGGGATTCCTGGTGGGATTCTAGTTGGCAAGGTGTTTGCGGGTACGCCGGCGAGTTGGGCAGGTATGCTCCGCGGGGATGTAATCATTCGGGTTAACGGGATGCCCATTCACCATCGTGAAGATTTGACATTCATTGTGGGAACCTTGCCGGTGGGCAGGTTGGTTCCTGTGGAGATCCTGCGAGAAGGCAAATCCTTTCAACAGTCCGTAATCCTGGGAAAATTTCCAATGCGGGAACGAAATCGTGTGATTGCGACAGTGAAGCGAAAACTATGGCGTGGAGTTCGTGTTGACTATGCGACGGCTAGGTATGAAATCATGTCTCGACAACCGCTGCCGCAACAAGGCAGTGTTCTTGTGATTCATGTGGAGCCGGGCAGTATTGCGGAAACTACGGGGTTAAAGGAAAACGATTTAATTACCCATGTTTTCGGTCAAACCGTACGTACGCCGGAGGAATTTTACCAGAAGGTAGATTCCGCTAAAGATGGGGCAGTGCTTTTGGCTGTTGATCAGCGGGGTGAAATAACACTTTCAGGTGTGGGTAACGTAAATGGCGAATAATCGGTGAATGTTGCAGTGGGGGAAGGGCTCTGACCGATTCAAGTTGCCTGGTTGGAGAGAGATTGTTCACCCAGTGATTATGTTGGTCAGTGTCGCAGGACTTTACGCAGAACAGTCGTTCCCGACATACCCAGAAATGCGTTTCCGGTCCACATCATCCAGGAAGGTTCCACCAAGCCCTCCTTGCAAAGATTCATTCCCAGCAACGAAAGTGGATAGTAGGCAAATAAAATGGTAACAACACAAAGGAAAAAGTTGCCCATGAAATCAGCCCGTTGTCCCCAGATGGCAATGGGTGCTCCGAGCATGACAAAGAAAAAACAACTGAAAGACATGGCACGTCGACTATGCATCTCAGTTCGAAATTTACGAATATCTCGTTGAATTCGCCAGAGTTTCTTGGAGAGCTTTTTGTGTAAAGGGTTATCTAATAAACGTTGAGGGTCCCCACTCATAACAGAAAAAACCGATCCTATGGACGCCTGAGCTTTCAAAAGCGATTCTTTACTTCCAAGATGGTGGATTTCGCGGCGCATTTGTTCAATGGTGAAATCCTGCGGTTTTTTTCTTACGGCTCGATTCCATCCCGGCAGAGCTATCGGCTCATCAAAGTGCTTAATGGTTAGGGTAGAACCATTACTGGTAGCAAGGTTTGCATTGTCCATTCTGATATGAATCAATCCCGCTTCATGGTCAATGTGCAGAGATGCTTCATCAGCGCGTGCGACCACGTCACTGCCTTGCTGGGTCCGATACATGAATGTCGGAGCGATGAGTTGTTTTCCTATGACATCTTTGACAATGATTCTTACGTGGGTCTGATCGTCATAGAGCACCTGCTTATTTCGGAGGATGTCGTAAATGACATCCTCTAGAGTATTCAATACCGTCGTTCGGATGCCGGCTCTAGCCCAAGGAACAAATCGATCTGAAAGAAAAAGTGTTGCGACACTTAACGCTGCACCGAGCAGAAGGACCGGCCAGAGGATAGCTGTGATACTGATACCAGAAGCCTTGATTGCAGTGATTTCTCCCCATCCTGACATCCGGCCATAAACAGTCGTGACACCAAAGAGGATACTTAGAGGAATGGTGTAGGGAAGTGTTCCGGGTATAAGAAACGGGGTAATCAGTAATATCTGCTGTGGACCGAGTCCGGCCTTACGTGCCTCAGCAATCACACCCGCAGACATCAGAAGCAGGGTAAGTGCTATGAGGGCGAGTAATGTGACAATCAGTACATCTTGCAGCACATGGCGTTGAAGCAAACGCATTAGCTCGGGATGCTCTCGGCTTTTTCAGGGGGATCTGGAAATATTTCTTTACAAGTATAACGTGGCCATCGACGTTTCATCCAGCCAACAGCCATGAGGTCGATCAAGGGACTGATTAATCGTTTTCTCGCAGAATAGTGGCTATGACCATATCGCCTTTGTCGGTGGTTGACTGGAACCTGAATCAGGTCACAGTTTGCAAACACCAAGAGCGAGGGGACGAAGCGGTGCAGTCCACGGAATAACCTAATATTAACTTTCTTCCAGGCGGATCTACGAATGATTCGCAGACTGCAACCGATATCGTGAATCCCGTCTTGCAGGACGGTACGACGAATCCGGTTAGCCAATTTTGAACAAAAACGCCGCCAGAGAGAGTCTTTTCTGTTTTGTCGCCATCCGCACGCAGCATCGTGATTTCCAAGTGACTCATATAGTTTAAGGATTTCTTTGGGAGGGTTCTGTCCATCGGCATCCATGGTGATTAAGAAAGTTCCTTCTGCCACCAGCAGGCCAGCGTCAAGTGCAGCGGACTGTCCTCGGTTGTGGTCAAGTGACAGGAGTCGCAAAGTGCGGGTATCCTGTTGTAAAGCACAGATGGTGGAACAGGTTGCGTCAGTGGAACCATCGTCCACAACAATAATTTCAAAGGGCTCTTGAAGTTGAGTCATTACGGAGTTCAACTCAGCGATTAAATCAGGAAGATTTTCCGCTTCATTGTGGGCCGGTAAAATAACGGAGAACTCCACCATAGATATATTCGGTGAGAATAAAAAACCGCCCTTAACTATCCAGTCGAAACAAGTAGTTCATGTAGCGGACAAGGTCAAGGTCAGTTGGTTGTGTTTATTTCTGTTGTATCGAGTTAACACGGGTCAGTGCAATCTATCAGAACAGCGTTCAGCAGTGGATTTGTGACTGTCAGTGGTCTTGGGATGGAAGACCCGTTACGCTAGAGTTTGTAGAGTCCTTATGTGAAATTACGAGCCGTTCTCTGGATGTGCGATCGCACTACCAATGTCGATGTCTGCGCCTTTCATCTTAAGCTCCAGTCAGCCTGTTTCATTTTCTAAACGCATCGCTTGGATCACCCTTGCGGTGGTTATGGCGATGCTGTTGCGTATTCCCCTGTGGATGCATGGTACCGATTCACTTGACAGTGATGCCGCCTGTAATGGACTGATGTTAAAGTGGATGTCTGAAGGCCAGGGAGGTTGGCACTTACCTGGTATTCATTATATGGGAGTAACCGAGATAATCCTCGCGTTACCAGCTGCGTGGTGTTTTGGAGTGAACACCTACACACTGATTTCAGGACCGGTAATAGCATTCGGATTATATGTGGGTGCTACGTATGGATTGGTAAACCTGCTTTACGGTCATCAGACAGCAATTCGAGCACTTTTGGCAACAGTATTTATTAGTCCTGACATACTTTTCTGGAGCAATTTCCCCATTGGTGGACATGTCCTGATCACTTTCTGGCATATGATCACAATCATATTACTGATTGGTTATTTTAAAACGAATAGAAAGCAGCAGCTTTTCGTTTTAGGTGTGTGGTTAGGATTAGGATTCTATACCTATCATATGTACCTTTTCACCATTGCAATGATTGTGCCGGTGATGCTGCTGCAAGCTGTGATGTTGCGCAGCCAGTCCGTTTTTCTTTTGAGAACATTCTTGTGTGCAACAGGGTTTCTCTTGGGGTGGTCACCACACTGGTGTGGTATATGGCTTCAGGAACCGGATGTCTACGGCACGCAGATTCAGTTCACGATTCCCGCAAACATGAACAAGTTATCTCTGTTGACCATGCAGGCAGAGCATAATCTGGATGTATTCATTACTGAGTGTTTGCCGAAATTTCTGACAGGGTATCGTGTGGATACGTGGTGGCAACACGCGTACTTAAGCATGTTGACCCTGGGAGTGGTTTTGATCTGGATAATGGTAGTACTCGGATTTTATGGGATGATCATACGATCCTGGTGTTGTAAACCAGCAGAGGGGAATCAGATATTTGCATTGCGGTCGGGTAGATTCTTAATGGCCCTGACGCCCCTTGTTACTCTAATGGGTTTTCTGATTCACCCTGCAGTTAACAACGAATTCAATTCCCGGTATCTGATTTATATCATGTCATGGTGGCCTTTAGCTTTTGCTGTGGTAGTTACACAACTGGCGTCCTGCCGGCGTTGGATGGGAACAGCGCTCATGACGACCCTGGTTGTCGTATATTCAGGCCTTCTGTTTCAGTGGAACAAAAATCATGATTGGCCTATCCAAAAAGAGTCACAAAAGCTGGTTACGTATTTGAAGCAACAAGAGGAGTTTCAATATCTTCTGGGTGATTATTGGGACGTTTATCGGTTTAGTTTTCTCACGAACGAACATATAAGGGGTGTTCCGATTCAGATGGGATCGGTGTACATGGCTCATGTTCGTTATACCGGGAGTATCCGGGTTGAGTCCTATCGTAAGGAATCGATAGGGGCGAAATCCGTTGGTATTTTGTTACGTCGTGAGTTGCAGTTGCAGGCCCCACCCAATTCCGAACTTCGCTTTCAGGATGAGCAATATGAGTTGTATGTATTGCACGATCAAAGTGCGAATCGTTGGCATGTTCCGGATCCAACACAATCAATTCTGTCGAGGCCTTAACCGCCAGACAGACCACAGGTTTCTGGAATAATCTTCGATGAGAAGCTCCCTGTGAAAAATATCGGAAAGGGCACGAAGGGAAACCGCGTCAACAGGATGTTCCAGCAGTAGATAGTAGATCTTTTCCTTGTCTAGCTTGGAATGAGAAGGTGCGGCAAGTTCAACTGCCGTCTGAGGATAAACCTCCGACGATCCAGTTAAAGCGATGCCACGATGCTTAAATGGGTCCGTTGTAGGTGGTTCAACCCATCGTGACCACCAGGTACCGTTTGGACGGAGCTGGGCAAATTTAGATGCGTATTCAGTATTTCGAT
>Ga0310344_10003960_pt1 | contig 11015 bp, 7 predicted proteins | sample HC15DNA20200_MG_FD_203801 | JGI IMG/M metagenome (GOLD analysis project Ga0310344, IMG submission 203801) | Marine microbial communities from station ALOHA, North Pacific Subtropical Gyre - HC15-DNA-20-200_MG | ecosystem: Environmental > Aquatic > Marine > Oceanic | place: Pacific Ocean: North... | reverse complement strand
GTGTTGGCGCAGGATGGGTGGACGACGCTGTTTGACGGTTCGAATTTGGACCACTTTAACCCGATCGGTGATGCCAATTGGTCGATTGCTGATGGTGCTGTCGGGGCTGATAGCGGTAGCGGATTCCTGGTGACCAAAGAATCCTATGATGATTTTGAGCTAACGCTTGAATTTTGGGTCGACGAACCGGCAAATAGTGGCATCTTTGTTCGATGTGCGGACGCGACGAGTGTCACCGATCGTAATTCCTATGAGGTGAATATTTACGACACACGTGCTGACCAAACGTACCGCACCGGTGGCATTGTGCACATCGCCGCACCCAATAGCGTGATCATGACTGGGGGCAAGTGGAACAGCTATGAGATTAAGGCTGAAGGTTCGAGGCTTATGGTTACTTTGAACGGTGAGGAGATGGTTGACGTGCGAGATACGCAGTTCGCAGATGGTCCCATTGCCCTTCAATACGGCCTCGGCGTTGTGAAATTCAGAAATGTCCGTGTCCGTGGCTTGTAAGATGTCCCGTTTCGCGGTGCCAGCCTGAGATGAGACCGAGACGACCGTACGACCGCCGTGCGTTTCTGACCGATTCCGCCGGAGCTATGGGTGCGGCCTTCTTCGGTGGGCGCGCGTTAGAACTGTTAGCCGAGCAGGGTGGAGCATCACCGACCGTTCAAGGGTGGGATAGCGGACAAGTGCGGCACTTGCTTCCGCAAGTCAGCGACACTCGGATGCTCATCAAGGCGTCATTCGCCAGGCCGCTTCGCGAGGCGCCAACGCTTCGTATCGGCACAACTGACGTTACGGGGAGGATGAACGATACGGCAGGTGAATACTGGCAGTTCTACGGAACGGATCTTGCGCCGGGTCGACGTTATGAGCTGTCTCTGCGTGGTAGTGACGGAGCATCATTGTGTGAGCCATGGCCATTGGCGACGTTTCCCGAACGGGATACGCGACCCGAGCGATTTAGGCTGTTGTTTTTCACCTGCGCGGGCGGTCCAGCTGGGACTTACGCTGGGGTTGGCGAACGTACCGGCTTTCTTCCAACAGCTATTAGGAATCGCTTACTACGGCGGGCTTTGTCCTTTCAACCTGATGCCGCAGTGGCGAACGGTGACCACATCTATTGGGATCTACACACGTGGCTTGGGGATAACGTTGGTGCCTTGAGTCCGAGTGGCGCGGAATCGAACTTTGACTTTTCCGGTTCGGTGTTTGGCAGCAGCAATGAAGTAGCGATGAAAGCAGCTGCCGGGCCACAGATTGTTCCAGTGTATGGGGCAGACTTCCGTTCCACGCCGATGTTTTTCTTACAGGACGACCATGATCACTGGGAAAACGATGCAGCGAGTGATGAGATCGTTAATTTTCCGATTCCCTGGTTCCAATTGCAGTTGGCGCGAGCTACACAACAGTTGTATTACCCAGAATTCCTTCCGGAATTGACTCGTCCGGCTGGACTCCCATGGTCGGGGACAAGCGGTCGCGGCGACCTGTCAGAGAGTTTTGGTACTCTTCGGTACGGCACTTTAGCAGAGGTCTTGCTCTACGATGTCCGCCGCACGATGACCCTCAACGGTCCAACAGCCGTCTTTATTGATCCTCAGGTTGAAAGCTGGTTGGTACGGCGCACTGAGTCTCGAGAGATTCGTCACGTGGTCCATGCGCCCTCAAACCCGTTCGGTTGGAGTGCCGGGAAGTGGGGAGAGTGGTATCCGGATGTTCTCGATCGTGTGGCAGGCGAACTTACGACGGGGATAGCAAAACCGTATTGGCAACCAGGATGGCTGACACAACATGATCGGCTAACGTCGGCGATTTCGGCTCAGGAGACTCGTGAGCCCTTAGTCATAAGTGGTGACCTTCATGCGATCGGCGTTGGTCGTATGCACCGTTCCGGAACGCTGAACCTGAATGCGAGGCCTGTTACGACGGTTTTAAGCGGGCCGATTGGGACCTCCGTAAGAGGTTTCCCATCGGTCGTCCGTGGAATCGGGGCGACCGTTCCGCAGCATCTTGACATGGAAGAATCGGTTGCACCAATCGAAGACCATGGTTTTACCTTGGTTGATTTTGTCTCGGACCGGATACTGCTCCGTCAGTTTCGTTGGGATGTGGACAGAGAGCCCGTGGAAGCTATTGATTCACTGGAACCGTTTTATACGACCGAGCTGACGTCGTAGGCCCGACAGCGTGTTCCGTTTAGAGCGGGATCGCTTTATCGGGCGTATACTCTGGACAGGCATGGTGCAAGTTGATGCCGAGGCGGGTGCGCGTCGGTACTGGAGGTGTGAGATGGGACAGCGGACTCTTATTACCCTTATAACAATCTTAACGTGTGTAGCGGTTATTCAGCCCGGTCTGTCTGCGCAGGAGCCGTCTCGGACCGCGTGGGGTGACCCGGATCTGCAGGGGACCTACACGAACAAAACGATCACGCCGCTCCAGCGCCCTGATGAACTTGTTGGGAAAGAATTTTTAACGGATGAAGAAGTTGCCTCCCAGGAGCAAGCGCGCCTGGACCGAAACGAAGAGTTGCTGTTGGCAGCGGCGGAGCGAACCGTTGTCGGTGGGAATGTTGGTGGCTATAACAATTTTTGGTTAGACGGCGGCACACGACCAACGGGACGGACATCACTGATTAGCGACCCACCGAACGGGAAGATCCCTCCACTCACCCCGGGGGGTGCGCAACGACATGCTGCACATAATGAAGCGTTTCCGGTCGAAGGACCGTTTGATTCGTGGGAAGACCTCGAGTTGAACGACCGTTGTTTGGTGTGGTCCGCGGGTCCGCCCATGTTACCCAGCGCCTACAACAATAACTTCATGATTATGCAAGCTCCTGGCTATGTTGCGATTTACGTTGAAATGATTCATGACACCCGGATTATCCCGCTGGACGGGCGCACACATCTTCCAGGTCATGTTCGCCAGTGGCATGGTGACGCCCGCGGTCACTGGGAAGGTGAGACGTTGGTCGTGGAGACTAAGAATATCCGCCGGACGACGGCGAATGCGGCTGCGACAGGAGGAGACCCTATCTTGCTTCGTGCGGCCAATGGCCGGACGGACGACACGATAACGGTGACGGAGCGTTTTACACGGGTAGATGCGGAAACAATTCACTACGAATTTACGATCGATGACCCGGCGCAGTGGACACAGAGTTTTTCTGGTGAATTTCCGTTCGTAGCGCTTCCCGCGGAAGAATTACTGTACGAGTACGCCTGCCATGAAGGTAACTACAGCATGCCGAACATTCTTGGAGGTGAGCGTGCGAAGGAGAGTGCACGGCGGTAGTCACTGTACGAGAACATAACAAGGCCGGGTATTAAACCTGTCCCGATCATTTGTCTAGAGGAAACGAGGAAGCGATGGCGAGGCACTGGAGGTGTGAGATGGGACAGCGGACTCTTATTACCCTTGCAACAATCTTAACGTGTGTAGCGCTGATTCAGCCCGGCCTGTCTGCGCAAGAGCAGTTTCGGACTGCGTGGGGCGACCCGGATTTGCAGGGGACTTATACGAACAAAACGATCACGCCGCTCCAGCGACCCGATGAACTTGTTGGGAAAGAATTTTTAACGGATGAAGAAGTCGCCTCCCAGGAGCAAGCACGCCTGAACCGAAACGAAGAGTTGCTGTTGGCAGCGGCGGAGCGAACGGTGGCTGGTGGCAACATCGGTGCTTACAACAATTTTTGGATGGACAATGGAACGCGTCCGACGGGACGAACCTCACTGATTAGCGATCCTCCGAACGGTAAAATCCCTCCGTTGACCCCGGAGGGGGCTCGCCGTGATTCAGCTCACAAGGAGTCGTATCCAGCAGCAGGGCCGTTTGACTCATGGGAAGACCTCGATTTGAATGACCGCTGTATGGTGTGGTCCGCGGGTCCACCGATGTTGCCCACTGCGTACAACAACAATTTCATCATCATGCAGGCTCCCGGCTATGTCGCGATTTACGTTGAAATGATTCATGACACCCGGATTATCCCGCTGGATGGGCGTACGCATCTTCCAAGCGATGTTCGTCAGTGGCTTGGTGACGCCCGCGGTCACTGGGAAGGTGAGACATTGGTCGTGGAGACTAAGAATATCCGCCGGACGACGGCGAGCGCGGGTACGGTAGGTGGGGACCCCATCTTGCTTCGTATGGCCAACGGCCGCACGGACGACACGATAACGGTGACGGAGCGTTTTACCAGGATAGACGCGGGGACAGTTCACTACGAATTTACGATCGACGATCCGACGCAGTGGACACAGAGTTTTTCTGGCGAGTTTCCGTTCGTAGCGCTTCCCGAGGAAGAAGCACTGTACGAGTACGCCTGCCATGAAGGTAACTACAGCATGCCGAACATTCTTGGAGGTGAGCGTGAGAAGGAGAATGCACGGCGGTAGTAGGTGAACTAAAAGAAACGATGGCTGAATATTGATCCGGTCCCGATCAATTGAGTAGAGAAGGCGAGGGAGTGATGGCGAGGCAAAATAGTCCTCAATTCGTGTATGTCGCGCAGCAGGACGATAACAAAATTTCCATTTACACCCTTGACTCCATGACTGGAGAGCTGGTGTTGCGGGAGGATGTTGAGATAGACGGGGGCCCGGCTCCACTTGCTATTGCACCTGATAAACGCTTTCTCTATGTGGGACGACGTGGTGCTCAGGAGATCTCGAGTTATCGGATCGATCCAAATACGGGAGGATTAACGTTTATTGGAACGACGCCCCTCCAAGGAGAGCCCGTTTATGTAGCGACCGACCAGTCAGGCCGGTATGTGATGTCCGCGTATTACTACCAGAGCACGGCTGCGGTGCATGCGGTTAATGACGAGGGGGTTGCGACGTTTCCGCCGGTCGAATGGCGTTTCACGGCGCATGGTGCTCATGCGATTCGAACAGATCGATCGAATCGGTTCGCGTACGTCCCGCATATTGCTAATCGAGGCCCAAACGCTATCTTTCAGTTTAGATTCGATGCGCGGACGGGGCGTCTGACGGCGAACGAGCCGGCAAAGCACTCGCCAGCGGACTATCTTGGTCCTAGAGCTCTGACCTTTCATCCGAATCTCGACATTGTTTACTTCTCTGACGAACAGGGAAGTAGCGTGACTGGTTATAACATCGATCAGGCAACCGGCACGTTGACGCCGTTTCAAACCATCTCCACCCTTCCGACTGACTACAGTGGGTCGAATACGTGTTCCCAAATCCAGATAACGGAATCGGGGCGGTTTCTCTATGCCCCGAATCGTGGGCACAATAGTGTGGCGAGTTTTCAGGTCGATGGCTCGACTGGCCGTTTGACTGCGACCGGTCGTGTGGGAACGGAGCCGGTTCCCCGGGCGTTTGGTGTTGATCCGGATGGACGGTTTGTCTTTGCCGCAGGACAACAATCGAGTCGCCTCGCCTCGTATCGTATTGATCAAAATGATGGCGCACTGACACCGTTGGAGACGTACGAAATCGGTGCCAACCCAATGTGGGTATTGATCACGAGACTTGCCTGAACCTGAAGTATCGTTGAGTTCACGCAATAGGTTGTTATTCCGAAACGGTCGCGTTCGTAATCGGAGGCCAGAAAAATGGAGATCGGTGTGTTCCGTGCGTTGGTGATGTTTTTTGCTGCTACAGCCTTTGTGGGGTGCGACACGTCTTCGTTTACGCAACCTGAGACGCGTGAACCAACATCGATTGCGCAATTCGATCAATGGATGGACGAATATTCCAATTGGGGACGTTGGGGTAGTGCTGACGAGCTTGGTGCGGCTAACTTAATCACGGATGCGAAACGTCGAGAAGCGGCGGCCCTGGTGGAGACCGGAGAAACTGTTTCATTGTCACACGATTTTTTAACGGAAGCAGCGGAGGATGCGAGAGAGCCCTATGTGCTGCAGATGACCGTTAATGACGAGGGGCAAAATGCTGGTGACCGTGTGGACGTCTATTTTCATGGAGTCACCTATTCGCATCTTGATGGTTTATGTCACGTCTTTTACAAAGACAAGATCTACAACGGTGCTGAGTTCCGTGACGTTGTTACTGAAGATGGCTGTCTCAAGATGGACACGACGCAGATGAAGGATGGATTGGTGACACGTGCCGTTCTCGTGGACATTCCACTTCTGAAGGGTGTGCCATACCTCGAGCCGGGCACAAAAGTCTTTCCGGAAGATCTTGAGGCATGGGAAGAATACGCCGGTGTGACTCTGACCTCAGGTGATGCGCTGCTGCTACGAACGGGACGGTGGGCGAGGCGTGCGGCGACTGGTGCGACGGGGGTGATGTCAGGCTGGGACGCATCTGCCATCCCGCTTTTGGCCCACCGTGACATTTCGTTGCTTGGTGCGGATGCGGTGCATGAAGCTCCAGACAGTGTTCCCGGGCTTGGTGTGAATCCGATTCACCGGTTTGCGATTGTCGCGCGTGGTATTAATCTTCTAGATAATCTCGATCTTGACGCTGTGGCAGAAACAGCGGCCCGGTTGAAGCGTTGGGAGTTCATGTTGGTAGTTGCGCCGCTTCGTGTTCCAGGCGGAACCGGTTCACCCGTAAATCCGATTGCAATTTTTTGATGTACGACAGATAAGTTTCTGAGGGGAAAGCCAAACAGATGATTACTAAATGTATGCACCGATACCTGATCTTTACGTGTGCTGGTCTTATTGCCACGTTGTTGGTGATGGAGATCACGACGGCGCAAGAATTAACGTACACACCAGTGACTGATGAGCGTTTGCGATCGCCGGATGCCAGTGATTGGTTGATGTACCGCGGAACCTATGACAGTTGGGGCTATAGCTCGCTCGACCAGATAACAACCGAGAACGTGTCTAGACTGGTGCCGGTGTGGTCGATGTCGACAGGCGTTACGTCAGGTCATCAATCTCCGCCGATTGTTAACGACGGTGTCATGTTTGTAACGACACCGGATGCTCAAGTAATTGCAATTGATGCAAAGACAGGGGACCAGCTCTGGCGGTATCGACGTCAGGTGCCGGAGGATGCCGTTCGCTCACATCGCACGAATCGCGGTGTTGGTCTCTATGGCGACAAGGTGTTTTTTACGACCCATGATGCCGTTGTGCAAGCGCTTGATGCGATGAGTGGCGAACTGGTCTGGGAGACGTCAGTCGCTGACTACCGTGCTGGTTACTACATGACGATGGCTCCTCTTGTGGCGAGTGGGAAAGTTATGGTCGGGGCCTCAGGTGGCGAACGCGGAATCCGAGGCTTCGTTGCAGCGTTCGATCCTGACACGGGTGAGGAGGTGTGGCGGTCGCACACCGTGCCCGGACCAGGTGAGCCAGGCAATGATACCTGGCCGGGTGACACATGGCAGACCGGTGGTGCGTCGATCTGGATCACGGGTTCTTATGACCCCGAACTGAATTTGACTTATTGGGGCACCGGAAACCCTGGACCATGGATTGGTGACCAGCGCCCAGGAGACAATCTTTATACAAATTCGGTCGTCGCGTTCGACGCGGACACGGGCGAACTCAAGGGTTACCACCAATACCATCACAACGGATCATGGGATTGGGATGAGGTCTCAGCGCCATTGCTGATTGACGTTCCTCGTAACGGTCAGACCTTGAAAACACTTGTACATCCGGCACGGAATGGTTATCTCTGGATGCTTGAGCGAACGGCTAACGCGATCAATTTTGTTGAGGCGCAGCCGTATGTGGACCAAAACGTGTTTACGTCGATTGATCCTCTCACGGGGCGGCCTGAATACGATCAGGAGCGGAAACCAGGAACTAACAAGCCTGCAACATTTTGCCCGTCACTTTGGGGTGGCAAAGATTGGCCTCCCGCGGCGTATAACCCGGGCACTGGTTACCTTTATATTCCAGCGAACGAAAATCTTTGTTCGACGATCGTCGGCACCGAGGTGGAGTATGTGCCAGGTCGTGGATTTACGGGGGCATCCTCACAGGTGTTTGTCGTTGACAATGCCGACCATCTCGGCGAAATTCAAGCGTGGAATTTGGCAACCGGAGAGCAGGTCTGGACACACGAGTTTTCAGAATCTCAGAATTGGGGCCCGATCTTGACGACAGCTGGTGGCCTTGTCTTTGCGGGTGGCACGAACGATCGGTATTTTCGTGCCTTTAATGCAGAGACAGGAGAGGTGTTGTGGGAGCAGCGTACGAATTCTGGTATTACTGGCGTACCGTCGTCATATGCAATCGACGGAGTGCAGTACATTGCTGTCCAGTCAGGCTGGGGCGTTGATGCGCAGGGTATGCAACGCGCAGTTAATGAGCATTTCGATAGTGAGAAAGTGGTGCCGCAAGGGGGCGTTATTTGGGTGTTTGCCCTCCGCGAATGAAGGTTCCGTGGATCATGTGGAATCCGAAATTGAATACAACTCGGATCTATTCAGCTTGTAGATCAATTGGTGCAGTGGCGTTGTAGGTCGAAAGGGAGTTTTGTGATGTTGTCGAAGTCTAGGTATATGGCGGTTGTGGCCTGTTCCATTATGGTTGTCTTCGTTCCCGCATTAACTTTTGCGCAGCCGGGTGCAGTCGTCCCCCCTGAACACGCAAGCCAAGAACCCATCAATCACCTGCCCAATCCATACGAAACCGTCCGGGATTTTGGCACGCTACCTGATGGGCGGATGTGGGGTTCGGTTAGTGCGTTGAATGTCGACATCGATGGGGAGCATATTTGGGTCGCTGATCGCTGTGGAGCGAATTCGTGTGCTGAATCTAATGTGGACCCGATCGTCAAGATGGATCCTGAAGGAAATGTGGTCCAGAGTTTTGGCGCGGGGTTAATTACGTGGCCGCACGGTATGGATGTTGATAGCGACGGCAATGTGTGGATTGTTGATGCTCGTTCTCCGAACGAACGTGAACTTGAACGCACGCCAAACGCGCCGCGGAAGGGCCATCAAGTAGTTAAGTTTAGTCCGCAGGGCGAAGTCTTGTTGGTCTTGGGCACTCCTGGTGAACGTGGCAACCCTCCGACGCACTTTTCTGAGCCGAATGACGTTGCCATTTCGCCGGACGGCCATATCTTTGTTGGCGAGGCTCACAATGGTCAGTTTCTGGACGAGCCTGGGCCGAACGCGATCGGGCGAATTTCAAAATTTGCGCCGGACGGCACGTTCATCAAGAGTTGGGGGCAGTGGGGATTCCGTGATGGTGAATTTAGGGCTCCTCACTCTCTGTCGTTTGATTCGCAAGGACGGTTATTTGTTGCTGATCGTGGGAACAACCGTATTCAGATTTTCGATCAGGACGGAATTCATCTCGATACGTGGTATCAATTTAGTCGTATCAGTGGGTTGTTCATCGACAAGAACGATGTGTTGTATGCCATCGACTCCGAGTCTGATGAAAACTACAACCCTGGAGGCTGGAGGAAGGGACTTCGAGTCGGGAGCGCTAGGACAGGTGAAGTCTGGTATTTCGTGCGTGAACATGTCTCTGAACGGAATTCAGGAATGGGTGGCGTCGGTGCGATGGGCGAGGGTGTGACCGCGGATGCAGACGGCAATGTGTATGCCGGCGAGGTTGGGCCAATACAAGGCGTCACGAAATTTATTCCAAGGCTGATACCTGACTAGTAATCCGAGCAGGCGCGCGAGATCGAACTAATGAGCAAATCGACAATCAGTGTCTGTGCAACTGCACTAGTGGCCTGCTGTTGTGCCACTACCGGCGTTGAAGCGCAGTCTGGAGTGATTGATGTCCGCGTGGAGCGGTTATTAGATGCTCCAACTATTTTCCGAGGGATTGACGCAAGTATCGGCGCTAATATCCAGGGTCCTTCACTGATTAAAGTGCCGGATTGGATCGAAGACCCGCTTGGTGCTTTCTATCTCTATTTTGCTGATCATAAGGGCCTCTACATCCGGTTGGCCTACGCCGACGACATACTCGGTCCTTGGAAAATCCACGCGCCCGGTAGTCTTCAGATTGAGGACTCCTACTTCCTCACCGAACCACCTGAGGTTTCAGCCGAGATAGCAGAACAGTTACGTGCGTCGCAGGAGCGGCGCGGTGTGCCCATGTCACACGATGGACTATTTGAGGCGACCACGCCGCATATTGCGTCGCCGGATGTCCATGTTGATGAGGAGCATCAACGAATCGTCATGTATTTTCATGGACTGGACGGGGTAAGCACTCAAGTTTCTCGGGTTGCTACTTCTAGCGACGGTATTGAGTTTACTGCGAGGCCCGAACGGTTAGGACGAACCTACATGCGTGCGTTCCAGCATCAAGAGTACACGTATGTCATGGCAATGCCGGGACAGTTTTACCGGTCACGTGATCCGCTGGGTGGTTTTGAAGAGGGGCCGAGATTATTCAATCCAAACATGCGTCATTCTGCGCTGTTAGTCCGAGAGAACAGACTGTTGGTGTTTTGGACGCAGGTGGGTGATATCCCGGAACGGATTCTGTTAAGTACGGTTGACCTCACTGACGACTGGATGTCGTGGGAGGCAACAGATGCAGTCGAGGTATTGCGACCAGAGAAGAGTTGGGAGGGGGCTGACGCGTTACTTGAGGCTTCGGTAAGGAGTACTGCCTACGGTGTTGTGAATCAACTTCGCGATCCTGCGATTTATATGGACGCTCAAGACGGTCGGGTCTTTTTGTTGTACGCAGTTGGTGGCGAAAGCGGTATTGCGATTGCCGAAGTGCATTTTGAATAAATGCGGACCATGAGCTTTGCCGAGTCAATCATGGTGATGGTTTCAGCTTGTAGATATCGGTACAATCGATGGACCTTTTTATCCCTTGGAGGGCATTCTGATGAAGCGTAGCTTGTATATGGCCACATTGGTCTTGGTAGGCATCGTTCTGACGGTGGCAACGGATCACGCTCGACAGCAGCGTGTGGATTTGGAATTGCACGATGTTGCCGAGAACCTGTATATGCTGTCGAATGCCTCACCAGAGGGAATGGGTGGCGGTGGAAACACGGCGATTTTTGTGACAAGTAGCGGTGTCGTGCTCGTAGATACCAAGATCAATG
>Ga0310344_10003959_pt1 | contig 11018 bp, 10 predicted proteins | sample HC15DNA20200_MG_FD_203801 | JGI IMG/M metagenome (GOLD analysis project Ga0310344, IMG submission 203801) | Marine microbial communities from station ALOHA, North Pacific Subtropical Gyre - HC15-DNA-20-200_MG | ecosystem: Environmental > Aquatic > Marine > Oceanic | place: Pacific Ocean: North... | reverse complement strand
GCAATAACACTATCTGTAGATGCAGGTGAAAAGAATTCAATACCATATATTTTATTAGTACTGGTGTCTACATTAATATTTAGAGTGAAGCCAGTAGCACTTCCATCTTGTTTATCAAATTGATATAATAAAGTTTCTTTTTTGTTATCAACCCACTTAACTTTATCTGGATTGATAGAAAAGAAATTTATTGTTGCGTTATTTGAAGACACTTGCTCAACAATTTTATTCCAGTTAGAAACAAAATCTGAAGGTTCCGATCCTAAACCTTTTTCATAATCTAGAACAAGAGATGTAGTTGTAGTTGGATCGTTTATTTGATTGGATTCGGTGCTACAAGCAATCAAAAGTATGGATAAAAAGATACTGACTATTTTCATTGTTCTAAAGTATTTTTCAATCTATTAAGATTTCCTTGCCATATAAATTTTAATATATATTGTCCAAAAAACTCTCCAAAAGGACCAAGGAGAAAAATGGGGAAATTTAATGTTTCTTCCCATGTAAAAAGTGTTTTATTTAGTGGAATTTTATTTAGAGTGAATTTCCCATGTCCTGATACTATCCCTTGATGTTCAACACCTATTTCTTTTTCTTCAACCCAAGAGGTAATAGTCATAATGTCATTTAGTTTTATTGGCCCTACTTTTGTAAGAACTTTCATGATTGTTCCAATACCATGATTTGTATTTGTCGATATAACTATCTCTTTTGCATCTACCATCCAATTAACATGATTTTCTAGTCTAGAAGCTTCTTTCCAGACCTTTTCTATAGATGAATCAATTTCAACAGATACTTGAATTGTTTTGCTCATATGCTCTACAAGATTACTGTCAAAGTAAAATAAGTAGTAATAATTAGTATTATGAAATTTTTATATTTAGATCATGCAGCAACATCTCCTTTGAGAGAGTCAGTTTGGGATGCAATGAGAATTGCTGAGGATCTAGGATACGGGAATCCTGCTGGAAGCCATACATTGTCTCGGAATGCAAAAAATATTATTGAAGAATCAAGGGAAGTAATTGCTAAGAGCGTTGGGGCTATACCAAGTGAAATTATTTTTACTAGTGGTGGTACCGAGTCTGACAATTGGTGTTTGAAAGTACCTTTTTATAATAAGTATCCAACTCGTCAAGATCTTGTTACTAGTTCAATAGAACATGAAGCAGTACTTAATTCTGCTGAATGGGTTGAAGGGAATGGATTCAGTGTTGAGTATGTTAGGCCTAGTAATAATGGAAAGGTTCAGGTCAATGAATTTTGTAAAAAAATCCAAGATAGTACATCAGTTGCTTCTTTAATGTGGGGCAATAATGAAACTGGTGTAATCCAACCTATTCACGAAATTGGAAAAAAGTTAAATTCAAATAATGATTTAATATTTCATTCAGATGTTGTCCAAGGCTATGTAAGCAAAAAGATAGATTTTTATAAAGCTAATGTAAAAAGTGGAGCCATTTCAGCTCATAAGGTAGGAGGACCAAAAGGTATAGGTGCTATGTTCTTACATAGTGAATATAAGTTAAGTAGTTTTTTCCATGGAGGTAAGCAGGAGCTTGACAGACGTGCAGGTACAGTGAATGTTATGGGGGTTGCAGGGTTTGCTGCAGCGGTTAGAGAACAGCAACATAGATTTGATGATGAAGTGGATGCAATGCTAAATGAAAGGAATAGACTAGAGGAAATTTTATCACAGGAAGAAGGCATTGTAATTATTGGGAAAGATGAAGAGCGCTTACCTCATATTTCTAATATCCAATTTAACGGAAATAATTCAGAAAATTTACTTGTCTATTTAGACTTAGAAGGAGTTGGTGTGTCGAGAGGATCAGCTTGTGCTAGTGGAGCACAAAAACCTTCACATGTATTAATTTCAATGGGGATAGATAAAGTAAGTGCAGAAAGCCATTTGCGTATAAGTTTTGGGTGGAGCACAAAAAAAGGCGATGGAGAAAAGGGAGCAAAGAAAATATTAGAGGCAGTAAAGGAGACAAGATGAAAATACTTGTTGCAATGAGCGGAGGGGTAGACTCTTCTGTTACTGCAGGTTTACTAAAAAATAGTGGTCATGAAGTTATTGGAGTCACTATGAAATTGTGGGAGGGCGAGAATGGAGAAATGCCTACTACTGGCTGCTGTACTGCATTAGATAGCGAAGATGCTAGAAAGGTTGCTTCAAAGTTAGATATTCCATATTACGTTTTAGATTACACAGCATCTTTTTCTACAAGTGTTGTTGAAAATTTTGTTCAAATGTACTCAGAGGGATTAACACCTAATCCTTGTGTAGAGTGTAATCGTAAGGTTAAATTTGACCACTTTATAGACCAGTCAAAGAAACTAGGTTGTGAAAAAGTCGCAACTGGGCATTATGCAAAAATAGTAATAGGTGAATATGGGCATGAGCTACATCGTTCTGACTACTTGCCAAAAGATCAATCTTATGTTTTGCACATGTTATCGTCTGAAAAGCTAGAAAAAGTGCTTTTCCCCTTAGGGACTTTATCCAAACCAGAAGTAAGAAAAATAGCAGCAGAATTGGGATTAGATACAGCATTTAAGAAGGACAGTCAGGATATATGTTTTGTAGGAGAAAATGACTATAGATCTTTTGTTGATAAAAGAGTTGATTTAGGTAGTCCTGGAAAAATTATTAATACTAAAGGTCACACTCTAGGGGTCCATGGAGGTATTCATAAATTCACAGTGGGACAAAGGAGAGGGTTACCAGGAGGGCAAGGAGATCCTTTGTTTGTACTCGAAATTGACCCTTTGACAGGGAACGTTATTGTTGGGAATAAGCAAGACTTATTGCGAGATGTTTTTTATTTAGATGAAGTATCTTTTGTTAACGGCTTTACTTCGGATGATTTATTAGTCCAAATTAGATATAACGCGAAACCTCTACCTTGCGAGGTAGATGAAGTCGAGAGGGGGGTATACAAGGTTCTACTTTCAGAACCAACAACAGGTATCTCACCAGGACAATTTGGTGTATTATATTCAGGGTCCAGGCTTGTAGGGGGTGGCCGGATAGTTAAAAATAAGGTTTCCGAGGTTTCAATTGTCTAAAGAAGATAATCAAATAATTAAGCAGATAGAAAGCTTGAGAGAAGAGTTAGTCTCTGCTGAAAAAGCTTACTATGTTTCTAATAAGCCAATCATGTCTGATGGAGAATTTGATAAAAAGTTAAATGAACTTCGAGATTTAGAGGATGCTAATCCTGAGCATATTGTAGACACATCACCAACTCAGCGTGTATCTGGAACTGCTGATAACGCATTCAATGCTATAAATCATAGACAGAGGATGTATTCTCTTGATAATGCTGATTCTGAGGAGCAGCTTAAAAAATGGATAGAAAGAATGACTAAAATCACAGACTCAGAAATTTTTCCAATGATTTTAGAGCCAAAAATAGATGGCCTTGCTGTTTCCTTAATATATGAAAATGGAAAACTTACACAAGGCTTAACAAGGGGGGACGGTGTTGTAGGAGAAGATGTAACCCATAATATAAGGACGATAAAGTCGATACCTCTGATACTTGGATCAGTTAGTGCTGGAATTATTGAGGTTAGGGGAGAGGTGTATATGCCCAAAGCTAGTTTTAACTTATTAAATGAGCAAAGATCAAGAAATAAGGAGAAACTTGACAAGTTGTTACAAATAGATAAAGGAAAGCTTTCCTCGAAGAAAAAGGAAGAAATCAAATTGCTTAGAGCAGATGGTGTTGAACTTTTTGTGAATGCTCGTAATGCGGCTGCAGGATCATTAAGACAAAAAGATTCAACATTAGTAGCCTCTAGAGACTTATTATTTTCTGGCTACCAAGTTATTTTTCACGAATATAAGAGTGAAATTATGGAGTATTCGAAACAATTAGAATTCATAAGGGCCTGTGGAGTTCCTGTGAGTGATAGAATATTGGCTAATTCATTTGAGGATATCCTTACTAATTTAAATAAAATCAGTAAGGATAGAGAAGAGTACCTTTATCAAACAGATGGAATCGTTATAAAAGTAGATAACTTAACGTCCCAAGATACTCTCGGATTTACAGCAAAGGCACCAAGGTGGGCTATAGCATATAAGTTCCCAGCTGAAGAGCAAACAACGAGCTTAATTGATATTAAATTACAGACAGGGAGAACAGGCGCAATCACTCCAGTAGCAATTCTTGAACCTGTCGAAGTCGGAGGGGCAATCGTATCAAATGCAACTCTACATAATCCAGATGAGGTTAAAAGAAAAGACTTGAGGATAGGGGATTATGTTATTGTTCGTAGAGCTGGGGATGTAATTCCAGAAGTTGTCAGATCGTTGCCTTTAAGGAGAAACGGCAAAGAAAAGACCTGGAAAATGCCAGATTTATGTCCATGCGGTAAATATAAAATAGAATATAAAAAAGATGAAAAAGTGCCCAGATGCTCTGGAGGAACAAATTGCTCCGTTAGCAAAAAGGAGTCTTTAATATTTTTTGCCTCTAAGAATGGTTTAGACATAGAGGGACTTGGTAGAGAGACTATCGAATTACTTTTAGAAAGTAATATTATTTTGTCTATACCAGATATATATAGGATGACAAAGGAAGACTTACTGGAACTCCCATTTTGGAAAGAAAAAAAAGCTGACAATTTGTTAAAGAGTATTCAAAAGTCATTGCTATCTGATCCACAACGTATATTAGTAGCTTTTGGGATACGTCATGTTGGGACAAGGACAGCTCTACAATTGCTTCAAGCATTTGGAAGTATTAGGAATGTTTTCGAAGTTACTGCAGCACAAATAGAATCAATACATGGTTTATCTACGACTGTTTCTACTGCACTTACTGAATGGTTTTCAGAAAAGAAAAATAAATTGTTAATTACAGAACTAGAGAAAATAGGATTTAACTTTACTCTAAAGATTGAACAGAATACAGGGAAACTAACTGGATCAACATTTGTTATTACTGGAACTCTATCTAACTACTCAAGACAAGAGTTAGTGGATCTTATTGAAGAAAATGGAGGTACTGTAACTACTGCTGTAACTAAAAAAACAGATTACTTAATTGTTGGGGCTAATCCAGGTTCTAAGTTAGAAAAGGCAAATTCATTATCAATTAAATCAATAAGTGAAAGTGAATTTAATTTATTAATTAATAAGTAGAAAAATTCCATGTAAATTCACCAACGTCAGGGAGACCTGTGAGGGTATTCCATTTGACTTTAACTGTATGTTTTCCTGGCTTCCATGATTCATATGATTTTCCTGGTCCAGGTTTCCATCTATATACACCAATAGCATCAACATATTCAATTTCATTAGAAGATATTTTGTAGTCATCAATTGTTAATTCAATTTGGTACCCTACTGGAAGGTCAATTTCCAGAATTGTTTGTTGTGGCACTTGGTCCCCCGGCATAGGATTTAAGTGTTCTATAATTAAAGGTAGTTCTGGAGAAGTATTTCTTGATGAAGAAAAATTAAATCCTAAAAAAATTGTTATAAAGAGTAGAATTGCTAACAGGATGAATATAAATGTATATGTGTTCTTTTTCATATATTTAGATATTATCCTTTAAAGGTAAAGAGGCCAAAGTGAATATGAAAGAATTAAGAAAAAAAATAGAGGAAATAGACATAGAAGTTGAATTATCTGTTAGTGGTATTTCTATTGTTGAGAATGTTATTCAGTTACTTGATCAAGGGGATCTCCGAGTAGCAGAAAAGAAAGAAGACAATTGGTTTGTTAACGAATGGGTAAAAAAAGCAATTTTATTATATTTTAAAATAAAAAAAATAAAACCCATCAATTCAGGTGATATCTCATATTTTGATAAAATCGACACCAAATCTAACTATAAAGAAGCAGGGATAAGAGTAGTCCCACCTGGAGTAGTCAGGTATGGTGCTTTTTGTGAACCTGGTGTAATTATAATGCCTGGTTATGTAAATATAGGAGCCTATGTAGGTTCTGGAACAATGGTAGATACTTGGGCAACAGTTGGTTCATGTGCACAAATAGGTAAGGATGTTCATATATCTGGCGGTGTAGGCATAGGAGGAGTACTAGAGCCTCCGTCAGCCTTACCTGTTATTGTTGAGGACAATGTATTTATAGGATCTAGATGCATACTTGTTGAAGGAGTAAAAATAAGTCAAGGGGCAGTTTTGGGAGCAAACGTAACTCTTACTGAGTCTACACCAATTATTGATGTTACAGGAAAAGACCCAGTTGAGCACAAAGGGGTTGTCCCAGAGAATTCAGTAATAATTCCAGGGACAAGGCCAAAAGAGTTTCCTGCAGGAATTTATGAAACTACTTGTGCATTAATAATAGGCAAAAGAAAAGAATCAACAAACAAGAAAACATCATTAAATGATGTTTTGAGAACATTTGAGGTTCAAGTTTGAGTTTAGAGAAGTTAACTAAAGATTTGATATCAATTGATTCAGTTACAGGGAGTGAAGATCAAATTCTCAAATTTATTGAGAACTACTTAAAAGATAAAGGTTACTCAAATAATATCAAGGTACATGATGGAGGATTAGTTGCAGGCAATAGTAGTGAAAGCTCTGTAGTTGCATTAGTTGGTCATATAGACACAGTACCAATATCTGATGAACAAGAAAATATAAATAGTTCAGAGGTAATCTATGGTCGGGGAGCTGTAGATATGAAGAGCGGATTGGCGGTAATGATTAAAACATTAATAGATTTCCAAGATAAAGACATTATTGGAATTTTCTACAAAGGAGAAGAAGGCCTTAAAGAGCATAATGGCCTTGAAACATTATTTCCAGAAATTACTAGAAAGTTCAATGTCTCTTTAGGAATTATTTTTGAACCTACGAACAACGAAGCTCAGTTAGGTTGCCAGGGCGTTGTAAATGCTGAGCTAAGCATAAGAGGTGTAGAAGCACATTCTGCAAGACCATGGCTTGGTGATAATGCAGTATATAAAACCGTACCGCTTTTAGAAGATTTAAATAATCTAGAGCCTGAGAGTATCTATGTTGACGAACTTGAGTATAAAGAAGTTGTCAGTGTAACTAATATAAGGGGTGGAACAGCAAAAAATGTCATACCGGGAGAAGTTATTTGTGGAATAAATTATCGTTTTGCACCTGATAAAACAATTAAAGATGCTGTAGGAAAATTAACAAATTTATTATCTGATTATGGGGATTTATCAATCATTGATACTGCAGAATCGGCCCATCCAAATAAAAGTGACGAAACAGTTATGAAATTTATTGATTCAACTGATGTAAAAGTAGAGCCGAAACAAGCTTGGACAGATGTTGCGAGGTTTACAGCTTCAGGAATTCCAGCATTAAATTTTGGTCCAGGGAATCCTGAATTAGCTCATAAAGCAAATGAACACGTAAAAACGGAGGATCTTAATAGCGGTTTTTCCTTGATCCAGCAATTCATTAAGGAGGTAACTTAGACAATGTCTAAAAAGTTTGATATTCAAGAAATAGCTAAGCTAGCTTCAATAGAATTGAATGAAAACGAAGTTAAAAGTTTGACTGAAGACTTAGGAATTATTCTAGAACATGTCGAAACTCTCAGTAATCTAGAGTTAAATGATTCTGATATAACTATTCATCCACTTGGGATAGAGTTAACTCTGCGAGAAGATGAAGTTGAAGAGGGGCTAAGCCATGAAGAGTCTATAAGCAATGCACCCGAAGAATCTGAAGGACACTTTAAAGTTCCTCCATCAATGGATTAAATAATGGTTGATTTAAAAAATATGACAATAAAAAATGCCCATAAGGGTCTTAGAGATAAATTATTCAGTGCATCTGAATTAACCGAATCAATATTTGAAGTGGCTGCTAATTCTGAATCAGTTCTGCATGCACATCTTTTGTTGATGCATGAAGAAGCAGTTCAAGGGGCGAAAGAAACTGATCAAAGGATATCAAAAGATAATATGCTGGGGGCATTAGACGGAATACCTATATCTATTAAAGACAATATGAATTTGAAGGGACATGGGACAACTTGTTCTTCAAAGATACTATCTAACTATATTTCTCCTTATGACGCAACAGTAGTAAAAAGATTAAGGGAAAGTGGAACAATTTTTGTAGGAAAAACTAACCTAGACGAGTTTGCTATGGGCTCATCAACTGAAAATTCTGCTTATGGACCTACAAGAAACCCTTGGAATCCTGATTGTGTTCCTGGGGGTTCTTCTGGTGGTTCAGCAGCTGTAGTTTCAGTTGGCTCTGCACTGGGATCATTAGGTAGTGACACGGGCGGATCTATAAGGCAACCAGCTTCTTTTTGTGGGGTAGTTGGATTTAAACCTACTTATGGAACAGTTTCAAGATTTGGACTAATAGCATTTGCGTCATCACTTGACCAAATAGGTCCATTTACCAAAACTGCAGAAGATGCAAAAATTATTTATGAAGCAATTTCAGGGCATGACTCAAAAGATGCAACTTCTCTAAAGCTTAAAGCTAAAAGTTTGCCAGAAGACAGTTCAGCAAAAGTAGGTATTGTGAAGGAATTAATGGGAGAAGGTATTTCAGATGATGTTAAAAGTGAGGTAGAGCGAATAATAAAGATTCTTGAGATGGAAGGCCATCAAGTATCAGAAGTCTCTCTTCCAATGACCAAAATGGCAATTAGTATATATTATCTTATTGCTCCTGCAGAGTGTTCAGCTAATCTTGCAAGATTTGATGGGGTCAGGTTTGGTCTAAGGAGAGAAGGCGGTAACAGTTATGAAATGTCAGAAAAGACCAGGGCAGTTGGTTTTGGAGATGAAGTAAAGAGAAGAATATTATTAGGAACCTACGCACTCTCTGCAGGATATTACGATGCCTATTATGGGCAAGCTCTAAAAGCAAGGAACCAAGTTGTAAATGAATTTAGAGAAGTTTTCAGTAGTGTTGATTATCTGATCTCTCCAACTACTCCTAGTACGGCTTTTAAATTTGGTGAGAAAACAAGCAATCCACTAGAAATGTACATGTCGGACTCATGTACTATTCCAGCCAATTTAGCAGGGCTTCCTGCTATTTCTATACCTACAGGTATCAATAATGATGGCATGCCTTATTCTATACAAATTATGAGCCCAGAGTTAACAGATAGCTCTTTATTAAATTTTTCTTCCTACATTGAAAAACTTGTTGATTTTCAGCATGCCCCTATGAAATGGAAGAAAGAGCCATGAAATTGATCCCAACCATCGGCATGGAAACACATGTTGAATTAAAAACAAAATCAAAAATGTTTTGTTCATGCAAGGTTGAAGAAACAGAAAAACCAAATACTAATCTTTGTCCGACTTGCTTAGGATTACCAGGAGCACTACCTATTCCAAACAAAAAAGCAATAGAGATGATTACATTACTAGGGGTCAGTTTAGACTGTGAAATTACTGAGAATGGAATGTTCCACAGGAAGAATTACTTCTATCCTGACTTACCTAAAAATTATCAGATCTCTCAATTTGATTACCCCATCGGCCTTAATGGTGTATTGCAGATTGTTTCAGATAATGAAATCTGTGACATAGAAGTCGAGAGGGTTCACATGGAAGAAGATACTGGGAAGAGCATTCATGTAGGGGGAGGTAGAATAGATACAGCAGAATCTACATTATTAGATTTTAATAGATCTGGGATTCCTTTGGTAGAGATTGTCACTAAGCCAGTGATTAGTAGCTCAAAGCATGCAGTTGCATATATTGAGGAGCTAAGACAACTAGTTATTGATATTGGGATATCTCATGGAAAATTAGAACTAGGTAATTTACGTTTTGACGCCAACATCTCAGTTGCTCATAGAGATGAAAATGAACTTGGGGTTAAGGTAGAGATAAAAAATATGAACTCCCTCAGATCATTAGAGAGAGCAATTGAATATGAAATAGATAGGCAGACGAGTTTGTTAGAAAAAAATAAAAAGATTATTCAAGAGACTAGACACTGGGATGAAAAGCTGCAGAAAACTATCTCAATGAGAACAAAAGAAGGGAGTGCAGACTACCGCTATTTTTCAGATCCTGATATCCCGAATATGAATTTATCAAAAGAATTTATAGAAGAGGCAGTAAGTAACTTACCAGAACTTCCGAAAGACAGAAGAAAAAGATACCTTGATTTAGGATTATCTTTAGAGGAGTCGAGCCATATTGTTAAATCTGAAACGTGGGTAAGGGATTTATTTGAGGATGTTCAAGTAAACGTTTCTAACAGTAGGAGCGCGTATCTCTGGACTACTGGAGAATTGCTAGGTCAATTAAGGAAGCTAAATCTAGATGAAAAGCCAAAACATTTAATAGGAGAAAATCTAGCTGAATTAATTTGTTTAGTAGAGGAAGGTAAAGTCTCGTCTTCAACAGCCAAAGAAATACTTGGTGAATTAATTAAAAGTGATTTAAGTCCTGAAAATTATGCTAAAAGCAATAATCTTATACAAGAGAACGATGAAGATTATATCAATAATCTTGTAAGCCAAATTATAAAAGAACATGAAAAAATAGTTGAAAGAATAAAGTTAGGAGAAGATAAATTAGTGGGATTCCTTATTGGTGAAGTTATGAAAGAATCTACAGCTTCTTTAAATCCAGGCCTAGTTAGGGAATTAATTTTAAAAAAAACTAAGTAATAAATTGTCTTACGATAGTACCTGCAATTAGACCAACTATGCCTGCAACAATATCATCGTATAGCACTCCTTTTTTTCCTGGAATTTTTTCCATTTCACTGACCAAACTTGGCTCTTTTAATATATCGCTTACTCTAAATACTAAGAAACTTACAATCAGAGGAATTCCTAGAGAGGGTGATGACAAACTTGCTACACCCATCCCAATAACTTCATCAAGTGTGATCCAACTAGGATCTCCTGAAGCAAGTTCATCACTAACGCAATAAAAATACAGTAAAGTTAAAGAGAATGTTATAGCTGCAATAGTTAATATTTCTAATTGGAGAATATATATAAATAAACAAAAAATTGCGGAGGCAATGGTTCCACCTCCAG
>Ga0310344_10003958_pt1 | contig 11019 bp, 10 predicted proteins | sample HC15DNA20200_MG_FD_203801 | JGI IMG/M metagenome (GOLD analysis project Ga0310344, IMG submission 203801) | Marine microbial communities from station ALOHA, North Pacific Subtropical Gyre - HC15-DNA-20-200_MG | ecosystem: Environmental > Aquatic > Marine > Oceanic | place: Pacific Ocean: North... | reverse complement strand
ACGCGTATTTCGGCATGCGATTGACAAGCCCGCCATAGCGTTTGATCTCGCGCGAATGAATTCGGTCGTAGACGACACCAACGCAGAGGAACAGCGCGCCCGAAACGAAACCGTGGCTCAGCATCTGGATGATCGCCCCTTCAACCGCCTGCTGATTGACGGCGAAGATACCGACCGTCACGAAGCCCATATGTGCGACGGATGAATAGGCGATCAGCTTCTTCATATCCTCTTGAGCCAAGGCGACCAGCGAGGTGTAAATCACCGCGACAATGCTCAACGTGAAGATCAGCGGCGTGAAGAATTCCGAGGCGACCGGCAGCATCGGTATCGAGAAGCGCAAGAAGCCGTACGCCCCCATCTTCAGAAGTACGCCTGCCAATATGACCGAACCTGCCGTCGGGGCCTCGACATGGGCGTCCGGCAGCCAAGTGTGCACCGGCCACATCGGCACCTTCACCGCGAATGACGCGAAGAAAGCGAGCCACAGCCAAGTCTGCAGGGCCGGATCGAACTTAAACTGCATCAAGGTTGGCACGTCGGTGGTGCCGGCTGCGATGTAAATGGCGATGATCGCCAGCAGCATCAGTACCGAACCCAGCAGTGTGTAGAGGAAGAACTTGAACGCCGCATAGACCCGGCGCGGACCGCCCCACACGCCAATGATCAGGAACATCGGGATCAGCACGGCTTCGAAGAAAATGTAGAAGACCACGAAATCCAGAGCGCAGAACATGCCGACCATCATCGTCTCAAGGACGAGGAACGCGATCATGTACTCCTTCACCCGCTCCTGGATCGCCGTCCAGCTCGCCAAGATGCAGATCGGCGTCAGCAGGGTCGACAGCAGGACAAAGAAGACCGAGATCCCGTCGACGCCCATCTGATAGGCGATCTTGTAGGCGGGCAGCCAATCGTGTTGCTCGACGAACTGGAAGTCCGCCGTACCAGGCTCGAACTGGAACCACAAGACCAGGGAGGCGAAAAACGTGACCAGCGAGACCCAGAACGCGCCCCACCGCGAATTGCGCGCGACATCTTCCGCATCCCCGCGCACGAACAGCAGGATCATGATCGCGCCGGCCAGCGGCAGGAAGGTGACGAAGGACAGAAGCGGGAAATCAGTCATCGCATCAGTCCTTCATGAAGAAGTAGAAGGTGACGAGAACCACCACGCCAATCAGCATCGCGAAGGCGTAGTGATAGAGATACCCGCTCTGCAGCGCACTGGCCCGCTTCGAAGCCCGCACCGTCGTCGCCGCGACACCATCCGGCCCAACCCCGTCGATCACGGCACCGTCGCCGGATTTCCAGAACCCGTATCCAAGATAGAAGGACGGACGGACGAACAGACGGTCGTAAATCTCGTCGAAGTACCACTTGTTGAACGACATCAGGTAGAGCGGCCGCAACTGCGCCGCCCACTCCGCCGGCAGGTCCTTGTTCACAACATACATGTAGTAGGCGAGGCCTATACCCAGGACCGCCATGACCAACGGGAGCGCCTTCACCCAGAACGGTACGTTATGCGCCTCTGCAAGCGCGTTGTGCTCCGGCAATATAAGGATCGAGTCGCCCCAGAACTCTGTCAGCCCACCGCCCACGAAATGATAGTAACCGGCGGCGCCCGCCACGAGCGCACCCAGCGCCAGCAGATAAAGCGGCCAGATCATTACAGGCGGCGACTCGTGAACATGCGCAAGCGTCTTCTCGTCGCAGCGCGGTTCGCCATGGAATGTCATGAACAGCAGCCGCCATGAATAGAACGCGGTCATAAAGGCGGCGGCTATTCCGAGCCAGAACGCGTAAAAGCCGACCCCGCTGCTGGCGGCGAATGCGGATTCCAGGATCACATCCTTGGACTGGAAGCCCGCAAAACCGACAAGCGTCCCAGGGATACCGATCCCCGCGAGCGCCAAACTGCCCAGCAGCATCAACCCATAGGTAACCGGGATCAATTTCGCCAGACCGCCCATATTGCGCATGTCCTGCTCGTCGGACATGGCGTGGATCACCGAGCCGGAGCCGAGGAACAGCAGCGCCTTGAAAAAGGCGTGGGTCATAAGGTGGAAGATCGCCGCCGGGTAGGCAGACACACCCGCGGCGAAGAACATGTAGCCGAGCTGCGAGCAGGTCGAATAGGCGATCACGCGCTTGATGTCGTACTGCGTCAGACCAATCGTGGCCGCCATGAACGCGGTCGAGGCGCCGACGATCGTAACAACCATCAAGGCCGTCTCAGACTGCTCGAACAGAGGCGACAGACGCACCACCATGAACACGCCCGCAGTCACCATGGTGGCCGCGTGGATCAGCGCGGAAACCGGTGTCGGTCCTTCCATCGCGTCCGGCAGCCATGTGTGCAAGCCGATCTGCGCCGATTTGCCCATGGCACCGATGAACAGCAACAGACAGATGACGGTCAACGCGTGGAATTCCATGCCCAAGAAGACCAGCGTCGCGTCCGCCTTGCCGGTCGCCGCCGCAAAGATCGCATCGAGCTGCACCGTGCCGAAGAGCACGAAGGTCGCGAAGATACCAAGGGCGAAGCCGACATCGCCGACCCGGTTAACCAGGAATGCCTTAATCGCCGCCGCATTGGCCGAAGGCCGCTTGTACCAGAAACCGATCAGCAGGTAGGAGCACAGGCCCACCCCTTCCCAGCCGAAGAACAGCTGCACCAGATTGTCCGCCGTAACCAGCATCAGCATGCTGAACGTGAACAGGCTGAGATAGGCGAAGAAGCGCGGAATCGCGTCGTCGTGATGCATGTAGCCGACAGAATAGATATGCACCACGGCGGACACCGTTGTCACAACGATCAGCATCACTGCGGTCAGCGTATCGACCTTCAACGACCAGAAAAATTCTAGATCGCCCGAGGTTACCCATTCGAACAGCACCACCGTCCGCGGATCGCCGCCAATCGCCACGGCAAAAAACAGATACCAGGAGATCAGCGCCGAAATCACCAGGAACGAGCAGGTGATGACCATCGACGCCTTGTCGCCAATCATCCGTCCGAAAAAGCCGGCGATGAACGCACCCAGCAACGGCAGTAATACGACCGCAGCTTCCATCGATTAGCCTTTCATCACGTTGATGTCTTCGACCGCGATGGAACCGCGGTTGCGGTAATAGACGACGAGGATCGCAAGACCGATCGCCGCTTCCGCCGCTGCGACAGTGAGGATGAACATCGCGAAAATCTGCCCCATCAGGTCGCCGAGATGGGTCGAGAACGCGACGAGATTGATGTTGACCGCCAACAGCATCAATTCGATCGACATCAAGATGATGATTACGTTCTTGCGGTTCAGGAAAATCCCGAACAAGCCCAGCGTGAAAAGGATTGCCGCGACCGTCAAATAGTGCGCGAGACCGATTTCCAACATGACTAGATACCGCTCCCCGTAGTCACCTTGACGACTTCGATCGCATCATCCGGGCGGCGCGCCACCTGATCGCCGATCCGCTGTTTGCGCACACCCGCGCGCGACCGCAGGGTCAACACAATGGCACCGACCATCGCGACCAACAGGACGAGACCCGCGGCCTGGAACAGGTAAACGTATTTGGTATAGATCAATCGGCCGATCGCCTCGGTGTTGGTGACCTGATCGATCGGTGGGATCGGCGCCGCGGCCACACTCTCCGCCTGCGGAATAACGACCCAGCCACTTCCGACAACCAGGAGCTCTGCCAATAAGATGAGCCCGACAAGGGCGCCAACCGGCAGGTATTGCGCGAAACCGCTGCGAAGCTCGACGAAGTTGATGTCCAACATCATGACGACGAACAGAAATAGCACCGCCACCGCGCCGACATAGACGATGACCAGTATCATCGCCAGGAACTCCGCCCCCATCAGCACAAACAGTCCGGCACTGTTGAAAAAGGCGAGGATCAGGAACAACACGGAATGCACTGGATTGCGCGAAGCGATCACCAGCACGCCCGCGGCCACCGCCACAAACGCGAAAAGATAGAACGCCAAGGCTTGAATGATCATGCAGTCCCCCCACGCTTGCCCTCACAAGCGCGCCTTGATTACCGATACGGCAAGTCCTGTTCGATGTTCGAAGCGATTTCCGCTTCCCACCGTTCGCCGTTCTCCAGAAGCTTGTCCTTGTCGTAGAAGAGTTCCTCGCGGGTCTCCGTCGCGAACTCGAAATTCGGTCCTTCGACGATCGCGTCCACCGGGCAGGCTTCCTGGCAAAAGCCGCAATAGATGCACTTCGTCATGTCGATGTCGTAGCGCGTCGTACGCCGACTGCCATCTTCGCGCGGTTCCGCTTCGATCGTAATCGCCTGCGCCGGGCAGATCGCTTCGCACAGCTTGCAGGCAATACAGCGCTCCTCGCCGTTCGGATAGCGGCGCAACGCGTGCTCGCCGCGAAAGCGAGGCGACAGCGGTCCCTTCTCGTAGGGATAGTTGATCGTATGCTTTTGCCGGAACATCGAGCGCAGGGTCAGGGACATGCCCTGAACCAGCTCGGTGAGCAACAGACCTTTTACCGTGCGTTCTAGCAGCGCCATGTCACACCCCTCACCAAATCACTCACGCGCCCGGAACCTTGCCGAGCATGAACAACCAGCCGGCAACCACAATCACCCAGAGCAGCGAAATCGGCAGGAACACTTTCCAGCCGAGGCGCATCAACTGGTCATAGCGGTAACGCGGGAATGTCGCCCGCACCCACAGGAAGACGAACAAACAGAAAGCGATCTTGCCTGCAAACCAGATCGGCCCCGGGATCCAGGTGAATGGCGCGATGTCGAACGGCGCCATCCAGCCGCCCAGGAACAGGATCGAGGTCATCGCCGACATCAAGATCATGTTCGCGTATTCGCCCAGGAAGAACATGCCGAAAGTCATCGCCGAATATTCGACGTTGTAGCCGGCAACCAGTTCCGCTTCCGCCTCCGGTAAATCGAACGGCGCCCGGTTGGTCTCCGCCAGCGTCGAGACAAAGAAGATGATCGCCATCGGAAACAGGATGCCGCAGAAATGCCAGTTCCAAAACCCGCCGGCCTGCGCTTCGACGATCGCCGAAAGATTCAGCGAACCAACGAACAACAGCACGGTAATGATGACGAAGCCCATCGACACTTCGTAGGACACCATCTGCGCGGCCGAGCGAAGCGCGCCCAAAAAGGCGTATTTCGAGTTCGACGCCCACCCGGCCATGATGATGCCGTAGACACCCAACGAGGAAATGGCAAAAAGGTATAGAATCCCAACGTTTATGTCGGCGAGCACAAGTCCCGCATCAAATGGGATGACCGCCCAGGCGACCAATGCCAGGATGAAGGTCACCATCGGCGCGGCGAAGAACATGCCCCGGTTGGAACTCGCCGGGATGATGGTTTCCTTGAACATCAGCTTGATGCCGTCGGCGATCGGCTGCAGCAATCCGAAGGGACCGACGACGTTCGGGCCCTTGCGCAGCTGCATCCAGCCGATGACCTTGCGCTCGGCAAGCGTCAGATAGGCAACACCGCCCAGCAGCGGCGCCACGATCAAAACGATATAGAAGACGATTACGATCGTCGGCCAGACGTATATGTCCCAGAATTCAGCCATCGGTGCCGGTTGCCCCGTCCGTATTGTTGACGAATTCCTGCGTACATTTCGCCATCGTCTCCGAGGCGCGGCTGATCGGGTCCGTCATATAGAAATTCGCGATCGGCGACTCGAAGGGTGCCGGGTCCATAGCACCGCTGCTGCCGAAATCGCCCCAGTCCGCCCGCTCCGGATCGTCGAGACGCGTAAAGTGCGGGCACGCCGCCTGCATCTGCTTACGCAAGGCCGACAGGCTGTCGAAGGGTAGCGTCTTGCCAAGCACGCCTGATAGAGCCCGGATAATCGTCCAGTCCTCGCGCGCCTCTCCAGGCGGAAAGGAAGCGACCTGTCCCTGCTGCACCCGGCCTTCCGTGTTCACGTAGGTACCTGATTTTTCGGTATAGGCCGCCCCTGGCAGGATGATGTCAGCCACATGTGCCCCGGCATCGCCGTGATGGCCTTGATAGATAACGAAGGCATTTTCCAACTTCTTGGTATCCACCTCGTCGGCGCCCATCAGATACAGGATTTCGACCGCGCCCGACGCGGCGGCGTCGAGAATGCCGCCAGTATCGAGACCGCCGTCACCCGGCACGAAACCGAGATCCAGCCCGCCCACCCGTGCGGCAGCCGTGTGCAAGACGTTAAAACCGTTCCAATCGTCGCTGACCATGCCCGTGCTCTCGACGATCTGCCGCGCGGCTGCCAGAACCGCTGCGCCGTCGCCCCGGGTCAACGCCCCCATGCCGAGGATCAGCATCGGCCGTTCGGCGTCCTTCAGAACGGACGCGAAGGCGTGGCTGCCATCGGCGATCTGCTGCAGCGTCTCCGCGCCCGCGCCCAGATATTCGGTATCGTAGGTCAGATCGTGCGCCGGCCCGACCACGCCCACATTGAAACCGCCCTGAAGCCAGCGCTTGCGCAGCCGCGAATTGACCAACGGCGCTTCCCAGCGCGGGTTGGACCCGATGATCAGACAGGCATCCGCCGCTTCTACACCGGCGATGCCGCTGTTGAACAGATAGGAGGCACGCGCAGACGGGTCCAGCGCGGCGCCGTCCTGCCGGCAATCCATATTCGCGGAGCCGAGCGACTCCATCAGCGCTTTTAATGCGAACATCGCTTCCGCATCGCACTGATCGCCGGCCAGCGCCGCGATCTTGCCGCCGTCAACACCGTTCAACCGCTCCGCAATCGACGCGAACGCCGCATCCCAGTCTGCTGCCTGTAGCTTGCCTTCCGCGTTGCGGATATAGGGCCGGTCGAGCCGTTGTCGGCGCAGACCGTCGCAGGCAAAGCGCGTCTTATCGGAGATCCACTCCTCGTTCACATCTTCGTTGAGACGCGGCAGGACCCGCAGCACCTCATTGCCGCGCGCGTCGATCCGGATATTGCTGCCGATCGCGTCCATCACGTCGATGGTCTCGGTTTTGCGCAATTCCCAGGGCCGTGCGACGAAGGAATAGGGTTTCGAAGTCAGCGCACCGACCGGGCAGAGATCGATCACGTTGCCCGACAGCTCCGACGACACCGCCTTGCCAAGGGTCGTGATCTCTGCGTTCTCGCCACGATTGATCATGCCCATGTCGGTAACGCCGCCGACTTCCGTGGAGAAACGGACGCACCGCGTGCAATGGATGCAGCGGGTCATGATCGTGTTGATCAGCGGGCCCATATATTTGTCATCGACGGCGCGCTTGTTCTCTTCGAAGCGGCTACCGTCATGCCCAAAGGCCATCGCCTGGTCCTGCAGGTCGCATTCGCCACCCTGATCGCAGATCGGGCAATCAAGCGGATGATTGATCAGCAGGAATTCCATGACGCCGTGGCGCGCCTTGCGGACCATTTCCGAGTCGGTGAAGATCTCCATTCCATCGCCGACCGGCAAGGCACAGGATGCTGCCGGTTTCGGCGGCCCGGGCTTCACCTCGACCAGGCACATGCGGCAATTGCCGGCAATGGACAGGCGTTCGTGATAGCAAAAACGCGGGATTTCAGCCCCAGCCATCTCGCAAGCCTGCAGGACGGTCAGCCCGTCCGGAACTTCCAACTCGACACCGTCGACTTTGACGTTCGGCATGCCCCGCTCCTACTCCGCCGCCACGGCGACGGTCTTGCGGCCGACGATGCGGCTTTCGATCTCGTCACGGAAGTGGCGGATCAACCCCTGGACCGGCCACGCCGCGCCATCGCCAAGCGCGCAGATCGTGTGGCCTTCGATTTGATGCGAGACTTCGAGCAGCATGTCGATCTCTTCGATCTCCGCCTGCCCCTTCGCCATACGCTCGAGAACGCGCCACATCCAGCCCGTGCCTTCCCGACACGGCGTGCACTGGCCGCAGCTCTCATGCTTATAAAAATAGGCCAGACGCGCGATCGCCTTGATGATGTCCGTAGACTTGTCCATGACGATGACGCCAGCGGTTCCCAGACCCGATTTGTGCTCGCGCAGCGCATCGAAATCCATCAGCACATCGTCGCAAATGGATTTCGGCAGCATCGGTGTCGAGCTGCCGCCGGGGATCACGGCCAACAGATTGTCCCAGCCGCCGCGCACGCCGCCCGCATGCTTCTCGAGCAATTCCTTCAACGGGATCGACATCGCTTCTTCGACGTTGCAAGGCTTTTCGACATGGCCGGAGATGCAGAACACCTTGGTCCCGACATTGTTCTCGCGGCCGAATCCGCTGAACCAGTCGGCGCCGCGGCGCAGTATGGTTGGTGCGACCGCGATGGTCTCGACATTATTGACCGTACTGGGACAGCCATAGAGACCGGACATCGCCGGGAATGGAGGCTTCAGACGCGGTTGCCCTTTCTTGCCTTCCAGGCTCTCCAGCAGCGCGGTTTCTTCGCCGCAGATATAGGCGCCAGCGCCGCGATGCACATAGACGTCGAAGGCCCAGCCGGTACCGCAGGCGTCCGGTCCCAGCAGACCGGCCTCGTATGCCTCGTCGACCGCGCGGTCGAGCGCCGCGGCCTCGTTATAGAACTCACCGCGAACGTAGACATATGCCGCATGGGCGCCCATGGCGAAGCCAGCAACGAAGCAGCCTTCGACCAGTTTGTGCGGATCATGGCGCAGAATATCCCGGTCCTTGCAGGTCCCGGGCTCGCTCTCGTCACCATTGACGACAAGATAGTGCGGTCGACCTTCAGTCTCCTCCTTGGGCATGAACGACCATTTCAAACCGGTCGGAAAACCGGCACCGCCCCGGCCACGCAGGCCGGAGGACTTCATCTCCTCAACGATCCAGTCACGACCTTTCTCGATGATCGCCTTGGTATTGTCCCAATCGCCCCGCCCCCGCGCGGCGGCGAGACCCGGGTCGTGCAGCCCGTAGAGGTTGGTGAAAATGCGATCCTTGTCCTGCAGCATCAGTCAGCCTCTGCGAAGTCTAGATCGTTAAGGGTTTGCGGTCCGCCGACCGGTGCCGATTTCTGGCGGTCGATCTGCGGGCCGTGCGGCGGCGTCTCGCCGGCCTTCAAGGCGTCGAGCACCGCGATCAATTGCGGACCGGTAAGATCCTCGTACATGTCGTCGTTGATCTGAACGATCGGCGCGTTGACGCAGGCGCCTAGGCATTCCACCTCGCGCATGGTGAACAGCCCGTCCTCTGTCGTCTGTTCGTAGTCGATACCGAGATGGCTTCGCGCGGCCTCGACCACCTCGTCGGAGTTGCGCAGCCAGCACGGCGTCGTCGTGCAGAACTGCAGCAAATACTTCCCGACCGGCTTCGTGTTGATCATCGTGTAGAAGCTGGCAACCTCGACCACGCGGATGCGCGCCATGCCGAGCAGCTCTGCGACCGCGTCGATGACCGCGTCCGAGGCGTGGTTGTTATTCTGCCGTTGCGCCAGATCGAGCAAGGGCAAAACCGCGCTCGCCTGACGCCCTTCCGGATATTTGGCGATGTATTTCTGCGCGATCGCCATGTTTTCCGGTGTGAATTCGAATTTGTCGCTCATCGGTCGATCTCCCCGAACACGACGTCCATGGCGCCCAGGATGGCGACCGAATCCGCCAGCATGTGGCCTTTGCAGAGATAGTCCATCGCCTGCAGATGGGCGAAGCCCGGCGCGCGAATCTTGCAACGATAGGGCTTGTTGGTCCCGTCGGAGACGAGATAGACGCCGAACTCGCCTTTCGGCGCTTCGACAGCGGTGTAGGTCTCGCCCGGCGGGACGTGGAAGCCTTCGGTGTAAAGCTTGAAGTGATGGATCAGCGCTTCCATGGAACGCTTCATCTCCCCGCGCGACGGCGGACCGACTTTACCGTCCTCGGTCATCACCGGGCCGTCCGGCATGTTTTCAATACATTGGCGCACGATCCGAACGCTCTGTCGCATCTCTTCGACGCGGATCAGATAACGGTCATAGCAGTCGCCGTTCTTGCCGATCGGAATATCGAAATCCATCTCGTCATAGACGTCGTAAGGCTGCGACTTGCGCAGGTCCCATGGCACACCCGACGCGCGCAGCATCGGCCCGGAAAAGCCCCAGGCCATCGCTTCTTCCTCGGAGACGACACCGATATCCACAGTGCGCTGCTTGAAGATGCGGTTCTCGTTGAGCAGCGTTTCCATATCGTCGAGAAACTTCGGAAACGCATCGGCCCACGCCAGTATGTCGTCGCCCATACCAGCCGGCATGTCCTGATGCACGCCGCCGACGCGGAAATAGGCCGCATGCAGCCGTGCACCGCAGGTGCCCTCATAGAACTCCATCAGCTTTTCGCGTTCCTCGAACGCCCACAACATCGGCGTCATCGCGCCAACATCCATCGCCAGGGCCGGCGCGTTCAAGAGATGATTTAGAATGCGGGAGATTTCCGCGAACAGCACCCGGACATATTGGCCCCGCGCCGGCGGCGCGATGCCGAGCAGCTTTTCCGCGGCCAGTACGAAGGCGTGCTCCTGACACATGGGCGCGACGTAATCGAGCCGGTCGAAATAGGGCATCGCCTGCAAATAGGTCTTGTACTCGATCAGCTTCTCGGTGCCGCGATGCAGGAGGCCGATGTGCGGATCAATCCGCTCGACGATTTCGCCGTCCATCTCCATGACCATGCGCAACACGCCGTGCGCCGCCGGATGTTGTGGCCCGAAGTTAAGCGTCAGATTCTTGATTTCCGCTTCCACCGCCATCAGCCCTCTTCCGCCTCCGCCTTCTCGTCACCCGGCAATTCCCGGGTCATGCCCTCCCAGGGGCTGAGGAAATCGAACGACCGGAACGCTTGGGTCAGCTTTACCGGCTCGTAGACGACCCGCTTTTGCTCGTCGTCGTAGCGGACTTCGACATAGCCGGTGAGCGGGAAGTCCTTGCGCAACGGATGGCCTTCGAAGCCGTAATCCGTCAGCAAGCGGCGCAGATCCGGGTGCTCGGAAAAGAACACGCCATACATGTCCCAGCATTCCCGCTCAAACCAGGAAGCTGCTGGAAATACGGTGGAC
>Ga0310344_10003955_pt1 | contig 11020 bp, 9 predicted proteins | sample HC15DNA20200_MG_FD_203801 | JGI IMG/M metagenome (GOLD analysis project Ga0310344, IMG submission 203801) | Marine microbial communities from station ALOHA, North Pacific Subtropical Gyre - HC15-DNA-20-200_MG | ecosystem: Environmental > Aquatic > Marine > Oceanic | place: Pacific Ocean: North... | reverse complement strand
TCTGACGCTCGATGAAATCTGTGGTGGTATTACCGATTAGGAATTCCTCGTGCTGCAAGATTGCCACAAGGAAGTCACGGTTGTTGACTGGCCCACCCAAGTGAAGACATTCCAGGGCGCGTGTCAAACGAGCAGCAGCTTCTGCTCTTGTTTTTCCGTGTGCGGTTACCTTGGCAAGTAGAGCATCAAAGTCAACACCGACCACGGTTCCTTTCTCTACACCTGAATCCACACGTACCTTCGGATCCTTTACTGGAGCGAAGGCTTCGATAGTGCCGGACGCGGGCAGAAAATCTACGGTGGGATCCTCGGCGTAAAGGCGGGCCTCTATGGCGTGGCCCGTGAATACCACATCCTTCTGCTCGTAGCCGAGAGGTTCACCGGAGGCAATCTGAATCTGCTCTCGAACTAAATCGATTCCCGTGATTTCTTCAGTTACAGGGTGTTCCACCTGGAGGCGAGTGTTTGTTTCCAGAAAGAAAAACTCTCCGGTGTCGTCATTGATGATAAATTCCACGGTGCCTGTTGAGTGGTAGCTAACATTTCGGGCAAGCTCTAATGCTGCTTCACATATGTGCGTGCGGAGTTCCTCGTTGATTACTGGCGAAGGGGACTCTTCGAGAATCTTTTGGTAGCGACGCTGAATGGAGCACTCGCGTTCACCGAGATGAATAAGATTGCCGTGGGTGTCGCCGAGTATTTGTACCTCGATATGACGGGCTCTTTCTAAATACTGTTCGAGAAAAACTCGGTCGTCCGCAAAAGCTGTTACCGCTTCGCGTCGAGCAGCTGCAATTGCTTCTTGGAGATTTCGCCTTGACCGAACGAGATGTATCCCTTTGCCACCTCCTCCGGCAGTCGCCTTGACTAGTAGGGGGTAACCGATCTCGTCTGCACAGCTGAGGTCATCCGACGACGCCAGAATAGGAATACCAGCGTCTTCTGCAGCCTTTTTTGCAGCTGCCTTATCGCCCATAGTGGCGATTACCTCAGGGGGTGGTCCGATCCAAATTAGGTCAGCATTCAAAACGTTTTCGGCAAAGGCCGCATTCTCCGACAGAAAGCCGTATCCAGGATGAATTGCGCTCGCTCCGCTACTCAGGGCTGCTTCTAACAGTGTTTTTGCATCGAGATAGTCGTTTATGCGGATTGCCAGATCAGCTTCCAATACAAAAGGATGTCGATCATCAGCGTCGGAGAAGACAGCTACTGTTGCAATCCCCATTTGTCGGGCGGTATGAAAGATTCGCTGTGCGATCTCGCCTCGGTTGGCCACTAGCAAAGAGTCAATCCTCATAGTCGGAAAACTCCGTATTGTTGAGATCCTTCAATCGGGCGTGCTCGTACAACCGACAGGCAGAGACCCACCACCGTGCGGGTATCCCGGGGGTCGATGATTGAATCATCGGTGATAGCGCCGGATGCAACGAGCGCTAGCGAGCCTTTCTCTTGGCTTTCTTCGACTTGTCGAACAACTTCGGCGTCAGCCTCAGTATCGAAAGGCTCGCCTTTACGAGCTGCCCGAGCTTGACGAACGATGGACATTACCCCAGCGATTTGTTTGGGACCCATAACTGCTATTTTGGCTGTAGGCCACAGAAAAGTGAAACGGTTTCTGTATTCGCGCCCGGACATGCCATAGTTGCCGGCCCCGTAAGAATTGCCGACGATGACAGTGATATGCGGGACAGTTGAGTTGCTGACGGTGTTGATTAGTTGTGCGCCCTTCTTGATGACGCCAGCCTTTTCGAAATCGCTGCCCACGATAAAGCCAGTGATGTTTTGGAGGAATAAAAGCGGGGTGTTCTGACGGTTGCAGAGCTGGATGAAATGTGCCGCTTTCTCTGCCTCTTCGGGGTAGATAACCCCGTTATTGCCGAGAATTCCTATTGGATAGCCATGAACGGTTGCCCACCCGCAGATCATCCTCGGGCCATAAAGGGGTTTAAATTCCTCGAAACGCGAACCGTCGGTTACACGGGCAATGACTCCTCGGATGTCGACAGGTTGACGTAAATCTCTGTCAATGAAGCCCAATAGATCTTCAGCGTCATGGATCGGTTCTTCTGCTTGGTAGCTCGGTTCACTGCCGGTCTTGTGCCAGTCGAGGTGTGAAATGACCTCACGGCAAAGTCTCAAGGCGTCCATTTCGTCTTCTGCCAGGTAGTCAGCTAAACCAGAGTGTTCCGCATGGAGCCGAGCTCCCCCCAGAGATTCATCGTCGGATTCTTCACCGGTTGCCATTTTTACTAGTGGGGGCCCACCAAGAAATACCTTTGAATGTTCCTTAATAAAAATGTTGTAGTCGGACATGCCAGGTTGGTATGCACCACCTGCTGTTGAAGAACCAAACACCACACAGACGGTCGGAATACCCAACTTCGAGAGTTCGGTCATTTCGTAAAAGAAGCCACCCGACTCTGCGAAATGCTGGACCTGTGAACGTTTCCGATCGGCTTTACCCTCACCGGTGGGGATGTTAAGGTCCGCACCTGCCGACTCGACGAAACTAACGTAGGGAATGTGGTTGTCGCGGGCGATTTCCAGAGCCCTCAGCCACTTTTTGACACTGTATGGTGTCATCGCACCTGCTTGAACTGTTGGGTCGTTGCCGAGAATGACACACTCAGTGTCAGCGATCACCCCTATACCAACCATGAAACCACCACCGATTGCATACCCAGAGTTGTAGCCAGCCAGAGGGCTGATTTCTAAAAATGGACTACCTGGGTCTAGCACCTTGGAAATTCGCTCTCGAATTGGCATCTTCCCTCGTGACCTCAGCCGTTGCATAGCCTCTGGGCCACCACCGTTTTCGGATTCGTCGAGCAAGTTGTCGATGACTCTTAGTTGTTCAATCATGTCCGTACGGTTCTGCACGAACTCTTCAGAATCTGTTGCTATGTAGCTGCGGAGCGGAGGTGCTAATAGGGTCCGTAAGTTCATTGTGCCGTCTCGGATCGGGGACTCGACTACATTGCTTGTGCGGTAATTATATATAGTAAAAATTACCGGTATACCAAATTGTTCATCTCTCAACTAAACAATTTGCCTTATATCGGGTCATCGAAAGATCACCTAGCACTAACTAGGTCTTAAACAGCTTGCCGGTTACCCGCTTTTTGATCCCAGAGTGACCGGAGATAGTCGGTTATGGCGTACAAACCGAAGATACTGTTGATGAGATCTGGAACCAGTAGCTGGCCTATCCCGATTCTGCCACCGAGTATCCCACCGGTGTTGATTCTGTTAAGACGGCGGATTCCTGCGATGTGTTTTTGGCGTTTCCCGTTGATTCCTTAGTCATCTCTGCGTATGAGGATTCTCTTGAATCTATGGCAAGAGTCTCCAAAATTGATTAGATCTGCTCCGAAGTGCTCCACCTCTGATCAATCCAGTGAGAAAGCCTACTGAGATCAGTATCAGGGACCTGATGTTACATACAATGCCGAGATGAGAGATCGAGAGTGGGGATTCAGGACTAGAGCGTTACATGCCGGGGCACGACCGGACCCGACTACTGGTGCACGGGCCGTGCCGATTTACCAGTCTACGAGTTTCGTATTTGAGGACACCGCCGATGCCGCTGACCTCTTCGCTCTCCAGAAATACGGCACCATCTACACACGCATCTCGAATCCAACTACCGCAGCCTTCGAAGAGCGCATGGCGAGCCTCGAAGGGGGTATCGGGGCTGTCGCAACCTCTAGTGGGCAGGCCGCGGAGTTCGTAACTGCCGCTGCTCTTACTGCCTCCGGTGACAATTTTGTTACGTCCTCATCTCTCTATGGAGGAACACATACAATGTTCGACGTGACCCTGGGCCGGTTTGGAATTGAAGCCCGTTTCGTTGATAACGAGGACCCGGAGGCATTCGCCCGGTTGATTGATGACCGCACTCGTTTTCTCTATACCGAGAGTATTGGTAATCCTTCTGGTGTCATCGCAGATTTGGCAAGCCTGGCAGAGATCGCCGGAGCCTACGATCTTCCACTGGTCGTCGATAGCACGTTTGCCACTCCCTACCTTTGCCGTCCGATAGAACATGGCGCTGACATTGTTGTTCATTCAGCCACTAAGTTCATAGGTGGCCATGGCACCTCGATTGGAGGTGTTGTCATCGAATCTGGAGACTTCGATTGGGGATCGGGGAGGTTCCCACAGATGACGGAACCCAGTCCTGGTTACAATAATCTTCGCTTTTGGGAGAACTTCGGAGAGCTGGCCTTTTGCACGAAGCTACGGGCCGAGCAATTGCGTGATATCGGAGCGTCGCTATCGCCCTTTAATGCGTTTCTGTTGTTGCAAGGATTAGAGACACTGCCGCAGCGTATGGACGAGCATGTTGCCAATGCCCGAAGTGTGGCACAATTTTTGACTGGCCATGACGCTGTTGACTGGGTCGCCTACGCCGGCCTTTCCGATTCTCCCTACTATGACTTGGCACAGCGTTACTTCCCGAAAGGTCCAGGGGCGGTATTTACCTTTGGGGTTGCGGATGGACGAGAGGCGGCTGGACGCTTTATCGAATCGCTCGAATTGGTGAGCCATCTGGCTAATGTTGGTGATGCTCGAACACTCGTAATCCATCCAGCTTCCACCACTCACCAGCAACTTTCTGACGAGGATCTTGAAGCTGGTGGACTTACTCCTGAGATGGTTCGCCTATCCGTCGGGCTTGAAGACATTGAAGACATTCTGTATGACCTTGCCCAGGCTTTAGACAGGGCAAGAGTGTGACTAAGCATCCTGAGATCCCCTATTGGACCGAACCAAATGCGATAGCACGGCTTGATATCCTCCGTTCAACTCGCACTATTGCCATGGTTGGTGTATCGCCAAATCCAGCTCGGCCGTCTAACTTTGTAGCAACCTATCTTTTGAGCTCTTCGACGGATTACGAGGTGTACTTCGTTAATCCCAGCGCAGATGAGATCCTGGGTCGGCCGTGTGTTCCCACACTAGATGATTTGTGTGTCACTCCAGATCTGGTTGATGTGTTCCGCCGACTTGAAGATGTGCCTGGTATCGCTGAACAGGCTGTTGCCATTGGGTCGGCCACCTTCTGGACTCAGTTCGGACTTTGGAGTCCCGATGCCGCAGAAATGATTCTTGGTGCTGAGATGAATCTTGTGATGGATCGTTGTATCAAAGTTGAGCATGCACGGTTTGCTGGTGGGCTGCACTTATCAGGATTTAATACTGGCATAGTCGACTCGCGTAGAAATCGCCGAGAGACAGCACTATAAGGTCCCAGCAATAATGAGGTAAGTGCAAGGATCAGGTTCTGTCGGTAGCGGATCAATCAGTTACTCCTCACTCCCGCGGATTGAGAGGGCCTGCCATCTTGGAGTTTGAATCACGAAGTAAAGGGTTTCTGTTCTGCGATGATGAGTTGTTACCTGCCTATCGGTTTCTCTCAGACTTAGTTGCTGGATAGGACACTGACGAGACCTCAAGACCTTCGATCGGATAGATGATCCTGCATCTCACCACAGCATCGTGCCAGGTTCGGTGGTTTTTGTCCCAGAGTGCCCAGAAGAAACCGAGGAAGAACGGTAAGGCAGAAAAAACTCGCATAATCCAACGGAGGATGGCTCGGTTCACTCCGATTGGCAACCCGGTTATTTGGTCGACGGTCTTGAGACCTATGAGACGCTTTCCCGGTGTTGCACCTCCGCGGCCTTCAAGAGTTCCGTAATACCAGAATATTTGGAAGGCGATATACACAAGAAATAGAATTGCTAAGACGCTTCCCGAAGCGCTAGTCAATTCCTCACACTCTTTCCAGATTGTCTCGCCATCTTTGTTGAATTCGCAAATCCTCCATTCCTTTGGAAGGGCTGCTGCGAGGGACCCAGAGAGGATCAGGAAAGGTAGGTGGAGGATAAGGAAATCGAGTCCAAAGGCGGCTAGGCGTTGACCGAATTTGGCGTTTTGGATATCCGTAAGAGGCAGTGTTTGGCTACCTGTAAGACTTGGTGCGCCTTTATTCTCGCGTGCTCTGGTAGGGGTACTTCGAGACTTCTTTCGATGTCGTTTGGATGACATCCCTTCGATAGGACTGTCAACTTGGGCGAATGGGTCGAAATCCATGGTCTAGTAATCTTTCCATGGAAGAGTAGGTGAAACGAGTTGGGCGGCATGCACGAGCATGCCGACGCTACTATGACACTTACTCCTGCTTTTGACTGGGGTAGGCACCGGTGCCCGAGCGGACCAAGGGAACGGCCTGCAAAGCCGTAAAACCGCGGGTTCAAATCCCGCCCGGTGCTCCAATCAGTAAAAGACGTTTGTCGCTCAGACCAGAACGGTAGATCAGAGGGATAAGAGAAATGTCTAACGAAGTTGAAGGTCAAAGACAGTCGGCAAGAGGGCAAGCGGGTAATGAAAGTCCGCCGCTGCCACACACCCCCCCGTTGGGCATTTCAGCTGTACGCCCCGGAGATCCACCGCCTGTGCCTCCTGAGCTTCCGTCATCGCGAGACCTTAGGCGACCTGAGCCTAATTGGTTATCGGCTTTGGCTGCTTCGATAGGCGCCGTCCTAGTTCTAATCGGCACTTTTTTGCCATGGGTTGTCGCACGGGAGGTTGGTGGCATTTCCGAGATTGGTTGGGATCAGCCGGGTGATGCTTCTGTGGTGCTCATTTTCGGTTTACTCGGGTCTGCTGTTGCCGGTGCTCTTTGGATGGGGCTTCGTGGACTCGTTATCAAGATTGTCTTGTTGCTCACGGGAATGATTCTGATGATTTTGTCTAGTTTCGAGATCGGTGATGTTCGTGGACTGTCCTCAGCTCTGGATATCAAATTTCGGGTCGGTTCGGGACTCGTGGTTATAGCTGTTGGTGGTGTGTTTTTAGTGCTGGCAGCATTGCTAGACAGGGGCCCCTGGTCGCGCCGTGCTAAAACATAAAGAAGGCGCACTTAGCTATGCGTAAGATCGCCAATGTCAGACGGTATTGGTCGCTAGCCGTTGCCAGCTTATGCGAGTCTGTTTGCCAGTCTTCTTGCCGGTTTTGGTGGCCTGTGAGAGGGGCACTGCTACGCTCTCGCTTTCCAGGGCCGTTAGCTCAGTTGGTTAGAGCACCTGCATGACGCGCAGGGGGTCGGGGGTTCGAATCCCTCACGGCCCACTAGCAAAACCCCGAAAGTAAAAAATCGGGATTTACCCCTACCGCTTACTTGCATTCCTTGACTCTATTTAGGTCGGTTTGTGCCTTTAGTATCTAGCTCCTCATGCTTATTATCTGGGACTTGTGGATATATCGGTCAACGTTTCGTTTAGATCGATGGCTCAGGTAATTCGAAGAGGCCAAGTTGCGACGTAGTAGCAGATAGACCTTGGTAGTTTTCCGATTGAGAGCGAGGTATGAGAATCATGGCAAGTCCCGAGGCATTAGCGATCAAGGAACAGCTTCGCCTTCTAGGCGACGCTGTTACCAGTCTGGATTCGATCGAGGATCAGCGTTCTCAGTTTGAGATGGCATTGACTTCGATGACGGCTCTACCGGTGGGAGTGCGTTGGACTGAGGTAAATGCCGGTGGAGTGCCAGCTATCTGGGCGGATGCTGAAGGTGGCTCCAGGGAGCACGCTGTGATATATGTTCACGGCGGCGGATATGTGATTGGTTCTGCATCCGGCTATCGAAACTTTACGGGCCAGCTAGCCAAGGTAGTGGGGTGTCGTGTCTTGAGTGTTGATTATCGGCTAGCTCCTGAGCATCCGCACCCGGCAGCTGTTGAAGATAGTACTTCTGCATATCAGTGGATGCTCGAACAGGGTTTTTCTCCAACTCAGCTTGCTATTAGCGGAGATTCGGCAGGTGGCGGTCTTACTGTCTCAACACTTCTTAAGCTACGGGATATAGGTGCACCTTTGCCGGTAGCCGGAGTTTCTATCTCGCCGTGGATTGATATGGAGGGGGTGGGTGAGTCAATGAAGACAAAGGCGGAACTCGACTTGCTAGTTGATGAGGCTTCACTGAAAGGCATGGCTGAGTTATTTCTCGCAGGTCAGGACCCTAAGGATCCCTTGGCTGCACCTCTGCACGGCGATTTGGAAGGCATTCCACCACTTCTCATTCAGGTAGGTGATGAAGAGACCTTGCTTGATGATTCGATCCGGCTTGCAGAGATTGCCGGAGCTGCAGGTAATGAGGTGCGGTTGGAGATTTTTCCCGAGATGCAGCATGTGTTTCAACTATTCGCGGGGAACTTGCCTGAGGCAGATGAAGCACTCCTCCAAATTGCTGACTGGCTTCGACCTCGACTGGGTTTGACACCATGAATAGGGTGAAGCTGAATAGGACCTTGGTAGTTAGTAGCGGAAGACGTTAAAGAGTAGTTTTCCTGTTATTACTTCACTGGAAAGGAAATAATGAAGGTTGGTATAACTCTTCCCGTTCAGCATCCGTTTGATAGTACGGAGCAGATTCTTCCTGCTTACGAGGCGATGGGGGCAGATTCTTATTGGGCGCCAGATCATATTCTTGGGATTTTCCATCCTGGGTTGTGGTCGGATATCCCGTTGTCCGATTTAGCTAAAGATCCTGACGCTTTTTACGATCCGTTCGTCTACGGAGGTCGGATTAGTGCGCTTACAAAAAAGCCTTACGGAGTGTCAGTGACAGATTCGACGAGGCGCCGTGCCCCTGACCTTGCTCGCACAGCTCTGACCTTGAATGACCTGCTTCCAGGGGGTTTTATTTTAGGAATCGGTTCTGGTGAAGCCGAGAGTCTCTTGCCTTTTGGCTATCCATTTGAACGACCAGTATCAGTTCTGGAAGAATGTCTTTCAGAACTGAGGTCCCTGTTTGATCACGGACATATGCCCACCAACAAGGTCGGTCGCATGGGTCTTCCACTTGAGTTGGAGGGTAAGAGGAAGCCGCCGATTTGGGTGGCTGGCCATGGTCCACGGATGCTCCGATTAACTGGAGAATATGGTGACGGATGGTTGCCCGCGTGGTGGATGTCTCCTGAGGAATACGGCCAAAAGTATGCGGTAGTTGTCGAACATGCAGAGGCAGCTGGACGTCCGAGCCCTGAAGCGTCTTTACTGAATTTCATAATTTTTGCAGAGTCTCTTGAGCGAGCCGAGGAGATGTTTGACAAGCAACCACTGGGCAAACTTTTCGGTCTTTTTGCTATGGGGAGTATTTGGGAGGCGAATGGTCTTGAACATCCCTTGGGTAACGATTCAAATGGGTTTATTGATGTCATCATCCATGGGTTAAATCCTGATGACCTTCGAGATTTGGCTCCAACGATTCCTTTTGACATGGTGACTCAGGTTATTTTTATTGGCAATGCGGATGAACTTGGTCGCCAGTTTGAACCCTACTCACGAGCAGGGCTTGAACATATTGTGTTAGCAAATCTGACGGGGGTGGTAGGAGGTATGGATGAAATTATGGCCCGTGCTATGGAACTACCACAGCTAATGAGTGTTCTCCGAGAATTGTGAGTATGTATTACAAGAATCTGGTTCGTTTACGAGAGAATTTGAAGCTTTGTGAGATCAAGGAATTAGCAACTTTCCCCTATTTCGATTGGACTTACCGAGGTGGAGATCTGGGTAGCAGCTAGAAGAAGAAAGAAGAGAGAGAGGAATATTTGTGGGCACACGTGCGCTGATGCCTAAGTCAGCTTCCGAAGTTTCGGCGGAATGGCTTACGGAGGTGCTAAGAAATTCTGGAAAGCTTGACATAAAAGCGAAAGTGTCGAATGTCGCTGTGGAGGCCGGGTCCGCCGGTGTTGGGTTCATGGGAGAAGTAGCGCGTTTAACGCTTGATTATTCCGAAAGATCGCCCGATCTCGCTGAAACCATGATATGTAAATTTCCGACCCAGCAGGAGCAGGTCAAGGCGATGCTCCGTCCGACTCGAATTTATGAGCGTGAACACAGGTTCTATCTTGATTTGGCTGGGCTGTCTCCCCTCCGCACACCTTTTGTATATCACGTGACTTGTAACACTTCGATCGATGAGATGGTTGAAGAAGAATATGTATTACTCATGGAAGATTTTTCCGATCTCACTCTTGGTGATCAGGTGGTTGGAGTGTCACCTGATCGCGCGGGGGTGGTACTTTCAGATCTGGCGGCTCACCATGCGTTTTTCTGGAATGAACGTGGCCTTTCGAAGGCTGAATTTGTACCGAGTATCAATGGGTCCTTGAACAAAGCTGTGCAGAATCTTTACTTCGATGCAATGCCGGTGTTTGAGGAGATATTTGGATCAGTATTGTTGCCGGAAATGATTGAAATCTCTCGTTCATATGGATCTAATCACCCCCAGTTACTTGACCAGCTTGCTGCATTACCGCAAACGTTGTGTCACGGAGATTTCAGGGCAGACAACTTATTTTTTGACTCAGATGGTTCTGTTGCCGTTATAGATTGGCAAGGAATAAGTCGATGTGGTGCCGCGGCGGACGTAGGTTACTTTCTTAGCCAGAATATGGATCTTGATGACCGCCGCGATCATGAGTCCGAATTACTTCGTGTTTACCATGAGTCGTTAGTCAATGCTGGCGTCAGCGACTACGAGTTTTCGCGATTCTTTGAGGACTACAAGCTGGGGATTCTCTACGGATGGATCATTCCCGTTTTCGCAGTAGGGAGCCTAGACGTTTCGAGTGAGAGGGCAATGGAGCTGTGGAACCGAGTTCTAATCCGTTCCCAGGACGCGATTCTCCAGCACGGTGCGCAGAAGTATTTTGACTGATGAGGACATGTGGGTTTGAATCTCATTGTCTGTGACGAGTTCTAACTTGCATTCTTGGTTTGGGATAGCGGAATTGATTTGGGCCCGAATACCTAGCTAGAAGTTACCGAAGTCTTCGAAGTTGTCCGTGTCGCCGGGTTGGAAGTTGTCCGTGTCGCCGGGTTGGAAGTTGTCCGTGTCGCCGGGTTGGAAGTTGTCCGTGTCGCCGGGTTGGAAGTTGTCCGTGTCGCCGGGTTGGAAGTTGTCCGTGTCGCCGGGTTGGAAGTTGTCCGTGTCGCCGGGTTGGAAGTTG
>Ga0310344_10003953_pt1 | contig 11021 bp, 8 predicted proteins | sample HC15DNA20200_MG_FD_203801 | JGI IMG/M metagenome (GOLD analysis project Ga0310344, IMG submission 203801) | Marine microbial communities from station ALOHA, North Pacific Subtropical Gyre - HC15-DNA-20-200_MG | ecosystem: Environmental > Aquatic > Marine > Oceanic | place: Pacific Ocean: North... | reverse complement strand
GAATCGAATAATAAAGTGGAAGACGGAAGAGTCTTCGACCCCTGTCTTCGATTGGGATCAGGCGCCGCGGGGCACCGAGGTTGAAGGACCAGCGATCCTTGAAAGTGTTGACAGCACACTGGTCGTTCCCCCACTGGTAACCCTTACCATTGGCGACAACGGGGAAGCAATACTCGGCCAGAGAGAGAGTGGGGACGACTCATGAAGCGGTCCATTACGGAATCTCTGGTGGTAGACACGGAATCGCTGGAGTGGGAGTGTCGCCGCTGCGAGCACCGGCTTGGCTCGGTGACGGAAAATTACAAAAAGGGATGCCTAATCGCCCAACGTGACCCAAAGGAGATCTGGGAACCGCTAATCGAAGGAGTCCTGAACTTCTCGTATGACGGCACGTGGTCGAGAATCGTTGAATTTTACTGTCCGGGGTGTGGAGCACTATTGGAAGTTGAAATGCTTCCCCCAGGGCATCCAATAACGCACGACATTGAACTAGATCCAACTACGTTCGCCGATGAGGACTCTGCGGGTATGTCTTCAAAGGACTCCGAACAATGACAACAGAATCTGATCACGGAACCGTTATTGATATAGACATTGGCGGAACATTCACTGACTGTTTCGTCCGTCGAGGCACAGGCGAATCAACCGCTGTAAAGACACCGACAACTGGATTTCGTCTTGCAGTGGGTTTCAGGCAAGGTCTTGAGGAGGCGGCAAAACGATTTGGATTGACGACCAGTGAGCTCCTTCTTGAAACGAGCACCATTCGTTATTCAACCACTGTCGCCATGAACACTCTCCTGCAGAGATCGGGGCCGAAGCTCTGCCTGGTGACTACGGCCGGATTTGGTGATGTTCTCGACATCGCTCGGGGGGCTGCTTGGATGGACGCGGCAGTCGTGCGAGAGATCCGCAACGTCGCTCGAATCACGAAGCCTGATCCACTGGTTGAAGCGGGGATGATAATTGGAGCAAAGGAGAGAATAGATAGTTTTGGTCAGGTCATTCGGCCGTTGGATGAAGATCAATTCCTTACAGAACTTCACAAGGTGGTAGATCGCGGCGCTCGAGGATTTGTTATATCGCTTCTATTTTCTTATCTCAATCCGTCTCACGAGATCAGGCTTCGAGAACTCATCGAATCGGAATTTCCGGATGAGTATCTTGGATCAATGCCGATAATGCTTTCGTCCGAAGTGGTGCCAAAACGTCTTGAATATACGAGGACGAATACTTCCATTCTCAATGCCTACTTGCACCAGTCAATGTGGGAAGAACTTGCCGGAATGGCAGATGAACTCCGGAGTTATGGCTATCCAAAAGGGATCATGTTGGTGCACAACTCGGGTGGGATGGCTGAGGTTTACCGAACCTCGGCCGCAGCGACCTTCAATGGTGGTCCAGTTGCGGGATTGATTGGAGGAGCAGCGCTCGGAAAACGCCAAGGCGATGGAAACGTGATCGTTACTGATATGGGAGGAACCAGTTTCGAAGTAGGGATTATCAGCGATGGAAGCGCCCGGGCCTACCAATTCCGGCCGATCATTGATCGCTACTGGGTTGATCAGAGCATGTTAGAGGTCAAGTCAATCGGTGCCGGCGGCGGTTCTATTGCCTGGCTTAATGAAGCGGTTGGCAACAGGATTGAGGTGGGACCTCAGAGCGCCGGTTCGCTACCCGGACCGGCTGCTCTCGGACTAGGTGGTACCGAGCCCACTGTCACCGATGCCGACGTCGTCTTGAATTACATCAGTCCAGAAAGTTATTTTTCAGGTAAGGCGATGCTGGATCGAAACCTCGCTTATGAGGCAATCAAGTCCAGAATCGCGGAACCACTTGGAGTTTCTGTCGAAGAGGCCGCAGCTCGTATTAAACGAACGGTTGACTCGAACATGGCTGACGTGATTGCTCGAGAGACATTCCTTCGCGGGTTCGATCCGAAGGACTTTGTTCTTCTCGCGTACGGAGGAGCAGGCGCTGCTCATTGTGTCGGGTATGGATCCCGTCTTGGAATCCAACGAATCATCGTTTGTCCGTTCTCACCCGTTTTCTGTGCTTGGGGTTCTTCCACAATGCCAGTTGCGCATATCTATGAAACCTCAAGACGAGTCGAATTGCTTAAACCTGCCACTAAGGCCCCTACGGCGGACTTTGGACTGTTCAACGTAGTGGTCGAGGAACTGGAAGCTCGAGCTAGAAGAGACTTGAGCGGTGAAGGGTACAACCCTGATTTAGCTCATCTCAGACTTGAATTGGACATCAAGTACGGAGGCCAAATTCATAGTCATCGCAGCGAATCACCACTATTGCGAATAAATAGTACAGATGACGTGATGGCTATCTATTCAGCATTTGAAGGTGACTACGCAGCCTTTTTCAGCCCAGTGAATGTGTACCCGGAAGGTGGTGTAGAAATTCACAACTTTGTGCTTACGGCATCCATGCCAGAGCCAGAATGGGAACTGGAAGTATCAGAACCAGACGGGACAGAGTCTGACGAAGCATTAACCGGGGAACGATCAGTTTACTGGTCCGAAGCTGCCGACTTTCTAGACACTCCTATATTTGACCAAGGACTCCTTAAACCTGGTCACCAGATTAATGGTCCAGCGGTGATAGAGGCAGAGTACACAACCACCGTACTGGACCCCGGATTTCAACTTGCAGTTGACAACAACTTCAACTTAGTTATTCAACAAACGTGAGACCAATATCATGTCTTTAGATCATAATTCCTTAGATGAATCTGAAATTCCTGAATATATGCGTGTAACGCCTATCGAGATTTCCCCGTCCACGATGGTTCAATGGTTGAAGCCAGAACCAGTTGGTGAGACTGAGAGAAGTTGGGTCGACGGTCTAGAGCCCGGGGACTACGAGATTTATGATGAAAAACTGAAGAATGTGCTGGACGAAGCGCGTGAAATCTTTACCCGAAGTGGCGTAACCAACCTGTTAACGGCTGGAGACTTAATTGTTGCCATTTACACCGCAAATGGTGACCTCGCTAATGCTTCGGCAGGAACCTATCTCCACTGTGTTACCGGTTGTCTGCCGGTTAAATATGTTATGCATAAATACTATTCTGACCCCTCGGTTCGAGTAGAGGCAGGAGATATCTTTTATACAAATGAGGCCCGATATGGGGGTATCCACAATCCAGATCAAATGGCCTTTATGCCAGTGTTTCACGAAGGCGAACTAATCGCTTGGACTGCGGCTTTGGCTCACCAGCCAGAAACTGGAGCAGTGGAGCCTGGGGGAATGCCAATTCTTGCTCGTAGCCGGTCGGATGAAGGGATGAAGTTAACTCCGATAAAGATTGGCCAGGATTATGGCATTAAGCGTGATCTCCTCGACATGATGGTCAATTTCATCGACCGTTCTCCTCGGATGCAGGAGATTGATACCCGAGCCCGAGTTACCGGCGCCGACCGATTGCGGGTACGCGTCCAAGAACTAGCTGTAGCGAAAGGCAATGATTTCGTCCGAGGTTTACTGCGGAAGTTGGTGGTGGAAGCGGAGGAAAGTGCTCGTCGTCGCGTATCTCGGTGGAATGACGGCACTTATCGAGCTGTCGCGTTTGCCGACACAATCGGGAGAGAACCCGCTCTAGTCCGGGGCATGCTTACCGCGACCAAAAGTCATGACAAGATTCACATGGACTTTAGTGGGACTTCTCCGGAGAACGACTCCTCCTACAATGCCTATCCCCATATAGCTGCTGCTCACGCAGCAATTTTCCTATTTGCCTATCCATTCAATGACCTTCCTGCGTCAAATGGGACCCTCGCCCCGTTTGAATGGGATATTCCTGAAGGCAGCGTCCTTAATGCAGCACCAAATGCGGCCATAAGTAACAGCCCTCCGCTCTGCTGCATTGTCATGACCCCGGTCACTCTGGCGTTATCAAAGATGATGTTTGATAGCGAAGACCGAGACAAGATTGGTGCGCCAAACGGGAACATGGGTAGCGAGATCGTGTTTTCGGGAACCAGCCAGCACGAAATGCCCTATGCCGACCTTGATGGCTGCACCTTGAATACAGAGGGCCAAGGAGCTAGGCCCGATATGGATGGTGTAAACGCCTATGGGTTCCCCTGGGCACATGCCGGCCGAGCACCCGATGCGGAGTTCTACGAGGACGAATATCCGTTTCTTCGCCTTTTCTACCACCTAAGACGAGATTCTGGAGGTTTCGGTAAGTGGCAGGGCGGACTTGGCGCCGAGACTGCCCTTGCCCCTCATCACGTTCCAACAATGTTCTGGAGTTCGATTGGGAAGAGCACGCACATTTCCGTTGCTGTGGGACTGTTCGGCGGCTACCCATCGAGTGCTAGCCCCGGAATTTGGGTAAGCGGAACGGATCTGTGGGAGAAGATGAATCGAGGGGATGAAGACATTCCCGAAGATGCCGTCTCCGTTGCTGCCGACCGGGTGCTTCAGGGCGAGTATCTACTCGAACATCTGACGAGGTTGACGCGAATCGGCTACAGCGGAGATCTGATTGTGCAACTCGCTGCAGGCGGAGGAGGTTACGGAGACGTCCTCGAACGCGACGCTGGTCTAGTTCTCGACGACCTGAAGAACGGCCAAATTTCAGGATGGACTGCAAAGGAGGTGTACCACATTCGTTACGACGAAGACACCTTCATCCTGGATGAGATTGCTACGGCGAAAGCAAGGGACCTAGCTCGTCAAACGCGACTCGAGCGCGGTAAGCCATGGGACGAGTTCATTTCTGAATGGTCCACGCTTTCACCCAATCCGGAAGCGTTAAAGTATTTTGGTTCTTGGCCCGAAGGGGTTGCTGAAACACCAATAGTTAGAATCTGAGTCGTCAACGTCAGCAGGGCTGTTGATGGGCAAACACTCCCTTATAAGTGCGTTGCAGTCACGGGACGGTAGCGAGATAGCCCTAGTCCCAAGGATCCAACGGCATGCGGCCGCTATTGAGCAGATTTCAGATTTTGCAGTTTGGACTGATCCGGAAGCAGTTGCTCGTTCCTTGCGGAATGCCCAGAATCTCTATGGCCTTGATGCAGTAACGCTCGGGGATGGCTGCAAGGTTGCCGTGGGTTGTCGCCAAGCCTCTTCGCCTGGACTAGGACCACTTGACGCCTTGACCCAAAATTCTGAAGGGACACCCCTTGTCGAATTGCCGTCACCTGAAGCAGTTGTTAATACTCCGGTTCTGGATGTGTATCTAGAGGCTTGCAAACGGCTCAAAACGGTTTTAGATGACCGAGCTGGTGTTGCAATCGTTTTTCCGGACGATCAGGTGCTTCAAGACGAACTCGCACTTCAGGATCAACCAGGATGGGTGCAGGAAGTGCTGATTCATGTGATCCGAGCTTTCGGACCCCTTGAGCCAGATCTCTTTATGTTCGTTGGCACCGCTCGGGAAATCCCTGCCCGCGTAAGACCAATAATCAACTATTTCGGAGCCGCGATTGTTCATGTCTCGCCGAACTGCCTAGAACCTGGAGTGCGGTGTCTGGGAAATGAGACCCTAAATGGACTACCGGCAAATCCAATCGATGAGATAGAACATCCATGGCTAGTTACGACCAGAGAAGAAGTGGGAGTTGGTGCAGACGTATCCAGGTTGGTTGAGGTATTTGACCAAGCCAAGGTGAAGGGGCGGTAGGGGAGTGACTACCCAAACTGACGAGCTATGGGATAACGAATTGGATCCGCTTCCCTGGGTTGAAGTCGAGGCTTGGCAGGGAACTCAAGTAGAGAACTTCGTGTCCAGACTTGCCCATCGTTCAAAGTTCTACGCAGAAAAGTTGGGAGTCTCTCCAAAGTCTGTGCAGACCATCGAGGCTCTTGAATCACTGCCTCTCACGACTAAGTCGGATCTTCGGGTCGCTCAAGAGAGCCCATCGGTTGGTGAACCATTCGGGACGATCCAAGGGATGTCAACGTCCGAGATTGTTCAAACGGTCTCCTCTTCTGGAACCTCTGGTAGGTCAGTTCATTACGCACTTACTGCAAACGACCATGCGAAATGGAATGACGGGATCGCGAACATGTTCTTTACTGCTGGGATTAGACCAACAGATGTCATAGCCCACCTCACTCGATTACCGATGGTAGGGGGTGGGCTCCCATACGCAGATGGTCTCAGGAAACTTGGTGCGACCGTTGTTTGGGCGGGTGGCATGTCTACGGAACGAACGTTGGAAACGATCAAAACTCTCCAAGCAACGGCACTGACCGCGACCGTCTCATTCGAGGTCTACTTGGCAGAGCACTGTCGTGAAGTGATGGGTTATCCGCCCAGTTCACTGGGCTTGGAGAAGTTGATTGGCGGCGGGGAACCCGGGATGAGCCAGCCGGAGATCCGGTCACAGATCAGTGAGGCCTGGGGTGTAACGCATCTCCGAGAGGCAATGGGTCTGAGCGATGTAATGGCTGGAATGTGGGCCGAGTGTGGACAAGGTAACGGAATGCATTTTTGTGCCCAACGACACGTTGCTATTGAATTGATCAATCCGGACACTCAGGACCAGATCCCTTGGACTGAGGGCGCAACCGGAGAAGTCCTCTACACAACGTTTAGCCGTGAAGCCACTCCAGTTCTTCGGTTCAGGTCAGGTGACATTGTTGTAGTTACTGAAACTTCCTGTGCATGTAGCAGAACCTCACCGAAGATTCGCTGTATTGGTCGAAGCGACGACATGTTGATCTACAAGGCGATGAATGTTTTCCCATCGGCTATTCGCGACGTCATTCTTGACGAGTACTCCGGCCATCTCTCGCCGCATATGAGAATCTGGACGGAAGAGATAGGTCAGGTGAAATTTGATGACCCAATTCCCCTAGAGGTCGAAGCCAACATGGACCTAGAAGAAACTATGGTCCAGGATCTATTAGCCCGAGTCGAAGCGACAGTGCGGGAAAGGCTGGGTGTCCGGGTGGCCTTGGAAGTAGTTGCGCCCGGAACAATCCCCCGAACTGACTATAAGACTGCATTAGTGCAAGTTCGTGACTCGTAGAGGCCCAAAAGCAATCACTAATTCAACTTTCGCTAGCTGGCAGAACGACTATGCATGACCTTGTAATACGAAATGGCGTAGTTATTGACGGCAGCGGCTCAGCAGGCATCAAGACGGACATTGCGATTGATGGTGACCTAATCGACGCGATTGGTCCATGTCAGGACGTAGGCCGAATAGAAATTGATGCAAAAAATCTGGTTGTTGCCCCAGGCTTTGTCGATGTTCATTCCCATGATGACCTGGCGGTTCTGGAAGATCCAGAGATGAACCACAAGATTTCGCAGGGAGTTACAACTGACATTATTGGAAATTGTGGATGGGCTACGGTCCCTCGCTCACCGATTAATGACCGATGGCTGGAGAGCGGAATCCTTGGGTCTAGGAGGCCTCCGAGTTGGAAGGACATAGGTGAGTACAGGGCCCGTATCGATAGTGCCCATCCTTCCTGCAATGTGGCGATCCTTATCGGCTATGGGGCTGTAAGGAGAGCGGTACTCGGGTCGAGCAAAGAGAGGCCGACGCGGAAAGAGTTCAAAGAGATTCACCGACATATCTCTGCAGGGATGGAAGTAGGTGCTTTGGGGCTATCGACTGGCCTGACCTATGAGCCTGGCAGGTATTCGTCAACTGAGGAACTTATACGTGCTATCGAACCGGTTTCTAATTACAAGGGCCTCTATGTGAGCCATATTCGAAATGAGGGAAGCGAACTGGTGGAAGCCGTGGAGGAAGCCATTGAAATTAGTATGAGGGGTGGCTGCAGTCTCCATATCTCACATCACAAAGCGCTCGGTCAGGCGAACTGGGGGAAGGTCAAACAATCGATCGCGGCTATCGATTCTGCGCGATTAGAGAGTCTTGATGTAACAACTGACGTCTATCCCTACACAGCTTCTAGCACGCTTCTTCATACGGTCATTAAGGAAGGGATCGGGCCTGCAGAAGCCGAATCTGTTGTGGTTGCATCGTCGGCTTATCCGGACTCCGTAGGTCTTTCCCTGCGTGACTTAGCGGAAATCAATGGATTGGCGTTTGATGAGATGGCCTTCCGTATCACGGAGGCTGATCCTGGAACAGTGGTTGTGCGCCATGGCATGGCCGAAGTAGACGTTTGTGCAGCAATGCGCCATGAAGTCGCAATGATTGGGTCCGATGGACTTCCATCTGCAGGTGGACGACCTCATCCTCGACTTTACGGGACCTTCCCGCGTGTACTTGGCCGTTATGTCAGGGAGTCGGGGCTTCTTACTCTTCCAGAGGCCATTCGAAAAATGACGTCACTTCCAGCAGAGAAGTTTGGTCTCGATCGTCGTGGTGCCATCCGGAAGGGTTGGTATGCGGATTTGAGCCTCTTTGATCCAGAAGTAATTATCGACAGGGCTACCTATGAAAACCCAAGATTGCTTTCGGCAGGGATCCTTCATGTGGTCGTTAACGGGGATTTGGTTGTTAGCAATGGACAGCATTTGGGGACTCGAAGTGGCTACGTCCTGACCGCATCAAAATAAACCTCAGTTCGACCTGTTGGTTAGTTTGACATTGGCGACCCTTCAGGTCTAGCCAGTATGGTGTTGCCAATTGTTTGAGTGGCCTTCTGGAACAAGTCGTGAATTTTGACGGCTCGAAGAAGTTCGAAATCTATTGAGAGACCTTTAACAGTGGGGTAGGGAAAATGATGTTTGATCTGACCGGTCGGAACGCACTGGTTACAGGAGCAGGTGGTGGTCTGGGGTCGGCAATCGCAGGGAGTCTCGCTAGCCAAGGAGCTTCTGTTGCCGTTACAGATATTGTCGAAGATGCTGCAACAGCTACTGCAGATGACCTTTCTTCCAGATATCCAGATCAGCGATTCGAGGCAATTCGGCTTGATGTAACTGACGAAGAAAATGTCAAGTCGGCATATGAAGGGGCGAAGGCTGGAGTCGGTGATATAGATATCTTGGTGAATGTTGCTGGAATCGCAACTATTGTTCGATTTGAAGAGATGACATTCGCCGAGTGGCGAGAGATGTTAGGCATTCATCTTGATGGCACGTTTCTCTGCACCCGCTATGGCTTGCCTGGAATGCTCGAACGAGGGTTTGGCCGGGTTATCTGCATTTCGTCAATTGTTTCGACCACGGGCGTGGCGTATGAAACTCATTATGGAGCCGCTAAGGGCGGTATTGATGGTCTGATTCGGTCGCTTTCCCGCGAGGTTGCTTCTCGTGGGGTGACGGTGAATGCCATTCGTCCCGGCTACTTCGACACTCCATTAAGTGCGATGATTCCTGCTGAAGAATTGCGACTCCTCCAAGAATGCATAGCAGTTGGACGGTTTGGCCGCCCTGAAGAAGTTGGTGCTCTTGCGGTCTACCTTGCTTCTAACGAGGCTGAGTACATGACTGGTGAGTTGATTAGCCCTAACGGTGGATTTTCTTATGGACACGCGGATCTTGATGCCTTGTCTTAGGGCACTGATATAAAAAATTGTGACCGGAAAGAAATACACCCGAACGAGATAGGCAGAATGATTGAGGTCCGTTTGAGATGGGCATAATTATTCGTGAGGGTCGAATTGAAGATACTCAAGAATGCGCCCAGATATGTTTTGATTCGTTTCGGGCTATAGCCGAAGAGCATAACTTTCAGCCCGACTTCCCATCTGTGGAAGCTGCGGTTCGAGTTGTTTCGGTGATGCTGGAACACGAGGGCTTTTATTGCGCAGTCGCTGAGCGCAACGGAGAAGTCATTGGCAGCAATTTTTTAGACGAACGTGCGGAGATAGTGGGTCTAGGTCCGATCACAGTTCGACGGCAAGCGCAGGATGAAGGCGTGGGGAGACTTTTGCTGACGGATGCCCTCGAACGTTCAGATCGGCGTCAAGCGACCGGTGTTCGTCTAGTCCAGGCCGCCTACCACGGAAGGTCTATGGCCTTATATCTCAAACATGGCTTCGAAATTCGTGAACCGCTGGCCGCAATGACCGGAACACTTCGCAGTATCGAAATGCCAGATCAGAATGTTCGTGCGGTAGAGGTCACAGACCTAGATGAATGTGAACAACTCTGCCTGGCTGTGCAAGGTTTTAGTAGAAATTGGGAACTGCAGGATGCGATCTCAGCAGGTAGCGCTCTTTTGGCCGAGCATGATGGTCGTGTTTCGGCGTATACGACCAATATTGGCTTTGGGGGACATACGGTAGGGCGAGACGCTGCCGCTGTTATGGCCTTAGTTGCAGCGACTGACCGTATTCGCGGTTCAGGGTTCCTCCTGCCTCTGAGATCGACCGATCTATTGGTTTGGTGCCTTAAGCAAGGACTTCGAATCGAACAGCCGCTCTCCCTGATGAGTCGCGGGAGTTATTGGGAACCACAAGGAGTGTTCCTGCCTTCGATTGCCTGCTGATTACGCTGTTTGGACCTTTCCGGTACTCAGTCGATGACCGGAAGGACTAGCGCAGAGGGTCTATCGCTGTTGTGAAATACGCGTTGTAGGGCTACTTGACCGTCAAACTGATCTCGGGCGCCAACAGAGTTCAGCGACCGTTCGTATGTGGGAAAGTTGCTACTAGAAATCTCCAGTCGAATCCGATGTCCTTCCTGAAAGACAATTGCAGTCACGCCAATAGTCTCTGAGACTTCAAGGATTTGGTCTGTCCTAGGTTGGACTCTAAAGATTGAATCGACGATGTTGATTGCACGTCCGTCTGGATACACGTCAACAAGCTTTGCTGTGAAGTCAGTTGTTGCGGCGGTGGTGGCCACAAAGAAACGAATCCAAACTTCACCGATGACCTCAACTGGAGAAGTCAATATTTCTGACGTGTAGACAAGAACGTCATTACGCATCTCAATAGATCGTTGATCGCGTGCACCCATAGGTGCGAATTCGGGAACACAACAAGAATTGCCGCCTACGCTCGGTACGGGCAGATTCGGGTCATAGGCAAAGATGTCTTCCGGCTCATCTGCCGGGGGCTCCAGCTTGAGAGTTCCGTCGCCATTGGATGAATTAGCTAGTCCGGCACTATGA
>Ga0310344_10003952_pt1 | contig 11021 bp, 10 predicted proteins | sample HC15DNA20200_MG_FD_203801 | JGI IMG/M metagenome (GOLD analysis project Ga0310344, IMG submission 203801) | Marine microbial communities from station ALOHA, North Pacific Subtropical Gyre - HC15-DNA-20-200_MG | ecosystem: Environmental > Aquatic > Marine > Oceanic | place: Pacific Ocean: North... | reverse complement strand
GATGGTGCCGGCCGCAATCATTCATCTTCTTCTTGAGACGTATCATGACTCAGTACATGCGAGGGGTGCTTATGGTGGTGGCGTCTGCCCTTTTTCTCAGCACCTCAGGAGTCGGGCTTCGTGTCATTGAGTCTGCGGATGCGTGGCAGATCTTGTTCTATCGCTCTATCAGTATGGGGATGCTGGTATTCGTGCTGTTGGTGATTTTCAATCGAGGTGCTTGGGTCTCACGCTTCAAGGCGATTACCAAGGACGATGTTCTACTAGCGGTTGTCCTCGGTAGTGGATTTGTTGCTTATGTATTCGCATTGTTGATGACTACTGTAGCCAATGCACTCTTTATCTTCAGTGCCGCTCCATTTTTAGCTGCTGTGCTTGGATGGTTTTTGCTGGGAGAGCGGGTACCAATTCGAACGTGTGTGGCGATCGGTGGTGCGATGTTAGGACTGATTGTTATGGTGGGAACGGGTATGGCTCAAGGGCGATATCTCGGGAACCTTGTTGCATTGTGGTTGCCGATTTCTTATGCGATTTCAGTGGTGCTTGTTAGACGCTCGAGGCAGCCTGATATGCTAGTCGCGCTTTTCTTGGCGGCTTGTTTTGCTGCGCTGCTTTCTGCCCCCTTTGTCCATGAATTTTCAATAAGCTGGTGGGACTTTGGCGTTTCGGTTTATCTTGGGGTGTTTCAGGTGGGTTTGGGATTCACATTGCTGATCCTCGGAGCGCGGCACGTGCCCGCAGCACAAGTGGGATTGCTGGCGCTGCTCGAACCGGTGCTGGGCCCAATCTGGGCCTGGTTGACAGTGACCGAGATTCCAACGACTGCTACGCTTTGGGGTGGTCTTATCATCCTCAGCGCTGTCGCTGTCGATGCGGGGATCTCGACATACAAGGGCGCGTCTGCTAAACGTGCAGTGGAATAACCGCGAAATGACCCGCCAACCAATAATGCTGGCCGACCAACTTAGTTTGCTGGTTAACGTCCAGCTAGACAGGCCGCGCTGGATTTGCCATCACGACATCAAATGATTCGAGGACGACTCTCAGCTGATCCGACCACTCGTGGCCCCAGTCGGTCAGTTGAAGTTTGAAGTAGTCTTCATGGGTTTTTTTCCAGAATTCTAGAGATCCATCTCCCTCGCCTTCCCGCGCAGCGAATTCGGCTGACACATCTTCAAATTTACATTCTTCGACGTTAACTAATTCAACGACAACTGCAGGTGAGAGATCCTCCCAAAGGATCATCCAATAGTCGCCTTTTTGTCTGCGGGTTACATTATTGAGTTCGAAATCAATAGCGAGGTGAGCGGTTGCACGTTTGATACTCTTGATCGCTAATTCTGTTATGTGGTCACTGTAGTCTTGATATTTGGGATCTCCAAAGGTCAAGCAGTGGTAATCTGAAGCGGTAATTGACTTTTCTTCACAAACGAGTTTCCAAAAAGCATCTGTCTCAGGGGTTTTTTCTCCGATCATGCGACTGTTCTCCAAACGTTAGATAATTTTAGAATGATTTCTGATTCTGCAGGATTTATATATCGAACTAAAAGTATAGTCCTGCCCGAACCAGATTAATATGGAAGTCAGACTACCGCTTTAACGTTTCACTAAAAGAAAATGTATTTGAAGTTTCCGCTCAAAGAAGGAAAAAATGATGGAAATCTATGAAATGAGTCTGGGAGAGTTGGATCGGGGTTTAGAAGCTGGAACGTTCTCTTTGAATGAGGTCTTTCAGAGTCTTGTAAGTCGGGTGGAAGCTCGTGAACAAGTGACACAGGCCTTCGTAGAACTCGACATCGATCGTGTTCGAAGTGAAATAGATCTGATAGACCGTCATGGCCGAGCTACGAGTATTTCAGGTATCCCTTTTGGGGTTAAGGATATTTTCAATACTGGAGACAGGGTTACATCCTATGGAACCAGCATATTTGAGGGCTACCAACCCGTGAGTGACGCTGCAGTCGTGTCTCGGTTGAGATCAGCTGGCGGGGTGGTAATGGGAAAAACAGTGACAACAGAGTTTGCGTACTTTTTTCCAGGTAAAACCCGAAATCCACATCACCCCGATCACACTCCGGGCGGGTCATCGCAGGGCTCGGCCGCCGCGGTCGCAGATTTTATGGTGCCATTCGCGATTGGCTCACAAACAGCGGCTTCGGTGATTCGACCTGCTGCGTTCTGTGGTGTCATCGGCTACAAGGCATCGGTTGCCCAGTTTCCGTTGAACGGAGCTCTTACGCTATCTTACTCCATGGACTCGCTCGGTTTCTTTGTGAGAAGTCCTGAGGACCTCTGTTTGCTGCGAAATGTACTACTAGGGGTGTCGCCAAGAGCGGGTGCGTTAAAGCCACGAAAAATAGGATTGGTAAGAACGCCTTACTGGAGCGAGCTCGACAGCGAGAGTCAGGCGGCAATCGAAACTGCCGGGAGCGATCTGGCCGAATCTGGAATTGAGATAAGAGAGGTGGAAGTTGACGGTCGCGAAGGGGTAGATCTCGTCGATGCGCATCAAATCGTTATGGCATTTGAGGTTTCGAGGTCACGCGCGGCGGAAGTTGAAAACCACCGGGAAAAGCTCAGCGATCAGTTTACCGAACTTGTGGAAGCCGGTCGCCAAATTAGTTTTCAAGCGTATGAACAGGCGTTAAAGCAGCGAGATTCCGCTAATCAGAGGCTGCGCACTGAGCTTGGCGACTATGACTTATTTTTAACCGCAAGTGCTCCAGGAGAAGCGCCAAAGGGACTGCGTAGCACCGGAGACCCAAAATTTTCCCGTGCATGGAATCTTATCGGTGGCCCATCAGTTACGTTGCCGGCCGGAAAGGGTTTGACTCAACTCCCTTTGGGGGTACAGTTAGTTGGCCATTTCAATAAAGATGACGACCTTATTGCACATGCCAGTTGGATACAACAGAACATCCAGCTGGGAACATCAAACTGAAATCGAAACCTCTAAGTCTAACGGTTGGCCCAGACTCTGAACTCGTCAATCAGAAAGAAGTTTAGAAAGTTCAGCGGGCCAGCCCAAAGTGACTTTATCGCCGACGTTTGATTTAACGCTCTGGGATTTTGCCTCCAATATAACTGGCTTATGCAAGCCTACATCAACAAAAAGGCGCGTTAGATTCCCGGCAAACGTGCGTCCTGAGATAACCCCATCCAAGCGATTCATACTGCTAGATGGCTCGACGGAATCGTTCAGGCTGATATCCTCCGGACGGACGCCGATAGATAGCGATTTGCCACTGGCAACGAGATTAACGGGTACGTGCACCGTTTCATCGAGGTCGGTTAGCCTGATACGTCCGGTTTCAGGCTCGTAACCCTTGGCGTCAAATAAGTTGATCTGCCCTACAAAATCAGCGACGAATCGAGTGCTTGGTTCGTTATAGATCTCTTCTGCCCCACCCATTTGTTCGATACGGCCCGAGTTCATCACGACGATCCGATCAGACATGTTCATAGCCTCAGTCTGGTCGTGCGTTACGTAAACGGTAGTGATAGCCAACTCCTGTTGGATACGTCGCAGCTCGATTTGCATCGTCTCACGTAGTTTCAAATCGAGAGCACCTAGTGGCTCATCCATGAGAAGAACCTTAGGGGGATAAGCGACGGCACGAGCAACCGCAATTCGTTGCTGTTGACCTCCGCTCACTTCGGCAGGGTAGCGATCGTGCACGTCGGGTAGTCGGATGAGGTCCAGCAACTCTTCAACACGATCATTGATATCTTGTTTTGGGTAGCGTCGCTCCTTGAGTCCGAATCCAATGTTTTCAGCAATCGTCATGTGAGGAAACAATGCGTAATCCTGAAACACCATTCCGATTTCACGATGTTGGGGTGCAACTTGCGTTACGTCTTCATCCCCAAGAAGGATATTTCCCAGGGTAGGTTCAATAAAACCCGCAATAAGTCGCAGAGTAGTTGTCTTCCCGCAGCCAGAAGGTCCGAGCAACGTGAGAAATTCACCTTCCCGGATTTCAAGATCTAATTCGTGTAGCGCTACAAAATCACCAAAGGATTTTTTAACACCTTTCAGGAAGACTCGTGACATAGGGAATGCTCGCTACGGGAGTAGCTGAGAAGCGGGCCACCCGAGAGTGGCCCGCTTTTCAGCGATAGTTACTAAAACTGCGTCATCGACTCGTTACTGAGAAACGGACCGATTCCACTGGTCAATCCAGTCCGAGGTATCAGCTTTCTGATAATTGATTTTAAGCTGATTACCGATCTTGGCCGGGTCAAGTTCCAGCATCTCTGCAAAGATGGGATCACTAGCCAGTTGCGAAATCGACTTCCTATTCGTGGGTACAACTCCACTTTTTACAGCATACAGCATTTGAAATTCAGGCTCCTGATACTCATTGATAAACCATGAAGCCGCTTCTGGTACTTTGCTGTGCTTAGGAATCACGAGCCAGCCATACTTACCTACGCCGACATGGCTGGTTCCCGTGATGACGGGTTGCACGGTATCGACCGGTGAGCCAGCTTTGCGGGCCCTTAGGCACCAACCAGCGTGGACCACTGCCGCATAAACATCACCTGATTCGAATTGGGTGACCACTTCTCCGCCGCGAGACCAGAACTTCAAGGAATTTAGACTTTTAATCACCTCGAGGCCGGGCCCGACGTTCTGCTCATTCCCACCCGCTGCATACGCAATCGCACCAAAATTCGCGAAACCACCGCCTGAAGTAATGTCGGGTATAACGACACGACCGGCGAGTTTCTCGTTCGCTAAGTCCTTATAAGTAGTCGGAGCGGGCAGTCCGAGTTCGGCAAATTTTTCCCGGTTGTAGCAAATAACCTCCTGTGTGCTCCAGGAAGCAACTCGCCACTCATTGTACTGCCAGTCATCAAGGTATTCTTTGTTGGTGAGTTGGCTAAGATCGATCTTCTGTATTAGTTCGTTCGTCTCAAAGAATTCTTTTTCCTGAGCGTCAAGTGTTTCCATTACGTCGAAAGGTGCTTTTCCGCGGGCGGCAATCAGTTTTGCGAGATTGGCCTGAGGACTGCCGGTGACAAACTCGATCTTGCCGCCTAGAGCTTCAAATTTAGGGACGATGGCTTGCACCATGTTTTCTTTCCAGGAGCCGCCCCAGGTGGCGACCCTTAAGGTCACACCATCGAATTGGCCCGCAAAACCACTTGAAGCGGTAAGTATCCCAACACTCAGAGCTGCGCTCTTGAGTATCAGGCCTGTACGTGTAAGTTTCATGATTATTCCTCTCCTATTTTTACAGGGAAATTAGACAACTCTTCGTTTACAACATTCATCTACTACCAGACCTCAACAAATTATCTAGACCAACAAGTTTCTGCATGCCAAGCAAGACTAACAAACAGAAAAATATGACGAGAGAAGACGATGCCAATATGCTGGGATCAAAGTCATTCTCCATTCCGTAAAACAGTTCGACTGGATAAGTGACGAATCCAGGCGCAGTGAGAAATATTGAAATGGGCACGTCCGCGAAAGACACCATGAATGAGTAGAGTGCCCCGGCGTAAACACCCGGCATGATGACTGGAAGTGTCACACGACGAAAAGTCCGCCAGCGAGTTGCGCCCAGACTAAATGCCGCTTCCTCAAGTCGGACGTCAAATCGCTGCAGGATGGCAGTGACAGTACCGACAACGTAAGGAGTGGCCACGAAGAGATGGCCAATGTATAGCCCAATAAACGTACCCTGAAAATAGAGCCCCGTGGCATCACCGAAAAGGTAGTAAAGCTGCAAAAAGGCAATCCCGGTAACGATCGCCGGAATCTGCAGCGGTGCACGAAATACCGAGGAAATCACGCTGCGACCGGGTAGTTTTCCACGAACAATCCCTAATGCTGCAGGAATTCCGATGATGCACGCTCCCAAAGCTGCAAGACTGGCTAGCCCAAAACTGAGCGCAAGCGCTTTGAACTGGGTAGTAGGAATCTTTGTGTACCACTGAAGTGATGGGTCGTCGGGGGGAAACTTGATGGCGGTGTAGTACTCCCCTCCGTGAAAAGAAGCTCCGATGACCACAATCATAGGCGACAGCAGAAATATGTATGACAGGGCGCAGTAAATGTAATGTCCTAGTTTCCCCCATGGGTAGCCGCGCTTTGGTGGCGGACCCTTACGTCGTTTTTGGGCAATACGGGCTAGCGACCCCGTGTTGGCTGCTTCCGAGAACTGTGCGTTAGAACTCATTATGCAATCACCAATCTCGCTGACCTCAGTCGACGAATTAGATAAATCGATAGGAGATTAATCAGCAATACCGTTACGAGCAATACAGCCGCTAGGGTGCCGGCCATTGAGTATTTGATCTCCATCATCACTGTTCTCTGAATGAGAACTGGTAGGGTGAAGACTCTGCCGCCACCTAGTAATGCCGCGGACGTAAACGCACCCATGCACATATTGAAGATCATCAGAACGCCAACCGTGACACCAGGCAGACTCAACGGAAATAGTACACGTAGGTGCATTCGCCATCGGCTGGCCCCGTGAATTTGGGCCGCATCTTCAAGCGATCTTGGGATAGTCTGAATAACGCTGTACAGCAGCAGTACCCCGAAGCCCAAAGTAAAGTGCATCAGGCCCACCACCACACCAGTTTGATTTCCAATGATGGTGTAGGGCGTATCGACGATGCCTAGCCCCATCAGCGCCTGATTAAATAGACCATCTGCTGAAAATATGATGATAAGGCCGAAGACTTTGATCACAATTGTGACAAATGTTGCCACTACAATTCCTGCCAGCAGGATCATTGACCACTGAGATCGCATCCGCGCTATCAGGTAAGCCACCGGAAAACCGAGCGTCAGCGTAAAAAGAGCAGCGAGTCCGGATGTTTTTACAGTTATCCAGAGGGTATTCAGGTAGAAGGAGTCTGTGAAAAACCGTAGGTAATTCACCATGGTTGCGGTATCACTGATCCGTCCTAGCCCCAGATCCTTGAAGAAACTGCCTTTCAGAAAAACATACTGACTGGCGACGATCAGCAATCCCACAATTAGAAAACTTGGCAGCAGTACATATTCCCAGCGTGTTTTCATGATCGTCAGACTAGTGAATTAGTGTGTTTATTCAAGTGTCGCCGCAATTTGCTGTAAACCGTGCGTCATCTTTAAGGGCTTTCAGTTTTGACTCGATGAACGATGCCCGTTCATCACCGCCCAGGGTGTCACCTTCAAATACGATTTCCATGACAGCGTCGGTGACATCCTTTAATAGTTGTTCATCATTAGAAGGGTGAATCGGTATGGGCAACACGGTATCTTGAGTATGGGTAAGAAATTCCTCGCCCACCCTTTCTGATTCAGGGAGAGGCTCGCCGGCCTGAATGGCGCGAATTGCGCGCCTTAACTTTCGTCTTAAGTAAGCTACTCCTTTATCGGTGGAGCCCAAATTTTCCGCGGCGTGAGCATTGATCGAGCCCTGGGATACCTGCGCCTCGTAGTCGTTCGGATGCCTTTGCCGGTATTCGTACGGTTCTTGTCCTGTTTGACCTGGGAAATCCACTGAATTTTTCCCAACCATAGATCGATCACCCTGGCCCTCAGGGTCGATGCCGGGCCCAAAGCTTCGCCACGCGATAATCATGCAGTTTTCGTTGTCGTGTGGAATCGTCCACTTCGTGATACTGGCTCGCTTAAAGTACTTCTCTTCGCGGCCTGTCTCCCACCATGCTCCCACTTGGCTAAACGAAGGAGAGATGGTTTCCTGGGACCGCACCCAGATTTTGTCTTCAATTCGATAGGTGAGCGTTGCATAAATCTTGTGGGGTTTTTCGTAAAACTGGGTTACCGGAGCAATCCCCCAGGTATCACCGAAATGAATATCGGTCACGCGCGCATGCAGAAATACGGTGTGCCAGGGATCCATTGTATTTTCGCAAATTTGAAGCCAGTTGCAGGGATAATGAATCGAGTAAGGCACCATTTCGATGTCAGGCAACATCGTCGTGTCCCACTTGGGAAAATCAGGTTGTTCTTCAGGAGGTCCCATGTAGGCAAAAATTAGGCCAAGATAGTCAACGACGGGATAAGCCCCGTGACATATCTTCTCACTTAGTTTTGAATCCTGTGCAGGTGTTTCGAGAATGGTGCCATCGACATCATAGAGCCAGCCGTGGTAGCAACATCTGAGACCTTGCTCCTCAATCACACCAAATTCGAGAGAAGCATTGCGGTGACTGCAGTGGAGATGCAATAGCCCCAGTGTCCCCTGTTTGTTTCGAAATACGACCAGATCCTCGCCGAGGATTCGGATACGAAGAGGCACATCGCTGAGCTCGCTCGCGAGTGCAACGGGTATCCAGAAGCGACGGAAATACTCACCGCAGGGGGTACCGGGGCCTACGTGCGTAAGTTCGTTATCTTCAATAGGCCGCTTTGCTTTGTAGTATCCACCGAAGGTGACTTGAACATTATTTTTATAACTTCTCGTTTCCTTGAGGTAGGCGCTTTGTGGTAAATCGTTTGACAATGAGAGGGTCCTCGTGAGAAATCCGGTTTTAATCTCGAATTAGATTCAACGATGATTCTGATGATCGTAAGGGGACTGGTTACCTGACCTTAATTAACTACCTACCAGGTTGGGAAGTCGATTCGTGGAAACCCGATTTGGTGGAGGACATCTACCCATTAAGAAAAATGTGGTAATTAGTAAAATTCCCAGTAGCCAGAGGTGGCGATTGAAATGTCAGTTAGAAGTGATTCATCAACCTTTCGTATTGCTTGTGCGGTGTCTGTTGGTTTGAGTGCTATTCGACAGGAATTGGCCACGATGTCTCAAGTTGAGATTATTGATCTCTCACCGCATTCCGAAGGTATCGGGAATGAACATGAATGTCGGGGCTTAGTGATTTATGCGAGCCAGTTTTCTGCCTTAATAGCAGATTGGATTCAGAAAAATCCACTGGAGTGGATTCACTTGGTCACTGCGGGCTCTGATCCACTAGATGCCGTAAAAATTCCCGATAGTCTTCATCTTTCTTCAAGCGGTCATTTATGGGCGGATACCGTTGCGGAGCATGCATTGGCAATGCTCCTGACATTAAGTCGGGGGATGAATGTCAGCATTCAGGCAGTTCAGACTGATCAATGGTCTCGCGAAGAGATCATTCCGCGACTTCATAGAATTAAGGATCTCAACGTTTTAGTTGTAGGGTATGGCCGAATTGGCTCTAAGATTGGTTCGAACGTAAAGAATCTTGGCGCCCATGTGACAGGAGTCGCTTCAACAAAACGAACCGTCGATGGCATCAGGGTCTATGAGATTGCGGATCTTGACACTCTTATCCCTCACGCTGATGTGATTTTTCTTTCTGTTCCGCTTAATCGTCAAACACATCACTTGATTTCAAAAGCTCAGTTTGACCTGATGAAAGAAAGTTTGATTCTGATAAATGTCTCCCGCGGCGGCGTTTTGGATGAAGAAACTCTTCATCGAGTTTTAGTCGAGGGGAAACTCAGTGGTGCTGGACTCGACGTATTTAAAAATGAACCGCTGTCGCTCAAGCACCCGCTACGATCACTGCCGAATGTTCTGCTGACGCCTCATGTGGCCGGATTTGGAGAAAAAGATATTCAGGAAGCGGTGGCCAAAAACGTGAGAGATAATCTTCTAGACATTCTGGCTGGTCGTTCACCGAGAAACCAGATAAACAGAGGTCCAAACACACTATGAGAGATTCCGATCATGAATGATCAGTTTACGCTGGTGACAGGAGCCAGTAAGGGTATCGGGCGGGCCTGCTCTGAGCGATTGGCCCGTGCCGGATTCAACGTTATCGGCCTAGCCAGAAAACTGCCCAGTGGAGATTTTCCGGGGGAGTTTTATGAAGTGGATGTTACTGACCGTAAAGCGTTGACAGCCTTTCTCGAATGGCTCAGTGTCGAGAGGCCGGTGGTGAATTTGATCAACAACGTTGGCTTAGCAGGTCCAGAGCTGCTCCAAGACATTACTACCGACACTTTGGATCGAGTTCTTGAAACTAACCTGGTCTCTGCGATTCTCTGCGCTAAATATTGCAGTGGGGCAATGAAGAAAAATAGACAGGGCAGAATTGTCAACATCTCGACGGAACTTATTCTTGGAGCTCCGACCCGAACCGCTTATGGCGGTGCAAAAGCGGCTCTGGTGAGTATTTCGAGAACCTGGGCGCTGGAACTCGCAGAATTTGGCATTACCGTTAACACGATCGCACCTGGGCCAGTGGATACAGAATTTTTTCTTCAGAATAATCCCGTGGGTAGTGATATTCGGCAGCAGAAGCTGGATCGGATTCCCCTCGGTCGATTTGCAACCCCCGCAGACATCGCGAATGTCGCTGGTTTTCTTATGTCCCCCGAGGCGGACTACATCACGGGCCAGATATTCCATATTGATGGTGGTTCAAGTATTGCGAGTGCACCCCTGTTTTAGTCATTAACGCTTTTGACAGATTGCTGCGTCGTATTTACAAGGTAGAGACCCGAAAAGATCGCGAGTGTCGCGACAATGAATGCCAGCGTCAATTGCTCACTGAAGAGCAGCATTCCCCAGATGACACCAGTAATCGCGATGATGTAACTGCTGAAGCTGTAAAAAACGGGCCCGGCGAGATCAATTATCTTAAAAAGCAAAGCGTAGGCAGTTGCGCCGATTATCCCGTGGAGCAGGATGAGACCGTCGGTAAGATCTGGGGTAACCCATAGAAGATGAATCTGCTGTGTGGCGAGGCCCGCGGGTAAGAGGACTGCGAATGATACGAGTTGTGTCGCGCCTGCCATCAACAATGGATGCTCTGGTGAAGATATGCGACAACTTACATAAACGCTCATGCTGGCGTAAAGAATTGGGCAAAGTAGAGCAATCAAGTAAAAACTGTTAAATGAAGTTGTTGACTCGTTGCCGCTAAGTGCGATCATGCTTCCTCCGAAAAAACCAAAAGCAAGCCCAATAACTCGTCGCGACTCAATTGTTTCTCGGCTAAGACCCAGAAGTAGAGCGTACGTAAATATCGGACCCAGAGTTAAGATCACGGCC
>Ga0310344_10003951_pt1 | contig 11023 bp, 6 predicted proteins | sample HC15DNA20200_MG_FD_203801 | JGI IMG/M metagenome (GOLD analysis project Ga0310344, IMG submission 203801) | Marine microbial communities from station ALOHA, North Pacific Subtropical Gyre - HC15-DNA-20-200_MG | ecosystem: Environmental > Aquatic > Marine > Oceanic | place: Pacific Ocean: North... | reverse complement strand
CATTGTGAATTCCGCGTCAGAAACCTGATTGTGAAAGGCGCGACGGAAAAACATCGACGGCAAATAAATTTCTGTCCCGACCCGAGCCCAATCGACGACGGGGTCGGAACGCCATTCAAGATTTTACCTGGTATTGCGTCGAAATGGTAGAAGTGCAAACGGAATCTGGAACTTCAGATCTCCATCTGGAGGAGATCTCCCAGTGACTCCTTGACCCGCTGCAGGTCGGCACGCCCCAGGTTCGGGTTGGCGACGAGATGAACGTTCTCACGCTCCTGCTTTTCGCTCAGGCGCAAAAACTCCAATCCCTTCTCGAGCGACGTCCCCTCGAGAATCAGACGCTTACCGCGCAAGAGAAGCAGGGAAAGCAGAAAGCAAAGACGCACCTTCTCGGAACGGGAAATGCCAGCGGACTGATCCGTCGAGCTTGAAACATCCGACGGGTTTTCAAGATGATCGACGAGCTCTTCTTCGCGATCTTCGCCCTCTTCGCGATCTTCGCGATCTTCGCGATCTTCGCGATCTTCGTCCTCTTCGTCCTCTTCGTCCTCTTCGTCCTCTTCGTCCTCTTCGTCCTCTTCGTCCTCGTCGTCCTCTTCGTCCTCGTCGTCCTCTTCGAGCTCAAAGTCTTTCTCGTCGCTCTGCCGAGCCTCCTCCGCGAGCGTCACGTGAAGCTCATCTCGGTGCTCGTCGATATCTTTCTGCAAAGAGTGAAAAAACTCCCAGATGAGCTCGAGATCGAATCGCCGACGGCGCGGGGCTGGCGCATCGGGTTCCGGCCGCCGGGTACGCCAAAACGCGAAGACCGAATCGGAGCTGCTTTCGCGATTCGAGTCCGTGACAGCCGAATCCTCCGACGGTAACGGCGTCTCCTGAACCGGATGTCGATCGCCCCAACACTCCGGGCAGATTTCGCGACGATTGAAGTTGTCCCTCTCGAAGAAAATCGCAGAGAAATACGTGTCTCCACAGGCGATCTCCGTCGAACAAGGCTCACAGTGGTAGCTGGGAGCCGCAAGAGGATATTTCGTCTCGATATTTTTCTCGATCATTCTCTTATCAGATCAGCTTACCGACATCATTTCGGCTTCAAAAACCCCGCCGGGCCATGCCACCGACTCCCATCGGCGCGAAGAGCTGACGGAGGCAACGCGAACAGCGCTCCGCACAGGGACCGCCGTCTCTGTGACAATCAATGCACCGGGATCTCTGTCAGCAACGGAAAAACACGCCGATCCGGGGCCGATTTCGGTTTCTCTTGTGATCCTCTCCCGGTGTCCGCCACGGTGCGACCGGGGGATTCCCAGGCTCCTTCTGACTCCTCGACTTCTTCGCCGCTGTCGGTGGAAGAGGCGTTCGGAAGTCTCTCTGAAACCATGAATTATAGTTTACACTCTCGGGAAGTCGAGTCCCTTTATCTCCGCTGCTAGCAAGGTTATAATGCGCGCCACGAAGAGAAAATCTCCCTTCGCGATTACCGCGCATATAACTGCACGCGACTCTCGACTACTTTCACGAAAACGGTCTCCCGATGACGGTATTCCCGCAGCCGAGTGGTCGCGCTATTTCGGAGAAGAAGTGATGAGCACCAGCGTTGCCGCCTCCAGCGGCGCTTCCCGGTCCGACTTCGTTCACCTGCATGTCCATACGCACTTCAGTCTGCTCGACGGCGCCGCCAAGATCCCGGCTCTCGTCAAGTCCGCCAAGGACTACGGCATGCCCGGCCTGGCAATCACCGATCATGGCAACATGTTCGGTGCCGTGCAATTCTATCGTGCCTGCGATGCGGCCGGCATTCGTCCCATCATCGGCATGGAGGCCTACGTGGCACCGAATAGCCGCCTGGAAAAGAAAAAGACCCAGGGAAGCAGCGCCTTCTATCACTTCCTCCTTCTCGCTCGCAACGAGGAAGGCTACCGCAATCTGATCAAACTCTCGTCGCTGGCATACCGCGAAGGCTTTTACTACAAACCTCGCGTCGACAAAGAAAGTCTAAAGAAGTACTCGAAGGGCTTGATTGGCTCGAGTGCCTGTCTGTCCAGCGAAATCAACCGCCACGCTCTCGCGAGCTCTGACGATGATCTCCGCAAGAGCATAGAAGAGCACCGCGACCTCTTCGAGCCCGGCTGCTTCTTCCTTGAGCTCCAGCGCCACGGAATTCCCGAACAAGACCGCGTGCTGGATCGAGTCCCGAGCCTGGCCCGCGAGCTCAGCCTGCCCATGATCGCCACCAATGACATTCACTACCTGACGCGCGAAGACGCGCGCGCTCAAGAAGTGCACGTCTGCATTAACACGGGCACCACCCTGGACGACGCCGACCGCATGGCCTTCGGCAGCGACCAGTTTTACTTCCGCAGTCCAGCCGAGATGGAAAGAGTACTCGGCGACTTCCCGGAAGCGCTGAGCAACACGGCCTCGATCCTCGACCTCATCGATCTGAAAATGGACTTCGAGACCATGCATCTTCCGAGGTTTCAGGCCGAGGGCGTCACGGATTTGGACGGATACTTCCGTCACCTCTGCGAAGAAGGCTCACGCGAACGCTATCGAGACTTCGACCACAATCCCGACATCCGCAAACGCCTCGAGTACGAAATGGGCGTCATCGAGAAGATGGGCTACGTAAGCTACTTCCTCATTGTCTGGGACTTCATTCGTTACGCGCGCGAGCATGGCATCCCCGTCGGGCCGGGCCGCGGATCCGCGGCGGGAAGTATCGTCGCCTACGTGCTCGGAATCACCGATATCGACCCGCTTGCCTACGACCTGATCTTTGAGAGATTTCTCAATTCCGACCGCATCTCCATGCCCGATATCGACATTGACTTTTGCATGGATCGACGCGGTGACGTCATCGACTACGTCAAGGAGCGCTACGGGGACGATCGGGTATGCCAGATCATCACCTTCGGAACCATGGCCGCACGCGCGGTGCTCCGCGATGTGGGCCGGGTGCTCGGTATTCCGCTGTCGGAAGTCGACACGATCGCCAAGAAGATTCCCGCAGGCCCCGGCGTCAAGCTCGAAGAGAGCCTCAAGGCCGACCCGGAGCTACAGAAGATGGCCGAGCAGAAGAACGAGATCCGCGAGCTCTTCGAGGTGTCTCTGCGTCTCGAAGGACTGAATCGACACGCCTCGACACACGCAGCCGGCGTGGTGATCTCGGACACCCCTCTTGACGAAGCTCTACCACTCTACCGAAACGGCGAGGACATCACGACGCAGTTCTCCATGGAAGATCTGGAGCTCTGCGGCATGCTCAAGATGGACTTCCTGGGCCTACGCACGTTGACGATTGTCGAACGCGCCCTGGAACTCATAAAACACACCACGGGAAAGGACATTGACGTACGCAATCTCCCGCTCGACGACCCGGCCACTTACGACTTGCTCACGCGAGGAGATACCGTTGCAGTGTTCCAGCTCGAGTCTTCAGGCATGCGCGACCTTTTGCGCCGACTCAAACCCGACCGTTTCGACGATCTGATCGCCGTACTTGCCCTGTATCGTCCGGGACCGCTCGGAAGCGGCATGGTCGAAACTTACATCCAATGCAAGCACGGACTCGAAGAGATCTCCTACGAGCATCCATCTCTCGAGCCCATACTCAAGGAAACCAACGGCGTCATTCTGTACCAGGAACAGGTGATGCGCATCGCGAATGTCATGTGCGGCTTTTCACTCAACGAAGCCGACAGTCTACGCAAGGCCATGGGTAAGAAAAAGCCGGAGCTCATGGCCAAATACCAACAGCAGTTCATCGATGGCGCGGCAAACAACAAAGTGGACCGCAAGATCGCGTCCAAGGTCTGGGAGCTCATCGTTTACTTCGCCGGCTACGGCTTCAACAAATCGCACTCAACAGCCTACGCTTACGTAAGCTACGAAACCGCTTACCTCAAGGCCAACCACCCCACCGAGTTCATGGCGGGCGTGTTGACTTGCGAAATGTCGAACGTCGAAAAAGTCGTCGAAAACATCGAGGAGTGCCGTCGCAATGACATGGAGGTCCTGGCTCCGGATGTGAATCGCTCACACCGCGGCTTCTGGGTTTCCGAAGAAAAGATCTGGTACGGCCTCGAGGCGCTCAAGGGTCTTGGCGGCAAGGTCGTCGAAGCCATCGTCGAGGAACGAGAAGAGAACGGCGAATACCACTCAATCTACGAATTCTGTGAACGCGTCGATTCTACGGTCTTGAACAAGACCGCGATCGAGTGCCTGATCAACAGTGGGGCCTTCGACGCCTTTGACAAGAGGCGCTCCCAGCTCAACGGCGTCATGGAAAACGCGCTACAACGTGGCCAGAAGACCCAGGAAGACAAACGTGCAGGGCAGATGACACTCTTCGATCTGCTCGACACGCCAGCCGACGATTCAAACGGCAACGGTGCCCTCGACGAGTCCTACCCCGACATTCCCGAGTGGCCCGACTTCGATCGCCTGTCACGCGAAAAGCAAACGCTGGGGTTCTACTTCTCGGGCCATCCTCTCGGCGCCTACGAAACCCTGATCGACCACTATGCATCGCATACCGTGCGCGACATCGAGGGCTCCAGCGATGGCCAAAAGGCCGTAGTGGGCGTACAAATTTCAAAGCTCACCAAGAAGGTCTCGAAGCGCACTGGGGACCCCTTCTGGATCGCGCTTGTGGAAGACGTAACGGGCTCCATGGAGATCTTCGTCAACCAAAAGCTCTACGATGCGTACAACGAACTCCTGGTGCCTCAGAGTATGGTCTTTCTGGTCGGTGCCGCGAGACATCGCGACACAAACGTCTCACTGAACGTCAACTCCATGGTAACGATGCGCGACGCACCCCGGGAACTAACAAAAGACCTCAGCGTACTCATCGAGCTCGACGGTGGTCAGAATGTGGAGGACATTCTCTTCAAACTCAAAACCGTACTGGAAAACCATCGGGGTGACACTCCGGTGTTTCTAATCATGCGGAATGAGAACGGAGAAAAGGTGATCATTCAAGCCGGGCGAGAGAATCAGGTCTCGGCAGATGTCCCTCTCTTCGAGGAGATCGACGCATTGCTCGGCCGGCGCCACTATCAGGTGAACCGGATTCGAAGTGGATGGCAGTAAAGTCTTTCAGTGAATCGGTAGCTCAGGATCGCTTTCGCGGCAATCCACGTACCATCGACACCACAATGGCACTTCAGCCGCATCGCCACTTCCGCCCCGGCCCTGAAACTCCAGCACGGTGCGTGAACCCCACGCGACAGTCAGTCACTAAACTACTGAATTGCGTCAAAGGCTGGTAAAATACGCGTATGGATCCGATCGACGACTCCCGGCCCAATCCAGACACTGCCACGCTGCGCATTCGAAACAATCTCGAGGCAATCCACGCCGAGGTCTCGGTCGCTTGCCAGCGTGCGAATCGAGACCCCCGATCAGTCACGATTCTGCCCGTGACAAAGTACGTCGACATTAATCTCGTACGACAACTCCACACGGCCGGTGGACGCGACATCGGTGAAAGCACAATTCAGGAAACTCTCCGCAAACGCGAAGGCCTCGTCGATCTTTGCGATATGCATTGGCACCTCATTGGGCATCTTCAACGCAACAAGGTCAGTCGCGCGTTAGAGTATTTCGACACCATTCATTCACTCGACTCCCGGCGACTCGCACAGACTCTCGATCGGCGCCTGGCGTCTCGACCACGTGAGGGAGTGCATTTCTATGTGCAGGTGAACGTCGGGGGAGAGTCCGCCAAGTACGGCCTTCCACCGAACGAGCTCGACGCTTTTCTCGACTGGCTCATGCAAGAAACCGCGATTCATTCAAGGGTCGCGGGGCTGATGGCAGTGGCGCCACGCTCGGAGAAGGTCGAGGGCGCGCGCCCCTATTTTCGACAGCTTCGCGAACTCCGCGATCGTGGTGTGGATCGAGGGCTTCTTCCCAAAAATGCTGGCCTATCAATGGGAATGAGTCGTGACTTCACAGTGGCAATAGAGGAAGGGGCGACGGTAGTCCGAATCGGGTCACGCCTGTTCGAAGGGCTGCCGTCTCGTAGACGGAATAAACCAGACCGCAAACCTTCTTGACTCGGACAAATTCAGTTTTAGACAGAAACCGTGGCTCTCATCTGCGTTGAAAACGGCCCGAAGAAAGGCAAGCGCTTCATGCTCTCGGGCTCTGCCGACTATGTCGTAGGGAGAGACGCCGAGTCATCCATCATTCTCAAGGATCGTCTGGTATCGAGGCGCCACTTCCGCATCGGGCTTGCGAACGAAGGGGAAAAAACTTTTTTCCTGGAGGATCTCGAAAGCGCCAATGGGACCTTTCTCAACGGCCTGAGAATCGCACAGAAAAAACCGCTCCAGGCTGGAGATCGCATCCAGATCGGGGAAACCAGGCTGACTTTCCTCTCTGACGGTGGCGACCCTCTCATCGGCAAGACCATATCGGGCTTCGAAATCTTGCAGTGCGTGGGACGGGGAGGCATGGGCACGGTTTACAAGGCACGTCAATTGAGCCTGGATCGATTCGTGGCTCTCAAGGTACTTTCCAAGCACCTGGTAGCGGACCAACGATTTGCGAAACTCTTCCATCGTGAGGCACGCGCCGCCGGCCGCATCAACCACCCCTCGATCGTACAGGTCTACGATGTCGACACCGTCGCCATAGAGGACGAAGACATCACATTTTTCGCCATGGAGTTCATGCCCGGAGGCAGTGTCGAAGACCTCATAAACGGACAAGGAAAACTCGACGTGACCCGAGCGCTCGAGATCACTGCCGACGTCGCGCGAGGTCTGCAGTTTGCCGAAAAAAACGGTCTCGTGCACAGGGACATCAAGCCAGGTAATTTGATGATCGGCGAAACGGGAAACGTCAAGATCGTCGATCTCGGCATCGCACGTCAGGCCGAAGAAGGGACAAAAGTCTCGCAAGACGACGGCGTCAGCGGCTCGCCACACTATATCTCTCCGGAACAAGCTCTCGGAAAGGAGATCGACACAGGGGCGGACATCTATTCTCTCGGAGTCAGTCTCTACCACATGTTAGCGGGGCGCCCCCCCTTCCTCGGCACTTCGCCAAAAGAAATCATGATCAAGCACGTCAAGCAGGCACCTCCGCCATGCACCGAGTTTCGTCCGGATCTATCGGACAACGTCTCCGGGCTTGTCGATCGAATGATCCAGAAAAAGCGCCAGGACCGCTTCCAGGACGGCAACGAGCTCATCAGCGCTGTCGAAAACGTGCTACGCCGCGAGCAAGGCGACGACAAAGACGAGTCCAGAGTCCTGGGGCTACCCAAACGACTCATCTTCACACTGATTCTTTTGCTGATTTTCGTCGGTGCCGGGCTCGCTACTGGAATTATCTACAGCGAACTCGACAAACGACGAGATGACGCTGAAAAGGCAAAAAAGGAGCTCGCCGGCCTCTCAGAAACAATCGAAGAGAACATCGACAACGCCCAACTGCACCTTGAGCTCGGTAAGCTCGAAAAGGCCCGCGATGTACTCGATGAAGTCGAGACGAAGCTCACCGGTCGCGATGATTTCCACGAGGCATACCCAGAAACTCAAGAGGAGATCGAGAAATTTCGACGAGACCTGGGGACAGAAAGAAAAAAAATCCTCGCCGAAAAATACCGCCGCAAAGCGCAGGAAAATCTCGAGAACATCCTCAAGAGCTGGCCCCCGGACTTCAAGACCATCACAGACCTCCGTCAGCTGAGACGCTGTCAAAAAGAGCTCGACGATTTCGCGACCGAGTTCAACAACACACCCGCCGGAAAAAGTGCGGAGAAACAGAGCGCGAACGTGCAATCCGTGATTCGCAGCGTGGAAAAAAACAGACGTCAGGCCCAAACGGCCCTGACACGAATCGAAAAGCGTGCGAAAACTCTTCTCGCTTTTGATCCTCCCAGATTTCGAGAGGCGCTGGGCCTCTTTCGGTCATTCTTGACCGAGCACGCAGGAGCACCCGCGGTCGAAACCGGCGCCAAACGGATCGAGTCCATCACCCGTAATATGGAAGCCGCCGCAACACGAGCCATCGAAAAGGCCCAGCAGTTAGGCACGGAAAAAAAACGAACGGCAGCACTTCGTATCTTGCAAGGGCTACGCACTGAGATCGAGGGCCGGGCCCTCGAAATGGTAGAGGCGAAAATCGCCGAGATGGGCAGCTAACCACCGAGTTTCGCGGAGATTTTTGCCCGGCTGCCCAACCACAGCTCACGCATAACGATCGACGGAACTCTTGTTCGTCTCCGAGCCCTCCACGGATCGGTGCCAATCCGTGGTCTCAGATATCATCTATCTTCACCTCGACCTCTCTTGACCGATCTCCCCCGAACGTGCGCCGGAACTCTTCCTCCTCCGCACTCACCGTGTTTTGGTACCCCAACAGCTGGAGAAAATAGAGTCCATCTAGCCTCTGCAACATGACACCCAGCATACGTGCCTCGAGGATCGGCTTGACGGGACCACGACGGTGATACGAGCCGTAGGCGTCGAGAAGGTAGTAGTCTCCTTGATTCCACTGCCCCTTATAGATCTTGTACTTGACGTCTTGCTTGGTAAAACGGCCCAGCCAGCGACGGGCTTGTGCGCCATAACCTCCCTGAATACCAGGAAACATCGTCCCGACAACCTTGGCGGGCTCCCTGTCGCCTTGCACAGCAGCTATTTCCAGAGTCACGAGTTCAAAGTTCATTCTCGAGGTCACCTTCCGCCAACTCAGGGGAACGTCGACAATCAGATCACGAATAGCGACCTTTTGCCGACCACCCGTAGAGGCGGGACCGGGAAACTTTTTGAAACTCATACCCATCACTTTTGTTTTCACGGAATACACACTCGTCTGCGCCGTGATAAAGAGCGTCTTGCCATCCTTACCTCCAAAGGCACAGTTAGAGGTTCTCTCCGGCACTTCGATGCGCCCGATCAATTCGCCATCAGAATTCAAAACGACAACGTCTTTGTAGGTCGCATAGATATTACCGTTGACGTCATGTGCCATGCCATCAGGTCCGCCGCCATCAAGATTCTCATCGCCGGTAAAAATCAGCTTCTTCCCACTGATGATCCCGGGCTTCACAATGCTGTAGCGATAGAGCTCTCGCCGATTCGGTTCGGCCACGTAGAGCATATCTCCTTTCGGCGAGACAAGAATACCATTCGGACGCTCGAGATCGTCGATAACCCGGGTCACTTTGCCCGAAGCATCCACATAATAGACTCCCATCACCGGCTGCTCGACTGGATCGCCGCTGTCGCCGTATCGCGGGTCCGTGAAGTAAAGCCCGCCGTAGTTGTCGACAGCCAGGTCATTAGGACTGTTTAGCTTCTTGCGTTCGAAGCTGTTCACGATCGGCACGATGGACTTGTCACCTTCGATCAGGGCGACCTGCCTGGAGCCGTGCTGGCAAGCCCAAAGCCGACCCTGTCCATCGAACAACAACCCGTTCGAGTTGCCGCTTGGCTTGAGAAAATCGCTGACCTTTCCGCGCTTCCACTGGACAATCCGGTTGTTCGGAATATCGCTAAACAACAAGAACCCTTCCGGGCTCCAGGCTGGACCTTCGGTAAAAGCGCAATCACCGGCAATCTTCTTGACCTCGGCCTTGGGCGCCAGAATGCTTTTCAACTCGGCGGCCTGAACCTCGAGGACAGCCCACGAAACGAAACAGAGAGCCAACGCAGGCACGGCTACCCGTTTTCTCGACACCGTATTTCTCGACACCGTATTTCTCCTGTTATCAAGGCTCGATCTACGCGAAGCCTCTATCCTACTTGGATACGCCCCGAAGCCAAGAGTTTTAGCACCCATGGTTCAAGAGGATGCTGACCTGAAGGCTCTACACTCTCTACACATTCCAGCGTCTCTACGCTATACTGCGCGATCATGGCCTGCCCCATCGACGAACAAGCCGGCACGCTCGTGCTTCGTGTGCGCGCGGCACCAAAAGCTTCGCGCAACGCCATCCAGGGGACTCATGAAGGCACCCTGAAAGTGTGTGTGCAGGCCCCCCCCGAAAACGGAAAGGCCAATGACGCAATTCGTAAGCTTCTCGCAAAAGCCCTGAAACTGCGACAGTCGCAAGTGGAGCTAAAGTCCGGAAAAAGCTCACGGGACAAACGCTTCCAGATTGAAGGACTCACACGAGCAGAGCTCGAAAAACGCATTACAAAGCTAGTTGCGACACTCGAAAAGGGAAGCCAAAAGCAGGGAACCCATGGAACTTTATAGCCGCATCGAAGAGACGACGCAGTTTATCCGCAGTCATTTTTCGGAACGCCCGGAGTTCGGAATCGTGCTGGGTACAGGACTGGGCGGGCTCGCCGAAAAAATCGAAGACCCGGTCGTCATCCCCTACGCGGACATTCCCCACTTTCCCCAACCGCGAGTGTTATCCCACTCCGGGAACATGCTGATAGGAACGATGCCTGCGAAGGACGGGACCAACAAGACAGTCGTTGCCATGGAAGGCCGCTGCCACTTTTACGAAGGCTACACCCTCGAAGAGATTACTCTTCCGATTCGAGTCTTGCACGCGCTCGGCATCGACAAGCTCATCGTCTCCAACGCCTCGGGAGGCCTGAACCCACAGTTTCAGAAGGGCGACCTTCTCCTGATCGAAGACCACATCAACTTCATGGGCGTGAACCCTCTCGTCGGACCCAACGACGAGCGACTGGGACCACGCTTTCCGGACATGATCCACCCCTATGACACGGAGGCCCTCAAGCTCGCACAGCAGATCGCACTCGAGGAAGGAATCCCCAGTCAGACCGGTGTCTATCTCGCCCTTACCGGCCCCTGCCTCGAGACACGAGCGGAATATCGCATGCTGCGAACCCTGGGAGCAGATGCCGTCGGCATGTCCACCGTGCCGGAGGCCATTGTCGCCGTCCACGCGGGGCTGAGAACTTTCGGAATCTCCTGTATCACTGATATGTGCCTGCCCGACGCCCTCCAGCCCGTCAATATTGCCGAGATCATCGAGGTCGCAAACCGATCAGAGCCGCTCATCTCCCGACTTGTCCGAAAG
>Ga0310344_10003949_pt1 | contig 11024 bp, 9 predicted proteins | sample HC15DNA20200_MG_FD_203801 | JGI IMG/M metagenome (GOLD analysis project Ga0310344, IMG submission 203801) | Marine microbial communities from station ALOHA, North Pacific Subtropical Gyre - HC15-DNA-20-200_MG | ecosystem: Environmental > Aquatic > Marine > Oceanic | place: Pacific Ocean: North... | reverse complement strand
CTTCTAATACTAAATCAAACATATCTGAATTAATTCTGTGTGCTAAATTCTTGTTGAATAGAAATGATTGTAAAGAATCTATGAACAATCTAGAAAGTTGCTTGTTAAGTTTTGGGCCATGGCCCCTTAAAATTTCTAGGCCAATTTCCGCATTATTTTTTGACTTTCCAAATCTTTGAGGACCGAAATAATTTGGCATTCCTAATTTTTTTAATACTTCAATTGTTGATTCTGCTAAAGGTTTCCAATCTTTATTGGGATTTCTGACACGAATAGAAAAATTATTCCCTATTAGGTGTCCTATTCCAAGTTTGTTGGTATGGTATGAAGTTTTGATGATATCAATTTTTTCATTTTCATTGAGAGAGTTCAAAGTATTTTCATATATTTTAGGAATGCTGATCCATTGTTTTGAAATACTGTATTTATCTTTCATTCCTGCTATACCTACTTGGTCTGAAGGAATACCGTGGGTTTTTAATTCTTGTAATAATTCGTTAGTTGAGACACCGGATTTCTGAATAAATGCAAAAAGATGGTCGCCAATTCCAGAAGGATTATATGATGGAATTTCTTCAACCATGAAATCTCCAAATTTGTTTCTTATCGAGCCCCCAGTTCCAGCAATACCATCTGAAATTGTTGGAAGATTATTCCATGTAAAAGTTAGTGCAGCCTTTTTTTTAAGGGATTTTTGTAGGTCCATTCTGCTTTTTGAATTTTGAATCAAAAGTTGACTACATAGAGATCCCATCTCTGCGGTTTCCATTAATTCTTTAGCTTGACCCCATTTAAAATTGGTATAAAAAGTTTTTGACTTTGAATTTTCTGGGGTTTTTAAGTTTATCTTTTGCTCGGGTAACCAGGCATCGTATAGAGTCATTTCCAAAATATAATCGGCTCGTTTTTGAGTTCCTGAATGTAGTTGCGTTCCCAGAGTAACTCGGACCCCTAATTTTTCTTTGGCGAGATTGATAGCATGATTTTTCAAGGAATCTTTATCTTTGAAAGAAGTAGCGGGTAATCCCCATTTCCCAGGGAAATCTTTGTCGTCAATTGGTCGCTGAACTAATAATATATGTTCACGCCCAACTCGTTTAGTACGAATTGCCAAAGCTACTGCGAATTTTTTAGGAAGTTTAGGAATCAAATTTCAGTCAATACAGTCTTGATAATTTGAACATTTATATGATGTTCTTTAGGTTTAAAATGGTATTCCCCATAGAGGATGCCACAATTCTAGATTCTTTTCTATTGGGATTTTTTCGGAACCTAATAGTGTTCCTAAATTAATTTCCTGCATATTATCTCTAGTTTTTTCATCTTCTAAAACGAGAGGATGGAATTGTGCACTCTTGACGTTGAAGATAATGTAGGTTTTTTTTGAGTTATATTCAACACAAAATACGGCTGCGAGAATTAAGTCACCAAAACCCTGATCAGTGATTTTTTCTCCAGCAAAATGAATTCTTTCAACAATTTGTGGGAAGTTTTCACCATGTATAATGACCCAATTAGTTGAGTGATCATCTTTTTCTATGCTAAAAGATGAATTTGGTAATGTTTCGGTATTAGTTGCTTTAAAAAACGGGTTATTTTCTTGAGTGTTTAAAAATTCTAAGTTTTCTTTATTAACGAGTAATCCTGCAACATCACCAAATTTCAGTTGAGTGTTTGACTGTAGTTCTTGGTATGCTTGAATAATCGAAAAATAGTTTTCGCGGTTTTTCTGGGCGTTATTTTTTCTGCCTAAAATTTTTGTAAGGAGGCTCATAATTTGAAAATTTTCTAGAATCTAAGTTTTTCTGTATATCATTTAATTTTTTAATTCGGTCTTCAACTTTTGGATGACTCGAAAATAATTTTGCGACTGTATTTGATTTAATTGCAGGGATTATAAAAAATGCACTGGCATGCTCAATTTGACGCATATCTTTTTCGGGAATTCTATTCATGTCGCTGCTTATTTTTGTAAGAGCAGATGCTAGGTGCAACGGTTCGCCTGTTAAATATGCTCCGCCTAAGTCTGCAGAAAATTCCCTATATCTTGAAAGAGCCATAATTAAAATTTGGCTTATAAAATAAACTAGAATTGTAACCGCAAAAGCAACCATGATTATCATTCCTAGTTGACCTGAATCATTGTTTCTTCGGTGCCCGCCAAAACCTCCAAAAATACTCATGAATACCATCATTTGAAGAAGATATCCTGCCATGATTACTATCACGCTGGACCAAGTTAAAACCATTACGTCTCTATTTTTAATATGACTTAACTCATGTGCTATTACTGCTTCCAATTCTTTTTTATTTAGTTTAGACATCAGTCCTTTGGTTACAGCTACAACTGAGTTTTTTGGATTTCTACCTGTAGCAAACGCATTAGGAACATGTGAATCCATTACTGCAATTTTTTTAGGTTTTGGGATTTCTGCTATTAAGGAAAGACGCTCGATAATTTCATGTAGCGCAGGTTCTTCTTTATTCGTTACCACTTTTGCTTTTGTGGCCATAAGTACTAATTTGTCAGATCCATAGTACTGAAATATAGACATTACTATTGCAAAACCCAGTGTAAACATAAATGGTACCCCGAGAGCAATTAGAACTCCAATAAACAATAGATATACAAAAAACAGCATCAAGAAAGTAAAAGCCATTCGGATGGTTAAACTTCGGTCTCTGCCTATGTTTTGATGCATATTTCACCTTCAGTAGTAGATTAGTACATTAACGATTATACTAAATCACAGAATTCATATTTGCTAGGAGCCATTTTGTGTGGAATAGTTTAGGTCAAGATGATGCAATTCAAATGTTTGCGGCGGCAAAAAGTGAAAATAGGTTGGCCCACTCATATTTATTTTTTGGACCAGATAGGGTTGGGAAGGCAACTCTTGCAGAAGATTTTGCGAGGCTTTTGTTTTGTGAAGATGAAACTTCACCATGTGGGGATTGTTTGCCTTGTAAGAGAGTAACATCAAAAATTCATACAGATGTTAATTGGATAGAAGTAGGTGGAGAAGGAGATGTTGGCTTCTCAAAAAGTAAGTCGATAGGTATCGATCGAATAAGAGAAATTCGTAATACAATAAATATAAAACCATTTGAAGGCAGTCAACGACTTGTTGTAATTTTAGGTTCTGAAGATATGACATTGGAAGCATCTAATGCATTGTTAAAAGTTTTAGAAGAACCCCCCCCAAATGTATTCTTTTTACTCCTAACGGCTAATCTTTCTATGATACTTCCGACCATTATTTCTAGATGCCAGATGGTGAAAATTAAAAAGGTGTCTGATGAGTTCCTCAAACGGCATTTGATTGAAAAATATCAGTTTGAGGATTCATATGCACTGAATATTGCTCGGTTAGCGTCTGGGAAAATAGGTATGGCTATTTTCATTGCAGATAACCCAGACTATCTACATAGTAGATTGGAAATATTTGCTAGGATCCATAAACTATTAAATGCTGGTCTTGAAGAAAGATTTGGTTACTCTGAACGATTGGCTAGGGATTTTCCAAGGGACCCAGAAAAAGTTCACAATGAATTAAGAATGTGGGAAATTTGGTGGCGAGACTTCATGCTGGTTCAATTCGATAATTCAGACAAGGCATATACGTCTTCTAATGTTGAGGATTTTTTAGAATTAGCAAGTTTTGTTGAGATTGATGATGTAATTAATATTCTCAAAACAATTGATAGATCAATCAAGTTACTTCAGAGGAATGTTAATCCTAGGCTGGTCTTGGATCAGTTGGTTTTGGAAACTCCAGTAATAACAAAAAAGTAAATTTTATGCTGACCATGGAATGAAGGGTATCCAATCGTCCTCAATTTTTCTATGTATGAAAATGTTGTATGGATTCGGTCTGGGCGCCATAGGTTTGGAAATTAGTTTCATACTTGCTTCTCTAGGAGTTTTACTGGCTTTTTTATGATTGCATTTGATACATGCACTAGTAACATTTTCCCATGTATGTGCGCCTCCTTTAGATCTGGGGATGACATGGTCAAGAGTTAATTGCGTAGTTTTGTTATTACAATACTGACATGTGAATTTGTCTCTGAAAAAGACCGCTTTTCTAGATAATTTGGATTTTGAAGGAGGACGTTTCACCATGTGAGATAACCTAATAACAGTTGGTTCAGGTAGTATTGATGATATGGATTTTATCTCCATATTCCCATTGGTGATTATTTCTGCTTTTCCAACACACACCAAGACAACTGCTCTACGTACATTACATATGTTTAATGGTTGGTAATTTTGGTTCAGTACTAGTACTGGTGCACTGATTCTCATGGATACTATTGACTATTTTCTAGTTTGTATTGAAGCAATAGTAACGACGCTTCAAATTCCTTGGGCAACAAAGTAACAAAAAATCTGGGAGTTGAATTTATTAGGAATTTAGTTACTGATGAGTTAGTAATGGTAGATTCAATATCATTTTGAGTATTGTTTACATGGGATAATAAATCGTTAGTAACAGGAGATGAATTTTCAAGGGTTTCTGATAGTTGATTTATTGGTGCGAAATCATAACAGAGTCTGGAAATTCCAACAATTATTACTGATGCAATTATAAGGCCTATTAGGAGTCCGAAAAAAGCTCCTCCTAATTTGTTTAATAGTCCAGGAATTCCTAGAGTAAGTGTATTAATAAGAGGGGTTAAAATTTTTAGGGCGATAAAGACTAATATCAAACCAAGAAGAATGCTTATATAATATGAACTAGATGAAATAAATTTATTAACTTGTTCACTTATTAATAATTCGACTGCAGATAAGCCGAAATTCGTCAAAATGTACCAAAGTGAAAATCCCAATCCAAATATAATGACACATTTAATTAATCCTTTGCGGTATCCGTAGAATGTGCAAAGAATTAAAATTACTGAAAGTATAATATCTAGCCAGTTCATGTTCGCCTTTTGTTAAGTATTTTTAGGTGGCGTCGGCGGAGATGGGTTGACTATATCAGGTGCCAATGAAATTGGGATTAAATCCTCTAACTCATCTATGGTCCATCTGGAGTTTTTATGAATACTCCTAATAACATGTCTTGGTGAGTATAATGTCATTGGCCAACCGCTAGTTCCAACTACTTGGCCAGTTAAATGACTTGAAGCTTCACTACATAAATATACTACTTTTGGAGCATTATTTATTGGGTCTTTGGCTTGTTCGGGACCACGAATAGGCGCGCTTTGAGTACTAGTAGATTTAGCTCTTTGTGCCTGCCTAAGTTGGCTTGTAGATTCAGGGATCGACTCAGTCATTCTTGTAGCGCCTCCAGGATATACAGCATTAAGAGTAATGTTGTATTCGGAGAGTTCCCTAGACAATGATCTGGTAAAACCCACTATCCCCTCTTTTGCGGCAGAGTAATTTGCTTGTCCTGATGCTCCCAAAGCAGAGCCGGACGAAAAAAGTAATATTCTTCCATAATTTTGTTCAATCATTAGTGGGACACAATGTCTTACCATATTGAAAGTCCCATATAAATGCACCTTCAATACTCCATCCCATTCTTCTTCGGTCATATTGAAAATCATTCTATCTCTTAATATTCCTGCAGCGTTACAAAGGATATCAACCTTTCCAAAATTATCTATTGCAGTTTGAATAATATTTTTTGAAGAATCCCATTCTGATACTGAATCATAGTTTGCGACTGCTTTACCACCAGCTTTGGAAATTTCATTCACAACTTCGGCAGCAGGAGTATTTGAAGAATTCATGCCGTCAAGACTGACTCCAAAATCGTTGACAACTACAGAACCACCTTCAGATGCTATTAGTTTTGCAACCTCACGTCCAATTCCTCTTCCAGCTCCGGTTACAATTGCTACTCTGTTTTCAAATCTATTACCCATTGTCTATATCCTCAACTTTTATGAAAAATTAGAATCCATTACCAAACATTTTTGGTACCAATACGTCCATTTCATCCATTGTGAAAGTACCCCATTTATTGATGCTACTTTCAACAATTGGATTTGAATATAAATAGATGCTTCCACCTCGGATTCCAAAAACATATCCGTTGACGTTCGTAATTGAGTCGGTACACAAATATGCAGCAAGCGGGGCAACATTTTCAGGATCGTCAGGAGTCCCAGGGCCTGTCCAATCAGCAATCTCAGGAGATTTGCCAATTTTTGCTCTTTCATCTCTGGTAGGGTGAGGGCCTGAATCAATTCGGAATTCTTCAACTCTTCCAGGAAATAAGCGTGTTTCAACCATTGGAGAAATTGCATTGCAAATCACACCGTATCTACCCATATCACGAGCTATTGTTCTTGTTAATCCAACTATCCCTTCAGTAGCAGCAGCATAATTTGAACGTCCAATATCTCCCAATCCTGCATCGGAAGTGATGTTTAGTACTCTTCCACTTCTTTGCTGTCGAAATAAGATGCTAGCGAATTTGGTGGGTGCAAAAACGCTTTTTAAATTCATTTGAATTACAGTATCAAAATCTGATTCATTCATTTGGTAAATCATTCTGTCCCGAATTGTTCCTGCAGAGTTTACAAGAATATCAAGATGTCCGAATTCATCAATAGCTTGTTGAACTACTGATTCTGCTCCTTCCATTGTTGAGATGTCTGCTGAGCTTGCAATCGAACTTCCTCCTGCAGAGTTAATTTCCTCCACAACTTCTGATGATGGATTATCTGAAGTTCCAGACCCATCGACTTCACACCCCAGATCGTTAACTAAGATAGCAGCACCTTCAGACGCAAGAAGTTTTGCGATTCCCTTGCCAATTCCTCTTCCAGCACCTGTGACTATTGCGACCTTGTCTTTTAATCGATCGGCCATATATTCCTCCATAATTAGTTTCTGAATTATAGCTATATCAATCTACCATAATATTGATGTGAATGACGGCGATTTTTGAGTCAATTGAAAATTCCACTCAGGAAATTTCTTCACCATTATGAGTAATATTAATAATCGGAAGACCTATTTCAGATATTTTTGAAAGAATATCTGTTTTGTTTCCGGCAATTATAATTTTTAATCCGTTTGGAACGATGTGTTGTTGGACTACTCTATGCACATCCTCTAATGATACTCGCTGAATTTTCTTAATAAATTCAGCATAATAATTTGTGTCTAAGTTATATATTGGAATAGAAACTAATCTTTGCAAGGTATTATTTGTAGTCTCAAAACTAGAAGGCATTCCTCTAAGTATGCTATCTCGCGAATCTTGAAGCTCTTGAGAAGAAATGAGTTTAGATGAACAAATTTCAGAGAACTCTTTTAGTGTTTCTTCGACGGATTCCTTTGTGACGGCAGTTTGTACGCTTCCTCCAGCAATTAACGTGGATACTTCATTTCCCCATGAAACCTGAGATAAATATCCATAACTGTATCCTTTGTCTTCTCGTAGATTGGAGTTTAGTCGGGCAGTGAATTGTCCGCCAAGGACTGAATTAGCCAAAGTAATTGCATGAAAATCTTCATGTTGCCTGGGGACCAATAGTTGACCAGCTAAAATCACAGATTGAGGTGCTCCTGGCTTGTCGATTAAGAAAATAGAATTACCTTCTTTATTTGACGATGTTTTAATATTAGAAAAATTGGAAACTTTTGGATTGTGACTTGAAGTCTTACTGGTCCATAAAGAGAAATGCTTTGAAATACTTTTAAAAGCTTCTTCCTGTGAGATGTTTCCAACCACTACGATTGTTGTATTTTTTGGATCGTAGTGATTCTTGTGAAATTTGAGCAGGTCATCTTTTGAAATATTAGTTATAGAATTTTCGTCACCACTTGTAGGGTGTCCATATGGTGATTTGGCTCCGTGAAGAATTGATGGGATTGCTCGTTGAGCCATTAGTACTGGACTATCTGTAATTCTGTTTAAATCTGTAAGGCGTTCTGACTTAATTCGGTCTAGTTCTTTTGTTGGGAACGAAGGGTCCTGAATAATTTCAGCAAGAATTTGCACCGCATCGTCCCAAACACTTTTTGCCATTGTGGTTGATATTGAAGAGTATTCCTTGGTTATATCTCTTGAAATCGAGTCACCCAGATGGTCCATTTCAGTAGAAATTTCTTCTGCGGTTTTTTGGGAAGTTCCTTCCAGAATCATTGCGTTAGTAAGATCTGCAAGTCCTGGAAGTTCTTTAGGATCTTTCTTCGACCCAGAGTGTACCAATATTGTCGTGCCTACTGTGAAAGAATCATCTTTTTCTAATACCAAGAGTTGTAGGCCATTTTCTAAATTGGAATATGTTGGAGTAGGCGGAGTAAACTCTGGGAAACTTGGAATTTCAGGTTCTTTTGATCTGTCTAAATTAGTTGAAACATCTTTTAAACTGTTTTCGGGCATGACTAACATTCTGACATGATTGTTGTTCAAAAAAGATTTAGCTACTTGCTGAATATCTTCAGGCGTTACTGATTGATAGCGTTCTAATTGGGAGTTAATTTGGTTAGGGTCTTGTGCGAAAACATTGAAATGATTTAGTAGGTCTGCGACTCCCCCAAATCCACCCAGTTTTTCTAATCGTCTTAGTAGCATATTTTCAAATTTGTTTTTTGCTGTAGTGATTTCTTGTTCGGAAGGGGGAGTAGATTTGATTAACTCTATTTGTTCGAATATATAGTCTTCTATTCTGGGCAAAACGTTTTGGTCATTAGCAGTAACCTCAATTTCAAATTGCCCTGCTATCTCTCTACAATACTGATATGAACCTAAATTTCTTGCGATTTGCATATCGTATACTAATGCTTTTTGCAATCTTGATTGTCTGCCTTCTGAAAGGATGTATCCTAGAATATCAAGAGCAGGTTCATTTGGGTCGAATTCAGGCACTGTAGGCCAGCTTAAATTTATTTTTGGAAGTTGTACTTTGTCTTCATGAAAAAGTTCAATTCTTCCTGAAAAAGAGGTGTCTAATTTTTTGACGCGATCTATAGTATTGCCTGGTGGAATGCTTGCGAAATATTTTTCTACAAGATCAATTGTTTTAGATTTTTCAAAATCACCTGCGATTACAATGCTTGCATTAGAAGGGGAATAGAATTTACGAAAAAAATCTTTAACATCATCTAGTTTTGCATTGTCTAAATCTTCTTGCGATCCGATTGTGGGCCAGTTGTAAGGGTGAGGGCTCGGAAACATTGTAGAATTAAGTAATAATTCTGATTGTCCATATGGACGGTTTTCATAACTTTGTCTGCGTTCATTTTTAACAACATCTCTTTGGATATCGAATCTTTTTTGGTCTAAAGCTTCTAATAGAAATCCCATTCGATCTGATTCTAACCATAATGCGGTTTCCAGATAATTTGATGGAACTGTTTCCCAATAATTGGTCCTGTCTGGTGTCGTAGATCCATTAAGGTCAGCGCCAGCTTTTTCTAAGGGCTCAAAAAAGCCACTATTGTGGTGTTTGGAACCTTCAAACATTATATGTTCGAAAAGGTGTGCAAAACCTGTTTTTCCAGGAGATTCATTTTTTGATCCTACGTGATACCAGACATTGACTGCGGTAATTGGTGTTGAATGGTTTTGATGTAATATCACATTCAATCCATTTTGAAGCTTAATTGTGTCGAAAGGGATTTTTTGCATTTTTATCTCCGAAAATTTTTGCATTTGCTATAAGACAAATCGCAAATGTTGCATAATTTTAGCATAGGTATAAACAAACTGAATTTTAGTTTATTGATAGTCTTGTCTAGCATTTGCTATACTCTGGGAGTTTCGGAGATAAAAATGAGTTTAACTAATGATGAAATTCGGCATATAGCCTCTTTGGCACGGATTGCACTTTCAGATGAAGAAATAGACATTTTCAGAGTGCAACTTTCTGACATACTTTCGCATTTTGATGCTCTACAAAAGATTAAAACTGACTCTATAGATCCCTCATTTCATCCAGTGTCTTTTGACACTGTCATGAGAGATGATGATTTGGAGGATTCTTTGCCGTTGGAAGAAGTCTTAAAGAATGCGCCAAGAACTGAAGGGGATCTTTTTAGGATTAGAGCTGTTTTGGAGTAGTTTTAATAGATATGAATCATTTCAAAATTTATAAAAATTTATTGAGTTTAAGATGTCAGAATTAACGAAACTTACCGTAGCACAAGCATCTGATTTGCTCCGCAAGGGCGAGATTTCATCATTAGATTTAACCACTGATTATATTGAAAAGATTAAGCTTTCCGATGTTGAGTTTGGTGCATATATTACTGTCACCGATGAATTAGCTTTTGAACAAGCCAAAAAAGCTGATTCGAAACTTTTATCAGGAGATGCAGTTCCCCTGACAGGAATTCCGATGCAATTAAAGGATAATCTGTCTACAAAAGATGTTAAAACCACCTGTGCTTCAAAGGTATTAGAAGATTTTGTTCCAGTTTATAATGCGACTGTAGTTGAGAAATTATATTCTAGTGGAGCGGTATTGCTAGGTAAGGGAAATCTAGACGAATTCGCAATGGGCTCTAGTAATGAAAACTCGGCATTTTTCCCTGCGAAAAATCCATGGGATGTTGAAAGGGTTCCTGGTGGTAGTAGCGGAGGTCCTGCAGTAGCTGTAGCATCTGGGGAAGCTGCATATGCTTTGGGTTCGGATACTGGAGGAAGCATTAGGCAGCCAGCCTCATTTTGTGGAATAGTCGGTTTGAAACCCACTTATGGATTGGTTAGTAGATTTGGACTTGTAGCGTTTGCAAGTTCACTTGATCAAGTTGGTCCGTTAACTATAAATGTATCTGACTGTGCTGAAGTGCTGAATGTTATTTCTGGTTATGATCCTTTGGATTCTACGTCAATTTCTAACTCCAGACCTGATTATCAAATGTCTCTTCATGGAGATTTGAAAGGGTTAAAGATTGGAATACCTAAAGAATATTTTCCTGCTGAAATGGATACTGAAGTTTCTACAATTGTTAAAAATGCAATTAAGTCATTAGAATCATTGGGAGCAGATGTGGAGGAAATTTCACTGCCAAGTACTCCTAATGCTCTGGCAGTTTATTATTT
>Ga0310344_10003948_pt1 | contig 11025 bp, 10 predicted proteins | sample HC15DNA20200_MG_FD_203801 | JGI IMG/M metagenome (GOLD analysis project Ga0310344, IMG submission 203801) | Marine microbial communities from station ALOHA, North Pacific Subtropical Gyre - HC15-DNA-20-200_MG | ecosystem: Environmental > Aquatic > Marine > Oceanic | place: Pacific Ocean: North... | reverse complement strand
ACCCTCTGAACTGGTCTTTCTTCGCTCCGGGGGTGGGGCTCGAACCCACGACCTGCGGATTAACAGTCCGACGCTCTGCCAACTGAGCTACCCCGGAAGATGAGCCGCAGGATAGCAGCACCCCTCTTAAGGACGATCAAAGTCACGATCAATTTCCTTCTAGATATTCCCGTAATTTAGCTGAACGACCTGGATTACGGAGTTTCGCTAAAATCCGGGATTCGACCTGTCGCACTCTTTCGCGTGTGACTCCGAACCGTTTCCCAACTTCCTCCAAAGTAGCAGGCCGTACATCCCCGAGACCAAAACGCATCTGCAAAATATCGCGCTCCCGCTCATCGAGTTGCTCAAGGAGATCTAAAACATCATCCTTCAATAATCCCCTAACTGTGACAACGGCTCCATCCTCCGCCTCAAGATCTGCGAGTAGATCAGAAAGCTTGCTACCATTTTCCCCGGCTAATGGCGAGTCAAGGGATACCACCTCCTGAGTTCTCGCCAGATCTAATAATTGTTCGATCTTCTCCGGCTCAAGCCCAGAGCGACTAGCTATTTCGCTTGTCGTGGGTAATCGTTTAAGCTCGTCTTGTAGTTCATTTTGTACTCGAACACATTGGTTAAGAGCATCAACCGTGTGAGCAGGAATTCGTATGCTTCGCGCCTGATTAGCTATGGCTCGAGCAACCGACTGACGGATCCACCATGTCGCGTAAGTCGAAAACCGAAAACCTTTATTTGGGTCAAATCTTTCCACAGCTCTCATCAAGCCGAGATTTCCCTCCTGCACCAGGTCTAAAAGCTGCAGACCGCGACCCACATAGCGCTTAGCTATAGAAACAACCAGTCGAAGATTGGCCCTTGTTAGTCTATCTCGCGCAACTTCACCAGCTCTTTGACGGCGCCGTAATCGAACCAGACCAAGCCGATTGATCTGCTCCAGGTCTCCCGATACTGCCAGATCGGCTAGCTCTGATTCGGCTTCGTTACCTAACCGAATAGCATTACCTAATTCCACTTCCTGCTCGGCACTCAATAAAGGAACTTCGCCGATTTTCTGCAAATAAATATTCGTCGAATCAGCCGGACTTATCCCTGTAGTAGACAAGCGAGCATGATCTCGCTTTTGTGTCAACCTCTGTCTCGGCCTAAGCAGCCGGAGTGCAACCTTGTTATCTTCTTCAACGACAGTTTCATCAATTTGGATTCCTTCCGCTCCTAGAGCCTGAAGCACTTCCGAAATCAATTCTGGCGACAACTCTGCGTTATAGAGGACTTCGATAATCTCATCTATTCCCAGCCAACCTTGAACGCGTCCGCGTCTCAATAACCGAGCGAACTCATGCTCCGAAACCCCAACCCACCGTCGATCCGAGACGCATTCATTCATCTGTCCACTCCTCTGAATACTCCACCAACCACTGCAGCAGTGGCTCCAGAGATTCAAATATTGACTCAGCCTCCTGGATAGGAGGCAACTCCCGCAACTTGATAATCTCATTACGGAGATAAGAGATCGATGGTTGATATGGCGCTAATTGACCCGCAGCTTTTGCCTCAGCCTCTAGCTCAGTCGCTGTTCTTTCGGCAGCAAGAGCAAGTAATCTATTCAGGACTCCAAGGGCATCGCCCTGGTCTACTTCTTGAACGGCCAGCCGTCCAAGAAGATCAGCGGCATCTCCACCGGCTTCCGCCCTCGCCTTATGAAGATCGTTGTGTTCTCTCAACGATTGATACGCCGTCCGAGTTCTCAAATCGCTGAACAAGATCGGATGCAGCTGCTCAGCGATCAATTCGGGATAATGAATCAATAAACATAAAGCCTGATGCTCAGGCGTTAGACGTCCTGGTTCATCAACAATACTGGTAGAAAGATCCGAAAGTTTTGATTTCCTAGATGTGTCTCTGGATAGGCGGCGAACCTCCTCAACGGATACCCGACAACGATCAGCGATTTTGACAACATACTGGTCGCGTACCAAGGGACTAGGATGTTCGGCTACTAGACCCATAGCGCTCCTCGCTGCAAGGGCACGGCCTTCCATAGTGCCAAGATCACCGCGTTTCAGTATCTGATCCACGCGAAACTCAAGAAATGGCCTTGCCGCGGAAATCGCAGCGCTTAACATCTCCGGATTCGAATGGGCAAGTTCAGCTGGATCAGTACCTGCCGGTAAATCCGCTACAGCAAAGCGAAGCCCATACTCTTCTTCCCATGCATAGACACGTTCAGCAGCGGCCTGGCCAGCACTGTCAGCATCAAAAGCCAAGATTATCTTCGGTGCGAAACGAGCCAATTTCCGAGCGTGATCAGCCGTAAGAGCTGTACCACATGTTGCAACTGCACGCTCAATACCCGCCTGGTGAAAACCGATCACATCTGTATAGCCCTCACAAACGATTATCTCATCCAAGGCCCCTGCTTCCTTTTTGGACCAATTCAAACCGTAAAGAAGCCGCCCCTTGTCATAAACCTGGGATTGGTCAGACGTGTTCTTATATTTTGGCCCATCCCCATCAGGGAGTTTTCGAGCACCAAAACCGACCGCCTCACCTCTTTCATCGAAAACAGGAAACATGATCCGACCTCTGAAGAAGTCGTATTGTTTCCCACGTTTATTCAAATCACCGAGCCCAGCACCTTTAAGATCTTCAGTTGACAATGACAGCTGTCGCGCCAGAGAATCCCAGTTGTCCGGCGCCCAACCAATCGAAAAATTTCTGACAATGTCTCCGTCATACCCCCGCGCGCGTAGATAACTACGAGCAGAACGCGCGTCATCTCCCTCAAGAAGCCGCCGATGGTAAAAATCAACCGCCTGAGACACTATCTCTAAGAGCTGGCGTCGTCTTCCACGACTCCTTGATTCATTCGCCTCTGTGTAGCGGAGATGAATATTGGATTTAGTAGCCAGATATTCGACCGCCCCGACAAAATCAAGATTTTCGATCTCCCGCACAAAATCAATTACATCTCCCTGGACTTGGCACCCAAAACAGTAGAACACTGACTTTTCTTGATTGACAGAAAATGACGGGGTCTTCTCGCCATGGAAGGGACACAAACCCATCCATTGCCCACCCGTCTTCCTCAGTTGGGTGTGCTGGGTGACTATACCGACGATATCGCTCTGCTCCCGTACCCTCCGTATATCGTCTTCCACAATTCCCACGACCTGACGCTAGCATCGCTACCGGGCCGGATTCTGGGGCTACCCTGAAAAACTTATAGGTCTATATGGCGCTTCAGATACTCGACAAGTTGATCAATGGCTATTCGTTCTTGAATCATTGAATCCCGCTGCCGTACAGTCACCGCGCGATCATCAAGAGTATCGAAGTCGATAGTCACACAAAACGGTGTACCAATCTCGTCCTGCCTTCTGTAGCGACGGCCAATCGCCTGGGTCTCGTCGTAATCGCACATCCAATGAGGTTGTACTTGAGCAAGTACTCGCTGAGAGACTTCAATCAACTCAGACTTTTTCGATAGAGGCAACACCGCAAGTGTGTAAGGCGAAAGACGCGGATCAAGACGGAGGACAGTACGCACATCGCCTCGAACTTCTTCTTCGTCATAAGCTGACATCAGAAATGCCATAGCTGCGCGAGTCGCTCCCGCAGCCGGCTCGATCACATGTGGAACGTACCTCTCGTTGCTGCTTGTGTCGTGGTATTCCAAACGAGTGCCGGAAGCTTCCGCATGACGGCAAAGGTCAAAATCACCGCGATTTGCTATTCCTTCCAATTCATCCCATCCCCACGGAAACAAAAATTCAACATCAGAAGTAGCAACTGAATAATGACTTAACTCATCTTTACCGTGGGCTCTCAGACGTAGTTTGTCGCGGGGAATGCCAAGCTTTAGATACCACGCATGACGAGTTTCGGACCAATACTGGAACCACTGAGCAGCATCAGAAGGCGGCACGAAATACTCAAGCTCCATCTGCTCAAATTCTCGAGTCCGGAAAACAAAGTTTCCGGGTGTGATCTCATTCCGAAAAGATTTACCGATTTGTGCGATGCCGAATGGCAAACGCTTGCGACTCGTATTCAATACGTTGGCAAAATTGGTAAACATCCCCTGGGCTGTTTCAGGTCGAAGATAGACCTCGGCTGCTGTTTCGGAAACAGGACCTGCATGAGTTTTAAACATAAGGTTGAACTGCCGAGCATCTGTCAATGTCTCCGACTCACCACAAGCAGGGCATACAGCCAAATCATCAAGTTTATCTTGACGATGACGAGTGCCGCAGCTTCGACAATCCACCAAAGGGTCAGTAAAATTGGCTAAATGACCAGAGGCCTCCCACACTGCGGGAGGCGACAGGACAGAAGCGTCCAAGCCGACAACATCATGGCGCATCTGCACGACCGAACGCCACCACTGCTCCTTAACATTCCTTAGCAGTAAGACGCCTATCGGACCATAATCATAGGTCGACCTAAAGCCTCCGTAGATCTCAGCCGACTGAAATACAAAGCCCCGACGTTTCGAAAGGTTGACAACCTTTTCAAACAAGGTCTCATCGTTGGCAGACATAGCATTTAGGGTAGCGACCGGCGGGGCAGAGATTGGCGACTCCGGGGAGTGATCCTCTGTCATTTTGGGCACACTCGCTAAGTGAACACTTTCAGAGGTGCAGGTTGGTTTCGCCAAAACAGCATCTCCCAAGACCCCACTGCGGTAGTCGTGCGGCGTGTCATCGCAGCCCTAATCGACGGTCTCGCTGTCGCCATCGTCCTCATTGTGATGTTGCTGTTCTCTTTTGAATCGGTTCCAAAACCCTTAGGTATCGCATCGGAAGAACTGTGTGAGGCAGCCTTCGGTTCGAAATCAGGTTGTATCGGCGTTATCGGCGACAAGGTTTGGAGGGTCGATGCCGGCTTACTCTCCCCCACAGTTCTGGTTCCGATGCTGTTCTCACTAGCTAATGGGATCTTCCTCACAGCGTTCGCGGGCTTCAGTATCGGCAAGGCGGTTGTCGGCCTTCGAGTGGTACGCCGAGTCGACGGTGGCTTGCCAGGTGTCAAAAGTGCATTCCTGCGCACAGTTCCGCTTTTGATCTTCTTTCAACCATTCAGTTATCTGATTCCAATACTGGAGTTCGGGTTGGTTCTATCCACTAAAGGCCATCGTCGGCTTGGAGATAGATTCGGCCAAACTCTAGTAGTCGATCGCGGTGACGCTGGTTTTCCTCTAGTTGTGCCCGGTCTCGAGACAAAACTTTGAGTTGCCTGAGCCCCAGACTTATTCGTCTAGCAGGAAGATAAAAGCACTATCTAAATTCCATCACCCGGCGAGAACGAATACGCCTCTCAAGGTGATACTCGATAGCTTCGGTCGCAACTGCATCCACCTCATCACAGACACGACTATCTTCCACCGCTAGGGCAGTAGCCAACTGGCCACCGAGTATCGCACGCAGGACAGCCAACGCTGGAAGAGAGACTGCTCTCCCTTGTCGGCACTCGCTGCAGAGGACTCCGCCTTCCCTTAGGTCCACTGCCACCAAGTCATCCACGCTGCGACAGCGTACGCAAACGTCAAAAGCTGGAGCCAAGCCTTCCTGTGCCAGGGCTTTAAGATAGAAAGCAGGTACCAGTAACGCTGCAGGCTCCTTATCTAAGACCCTTAGCGCTCCTACGAGCATCTCATAACGGCGTTTATCTCCTTCTGCCTCTGAGGAAATCCTTTCAGCCACTTCCAACAAAGCCGAAGCATCTGCAAAGCGATCCGGGTCCATCCGTAGAGAAGCAAAGGTGTCGATAGTCTCTGCCTGAGTGATGATCTGGAGCTCGCTACGCCCTTGGTGCAACTGAACCGATATATGACTGGTGGGCTCGAGTCTTCCACCGAACTTTGAGCGCGGCTTCCTAACACCTTTAGCTACTGCACGAACCTGCCCGTTCCCTGCAGTCAAAAGAACAATGATTCGATCGGTTTCTCCTAACTTCCAGGTCCGAAGCACTACAGCATCGTCTTTGTAAAGTGGCATCAGTGGTCAGACCTCTGCTCGGCTCATTGGTCATCACCTACAGAACCAAACCGTCTATTCCTATCCTGGTACTCCTTTATAGCCGCATACAGGTTTTCTCTTCGAAAATCTGGCCAGAGAATCTCACTGAAAACTAGTTCACTGTAGGCAAGTTCCCAAAGGAGAAAGTTGGAGATCCGAAACTCCCCTGATGTACGAATCATCAGATCAACATCGGGCATCTCAGGGGCATAGAGATGTCGTGCAAGGACACTCTCCGTAACTTTTTTCGCTGGCAAACCAGAATCGATTATCCCACGAACCGCATCAACCAGTTCAGCGCGACCACCATAATTGAAAGCGATAGTGAAAGTGAGTCCGTCATTACGGTGTGTGAGTTCGATCGATTCATCCATTCGACGAATCAAACGCTTCGGAACTCGCCAATCCCGCCGACCCAAAAAACGGATTCGCACATTTCGCTCATTCAACTGATCACGACGTTCAAGCAGAATCTGTTCATTGAAATTGAGCAGAAAATCGACTTCCTCCTTTGGACGACGCCAGTTCTCAGTTGAAAAGGCATAAACCGTAAACCATTCAATCCCGATCTCGTCAGCACCCTCAAGCACATCAAATAGTGAGTGCTCTCCTGCCTTATGGCCAGCAGTCCGAGACAAACCTCGTTTTTTAGCCCAGCGGCCATTGCCATCCATCACACACGCCACGTGTCTGGGAATCTGCTTCGGATCAAGATCGCGAGGAAACATTCCTTAAACCTAGTATCTCACCCAGTTCGCCCGGTGGCTCGTTAACTAACATCTTGTGCTTACAGAAAACTACCTCTGAAGAAAACAAAACTCGAGATTGATGTTTTCTGACCTTCGACATAGTCCACAAGGTTTTGTTAAAGGCCCAAGCCCATATGGATGGCAATAGCCGAATCCCTGCACATCAAGCTCAGAACTAAGAAAATAACTTGTCGATCAGCTAATAGCCCAGCCGGTCAAGTGCTTTGGGTCGACGCTGCCAATCCTTATCAACACGAACCACCAACTCAACGAATGCACCTTCAGGTAGCTGTTCGCGAACTTTCGTACCTACTTCTTTCAGTACAGCACCTTCTTTACCAATCACCATGCCTTTTTGAGATTCTCGCTCAACTAGAATTTCACATCGAATCAGTGGCCACTCCCACTCGGTGACTCGAGTTGCGATTGAATGGGGTAGTTCCTGGCGAGCAAAGGCCAGAAGCTGTTCGCGGACCAATTCAGCCACCCAAAATGCTTCAGGTATGTCAGTAACCATGTCATCTGGGTAGTACTGCGGACCCTCTGGAAGACGGCCCAGAACGTGTTCAGTCAATCCGGCAACACCGGATCCTTTCCAAGCTGAGACAGGGAAATACTCATCAAACCCAAAATTTGCTGCGACAGTAAGCTGTTCGGCAATCTTTCCTTTAGATTGTCCATCGATCTTATTGAGGATCAATACCGTCTTCTCTGGAGACAGATCCGAGGCCACAATCTGATCACCTTTTCCGATACCACCTCGAGCATCCACGACAAAAAGAACCACGTCCATATCGGACAAAGTGGCCCGTGCTCTGGCATTAAGCCTTTTGCCCAATGTTGTTCGTGGTCGATGAATCCCTGGAGTATCACAAAAGACTGCTTGAACATCCGGTCGCGTAAGCACCCCCCGGATTTCTGTTCGCGTGGTCTGTGGTTTATTGGAAACAATTGAGACTTTGGTACCGAGGATTCGATTAAGTAACGTTGATTTCCCTACGTTTGGCCGGCCCACAATTGTTACGAATCCAGAACGCACCTTCTTCCCCCAGTAATCTTGATCTTAGATCTGGGGGGCACCAATGCGAACTTGTGTAATCCTGCGACCCACAACCTGTTCCACATCAAACCGTCTTCCAGCTAACTCAATTCCTTCTCCAACAACTGGCACATGACCTAACGCATCGAACAAAAGGCCACCCACAGTGTCCCAATCTCCATCGGGTAAGACATCTCCTAGGAGCTCATCTAATTCGTCAACAGGCATCCGACCATGCACTCGTATCGCGCCTCCGGCTAAAGACTGAGCCAAAGGTTCTTCACTATCAAACTCATCCACAATGTCCCCAAAAACTTCCTCCAGAAGGTCCTCCATCGTGACGATCCCCGCTGTGCCTCCATACTCATCAATCACAACGGCGAGATGAAAATGGTCTGCCTGCATGTCGCGTAAGAGTTCGTCAGCTCGTTTCGTTTCCGGAACATCATGAGTTGGTCGTGCAAAGGAGGTAACAGAATCTCTGCCACGGCCATCGAGCTGCGCTCGCATGAGGTCCTTAACATGAACAATCCCAACGAGGTCATCTGTTCCCGACCCTTCCAACGGGACCCGGCTACGACCACTACGAACCGTCAGCTCTATGGCCTCTGTGACAGTTGCACCGGACCGAATAGTCACCATGTCAAGACGAGGCACCATAACCTCACGAACCAAAGTGTCGCCAAATGCAATAACGGAGCCGACTAGTTCATGTTCTTCTTGATCTATGGCCTCTGATTCCAGTGCCCTGTCGGCAACTGCCAAAAGTTCCTCTTCGGAGATAGCGGGATGACCACTCCGCATAAGACGCGGTACCATTCGCTTTGCCACGGTGGCCAACGAAGTGGCCGCCCAACCCACCGGCACTATTCGCGAGAGCAGTCGAACAAGAGGCGTCATCGCCAAGGCAACGCCGTCAGTGCTAACTAGTGCCCACGTTTTTGGCAAAGCCTCCCCTACCACAAAGCTAAAAACAAGCAAGAACAGGAGTGCTACTAATACCCAGTTCTTTCCGAAATGGTCATATGCCAAAATAGCGGTTAGAGCAGCGGCCCCAATATGACAACTGAGAATAACGAGTGCAACTGGAGCAAGATAACGACCACGCTCATCCAATATTTCTGTCAACTGGCCGACTCGGTCGCGCTGGGATTCTCCTACTTCCGAATCTCCATTCTCTCGCTCTCCGTCACGAAGGACTGAAGCTCGAGCACGTCGAATATGAGTAATACTCGTCTCTGCCGCTGACAACACGGCAGCAACACCCACCAGAACAACCACTACAAACGCGCCAAGGATCGTACCGGCACTCATCCAACAGCCTCCTGGCACTGCATCAGTTCGTACTCCATTCCCGGTAGTGGCAATTCAGTAGATACTCCTCACGCGCTTTCATTTCTTCGGTTTCATGAGACTCAATATGGTCATGACCAAGCAAATGAAGAATCCCATGGACTAGAAGAAGAGCTAGCTCATCTTCGTAAGTAGCACCTGCTTGACGCTCAGCAACAGAAGGGCAAATTAAAACATCACCCAGAAGTATCGGCTGGCCTGGGATGGGATCGGTGAGCCCGTCGATCGGGAAAGCTAAAACATCAGTTGGCCTACCATCTCCATCCAGATGCTGACGTTTAAGATCCGCCATCTTTTCTTCATCCACAAAATGGACACCTAGCTCAAGAGGTCCATCAATAAGCGTTTCAGAGAACAACACTTCCTGAGCAAGGCGTTGCCAGCGTTTCGTGTCGACTGTGGGACCCATCAGCGGAAGTGTCCGCTCATCGACAACAGTAACCGCCATCTTACGGTCATACGGTTCCTTGCTCATCTGTTCTTGGCTTCAGCGCCCGACCCTCCGTTATTCTCCTGCCGTTCATACGCCTCAACAATGTCCTGCACTATCCGGTGACGAACGACGTCTCTCGCTCCGAGCCTCACAAATGACAGACCATCAATGCCTTCGAGTACTTGTGCTAAACCATCTAAACCACTTCGTCCTCCAGGAACGTCAACCTGACTGGCATCACCGGTGACTACTACCCGAGTACCAAAACCAATCCGAGTAAGAAACATCTTCATTTGCTCCGGCGAGGTGTTTTGAGCTTCATCCAAAATCACAAAAGAGTTATTGAGTGTGCGGCCACGCATGAATGCGAGGGGCGCAACTTCAACCTGGCCGCGATCAAGTAGCTTTTGAGCCGTTTCAGTATCGAGCATCTCAAACAACGCATCGTAGAGAGGGCGGAGGTAAGGATCCACTTTGGCCATCAGATCTCCGGGAAGGAAGCCGACACGTTCACCTGCTTCGACCAACGGGCGAGTAAGCACTATACGATCGACTTGACTTGACTGAAGCGCCCCAACCGCCAGTGCAACCGCCAGCCAACTCTTTCCCGTACCAGCAGGGCCCACTGCGAATGTCACAACACTTTTCTGGACAGCCTCAACATACCTCTTCTGTCCCAATGAACGTGGGCGAACTGGTTTCCCGCGAGCAGTACGCATCACCTGTGTCGTCAGTATCTCTGAAGGACTTTCATCAACCCGAACCATGTCTACCGCCCGATCGAGAATCTGTTCGTCAACTGGAAGACCTTTCTCTAAAAGAAGAAGTAATTCCGAGAATACTTTCGCCACCAGCTCAGTACCAGGCCCGTCCACGGATATACGGTTACCCCGAACATGTATAACAGTGTCAGGAAACGCCGCTTCAACTTTTCGAAGTAAATGGTCGCGCTCGCCAACTAGATCCGACATCAACTCATTGCCGGGCACATCCAGGATTAAAGTTCGAGCATTCATTTCTTCAAACCAGCGTAACTCGCTCCCGTAGAAGATTCACTGTGAAGCAGTCTTCGTTCGGTCACCAGTCAATTTTCTGTGATCGGCCTAGATGCGCTCCATGCCTGCCGGAGTCGGCTCGTAGCAGAGATTATCGGGGTGAAGTGGGCACGGGATTTGCTTCCTGGGCGTAGCAGTTGAGAACGGTTATACGGTAGGTGTTGGGCCTTTGCCGACAGATTTACCGTCCAGGTTTTCTATCTGCCATTTGGGTTTTGGTTCGTGACTGGTGCCGTCGGGGTTGTCGGGGCATTCGGGGTTGTCGTTGCGGTCGACGAGGGTTCCGTCTTGTTCGGTGATCTGTCTCTCGCAGTGTTGGCACCGTTGGGGGCGTTTGGCGGCGGCGATGAGGATGGCAAGAATCGGGATTGTGAGT
>Ga0310344_10003947_pt1 | contig 11026 bp, 9 predicted proteins | sample HC15DNA20200_MG_FD_203801 | JGI IMG/M metagenome (GOLD analysis project Ga0310344, IMG submission 203801) | Marine microbial communities from station ALOHA, North Pacific Subtropical Gyre - HC15-DNA-20-200_MG | ecosystem: Environmental > Aquatic > Marine > Oceanic | place: Pacific Ocean: North... | reverse complement strand
AGGCCCGTAGAAGAGTGTACTCTCTGGAGCCTGAGTGGCGCTTCTCTGCACCTACTGCGCTTACGTTTGATACTGAAAAGTCTCGACTGATCGTAGCCGACACTCACAGAGGAAGAGTGCAAATATATAACAAGTTAAATGACTATATGGAACCTCAATTTAATCTCTAATTAAGTCAAGCGAGCTATATAGCATTCTAAAAAGAGACCCCCCTATAACACAGGGGGGTCTCTTTTTAGATAATTGTCTATAATCACCTGCAGAAAATATAGCTGGCTCATTATTTGTTGCTATAATGGCCACTTTTTTTCATTGTCAATTCTAGTTTCTCAAACTATCATCATAGGAAACAAATTCTTCTGTCAATCAAAATGATTATATGATTTGCCAAACATGCAATGCTGAAAACCTAGCCTCCGCCGTATTTTGTGGGGGTTGTGGAGAACGACTGCCCGACCACGAAGGTGTATCTCCAACCATACGTGAACTCCCCCCTCAATACGAGCAAGCGACCAAGTATGAACCTACTTCGGAAACAGAACCAACCGTTTCTACGATTTCAGTTGAACCAAAAGATTTAGGAACCCTTCTCACAGAATCTTTAACAATTTACCGACAAAGATTCATCCCTTTTTTCCTAATTGCCTTTATTCCACAACTACCATTCATATTACTATCTATTACATCTCCTGAAAGCATCTCAAATTTTCAGTTATTCATTTCAAACGCGGTGGGGAATACTGAGACTGCAACAACAGAATCGACCTCTCTCCCTGGACTGCTTCTCCCATTAATCCTGACTGCAAGCCTACTGGAATTACTCGCTTTTAGCATCACATTAGTACTAGTTGCGCAACACCTAGTAGTGGGCAAAATTGATGTTCTCCTCGCATTATCTCTATCCGTGAAGAAAATACTTTATTTAATTATCCTCCTCATAATTATAGTAGCTGCATTAATAATCCCTGTCTTATTGATAGCCCTTCTAGTGGGTATCCCTATTCTAGTTTATGTTAGTATCAAACTGTTTTTTGCATTCCCCGTAATGATGCTTGAAAATAAAGACCCTTTAGGGGCTATATCTCGTAGTTGGAAACTAGTAGAAAAACAGTGGTGGAAAGCGTTCACCGCATCTATAAGCTTTTTCATAATATTCATTATATTATCCACGCTGATATCCGTAATATTGCAATCCATGTTACCTGGCACCAACGGGGCCATTGGCGCTACAATACCTGCAATTCTCAATTCTCTTCTCACACCTTTTGTATATACCGGATTTGTGCTTATTTACTTTGATCTAAGATCTCGCAAAGAGGGAACACATATAAACATAACAGCATAAATCTATCTCTAGCCCATTATGGGAAAGTCTGGGGTAAAGACAATTTACCATCCGTCAAAGGTATATTAAATATGAATTGCTAGATGGTGGTTAAACTTTCGCCAGAGTCTCTGAAATATCTAGAAGGGTCTGTCCATGACTTTCATAGGCTGCATCTGTCACCATGAAATGCTGCGCGGCTGCATTCATATCTCGGAGGCATTCTTGCAACACTTGGCCTTCATGCAATGCAGACCCTCCCGCATATCTGAAAGCTTTAGTTACCACATCCAGCGCGATCTCGGTTGCATATAAAGATGTCGCTCGCATTTCATTCTGCTGTTCATGACTAGGAACTTCCCCTGTTGATACCGTATTCCAGGCATTCTCAAATACGTCCAGGCAAAGATGCCTTGTGGCTCGTAATTTGAGATCCAGTTCTCCAACAACTCTTTGAAATACTGACCTTTCAGCTATCGTATTAGGATCGATTCTTCTTCTCTTACTCTTGGCTATTTTTACAATCTCGTCTAGAGCTCTACGAGCTATACCTAAGGCCAAGCCCGCATGTTCGTTGATTACAAATCCAGGTCGACCTAATAAGTAAAGCGGGCCTCCCCTTAAGTTTCTAGAGTCAACTACATCATATATAAATTCACTTGGTACGAATGTTTTATCAAGGGATACATCACAACTGCCAGTACCTCGCAATCCAACAACATCCCAGTTATCATGGATTGTTGCTTGCTTCGTGGGGAAAAAGGCATACATTTGCTTCCAGCCTAATTCAGAATTTTCATCCGGCATTCTTATGCCCGCACCTATCCATTCAGAATGTCGTGCACCACTAGCATAGGGCCACCTCCCAGTCACAACATACCCATCTCCGGTATTTTCTATCAACTCTGTGGAACCCGCAGGCAAGGATACAGTTACACATTTGGGAACTACTCCTTCTCCAAATGCGATGTTAAATCCTTTCTCCGGCAGGAAAGCTGCTGGCCAACCAACGGCCGTCGCTCCTATCATCACGCACCACCCAACAGAAGCATTTATATAGGAGAGTGCTTCAATGACCTCAATTTGGGTTACTGGATCAGCCTCTGCTCCACCAGCTTCCCTTGGAAGCTTCATCGCAAAAAGGCCTGCCTTATAAAGAGCATCCACTGTTTCTTGTGGTAGTGTTCCCAGTTTATTAGATTCTTCACCACCGAGAGCAACAATATCTTTTACGGATACGACAGCATCCAACAAATATTTTTTCTTTTCCTCACGTCCATAAGGAAAATCCCACATTTATACTATCCTTTACATTTTGTAGGTTGATATGTCTCAGTAATTAAGACATATCAACCTTGCTTTAACTTGCGAGCTTTTTCTGCATTTGCGAGGCTTCCTATAATTCTTTGTTTGAGCTCTTCTGCTTTATCATCAGTCCATGCATGAAATCCCTGCCCCGTAGTAGTTCCATTATGACCCTGCTTAATAACTTCCTCCAAAAATTGCGGAAATTCTCTTGAGTTAGAAAGTTCTGGCAATACATAAGAGAACACTTTTTTGAAAGTCTTCACGCCAGCCAAGTCCAGAAACTCCAGGGGGCCTGTGCTACCAAGACGTAAGCCAAAGTTATTCTTCACAGCCTGATCTATATCTTCAGCCGTGGCAGCTCCCTCCTCAAATATATGAAATGCCTCTCTAAACATGGCCATTTGAAGCCTATTAACAATAAAACCTGTCATAGCTTTCTTCATTAGTATAGGTCGTTTGCCCATCTTTTCTAACAAAGCGACGGCACAGTCGGCGGTCGCATCAGAAGTGTCTTTCGCTCTTGCAATTTCAACCAAAGGTATCAGATAATTCGGCACTCCGTAATGGCCTACTATAACCCTATCGGGTCTCCGAGTAGCCGAAGCTAATATGTCTGGCTTAATTGTAGAAGTAGTACTCATAAGTATAGTTTTCGGATTACAAATGTCGTCTAGTGCCTTAAACACACTCTTTTTTGCAGAAATGTCTTCAATGATAGCTTCCACAACAAAATCAGCATCAGAAACAGCTTCTGACATGGACACAGTAACTTGCACGCGGGCAACAATTTCTTCCTTTGCTTCATGAGATATCAACTCAAAACCGGCAAGCAAATCCAAATTATCTCTAATTCTTTCTAGGGCAAGGTTAAGGCTTTCTTCACTAACATCGTACAAAGTAGTACTATAACCATTAGTGGCAAATTCTTGCGCTATACCAGAACCCATCAGGCCAGCACCAACCACAACTACTTTTTGTATTTCGTCAACATTCAACAGACTATCTCCTCGTATACTCAGCCCTAAATTCCCAAAATTATAGTTTTACACGTGGGCATCAGTCAAACCCCATTCAAAAGTTACATATCGCTACTAACTTATATGTCTTGATCATCTGCTGTACTGACGATTTTAAGATCTTCTAGCTGATACCTCTCAACCACGTTGGGCGCTTCAAATAGTGGGTCAAATCCGCTCTGGGTTTTAGGAAAGGCTATTACATCGCGAATATTATCATGCCCTGAAAGAACCATCATTAGCCGATCTATACCTGGAGCTATTCCTCCATGTGGTGGGGTCCCATATTCAAACGCCGTTAGCAGTTGTCCAAATCTGTCAGAAATTTGCTCTTTGCTATAACCCAAAATATCAAATACTCTCTCCTGTAGCTCCCTTTGATGAATTCGAATACTTCCACTTGCTAGTTCAGCTCCATTGGCTACTAGATCATAGAGTCTTCCTTTGACTTGGTCAGTTTTAGTTTCAAGATCGTCTACATATTCCTCTTTCGGCATTGTAAAAGCGTGGTGCATCGCATCCCATCTACAATCTTCCTCGTTCCACTCGAATAGTGGAAAATCAATTATAAAAGCAAATCCGATTTGATTTTTGTCAATTATTTCCAGACGTTGGCCCATCTCATGGCGTAATGCACTTAGGGCGACATTGGTACTTTTTTTAGGTCCAGCCACTATTAAAATCATATCACCCACAGATGCCTCTAACCTATGAGCCATGGCTTTGATTTGATCTAATGAGAGAAAACGTGAAGCTGAAGATCTTATTTGATCTTCAGTTAAATCGCTCACGAGTCCCTCCCCAGTGAGAGCAATAGATACCAGTCCCGACGCTCCCCTTTCCTTGACAAAATCAATCAACGAATCAGTCTGACGTCGGGAGTATGACGCACATCCGGGCGCACTGAAAGCTTTAACAATCCCTCCAGTCTCAATTGTGGAAGTGAATACTTTGAAATCTGTTTCACGCGCAATATCTGATATGTCAGCCATATGAAGCCCAAACCTGATATCCGGCTTATCGGTTCCATATAAAGCCATAGACTCATCATACGTCATGTGAGGGAAAGGCTTGATCATCCATTTATTGGGATAGAGTTGTTCAACTAATGTAGTGTACAACTGCTCAATGAGACCTAATACATCCTGTTCGTCTACAAAACTCATTTCTATGTCAAGTTGGGTGTGCTCAGGCTGTCTGTCAGCCCTGGGATCCTCATCGCGAAAGCATCTCGCTATCTGAAAATATTTCTCTACTCCAGCAGCCATTAATAATTGCTTCAATTGCTGAGGCGACTGTGGTAGGGCGTAAAACTTGCCAGGATAAAGTCTGCTGGGAACTAAATAATCTCTTGCACCTTCAGGTGTGCTCTTTATTAATATAGGAGTCTCAACCTCTAGGAATCCTCTCTTGTCTAAGAAGTCTCTCATGAATTTAACTACCTTGTGCCGCATGATCAGCAAATCTTTCATATGCGGTCTACGCAAATCGAGATATCTGTACTGCAATCGCAACAGTTCATCCACTTCATCACCGTCGTCATCAATATAAAAGGGTGGTGTTTTGGACTCATTCAAGACCCGCAGACCTGTAGCATATATTTCGATCTCACCAGAAGCTATATTGGGATTCTCACTACCTTCAGGCCTCTTAATAACATCTCCAACTACTTGAATCACCCATTCCCCCCGCAACGTTTCGGCGACTTGATGAATCTCAGGTGCAATCTCTGGGTTAAACACAACTTGAACTAGACCCTCTCTATCACGTAAGTCAATAAAAATTAAATTGCCATGGTCTCGTCGTCTATTAACCCAACCTGCCAGTGTAACAATTTTCCCCACATGTTCTGACCTAACATCTCCGCATGATATTGTTTTAAGCAAATCAGTCTCCCAATTTTTCGTGGCGTAACGTCACAAGATATGTCTACAACACATGAAATGACAACCCCGGCCATTATACAGTTTTGCCTTGTACTTTTCTCCAAAATTCAATATATCCCGGTCTATTTGATATTAGGAGTCTGATTCAGCCATATCTCTTTATCAGAAATATCTCGATCCCATATCAACCTACAAATGTAAACCTTGTATCTGGGGATACCAACCATCGGTAAAATACAATTGGATGTCACTCTTTTTAATAGAGCAATAACCCCCATTACAACCGTGGTGAAAACGATTTCTCCGGATTGATCAAAAATGTAGCACAGAATCGGCAGAAGGAGCAGTGCAAAAAGTGTCCACAACGCTGTGTCTTTAATGATGATTCGACCTATGAATCCTAAAAAGACAACCAGTATTAGCCACTCTATCCACAATCCAAAACCTAGTATAATACCTATGGAGGTAGAGATCCCTCTACCTCCAGTGAAATTCAGGAAGGGAGACCAGTTATGCCCTATGAGGACCAAAAGCGCAAAGGTACACTGAGCCGCAAGTTCTAATCCTATATATTGCATTGCCCAAATAGGAACGGTTCCTTTACAAAAACAATCAAAAACACCAACTATCAGGCCTGGACCTGTTCCTAAATATTGGAAAACGTTGGAAGCGCCTAAATTTCCAGATCCTAACGACCTTAAATCCAATCCACCTCTATACAATCCTATTAAGTAGGCTGTCGGTATCCCTCCCCAGAGAAAACCAATGATTGCTACAACTATGTAGTGGTACAGACTCAAGTCAAAACTTGTCATCAATATTAAGCACAATTAGAAAAAGAGCAACTACGTAATCACGACCATCAATGCAAACGATCTCTGGCCTCCACAAGAGCATTATAACTACTTAGTGGTGGACCTACACTGCCAGGTTCAGGTTCTCCTGGGTTTCCAGACGCGTGGTAGTCACTTCCTCCACAAGGAATCAGGTCAAACTCATCTGATAAATTTTTGAGATAGGCAATCTGATCCTCTGTATAATCTCCATAATAAACTTCCATCCCCATTAACCCCACATCTTTCAATTCTCCCAGAATCTCTCTAAGCGATTTCACACCTTCTCGATCCGACTTAGCTTCTGAGTATGTAGGATGGGCCATTACAGGGATGCCCCCATACTTTACAAGCATTTTTACCGCGTCTGAAGGAGTAAGTTTCATGCGCTCTACATATGCGGGCCCTTCTCTACCTATATATTTATCGAAAGCGTCTTTGGGATATTGCACATATCCTTTTTCCACTATTGCCTGGGCAATGTGTGGACGACCTATAGAAGCGTCTCCAGCTATCTCTTTAACCCTCTCCCAAGATATTTCCAACCCCATTTCATTAAGTTTTCGAACCATGCCTATGGCCCTATCCTCCCTCCCCTCACGAAACTTACTCAGAATCTGCTGCAAGTCGTTGTTTAGATAATCGATGAAGTAACCCAGAATATGGATCTCGCTTCCAGGGACATCTGTACTCAATTCTATTCCTGGTATTATTACTAACTCTGGGTAGGCAGAACCTGCTGCAAAAGTCTCCTCTAAACCATTTGTCGTATCATGATCGCTTATACAAATAACTCTCAGGCCCTTCCGAACACACATTTCTACCAAACTTGTTGGGCTTAGTGTCCCATCGGAAAAAGTCGTATGCAAATGCAAATCAACTTCAGTCATACTTAACCGCTCCTCCATAAAGATTCACATAATACAAAAGGAATCCATTACTGCTTACCGGATATTTCTTAGTCTAAGTATCTATCAACTCGACTGATGGAGATAGTGTCCCCGCTCTGGTCATCTATGTCCAATAGAACACTATTGAACCTAGCCGGACCATCTATCACCATACTAAGCCTTCTGGGTACCTGATCCAAAAACCGTCCCATAGCATCATTAGGGTCTGCTCCAATAATTGAATTTAAAGGCCCCACCATGCCCAGATCACTCACGTACGCTGTCCCTTTAGGCAAAATTCGAGTATCGGCTGTAGGAACATGAGTATGTGTACCAACTACTGCAGACACTCGACCATCCAAATGCCAGCCCATGGCTTCCTTTTCAGCTGTCGCTTCAGCATGAAAGTCAACTAGCACTACCAAAGGCATATTATCTGAAAGCTCATCTAATAGGGTCGAGACAGCAACAAATGGGCAATCAAAAGCGCCAAGGAACACTCTTCCTAGCAAGTTCACTACTAAAACATCTCCAGCTAAAAAATAACCTTTACCCGGGGTGCTTGTTGGATAATTCATAGGTCGCATTATAGGAAATTCTACATCTTCCAGATAAGGAACAATGGCTCTTTGATCCCATATGTGATTACCTGACGTGATGACATCTACACCTGATTTAATCAACTGTTTCGCCGTATCCGGCGTTATACCAAACCCTCCAGCGGCGTTCTCTCCATTGGCCACCACTAAATCCACACCGAGGTCTTTTCTCAAATCAGGTAGCACATTCTCTACAGTATTCCTGCCCAATCTACCCACAATATCACCAATCATAAGTATTTTCATTAATAATCCTATGTTTAGTTCTTAATGCCACAATTGAAGAGGACCGTTGCGATAACGCACTGCGTCACAACGGTCCCCTTCTGTAATTTAATTCGTTTCCTCTATTGCCCGTTGATCTTAACGGGCGTATTCTACCGAACGACTCTCTCGTATAACAACGACTTTAATCTGGCCCGGATAAACCAGCGTGTCTTCTATTTTCTTAACCACATCACGCGCCAGCTTTGAGGCAGTGGTATCATCCACGTCTTGGGGTTTCACCATGATTCTAACCTCACGACCAGCTTGAATCGCAAAGCATCTCTCTACACCCTCGAACGCATTTGCCACGTCTTCGAGTTCCTGTAACCGTTTGACATAATTTTCAACTGTATCTTTCCTTGAACCAGGCCTAGCAGCACTTATGGCGTCAGCAGCAGCAACAATAAAAGCCTCAGACGTGCTCATGAAATCATTATGATGCTCCGCTATACATGTACACACAGGCTTTGACACGTTGTGCTTTGCAGCTATGTCAGCGCCTATCTCGGCATGAGGACCTTCTATTTCGTGAGTCAAAGCTTTCCCTAGATCATGAAGTAGGCCTCCTACCTTGGCTATCTTAACATTCGCACCTACTTCCGAAGCTATCATGCCAGAAAGATGGGCAACCTCTATGCTATGTTGCAAAACGTTCTCGCCATAACTATATCTGTACTTAAGGCGCCCTAACAATCTTATGATGTCAGGATTAAGCCCTCTGACTCCAACATCGAATATCGCCTCCTCTCCACTCCTCCAAATTGACTCGGACACTTCCTTTTCGGCCTTAACAACCATCTCTTCTATACGAGCCGGATGTATCCGACCGTCAGCCACTAAGTTAGAAACCGCCAGACGTGCGACTTCTCTACGTATAGGATCAAAACAAGACAACGTCACAGCTTCAGGTGTATCGTCAATTATTAAATCAACTCCTGTAAATTTTTCTATAGCTCGTATATTCCGACCTTCACGGCCAATGATACGACCTTTCATATCATCACTTGGTAGGGGTACTGCAGTAATTGTTGCATCAGACACTACGTCAGAAGCTAATCTGTGTATGGCGAGAGACAAGATACTCCTTGCTTTGTCATTTGCTTCTTCCTTAGCTTGTTCTTCAATCTCTCTGTATTGGATCGCGAGATCATGTTTTATGTCTTCTTCTGCACGTCTCATAAGTAAACCTTTAGCTTCACTCATGGGTAGATCAGTAATCTCCTCGAGCTTTTTCAGCTCTGCTCCCTTCATTTCCTCCAAAGATTGCCTGACTTCATCAGCTTCACTTTCCTTGAGACCAAGGTTCTTTTCTCTGCGTTCCAGATTTCTTGCCCTTCGCTCAGCGTTTTCTTCCCTGTTAGAAACGCGGCGTTCCACACGCTGAACTTCTGAGCGCCTACTTCTGATTTCAGATTCTGCATCAGATATAAATTTGTGAGCTTCTTCCTTTCCTTCCAAGAGTATTCCTCTTTTTTCCTCTTCCGCATCCTCCAACAAAAGCTCTGCCGCTGATTTCGCCGCAGCATAGCGCCTACCAAATACGATCTTCTTCACCAGGTAGGAACCAAATACCCCTAAAACCAATCCGATCAGGACGGCGAGCACTGAAATTACATACATTTCCATAATATATGCCCTCCTTCCTAAATTCATATTCGCCCCAGTAAAACGGGACCCATATCATACCATAGTATCTACAGGGTCTACTCATGTCAAGATCGCTAAGTACAGTTTACAGACTGTTTGAAGCCTTTTTTTGCGGCAATAATTCAGCCAAGAAAACGACTCAATATATATTCGATCTTGCGAAGTCTCCGGGGGAGATGTTGAAATCCATCAGGCAATAGCTGAATCCGACATGCAAAATAAAATGTGATGCTTTAAAAACCTATTAAAGTTTTAAGTTGTCTAATATTCGTGAAATGGAATAATTTCGATTTAATGCATAGAAATGAATACCCTGAACCCCATTATGTAAGAGTTCATCTACTTGCTCACTAGCGTATTCAATCCCAGCTTCTCTCATAGCATAATCATCTTTTTCATATTTGGTTAACAATGTTTCCAAGCGTTTGGGTATAGTTGCGCCACAAAGAAGAGTGAACCTTCTTATCTGTGACGCGCTCAGAACTGGTAACAAACCCGCTACAATCGGAACTAATACACCCTTATTTCTAGCTCTCTCAACAAATTCGAAAAAATATGTATTATCGAAGAACAATTGGCTAATAAGCACATCGGCTCCAGATTCCACCTTCTTCTTCGTATAATAAATATCGGAATCAATGTCGGATGATTCAACATGACTTTCAGGGTAGCATGCCCCTGCAATATCAAAGTTAAAATTCGCCTTGGCATAATCTATTAGCCCGGACGCATGCGCAAACCCACCATCAGCGGCTTGAAAGACATCTTCACCCTTGGGCAGATCTCCCCTCAAGGCCACAATATTTTCAATACCTGCATTTTCCAGACGTCTCAATATTTGATCTATATCATCCCGATTTTGACCCCCACACGTAACATGAGCAACGACGTTAAGGTCAGTCTCTGTATGAGCGCGAACCGCTAGTTCTTCAGTTAACGCTCTTGTGGTGCCTCCAGCCCCAGAAGTTATTGATATAAAGTCGGGATTATATTCTTTCAGAATGTTTATAGCATCAAATACATCTTTTATACCTGTCGGGGTTCTAGGCGGGTAAAATTCAAAGGATATAGTTCGCTTGGAATTCAGAATGTGACTTATTTTCATTATTACTGCTTTGGAAAAGATTCCGCCATAAATATTTTAAAAACAAGAGATTTTGATTCACATCATCTCACCCAATTAGTCAAAACCGATGATATACGGGATCACCTCTTAGCTTATCAGCGAAGATTAATAAAATCTCCCCCTTGTTGCT
>Ga0310344_10003946_pt1 | contig 11028 bp, 11 predicted proteins | sample HC15DNA20200_MG_FD_203801 | JGI IMG/M metagenome (GOLD analysis project Ga0310344, IMG submission 203801) | Marine microbial communities from station ALOHA, North Pacific Subtropical Gyre - HC15-DNA-20-200_MG | ecosystem: Environmental > Aquatic > Marine > Oceanic | place: Pacific Ocean: North... | reverse complement strand
TGAAGGACGTTGTTGTCGTATCATAGTGACAGTTTTACTTTTCATGAATTCCCTTTTGCTAAGAACTGCTATTTATTGATAACTACCGTCAGAGAAATAAAGAATGGCCTTATAGAACACTACTATTTCTATTGTGTTTTCAGATGAGCTATCTGAATAGTTTCAAGGTATTTGTTCAGAGTAACCTCTAAACCATAATCTATTGAATCAACAGCAATGGCATGGCCAATTGAAACTTCTAAGATTTTGGGTATGGTAAGGAAGAGGCCTAGGTTGTGAAGATTTAGGTCGTGGCCAGCATTTACTCCTAAACCTAATTCCTGAGCTTCCATCGAAAGTTTTCGATATTGTTCAAGAACGTCTTCCTGGGATTCTTTGCCAAATGAATTGGCAAAAGTTTCTGTGTAGAGTTCAATTCGGTCGGTACCTAGCATTTTAGCTAAACTGATTTGATTAGAATCTGGATCTAAAAAAATGCTTACGCGGATTCCTAATTTCTGGAGATCATTCACAATTGGTTTGAGTCTTTCTGTGTTATGACGAAGGTCCCAGCCATGATCAGAAGTTAGTTGGTTAGGAGAATCAGGCACAAGGGTACACTGATTTGGTTTGACCTGTTTGACTAATTCTAAGAATGAATAAATGGGGTTACCTTCAACGTTAAATTCAATGGTCGGGAATTTTTTAATTAGAGAGGCTAAATCATAGACATCCCGGTATTTGGTATGTCTCTGGTCTGGACGTGGGTGAACTGTTATGCCGTTGGCGCCAGCTTTGATACAACGCCTAGCTAAACTAATGATGTTAGGTGAATTCTTGTCTCTGGAATTTCTAAGTAAGGCAAATTTATTTAGGTTTACGCTTAGCGCTGTCATATTTGTCTCAATGGAAATTGATCTATTTGATGTAATTGATAAGGTGTAGAGAACATTGATTTTTACCCAAAGTATAAAGAGTATTTTTCCTTTTACATGGATTCAATTTAGATAATTAACAAAGGTAGAAAAAAGCAAATGAATTGTCACAACGACCACCATTGATGTTTGTATCTAAATATAGCTTATTAATACTCAATTCTTTGTGTCAAATTCCTAAGAGTATACTTTTAATTGAATATGTACGTCATTTTTTATGTTTCAATAAACTCTATTTTTGTCTTGAGGGGTTATTTAGTTAAAGTGTTCTATTGAATTTTCTATTTTTAGCCAATCAGAATTAAAATGATCACAATAGGGGGAATGCCTTGTAGAATAATTTTTCTGACTGTTGTGATCCGGTAAGGAATCAAAATTTAAATAGTTGACTGACTCTGTGAATTAATTTGAATAATTAAATAGTTCTGCATGTTTATGTATCGTGATTTAAGAAAGGAATTAATAATCGATTACAAACACCGCTGTCTAAGGGGGCAATCAGCAATGACAAGATTAATCTTAATGTTCTTATTTATTTTGGGATTCTTGACTGGAAAACCATTACTTTTGCTGGGTGAAAAACCGGAAATTGTTTCAGTAAAAAAAATTTGGGACCAGGCTCCGCATAACGCTTTTACTGATCTTATTCGATTTCAGAGAAAATGGTTTTGTATCTTCAGAGAGGCTGATTTTCATGGAACCCGGCCAACGAAAGCAGTAATGCCAGAAGGAAAAGAAGGTCGTAATGGGGAGGTGAGAGTTATTGTTTCTGAGAATGGTGAAAACTGGAAATCTGTGGCTCTTTTGCGTGAAAAAGGGGTGGATTTGCGTGATCCCAAACTTTCAGTAATGGCAGATGGTCGTTTAATGTTACTAGCTGGCGGTATTATTAATGACCCTAAAAAAAAGGAACAATGGGGATACCTCACACGATCCCCTCGGGTTGCGTTCTCGAAGGATGGAATCAATTGGACTCCTACCCAAAGGGTTTTAGCAGAAGATCATTGGTTATGGAGAGCAACTTGGTATCAGGGTAAAGGATATGCCCTTTCTAAAATGGGCGAGACGCCAAATCCTAGGAGAGGGTTTTTGTACTGGACAACAGATGGTCTTAACTGGCAGTGGTTAACCGAATTTAAAGTTAAGGGAGTTAGTGAAACTACATTGAGAGTAATGCCTAATGGTGAAATGCTGGCTCTGATAAGACCTCGTTATTTGGGAAGAAGTTTGCCACCTTACAAAAAATGGATATTCAACGAAATAGATCATAGTATAGGAGGTCCGAACTTTATCCGTATAACGGATGGAAGTCTTTGGGCAGCAAGTAGGTTACAGGGAAAGACTGTACTTTCAAGAATGACTACTGATAGTTTCGACCCAGTATTAACATTGCCGAGTGGGGGAGGTGATACTAGCTATCCTGGTATGGTGTGGCATGACCAGTTACTTTGGATAAGTTACTATTCTTCCCACGAAGGTCAATCTAGCATCTACTTAGCGCAAATACGTTTTGTTTCTTGACATGAGATTACTAAACAACCGATGATTTAAGATGAGATCTAACATGAATTCTAAACAACCCCAACTACAAGAACCACCTAAAGCTTTAATCTCAACTAACCCTTTACGCTGGCTTCGGTTTTTTGGTCCAGGAGCAATTTTAGCCTCTGTAACTGTAGGCAGTGGAGAAATCTTGTTTCCCTCTAGGGGTGGGGCTATTTTTGGTTTTAAAATTCTATGGGTAATTCTCTTTGTGGCGTTACTGAAGTGGATCTTTGTCTATTCTAGTATTAGACACATGATCATAAGTGGAGGACATCCTCTAGAGCGGTGGCGAAAACTTCCCGGCCCTAGCGGTTGGTTCCCACTTTTCCTTATCATTATCGTTGTTATTGCAACGCCACTGTGGTTTTCTTTTCTGAGTGCATTAACCGGACAGATTTGCAGTACGATTACTGGAATTGGGGATCAATATATTTGGGCTACAATCTGTGTAGTGGCAGCTATGATTCTTTTATCATTAGGGGGTTATGATTTTCTCGAAAAAACGCAAACAGCTATCCTTGGGTTAATGGTGATTTGTATAATTGTGGCTGTTTTTTACGTTTCTCCCCAATGGGGGCAGGTAATCAAGGGCTTCTTCCCACAGGTTTTAAGTTATCCAGACTGGTTATATGGTGTAATGCCGCAAATGCGTGACCGTTCAGTCTGGGTTGAGGTTGTTGTCTATTCTTCTGCAATTGGGGGACAAAGCTACGATTACCTGGGGTACCTGTCTTTTTTGCGTGAAAAAAAATGGGGCTGGAGTCATCTGGAAACCGCTAGTCCAGAGCAACTAAAAACGATTGAGCAGCAAAAAGATCATCCAGCTCGTATTTGGGTTCGAGCAGCATTTATCGATACGACAGCTAGTTTTTTTATGGTTGTTTTTATTGGGGCTTGCTTTGCTATTTTGGGAAAAATCATTCTTCAACCCAATGAACAGGTCCCTGAAGGACTTAACATGCTGACATATCAAGCTGCTTTTTTAACTACCCTGCATCCTTGGTTGCTACCTCTCTATTATTTAGCAGTGTTTCTAGCTTTTTTTGGCATCCTATATGGAGGTCCAGAACTTAGCTATAGAGTTCTCTTGGAATATTTAAAATCCCTTCCGCGTTTCCGTTCTGGCGTCCCTTTAAAACGACTTCGAGCTGGTTGGATTATCTGGGGGTTAGGTGGTGGTGTTATTGTCCTCTGGTGGAGTCGCTTCAACCCTGATGTTAGTCTTCTAGAAATTGTAACTCCTGCGGGTATTTATACAGGAGTCCTTTCCTGTGGCTTTTATGCCCTAATAAATGTTTGGGTGGATAGGCATTTTTTGCCAACTTCTATTCGTATGGGATCTACATTAGTTGCCCTCAATATTATTTCTGGACTAGTTCTTTCTTGTTTTGGCCTCAAAGCCCTTTGGGACTACGATCCAGTTTGGGGATACGTTGTACTGGCACTCTTTTTGGCTGTTTGTTTTGTGTTAGCTTGGAAGATGCGCTTTTTAAATCAAGAGAAATCATCCATAAAAGTTTAGTAAGAATGTTAAAAAATAGAAATACACTTCTTAAATGAGGAGGGTAGTATGAAACTTGGAGTGATCTCTTCTAACCTAATGCAGTTTGAATTTGAGGAAGGTCTGCGTTATGCAAAAAAACTTGGGCTTGGTGCGGTAGAGGTAGGAGCCTGTGGACTTGCAAGCAATAAAAAATACTGTGATCGAGAACACCTTGTAAGCCATAGGGATGAAATTCCAGCTTGGCTGGATGCTTTTGCCAGAAATGATTTAGAGATTAGTGCTCTAATTGGACATGGTGCTCCACTGATGCCAAACAAAGATATAGCCAAAGAGTATTCCCGTCAATTTAGACAAACCTGTCAACTAATGGAATGGGCAGGAATTAGGCGAATGACCCTACTAGCTGGTTTGCCAGAGGGAGCCGAAGGAGATACCACTCCAGTTTGGGTCACTTTTGCGGATTTACCTTTTTTACGTGATACCGTTGAGTGGCAATGGGAAAAAAGACTTATTCCTTATTGGAAGGAGCATGGGAAAATTGCTAGTGACCATGGAGTCACTCTATGTTTCGAGATGCACGGAGGAGATCTTATTCATAACCCAATTACATTGAAGAGATTGCATGAAGAAGTAGGTTCAGTAGTAGCATGTAACTTCGACATTTCTCATGTATGGTTCCAAAGTATTAATCCCGGTGAAGCTGTGCGTTATCTGGGTAAGCTGGTACAGCACGTTCATGCTAAAGATACCCATATACAGGAGCACAATGTTCGCTTAAGGGGGTTTAATGACTCAACTTCTACCGAATGCCCGGAAAAACGTCCGTGGAATTTTACCATTCCCGGTTGGGGACATAATGAATCTGATTGGAAGGACTTTGTGACTGCTCTAGATTTTGTAGGCTATGATCACGTTTTGTCTATTGAGATGGAATGTGAATATCTAAATGTTGAGGAAGGTTTAAAGAAATCTGTTGATTTTCTGAAACCTATTCTATTAGAAAAAAAACCTGGTCCTAAATGGTGGGAAATAGCTGGGATGAGTGATGCCGGAAGCCTATGGAAGGAGGATTAAGGGGTGTCTCTCTCAATCGAGTGGGTTGGATTAGCGTGCTTCCGTCTTTGGAAAAATGGTAGGCCCTGGCTGGTTTTGGACCCTTATACCCCCTCAGCGGTAGGAGTAGGGGGCCCTGATACCCCTTTTCTCCAAGCAGATCAAATAATCGTAAGCTCTTTAACTGATAAGGGGCATTCATGCATTAAGATTGTAGAGGGTAATCCTCCAGTGATCAATGCCCTGGACCTGTCCGAAGGATATAAACAAGCTGAAATAGACGGTGAACCTATTTTAACAGTTAAAGCTGCAGAAGCTGCTGATCACCCTGAAGGGGCAGATGACAACGCTCTTTTTGCTTTTAAAGCTGAAGATCTCTGGATAGTACATATGGGAGACCTTGGCTATGGACTTACCGCGGAACAGCTCAAACCTTTTATTGGTCATTGTGATGTTTTATTGGCTATTGTGGGTGAGAAATTGACGTTGACACTTGACGAACTGGATCCAATGATCGATATTTTGAACCCAAGATGGATTCTGCCAATGCATTACTATCTTCCTCCTATTGATGGTGGCATGACTCCTCTGGATGGCTTTTTAAAACGTCATCCTCAGGAACCTCTTTTCTTTGTTCGTCATCACACTATTTCTTTACCGATCCTTAGTGTTAATAATCATAGACCAACTGTAGTAGTGCTGGAACCCTCAGGTTATCAGTAGAACTAAAATCAAAACAAGAATCTCCTAGATTGATTTTTTTTGAAGAGGTTGACTAACTGAATATTTGGTTAGGAAATCTAAGTCTTGAAAACTATTTAGGCTCTATATCATCATATTAAAGGTGGTATTAGTTAATTAGTGGTTTATTCTGTGAATACTTCCCGAAAACGGTTCATGGCTAAATGATCATCGCTTTGTGGAAAGGCTTCTAATCCAATCACTCCATTATATTTTATCTCTTTAAGCACTGAAACTACGTGAGGGTAATTAATTTCTCCTGTGCCAGGCTCATGTCGACCAGGGACATCTGCTACATGAATGTGTCCGATCAGTTTTTGATAATCCCTAATTCCTTGAATGATATTACCCTCCTCTATCTGGAGGTGGTAGATATCAACTAACATCCGTATTCGGGAACTCCCAACCTGTTCAATCAACCGAGCTGCATCCTCCAGTTTAGGAAAGGGATAACCAAAGTGGTCGACTTTGGTATTTAGGACCTCGAAATTATAAAAAATATTGTTTTGCTCAGCTACTTCCGCTAGTTCACTTAGACATCGATAGGCAGTTATCCATACATCAGCAGGATGTGAGGCGATAGAATGAATGACCTTGCCTTCTTTGTCGAGCTCACCTGTTGCAATGGCCAAACTTCGGCAATTAAGTTTTTTGGCGATCTCTAGATTCTTTTTGGTACCGGTAAGGAAAGTAGCTACGCCATCAGGATGGACCATACTCCCTGGACCCCACCCTGGCATTGAGGCAATCTTAATCTTAGGATCATTACTAATATCTTCTAAGGAGTCATTTTCCCAACCCCACAGCTCTATGGAAAATCCAGCTTTGGCAACTTCTTTAACACGCTGTTTGAAGGGGAGATCAGGAAAAAAAGTTCCTTCACAAACTGACAATTCAAACATAATTAGCTCCTTTTAATTTGTTACATAATTATTTGTCATTCCGCTGTTTTGTTTTTCACAGTATTATTTAAAAAGAAATTTATTTGTAGCGGGAAATTTTTCTTCGACCTTATTTTACTTCAAAGAAGGATTAAAAAACCTATTTTTGGGTCTACTTTTTCATATAGGGGGATACATGAGTGGTCGTTTTCGTGAACTACTGAAAAAAAATGAAGTACTTTATGGAGTAATTTGTAGGGATGTTTCAATAACGGACTTGGAACTAATGGCTCAGATTGGTTATACAGTGGTTTTTTTGGATCTTGAACATAGTTCACAATCAACAGCTGAGGTTCTGCGTTTAGGCCGTGTCATTCATCATTTAGGAATGGTTCCATTAGTCAGAATTCCTGAATTGTCTCGATCTCATGTTCAGTGTTTATTAGATGGTGGAATTGAGATTTTAACCTTGCCAGATGTTAAAAGTTCTGACCAGGCGTCACAGTTTGTTCAGCTAGGAAAATTTCCTCCCAAAGGCCAACGGGGGATATCTACCTCCTGTGCTGGAACAAATTTTACATTAGGGGTCGATCCTAAGCAAACTTTGAAAAATGTCAATGAAGGTACTTCACTGATGGTTATGATTGAAAGTGATGAAGGATATCATGCCTTAGACGAAATCCTTGAAGTAGAGGGGATTGATCTCTTAACAATAGGAGAAATGGATTGGTCGGTTAGTTTAGGTATTTTTGGAGATGAGGCAAAAAGAGTGCTTCGTCCAAAAATAGAGGAGGTTTTGGTTAAGGCTCATAAAAAGGAAAAAATTTTGGCGATGGGAGGTAGTTCACCTGAACAGATTGCTCACTATCGAAACCTTGGGGTGCGTCTGTTTTTTGTAGGTGTTGACGTGAATCTCAAACGTAAAATACTAGCAGATAGTCTCTCCACTTTTCGGGAAAGTGTCGGGTAAAATGATCTTCTAATATAGGTGGTGTAACTAACCATGCCTAATAATATTAGTCTCTGGAGATGCTTGCAATCTGAAGAAGAACCGCTGTAAAATTGTAGAAACTTCCAAAACAAACAGGTAATACCATGAGGATTCTGAACTACCTCCTAATAGCAGTTCTCTTTCTTGCTGGATGCACCAGTGTGTTTGGACAGGACTATTCCAAGAAATCAGTTAAAGAATTGTTCTCACTAGCTGAACAAAGTGATGCTGAGGCTCAATACAATTTAGGGGTGAGGTATGAAAATGGTCGAGGGGTCAGAAAGAACCAACAGAAAGCTTTTTGGTGGTGGAGAGTAGCTGCTGAACACGGACATCCTCAGGCTCAATACAATTTAGGACAGATGTATGATAAAGGTCATGGTGTTCCTCAAAGTTCCCAATTAGCCGTCAGGTGGTACAGAAGATCTGCTGCACAGGGTAATGCTCAGGGTCAATTCTTTTTAGGATTTAGTTATAAGGATGGTGAAGGAGTTCCAAAGGACCATGTCCTAGCCTACAAGTGGTTCAACCTAGCTGCTGTTCAAGGACAGAGAAGGGCTGCTGAAGTCAGAGATGAGCTAGCCACATTCATGACACCCTCCCAAATATCTGAAGCCCAGAAACTAGCCAGAGAATTCAAACCTAGAAGTGAAATGCCCCACCGGTTTTAAATCCCGATGAAATATTTTTAGTGGACCTGTTAGATCTTGCTCCTCCAAAAAATCCGTTGTAAAATCTTAGAAACTTCTAACAAAAATCTAACAAGTAAGGATCGCTGCCATGAAACGGCTTCAAGCCTATAAGTATGAACTGATGCCTAACGGGGAACAAAAACGGAACATGAGACGTTTTGCCGGATCTAAGCGCGGATTGTTACTTTTGTCAAAGCATGCCTAAGGGTACGTCGTAGTCAGGAGCTGGAAAAGCTTGATCAATTATCTCTATGTCTTCTTTCAATAAGTCCCAATCAGTTGAACCACTGTTTTCATGTACGTGCTGGGTTTTGCTAGCTTTGGGTATTGTGAAAACAGCTGGATTCCTAGTAAGGAAGTTTAAGATGATTTGTCGAATAGTTCGACCGCGGCTACTAGCAATTTCACTTAAAAGTTTTCCTCCTTTGCTATGAAGAGAGGGAAAATCTGAGTGTCCAAAAGGGCTATAGGCAACTACGGAAATTTCTTGAGCAGAACAATAAGGGATCAGATGTCGTTCAATCCCCCGATCTCCGAGGTGATAAAGGACCTGATTACAAAGCAATCGGTGATGATTAAGTGCTTGTTCAGCTTCCTTTATTTGATCCAAATCAAAATTACTAACCCCAATAAAGCGAATCTTTCCTTGATCAACTAGGGTTTCCATTGCCCTCATGGTTTCTTTTATTGGGTACTGCCCCTGCCAGTGCAACAAATAAAGATCCAGCCATTCAGTTTTCAGTCTTTTTAGGCTTCGCTCACAAGCTTTCAGTGTTCCTTTATAAGAAGCATTTTGAGGTAGTACTTTACTAACTAAAAAAACCTCACTGCGTCTTGTACTGATAGCTTCTCCAACTAGTTCTTCAGCTCGACCGTTACCATACATTTCTGCAGTATCGATATGGCTTAATCCTAAGTCAAGCCCTAGCCGAAGTGCTTCAATCGCTTTACGTTCTTGGAGTTGATCACCCTCAATCATCCATGTACCTTGGCCCAAAACTGGAATTTCAATGTTGGCCCAGCCAAACTTTTTGTTTCGAATAGTCATTGTATTGTTGTTTGTGCTTATGAACCAATTAGAATGGTACCTTCTGATTCTAAACGTTTGATTTCATTTTGACTATAGCCATGCTCTTTTAAAATTTCCAGTGTATGTTCACCTAAAATAGGCGCGCCACGAGCAGGAGAAGCTGGTGTCAAAGAAAACTTAACGGGCATTCCAAGAGTTTTAACTGATCCTAAACGACTGTGTTGAACTTCCGTTACCATTTTTCGAGATCTGACTTGAGGATCAGCATGCATTGAGGCAATGGACAAGACTGGACCTGATGGGATCCCGGCCTGTTTTAATTGATCCAACCAGGTTTGAGTAGTTTTAGTTAAGAAGTATGGTGACAATATTTCGACTAAGTCATTTAAATTAGTCATGCGAGATGCATTATTTAGGAAACGTTTGTCTTTAGCTAAATGGCTGGCGTTTAAAACATTTAATAATCGTTCCCAGTTGTTTTGGTTAGCTGCGCCTATATTGATCCAACCATCTTCTGTTTCGAAAGCTTGATAAGGAGCCATTAACGGGTGGGATGAACCCATGGCAGTAGGGGAAATACCTGTTGCCAGATAGATAGCAGATTGCCAGTAGGTGTGAATAATTCCTGCCTCAAATAATGAAGTGTCAACAACTTGCCCTTGTCCAGTTTTTTGCCGATGAATATAAGCTGCTAGAATCCCCATAGCTGCTAAAATTCCAGCTGTGATATCTGTCATTGGAGCCCCTACCTTTACTGGAGATCTTCCAGGGCCTTCGCCTGTAATACTCATTAAACCACTCATCCCTTGAGCGATTAGGTCAAATCCTCCTTGGTCCGCGTAAGGTCCTGTTTGTCCAAAACCTGATAGGGAACAATAAATTAAGCCTGGGTTTTCAGCATTCAACTGTTCATACCCAAGTCCTAATCGATCCATGCTACCCTTTCGAAAATTTTCAATTAAGATGTCACTATTCGTAGCTAAGTGCTTAAAAACTTTTTTTCCGCTTTTGTGTTTTAAGTTAAGCCCTATACCTCTTTTGTTTCGGTTCATCATCATAAATGCTGCAGATTCTCCTTGAATTTGAGGAGGAACAGCTCTTCGAGTATCATCTCCTTCTGGAAGTTTTTCTACCTTGATGACATCGGCCCCCATATCAGCTAACATTAGTCCACAAGTGGGGCCAGCCATTACATGAGTAGCTTCTAGTACTTTTAAACCTGTAAGTGGTCCTGATTGTGAATTAGTTGACGAGAAAGAATTCATCGGTTTAATGACCCGTGAATCGGGGCTTGGATTTGTTTAAAAAGGATTTATAGCCTTCTTGGTGATCTTTAGTCCCAACAATTTTAAACCCCTCGTCTAATTCTTCTGGAGTAAGTGGTTTGGAGTCTAACAGACGATAGGCAAATTTTTTGTGAAGACTATTTGCTAACGGAGCTCCTGATGCTATTCGATGGGCAGTCTGGTAGGTTTCCTTCTCTAACTGGTTGTCCTGTACAACGCGAGTTACAAGACCCTTATTTTTTGCTTCTTGAGCACTAAATACCCGTCCTTCAAGAAGAATTTCCAAAGCGGTTGAACGGCCTACTAGATCAATCAATGCAATAATTTCGGGGTAAGCCATGGTGATACCAATTCTATTAATAGGGACTCCAAATCGACTTGATTCGCTACA
>Ga0310344_10003945_pt1 | contig 11029 bp, 9 predicted proteins | sample HC15DNA20200_MG_FD_203801 | JGI IMG/M metagenome (GOLD analysis project Ga0310344, IMG submission 203801) | Marine microbial communities from station ALOHA, North Pacific Subtropical Gyre - HC15-DNA-20-200_MG | ecosystem: Environmental > Aquatic > Marine > Oceanic | place: Pacific Ocean: North... | reverse complement strand
TGCTGCAGTATTCGTACTTGACGAGTATGGACCCACACGCATGATACGTACTCATACCTGGAAATACATCCATCGTTATCCAGACGGACCTAGTGAAATGTACAACCTTGAAGAAGATCCAGACGAGACAACCAACTTGATAGGAGACTCCTCTCAAACTGCAAGGGCGGAAGAACTCAAGTCAGAACTGGAACAATGGTATGCTCAATTTGTAATACCCAAAATGGATGGATCCAAGCAAAACGTCACGGGGAGAGGACAAATAGGTCTCGTAGGATCTGATGACTATGATAAACCCTTCGCAGATGACCTTGTATTCTACGCTGACGGAGGACCTCCGCCTGACGATTTCAAGTAGCTTTCGTTAAGATACCAGTATTAATCAGAGTTATTCATTAAATCTCTGCCGCATCTATGGAATCGTAAAAGCCACACTTGCATAATACCCTTTAAGTAATCTACTACGCTTGCGTTTGTCGAACAGATTCACTCCCGCGGAGTCGAGGATCCAGTACGTCACGCAACGCATCACCGAAAAGATTGAAGGCAAGGACGATCATAAAAATCGGTATCCCCGGAAATACTACCAACCACCATGGAGGGAATAACGTTATAGTAACGGATCGATCTCCAACCATGTTGCCCCAGGTCGGAGTGGGTGCAGGAATACCAACACCTAGAAAGCCCAGAGAGGCTTCTATTATAATTGCTATCCCAAGGTGCGCAGAAGCAACAATCAATATCGGTGCGACACATTGTGGCAAAACATGCCTCAACATGATTCTCGTATCAGACGCGCCAACAGCCCTAGCTGCTGTCACATAGTCAAATTCCCGGACGGACAAAGCCACGGACCGAATCACCCTAGTTGACTGTGGTAGTCTCGTGATTGCAATGGCTGCTATAGTAGGTATCATTCCCATCCCAAATGCGGCCAACAAAATCAATGCTAAGATAATACCTGGGAACGACAACAATATCTCAATAAACCTCTGACTAACAAGATCAAACTTCCCTGATAGATACCCACTGGCTACTCCCAGTAGTGCCCCACCCATAGTACCTATACCGACAGATAAGAAACCAACCAACACAGAAATACGTCCACCGTATATTATCCGACTAAGTACATCGCGTCCCGTCGCGTCGGTACCAAGAATATATCTACCGGGTGCTTCTTGAATTGCCATGAAATCGAGTTCATATGGGTCGTGAGGAGCTATATAAGGTGCAAATATCGATATAAATATCATTAAGAAAAGAACGACGAGCGACACTCCACCAAGAGGCTTTCGCACACCAAACCTAACCACTGCCATGGGAATCTTACGCAAAAAGGCAACAAGGCCTTCTTCCTCTGGCTTATCTATCTGCAAAAGTGTAGTTTCGGACTGAGCCAATATCTACGCTCCCCTAGTCATTAACATATCTCTTCATGTCGAAGGTACTTGATTAGCTGTACCTTATCCTCGGATCTATCATTGCATATAATACGTCCACCAAAAAATTAATACCTACGAATATGAACGCATACAGCAACACGAGGTTCTGTACAACGACAAAATCCCGATCCTGTACAGCCTCTATCATACTTAAACCTAATCCTGGTATTTGAAATACTCGCTCTATTACGACAGATCCACCCAATAAAAACCCAAGAGAAACACTGGAAATAGTAATTACTGGAATTATCGCATTTCTAAGAGCATGCCGATAAATAGTAATGCGCTCGCTCAATCCTTTAGCTCTTGATGTGCGAATATAGTCTTCACGCATAACTTCCAGCAAAGAAGAACGAGACATTCTAGCGACGGTAGCAGCTTGTGCGGAGCCCATAATAAGCGCCGGCACAAGTGACTGTTTTAGGCTAGTCCACGGAGTTACCCAGAAAGGTTCCCATTCCAAAGGCGGCATCCAATCGAAATAAATAATCATGCCTACCAGAACCAGCGTACCAAGCCAAAAATTTGGAATAGCCAAGAAATTTATGGTCATCACCCTACCCACATAATCCATCCAAGTATCCTGCTTCACCGCACACAGGATACCTACCGGTAGACCGATGATATATGAAAACAAAACTGCGAGTACTGCAACCTGCGCACTTATTGGGCCTCTCCTAGCAATAACTTCACCAACACTTTCATCTCGCCAGAAGGAACTGCCCATCCGCCCAGTCGCAACTTCACCCATCCACATGCCGTACTGGACCCAGATTGGCTTATCCAGGCCCAGATCGGCTAATAATTGCTCACGTAGTTCGTCCGAAATCTTTGCCGCACCCTCATCCTGTCCAAAGAGAACCGAAAGTTCATCTCCAGGGATTACCCTCATGGCAGCAAAAATCAATACGCTTACCAAGAACAGGGTAGGGATACCTATTAACAATCTTCTAATAAGATATTGTGTCATACGGCAAGCTTCACATCAAACGCTACTTTCTAAATTTACGCACTATTTAAGTGCTGAAATCTCCCAAATATTGTGATTCCAATAGTTTGTAGTCCAGGCCTGAGGATTGAGCTCAAACGTCTCATCGTTCCATGCGTTCTGACCTATTGGCCAGTCCAAAACCATAGTAGGAACGATCTCATCCAATAATTGCACTGATTTTGAGATCGACTCTGCTCTTTCTGGACCATCCGGCAGCCTGCATACCTCGTTTACTGCCACGTCCACCCGGTCATCCTGGAAATTGCCGTAGTTCTGAGGGCTATCAGCTCTCAGTACATTACGCCAGATCTCACAAGGGTCACCAAACATGTTAGTCCAAGTCGCCCTAGTAATATCCCAGTCACCTGACCATACTTTATCGTAGTAGACACCAGCGTCACTAACGCTTAGTTCAGATTCAATTCCAAAGGTCTCTTCTAGGATCTGAGCCATACCCTCAACCTGAGACGAAACGCTTCCACGAGCTAGGAATTGGATCTGTGATCCTTCTCCATACCCAGCAGCAGCCATCAAATCTTTTGCTTCTTGTACGTCCTCAGCGGTCGGTGTTCTCCAACCGGGAGTCTCAGCAAGTTCTTCCAGAGATCTTGAATAAGTACCACCTAAGCTTTGCGGCGGCACCCATTCTCCAAAGTCACCTAGTCGCGTTGAATTCCACAGGGCCAACATCACGTGAGGATCCACAGCAAGGAATATTGCACGCCTCACCCGTTCATCATCAAAAGGCTTACGATTGCTGTTAAACCAAATCGCTGTGTTGTTGTAAACACCCCAAGTCATTGACTTGTAGCCTGGAAAATCGCCAGCAACTATCTTGTCACCATCACCCTTGTTAAGCCATGCCGAATAGTCGACCTGTCCTGACAGAAGGGCTGCTGCTGCTGCTGCACCTGTCCCGTGGAATATCTTCAGACGATCTAAGTAAGGCAGACCATCTTTGAAATAGTCTGCATTCTTTTCAAGATTCCATACTTCTTTCTGCTTGTGATTCATGTATTTAAACGGACCAGTGCCAGGCGCATCAAACGCTGGGCGAAGGTCGTAATCTAATTCTTCTAGAGTATCCTTGGAAACCATAACGTTAAATCCGATGGCGATGCTCTTAGGCAATATCCCATCTTCTCGATTGAGGTTGAATCTCACGGTAAGTGGGTCTACCTTTGTCACCGAATCTACGGAATCAAAGGCGATCTTCCTCATACTGAGAACGCCCTCTTTAGGATTAAGAATTTTATCCATCGTGGCCACAACATCATCTGCGTCAAACGCACTTCCGTCGTGGAACCTCACGCCTGTCTGCAAATCAAAGTCGTAAGACAGACCATCACCAGACAAAGTCCAGCCTTTCGCTAAATCTGCACCTGGGGTGAACACGCCGTATTCGTCAGGATTGAAATATAGGAGGCCATTGTACATTGGGATCTGTGGTCCCATATTGTTGAACGTTACAGACTGATGCATATCATGATGCGCCAATCCTGCAGGAACCATCGCCTTAACTGTCCCGCCTACTCGCGTCGACCCTCGAGGATGCCCATCTGTCCATGAGGCCGGAACGACCTTAACAGGATCGGCTCCCACAGCCCTGGTCGGCTGAGGTACAGGCGTATTCCTTACGCTACCAAGAGCAGGCGCTGCTGCTTTTTCAGCCGCCGCTGCTTTTGCAGGGGCGACCGGTGCTCCGGGCCCTCCGCTAGCTGAAGCCGCTGCTGCTGCAGGTGCAGCTGATTGAGGAGCTGAAGGTGCCGCTGCTGAATCCGAACTACTGCAGGCTAACACGAACAGCAATAAGCCCACCAAAGCCCCTACAAGGAGCAAAACAGTGAACTTACCATTTGTAAGGTTTCTCATATTTAGATCACCCTCCAATGTATGCTATTACTACTTTCCAAGAGCTGAAAACTCTTTTTCATTCGGTCGACTCTATCCTATTCATTGCCCCATTGTCAAGGGCATAATAAGTCAAATCTAACCTAGAGATCTGGCCAGAAACTGGAGTCGGGGCGACTGGATTTGAACCAGCGACCTCCACGTCCCGAACGTGGCGCGCTACCAACTGCGCTACGCCCCGATGTAATACATTTTATTTATCATCTTACTCACGAGCAAGACAAACTGAATAATATTTTTCCATTATATATGCATTATTCATAGATAAAACTTAATTACCCTTATCTATAGACATCCTCATTTCCTTAAACGCTTGCCTGAGCTGTATCAAGACGGATGCAGGAGCATCAACAACGACAGCAATCGTGTAAGGATTAATATTCCTTACTTGCTTGATGATATGCGCCCTCTCAGACCGAGGCATCTCTGCCCCAATTACTAAAGCATCAAACGCAGCAGAACGGGCTAAATCGAGAGCTGTTGAATCACTCATTGTGGCCGTCGCAATATATCCGTCTTGTTCGAGCCTACTGGTAATTCTATCTACCTTCCCCTCGTCGTGACCAACAACTAGAACTCTAGAATACATAAGACTTCTCCATGAAAATCGCCAATACGGCAGGGTATAGACCCAGCTTGGCTCTTCGGAAATCTAAAAATCGATCGATGAAACATTCGCGCTCAAACTTTGCCTCTAGCAAACACCTTAGTTATCTACGAGTATATCACCACAATGGCAGACAACTTAAATCAGAAGCCATTGATAAGCCCAACATGTGCTGATAAACTTATGAGGTATTAGTAGGCGTAATGGAACATAATTCAGCAGACTAAATATGTTAATGAAGTTCGAAAATACGGACTCGGATAGAAGGGGATGTCCCTATGACAACTACACATTCTAAGCAAGACCTGGTACTAATGGCCCATTTCCTGAGGAGGGCCGGTTTCGGCGCGACTCCAGATGAAATGGATCATGCTTTGGAAATAGGCTACGATCAAATACTGGATGAGCTTCTAAATCCAGATCATCCAGATATCATTCCGGATGATCTAATCCGCCGGTACCACGTTGATTTGTCTGATCTACGATCCAGTGGGGATGCTCACTGGATGTACAGAATGGTAATGACGGACACCCCACTAAGGGAAAAAATGTGCCTGTTCTGGCACAGAGTATTCGCAACGGCATCCCACAAGTTAATACAAAGTCGGGTTGTCACAAACCAAATAAATATGTTTAGAGAACAAGGCATGGGGACTTTGGACAACTTGCTAATCGAATTATCCAAAGATCCCGCTATGATCATGTGGTTAGATAACCAAGATAACCATGGTACAAACATAAACGAGAACTATGGCAGGGAAATCCTTGAGCTATTCGCGATGGGCGTGGGAAACTATACGGAAGATGATATAAAAGAAACCGCCAGGGCTTTCACCGGATGGAGAATAGTAAATCCAGAATACATGTCAATAAGAATGAGAAACAATACCGCACGCCCTTACGGATACATGTCGTGGCAATTCGAATATGACGAAGACGATCATGACCAGGGGGAAAAGACAATCCTCGGAGAAACTGGAAACTGGAATGGGGAAGATGCCGTAAGGATTATTTGTGAACAAGAAGCTACTGCCAAATTCATAGCCAGGCACTTGTATCATTTCTTTGTCGCCGACGAGCTTCCTGTTCCACAATGGCCCCACGAAGAACCTAGAGATCCCGAAGCAATAAAATTACTCTGTGACGCGTACTTTGCCTCTGGCCATAGTATTAAAGCGATGCTTAAAGCCTTATTTACTTCGGATTTCTTTAAAGACGTCTCTGCACGCTACGCAAGAATAAAAAGTCCAGCAGAAATGGTTGTTGGTACGATGAGGCTTGCCGGACCGGTTGATTTACCATCTCAAGAGATATTTGCGGCGGCTTCCGCCTGTTCCAACATGGGCCAAGCGCTCATGAGACCGCCAAGTGTGGAAGGTTGGCAAGGTGGCAGCGAATGGATCAACACAGGGGCTTACGTAGAGAGAGTTAATTTTGCGGCGCGTATAATCAGCAATCCTGACAAGTTGGGCATTAGGGAAATTATAAACAGAATAAAGTCTTTGGGAGAAAGTGGCAGTATGTCGCCCGACGACTTGGTGGATAATTGCCTTACAGTGTTGGGACCGCTAGATGTGTTGGATAGTACTCGATCCGGCCTTAAAAAGTACGCATCAAAATACGGTCACCTATCGTGGGAAGAAAATCACAGTGCCGACCAATTTGACAAAGCGGCGGTAGCCGTTATCCAACTGGTCGTATCGAGTCAAGAATACCAGATAGTCTAGTTGAACCAAAAGGATGTGAAAGACATGACTATAACTAAACCTCAATTGAAATATGTAACCAACGTTGGTTTCTGTGCTGATTTCGGTGGCAGAGGATTTCAATTGCCGACGTCCATGGTATTAAGGTCTGACGGAGTCATATTCGTAGCAAGCAGGGGTAAACCCCAAACAAAAGGCTCCAATGGCATTCAATTGGTCACTGCCAACCACGAGTTCTTAGGACAAATCGGCTCCTACGGATCAGATCTAGGCGGAATGATTTGGCCTACCGCCGTTGCACTAGACAGTGATGAGAACTTATATTTGGCCGATGAATTTCTCCACAGAATAACGGTGTTTAACAAGAAGGGTGACCCTATTAAATCTTGGGGGACTCAAGGTAATGCGGAGGGAGAAATAAAAGGCCCCTCGGGTTTGTTATTTGACGCAAACGACGATCTATTGGTAGTAGACCATAGGAATAACAGAATTCAAAAATTCTCTAAAGATGGTGAATTTATTGAAGTCTGGGCCGGCTCATATGGCGATGGTGACGGTAATTTCAATTTACCCTGGGGAATCGCACAGGACAGAGATCACAACGTATATGTTGCTGATTGGCGCAATGATCGAATCCAGAAATTTACAAGTGATGGAATTTTTCTCTCAAAATTTGGAACGTCGGGACAAAACGATGGTGAATTTCACCGCCCAGCTGGCCTAGCCATAGATTCAGAAAACAATATCTATGTTGCTGACTGGGGGAATCAACGAGTGCAAATGTTTGATTCAGAAGGGCATTTCCTCACGAAAATTCGAGGGGAAGCTGGGCTAAATCCTTGGGTAATAGAATATCTAGATTCTCAAGTCGATGAAAAAAAAGCCAGAAGCTCCTTCGTGCCAGTCTACCAGCCCGATACTGACGATCCATCGGAAATATCTGCCCGTATGGAACCATATTTTTGGGATCCAGTTGACGTGATCATAGATGACCATGATAGGGTTTACGTCCTAGAAACTGGACGGCATCGCTTGCAGATATACGAAAAGACTATTTAAATGGAAACAAAGCTGACAGAGTCGTCAGATGGATCCGTTAGAGGAGTGAATTAGGATGGCTGAGAATAAAAATCGTAAACTCTTAGTTGCGCAATTATCTGGAGGTAACGACTACTTAAACTGTGTAATTCCGTACAACGACTCCAGGTATATAGATAATCGACCAAACGTGCGCATAACTGAAGAGTCCGTTATTCCATTAGACAAAAATTATGGTTTCAATCCGGCAATGCAACCTATTAAGGAACTCTATGATGAAGGGAAGGTAGCCATCATACATGGCGTAGGATATCCCGTACCTAATAGGTCACATTTTCGTTCAATGGACATTTGGCACACGGCAGAGCCAACCAAAGTTGGAAACGAAGGATGGCTTGGAAACGCCATTAACCAAATGCACCCGGATGGAGACAATGTAGTCGCCGCTGTTAATTTTGGATCAGGCCTACCAAGGGCACTAGTCGCAAAAGGAGCGCCTGTAGCCTCGGTAACCGATCTCAACACTTACGGTCTAATGAGCCACATGAACGAAGAAGGGCAACGTAACGAAGCACTTCAGGCATTCAGAGATATGTACACTCAAGCCATTGGAACTGGTCCAGTAATGGACTTTCTAAGTCAAACTGGACTAGATGCCCTAAGGGGTGCTGACATTATAAGCAGCGTTACTGGAAAATACTCCTCCAATGTAGAGTATGCAAGTAATTCATTCGCTAAGAGTATGAAAGGTGCCGCCCAGGTATTACAAGCAGACATAGGCACACGAATATGTTATGCCCAGCATGGTAGCTTTGACGCCCACACCAATGGAATAGCACTTCAGGAAGGCTTGCTTACTGATGTTTGCGGAGGTATATACGACTTTTATAGAGATATGAAAGATCACAATAAAAGTGAGGATGTTCTAATCTTTGCTTTCTCCGAGTTCGGACGGCGAGTTCGAGACAATGGCAATGGTACAGATCACGGATCCGGAGGGGTCGCGTTTTTAATCGGTGACGGAGTCAAGGGAGGCCACTATAGTGAATATCCTTCACTAGACGATGACAAACTGATAGAGGGTGATCTTGCATTCAATTTTGATTTTAGAGGTCTATACACAGAAATACTAGAAGATTGGTTAGAAGTTGATGCTATGCCCGTAGTCAACGGAGTGTATGAAAAGGCGAATGCTCTTCTTCAATCTTAACATTTCCCTAAAACCGCCAACCAGTATTACTAGGGCTCTTCAGCCATGCACATAGGGCAGTTTGGATACCAATCCTCATATCAAATTTAAACGAATATTGCCTAGCGCCAGGCGAAAGGTACGAATATCATGCCAGCAAGAAATATAGAAGAATTTAAAGCCAGCCTTCAAGCAGATCATCTACAATATCTCCAGAAAATGGTTTCCGATTTTCAATTGCCTGATGAATCTAAAGCTCTGCGCATATTGATAGACTTCGCTATAGCAGATGCTGACCCAAATCTCATCTTCGCACGAGAAAACATGCGTTGCCGCCATTGTGTGATCTAAGTAGTAATTCAACAGTAGAATGGAACCAGTGCTAGGATCACATTCGGATTTGTTTCTCACCTGACAGATATAACTCCGCCTCTTTCTGGAAGGCTCGGTTACATCCTGGCCCGCAAAAATAATACTCGGTTTCTAGGTACTTAAAGGTTCCCCCAGGTGGTTTCCTGATCTTGACATTCATACCACACACAGGATCCACCGCATTTACAGGATTCAACCAACCAATGAATGGTATTTTCATTTTGCCCCTTTGTCTGAAGATTAACCAGGACTATTAAAATCTCCCGAGTCTCAATGAGTTTAAAACAACCATAACTGAGCTTATAGCCATAGCACCTGCAGCCATTATGGGATTCAAAAACCCATATTCTCCCAAAGCTGGAACCAATACATCCGGTACATTCCCTTGATTAAACAAAATAAAAAATGCACCTGCAGCGACAGGAATCAGCATGAGGTTATAGGCGAACGCCCAAAAAAGGTTTTGCTTGATAATTCTCATAGTCGCTTTACTAAGATCCAAGGCTACAGAAACACTACGAATGTCAGTCCCTAAAAGTGTTATATCAGAGGAATTGATAGCTACGTCTGTCCCAGTTCCTATAGCTATACCAACATCAGATTGCGCCAAAGCAGGAGCATCATTGATCCCATCACCCAGCATTGCCACAATGCACCCCTTCATTTGCAACTCTACAATACTATCTAGTTTTTCGTTGGGCAAAAGATCCGAAATTACATTTTCAATTTCCGCTTGTTTTGCCACAGCTGCGGCTGTGGCAAAATTATCACCCGTCATCATTATAACTTCAATACCCTTCACCCTCAAAGCATTAACAGCCTCAACAGCTTCCTCCCTGATAACGTCAGATAATGAGATCAGGCCTCTGACTTCTCCGTCAAAAGCCAAATATGAAACCGTATGTCCATAACCCATCAATTCCTTAGCCTTTTCTTCAGCGGAGCCTATCTTGATCTTATGATTTAACATAAGTTTGAGATTACCAAAATGAATTTCCTTACCCTCGAACAACGCGCTAACACCCTCGCCTGGCTTACTCATAAATCCCGTTACACTCAGTAACTCCATAGAAAATCTTTCAGCCTCTTTCACTATAGCCTTGCCTAGGGGATGTTCTGAATTAATCTCCAAAGCATATGCAGTTTGTAAAACCTCTCGCTCTGCAAGTCCATAGCCTACGATAGACCTTACGCTGGGTTCTCCTATAGTCAAAGTGCCTGTCTTGTCCATGACAACTGTATCTATCTTACAAGCAGTCTCTAAAGCGCTTGCATTCTTAATCAAAATCCCTTTCTGAGCCCCTTTCCCAATCCCTACAGTAATGGCCGCCGGTGTAGCTAAACCCATAGCACATGGACAAGCTATGATGAGAACCGACACAGAAGTCAAAATTGCATAAATATAGGCCGGACTAGGACCAAGTATTAACCAAGCCATTAAAGTCAATATCGAGAATAACATGACACTTGGAACAAAATATGACGCAATTACATCTGCAACTCTCTGTATAGGGGCTTTAGAGTTTTGAGCTTCCTCAACCATAGTTATTATTTTTGACAAGAACGAGCCTTGGGATGTCTGTGTGACCCTATATTTGATACTTCCAAAATTGTTGACTGTCGCACTGAATACCGAGTCTTCAGGGTATTTATCAACCGGCAAACTTTCTCCCGTTAACATGGATTCATCAATGGCAGTCGAGCCTTCGATAATATATCCGTCTGCAGGAAGACGTTCTCCTGGACGAATCACCACCACATCACCGACCTTGA
>Ga0310344_10003943_pt1 | contig 11031 bp, 10 predicted proteins | sample HC15DNA20200_MG_FD_203801 | JGI IMG/M metagenome (GOLD analysis project Ga0310344, IMG submission 203801) | Marine microbial communities from station ALOHA, North Pacific Subtropical Gyre - HC15-DNA-20-200_MG | ecosystem: Environmental > Aquatic > Marine > Oceanic | place: Pacific Ocean: North... | reverse complement strand
GGAGATGAGTATCGAAGATTTGCTGAAGACGTTAGATGGTCCTGACATGGACTGGACGTAAGTATGGTTGGATTTGTCAGCTGACTAATAGATGTGTGAACCCAGTAAACATAATGACTGAGAGAGCGATTGATGAGCGATGAACCAGTGGAAGTCCCGAGTGATGTGGACCCGTCAGATGAAACGCCACCCACGTCTACGGCTGCCGAAACAGTGAACGAAACCGACGACATGGCCGAAGAAGTGAAAACAGCGCTCCGGTCAGTAGTTGACCCGGAACTGGGTATCAATATCGTCGACCTTGGTCTTGTTTATGACATTGAGGTTGATGGTGGGTCGGCTACCATAACAATGACCCTCACAAGCCCAGGCTGTCCGGCTGGCGCGCAGATTATGGGTGGTGCGAAGGATGCGGCAGAGTCAATTGGTAGCATCGATGAGGCCGTTGTGAGCCTGGTGTGGAAACCGTTTTGGACACCAGAGCGGATCGACCCTAAGGTTCGGGCGATGATGGGGTTCTGAAGATGTTGATGCGCCTATTTCTTCTTTTCACTCTTGTCCCTCTCATCGAGGTAATGCTGTTAGTCCGAATTGGGCGTTGGTTAGGGGCTGGTCCAACGCTGTTGCTTGTAGTTGGAACAGGAGCAGCAGGGGCGTGGTTAGCACGGCGGGAGGGACTAAGGAGCTGGCGTGCTGTTCAGGCGGAGTTGGCGCACGGCCATTTGCCGACCGACCATTTAGTGCACGCAGTCATCATCCTCGTAGCTGGAATCGTTCTCATTACGCCAGGAGTGATCACCGATGTGCTCGGCCTCCTACTGCTCATCCCCTCAGTCAGAAGCGGTTTGATCGTTCAGTTTCGTAACAGCTTCGCCCAGCAGATTGAACGGGGCAACTTCACGGTCAAGACTGCAACTCCCTTCAGCAACGAATCATTTGAAGAAACGGGTCGGCAGGAGAGGCATGGATCGGTTTGGCCATCTGGTCGGGAAATAGTGGTTGAGGATGAATCGAACCCCGACCGCTAAGACCAAACTTCCGTTAGACAGCAGGTCTGCTTGCAAGGGTGGAGTCGGGAATTGATCTTTCTGGTATGAGAACGGTCCATATTCGAGCAAGTGTGATTGGCGTGGTACCGCTTCTTTGGCTGGGGGTCGTGGGTGGACCAGTCGAAGAGGAAGTGCCCACCCTAAGGATGACTGGTGTCCATGTAACCTGCATGGATTCGCCGGCCAACTTGACTTGGCGTGATCCTGAGCTTGTGTCCTTACGTCCGACCCAGCGCGCGCCGGGTAGCCGGGGGTCGATGACTCTGACACAACCAACTTCACCATTTGGCGTCACAGTTAATCCCGTGGGCAACCACGTTTACAACGTGACGGTTCAGGTGGATCGACTACGCCGTCGCCAAGGTGCCGTATATGTTGTATGGGCCGCTATGCCTGAACTTGATGAATACATTCAGCTTGGTGCCTTAGGGGAATCGAACACCCTGACTGCCCCCCTAGCTTGGAACAAGTTCATGGTATTCGTTAGCGAAGAGGCCAACGTCGAGGTTGAACGGTGGGAAGGACCGATTCTATTGACCGGCCTTTCTCCTTCGGGACGTATGCATACGATGGCTGGACACGGGCCCTTCGAGGACGTGAGCTGCCAGCAGTATTATTAAGCGGGGTTTCTTGATAAAGCTTCTGGTCTCACTTGTCATAATCTTTTGCGGGATGGCGATAGGGTCGCCACTGGAGGCGCAAGAGATGGCGGGTCATCGGATGTCGATGGGAGACAGCAGCGGCGTATTCTGGCGCATGCCTCCACAGAGGCGACCCATGCAGATGATGCTACCGGGCCTAATGGGTGCCGTTCCGCTTTTAACACCGTTCCTGCCAGGGTCTAACCTTAATCCGGAAGACCTTCCAGATGCAGTGTTTAGAGAAATCGTCGAGATGGAGAACGGTGATACGCTGCGCCTGGAAGCTGGATTCGTTCGCCGAACAATTGGTACGCGAACCTTCACGATGTACGGATTTAACGGACAATATCCAGGCCCGCTAATTCGCGTAGCACAGGGCGCTGAAATTGTTGTTCACTTTACGAACCATATTGATCTTCCAACTGCGGTTCACTGGCATGGTGTTCGCCTCGATAATGAATTTGATGGTGTACCCGGGGTCACCCAGGATCCAGTGCAGCCTGGCGAATCATTTATGTATCGGGTCCGTTTCATCGACGCGGGTCTGTATTGGTACCACCCTCACCACCGCGAAGATATTCAGCAGGACTTGGGTCTTTACGGAAACATAATGGTTGACTCCCCAGACCCCGATTATCTGGGTCCTGTAAACGGTGAAGATTTTCTTGTTCTTGATGACTTGCTCATCGATGATGCGGGGATCTTGCCTTATGGTCGCGAAGGTGCGGTCCAAACTCTAATGGGCCGTTTCGGTAACCAACTGTTAGTCAATGGAGAACCAAGGTGGGAAGAGACGGTTCATCGCGGTGAAGTCCGTCGTTTATATCTCACCAATGTCGCAAATACGAGAACATTTAACCTCGTGCTGGAAGGAGTCCAGCTCAAACTGTTAGGAGCCGATGTGAGCAAGTTTGAGCGTGAAAGTTTTGTGGAGAATGTGATTCTTGCACCTGCTCAACGATATCTGGTCGATGCCCATTTTGATAAGCCTGGAACGTATGTACTTACAAACTCAATCCAGGCAATCGACCACTTTAACGCTGTGTTTTATCCCCAGGTTGATACGGTGGGTGTAATCACTGTACTCGACGAACCGGTGGACGAGAATCATGCAAACACGTTTGAGGAGCTGAGGGAAAATGGGGATGTGATTGCCGACATTGACCAATTTCGGTCGGAGTTCGCGCGCCCCGTTGACCATGAATTGGAACTTGTGGTGCGTGCGGTGGACATGCCGAGTTCGATGTTGGCAGTGATGGCACTTGATACGCTTTATTATCCACCTATTGAGTGGAATGATGCGATGCCGATGATGAACTACCTGTCAACATCTCGGAATCTTACGTGGGTTTTACGCGATCCCCAGACAGGACTTGAGAATCGCGACACCCAATGGCGGTTCACTGTAGGCGATGTGGCCAAGATTCGAATTACAAACCAACGGCGTGGATTCCACCCAATGCAACACCCGATTCACATCCACGGACAACGCTTTCTGGTGATATCGAAAGATGGGGTTCCGAGCAATAATTTGGCCTGGAAAGACACGGTGGTAATACCAGTTGGTTCCACATTCGACATTTTGCTGGAGGCCTCAAACCCTGGCCGTTGGATGGCACATTGCCATATTGCCGAACACTTGGAAGCAGGCATGTCCATGGTTTTCACAGTAGAAGATCCATAAAACAGCCCCGGCACGTGAGCCCTTACGGGTGACAGCCTCGATCGGATCGATCAGTTGAAATGGAGGAATTATGAAAGTCGACGTAACCAAAATGCTGCCAGTAGTGGTATTGGGACTGATCATGGGTCAGCCGACCACCATTACGGCACAGGTCGAAGTGCTCGAACGTGGAAGCCAGAACATGGAAGTTCTTGGACACACTCCACTCGGGCCTCGTCTCAGTATTTCCGACATGGATGTGGAGCAAGAACTACACCGGCCGTATGCATATGTTGGTCGCATGCAATATGGACCGGTTGGTCCAAAAGGTATGGATATTGTCTCCATAGCCGACCCCGCTAGCCCCGAAGTCATCTACCGTTGGAGAATTGAAGATCAGGATCTCCATCAGCCTACCGGAGGAATGGACGTTAAGCATTTTAAGTGGGGTGACCGCTACTACGTTGTTCAGTCACTCCAGTTTGGCCAAGGTGGCCCTGACTCAGATATGGGCGCGGTAATACTCGATGTTACGGGACTGCCGGATGCCTCAACGGTCAAAGAGGTGGCACGCATTCGCGAGCCTGACCTCCCCGGCGGTTTTCACAACATTTTTATCTACAAACACTCCAATATGAATGTATACCTAATCGCAACGATCTCCGGTCCATTTGCTGCGGTCTATGATCTTGGGGCCTTAGTCGATGGAAAGGGAAGCTCTCGTGTGGGAGAGATTCCGGTTCCGGATCAAGGTGACGGCGAGACACGGCGTCGTGGTTACCATGATTTTTATGCTGGGTATCATCCTGATACGGGAACAGATCGTTTCTACGGAGGCGGGACGGGTGGCTACTACATCTACGACATTACAGATCTCCAAAGCCCCACCCTATTAACCCAGATAGTAGGAGTCTCAGGAATCCGGGGGGGACACACGTTTACACCGACTCCAGACGGCAATTTTGCCGTGGCAGAAACCGAGTATCAGTATGCCCCACTTCGGATTTTCGATTTGCGTCCGGGCTTGTCGGGCGAGGTGCCGGCCATTAGGCGGCCAATCGCTGCTTGGACAGCCAACTGGGAGAACCTTGTTCACAATCATGAGATCCGCTGGCCGTATGTTTTTGTGTCAGGCTACTTAGACGGGCTGGTCGTTTTCAATCTGATGGACCCGACCAACCCAATAACGGTTGGGCACTACGACACATACTTGGGGCCGCCTAACTCTGACCGTACTCCGGTATTCAACGGGACGTTTGGTGTAGATATTCGGAATGAGGATGGACTCATCGTCGTAAGTGATATGAGCACGGGCCTCTGGACCTTCAAGATGGATGGTTTCCAGGGTTGGAACGGAGCCGATTGGGGGATGCCGAACATCTCGAGCGCACAAGACTGGGACAACGGTCCCACTGGAGCAAAAGATCGGATCACGACCGATCAATAATAGAGTGCGTGCTGTCGCTCTCATCGGAACAATGTCGCTCACACCTAAGGCCCCTGGGAAAACCTAGGGGCCTTAGGTGCATCAATACCCTTTGGGAGAGTGGTTTACGAAATTATCCAGAGGGGGTTGAGAGCACGATTGGTTGAAAAAATGCGAAATCGTCCCAAGAACTTGGGGGTAACGTATAGTGACGGTTCTTCCCAGTTCTCACCGTTGAGCCATCTCCTAATTTCTCATAATAGCTGTTTCTCAGGATGACCAAGTCCTTATCTGGAAAGATGTATATGTCATTATCGTGAAGACCTTGTGAGGAATACATATTAGCTGATTCACTCACCCACCATTGATAACCGTAGAATCCAACTCCGGGGATAGGAGCGGTCGAATCTTTGACCCATTGTGCGGGCACAATTTGTTCATCGCCCCACTTGCCATTTCTAGCGAATAATAGTCCAAACCGAGCAAGCGATCTTGGTGTTGCATCAATACAACAGTAGGTCATTACGTTCCCTTCCGTATCCAGCCACCACTCAACCTCCATGCCTATTTTTGAAAAAAGGTTTGCGTGGGCGTAAGTGAAGGGGTGCATTCCGGTCGCATTCTCGATGATGGCCCCAAGTAGCATGGAGTCTTCGTTCGAATAGTACCATGTAGTTCCAGGCGGCCCTACCAATTCTCGTTGCAAGCTGTAGGCTAACTGATCTCCTCCAATACCTGCAGCTACGGCCTCAGAGCCATAAATCCACCCCGGGCGGTCGACTACAACTAAACTCGATCTCATCTCTAACAAATGGCGAATTGTGACAGCGTTATTAGCTGTATTTACCCAGGAAGGCAGGTAGATCGATGCTGATTCACTTATGGAGGAGATGAAATTCTGGTTTACAGCAATGCCTAACACTGCACTAATAATTGATTTGGCGGTTGACCAAGTCGTGGCGACACTGTCCTTGCTTCGTTCGCCGGTCCCTTGATCTTCCCCATTTTCATCGTTGTTTGGGAAAGTCGCATACCGTTCTGCAACAATCACGCCATGCCGAATTACTAAGACTGATTGAGTATTTCTCCCGGGGGTAAAGGCGTAATTCATCGACTGATCAATTTGTGCCTGAGACATGTTGACATCGACCGGGTTGGCTTCAGTCCAGGTCATTCCAGGATAAGTCGAACGATCATATTGGGGAGAGGTTGTTTCAGGGTCTGATGGATTCGCTGGGGCAGCGGGATTCTCAGCAGTACAAGATGAAACGGAAAAAATCGAGGGTGCGACGAGAAGACATTTCCATACAGCGTGCTTCATATGATTAATCAAGCGATTCCGTTGTGTTTGTCGTATCGATTAGACTGTTTCACTCATGATCTATTCTACGGCCTAGTGACACCGGCTCGCATGCTTGGCCTCAGTGTCGCATTTTTAACGATGATGTTTCAAAGGAGAATTTTGATGAAGAATCTTTGGGTGAACCCCCTTTTGGTTGTCGCAATTCTGAGTGTGCCAACGATTGCCGCTGGTCAAGTCGAGAACAGGGAAAATGCTTTGGCGACAGAAGAATCCCATGTGTTGGGTACCGTTCAGAAGTTATTTGATGCTATGGCTGCGCGAGATACAGTCGCAGCCGCGCTCGCCGTGATCGATGATGTGTCACTTGTGAGTACCGCAGAAACAGTTGATGGGCCAGTCGTGAATAAAATGGATCGAGCGACTTTTTTTGCGAGTATCGCAAGTCCATCCAATTCGATGCTCGAGCGAATGTGGGATGCGACTGTGAGAGTCCATGGAGGTATCGCTACTGTCTGGACCCCGTACGACTTTCACCGAAACGGAGAATTTAGCCACTGTGGAATCGATGCTGCGAACTTGGTCCGCACGAAGGATGGGTGGCGAATCGCTAGCCTCGTATGGACGGCAGAACCAACTGGCTGTTCTCCAAGTCCCTTAGGCCCGCCGCCGAATTGATCCGGAAGCGACAGGACCATGTTTTTCGCGTTAAGGGTGTATGGGAGAGATCTTTTTTATAGGAAATAAAGTTATAGGTGTGAGCGGTGTTGTTAGAGTTTTCTCATGCCGTAACCATGAGTGCCGTCACATACATAATAACCATTCCAATAATTAGACCCATTGCGTTGAGTGGCGTAAATAAACCTTTAGGCCAACTCCGTTGCACGAGTTTCGATACCTCGATGATTACCTGAAGGATGGCCCCTGCTCCCAGTGCGAGGAAAAAGGTGGCCGTAATCGGAGAATAAGAGAAGCCGCCGGCCCAAGCGCCAAGAATGGTTGGCAGTCCGGCGATCATTCCCATCGCGATAAAGTTCCATAATGCTGGCCGTTTATCAGCGATGGGTGCGACAATCGCTAAACCTTCCGTCGTATTATGAAGCGCGAATCCAATTACCAGGAAGCTTCCGAGTGCGATCTCGCCAAGCGCATACGCTGCACCAATTGCTAGTCCCTCACCGAGATTATGCAGTCCGATCCCGATAGCAATCATATACGCGATAGTTAGACCACTCGTTGGAGCCGATTTGTCTCGGCCAAGTTGCCCGATCGCGCGTAGTCCGACGACAGCTCCGAGGATGCCGAGTGCAATGAGTCCGACAGCTTCGAACCCCTCAGCGACCATTGCCGATGTCTCAAGGGTGTGTTCGAAAGTGTCAAATAACAGAAATGCCAAGAGGCCCAATGTGAGGCTAAGGTAAAAATGGACCCACTTCCGGTCGATTCGCCTCAAAAACGGATACCAAAGCAGCCCTAGAAGGACCGGCACGACACCGGCATATAGGCCTAAGAGTCCAAAAATCGTGAGGTACTGTGCATTGAGTCGGGGTGATTCGGTCGCAACTGCCACCTCGTACTCAAATGTGAGTCCGGTCGACGTGATCAACGAAATCAGGTGAGGTTCACCTTCGACCCATGGGTAGTTAAGCTCGAGTGTTGCGCTGTTTAATCTCGGCACAGTCGGGTCTCGATCGATCTTGAACTGCCAATACGCATCATCGACTAGGACCTGGGCAATTGTGACTGATTCTGGACCACCGTTCACAACGTGAACGCGCATGATCCCAGCCTCTGGGAACGATACTCGTTCAATTGTCAGTTCTTCGACTGGTGGGAAGGCTGCCCGAAACTGAGCCGTAGGATCGTTTCTTAGGAAAAGAACTGATATGCCTGCGAGGAGTGCCACCGGAAACAGACCCAAGATCCACCGATTAGTGCGGGAGGTTCTCTTAGCCTGCGGGTGTCCGGAAATCGGAGACTGAGCCATTGTTTGTTGGACCGTATCTTTTTCGGTGTTGTGATCAGACATAAGAGTGCATGGGTGCACCTTCATCGGCCGCCAGATTCTCGACGGCCTCAAAAGCACCCAGCCATCCTAACTCTGCGAACTCACTTTGATGCGCATGGAACATGTGACTTCCGGGATTCTCCAAGTTGAACTCAAGAATATGCCGCTCCCCCTGACACATCATGATCGTATCAGTGAGTTCATACCTGTCCATTTGTGTGCCGGTTTTGTATACCCGGAACATCCCTGCATGAAGGTGAAAGGAGTTCACTGGATCGAATTCTGTCACATTAACGAGGTACACTCGACAAAGGTCGTTAACGCCAACTCGGATTGGGTGTTCATTGTGGTAGAATGCGGCCGTGTTGACTGCATACACCTCATTTTCAGTGTCGAGGTTGCTGTCAAACGCGTTCATCACCATCACCATCTCTCGGGCGGGCTCGCGGCCCTCGGGCGGGTCCACAATAAATGTACCGTAGAGTCCCTTATGTATGTGTCGTTTTAACGGCATGGTGTGGCAATGGTATAGATGCAGGCCAAATGGCTTAGCTTCAAACTCATACGTAAACTTTTCGCCCGGTTGAACAATAGGTTCTACACCATCCATTTCAGTTGGGTGAGTGCCATGGAAATGGATAGTGTGAGGATGAGAGCCCGCATTCGTGAATTCAACGCGAAGAATATCACCTTCCGTACAGCGGAAGGTTGGTCCAGGCACTTGACCGTTATAGGTCCAGGCGGGGAACCAGACACCAGGGGCAATTTGGATATCTCTATCAACTGCGACCACATCCCAATGCCTTACCGTTCGCCCATCAGAGCGAATTTGAACCTCACCGTAATCGAAATGCGTTAGAAAGGTGCCCGGATCAAAATCGTCTTGAGTTGCGGTTGTTCCAACCACGCCCATGTCCTGTTGGTGGCCAAGAACTGCTCCATGTTTAATGGCACCGCTGGTTAGTCCGTGGGCCGCAAGCGCGTTCCGAGCTCCGCCGCGCGAAGCGAGATCAAGTATGGTTGCGCCCGAAAGGCCTGCTGCGCCGGCCGCACCTAGTTTCAGCCAGTCACGTCGCGTGAGCTTCTCTGCTTTCACAGTTTTATTATCTACATTCCCGCATAGCCACGGTTATGTGCTATGCGATATGGAGGAAATCAATATTGATTATTATTTTTAGCCTAGGCTAAAAATTGCCTCCCAATCTCTCTCGGGAGCCGGTGTACGTCAACTAATGGAAGACTGCAAGTTTGATTGGAAATTCGGAGATTGCTGCGTAAAAACTCTTAATTATGGTTGAAGGGCTTTACTCGTGCAGGGTGTTTTCGGGAGATTCTTCTGTCTCACGTAACTGACGAATTGCCCAGCGCGCGTGTTCTCTGATCAGCTCTGATGGATCCTCCAACATGCGGTTGAGTAGCGGCAATACCGCCTTATCTTCTGAATTGCCCAAGCCTACGGCCAGGTTACGTAAGAGACCGTCACGTCCTGGTCGTGCCAACGCTGTCCCTTTGTATCGTTTTCGGAAGCTTTCGTCATCAAGTGCCAAGAGTTCCTCACTCCACGTGGAAATCTCGGACACCGGAAAAACTTGTCCTGGTTCAAGAGAAAACGGCCATGCCGATGGTGTTACGGCCTTGTTATTCCAAGGGCATACCTCTTGGCAGATATCACAGCCAAAGACGCGCTGTCCAACCGCGGGCCGAAGTTTTTCTGGGATAGGGCCCTTCAGTTCAATCGTCAGATACGAAATGCACAATCGTGCATCGAGTACCCGGTTCGGTAGGATCGCATCAGTAGGACACGCAACGACACAACGATCACATGTGCCACAATGGTCGGGGATAAATGGATCATCTGGAGGCAATTCAAGATCAATGAGTAACTCGCCCAGCATCACATGTGAGCCCAGCTGCGGATTGATTAGCATCGTATTCTTGCCAATCCAACCCAGGCCAGCCTGTTGTGCATAGTCTCGTTCGAGGACGGGTCCGTAGTCTACGTAACGTTTGGTGCGAACACCTGGCACTCGCGTTTCAATTTCTACAGCGAAGCAATCAAGCCGCTCTTCGAAAACATCATGGTAGTCACGACCCATAGCATATCGAGCTATGATTGGTAAACGTCTCCCGCCTGACGATTTAGGGTTAGCTGTATTCAGCTCCGATATAGGTGTAGGACCGAAGGCAATGCTTGTTACGATGATAGTGCGACATTCGGGAAGTGCTTCGGTGGGATCTAGTCGGCGGCGGACTGCGTCTTTGCGAGCCATGTATGCCATGTCGCCGTGGTACCCAAGATTAAGCCATTCTTGATATTCAGTGGTATGTGGAGCCGGTACTGCAGCTGCAAAGCCAATCTGATCAAAGCCACACGCGTATCCTGCCATGCGAATTGTTTCTTTGAGTTCGATGGGGTCAGCCACTGGTTTTAATCAAAGTCCCCTTTGCTTGGACAAAGGTTTGAAATCGGACACTCACCACAGAGTGGTCTACGCGCCTTGCATACTGTGCGCCCGTGGAGAATGAGTCGCCACGGAAATGCATGCCAAGCTTCATGCGGGAGTATCGTCATCAGTTCTTTCTCGATCTTCACGGGGTCCTTCGAATCCGTCAGTCCTAGTCGATGGGTGACCCGCTTCACGTGTGTATCTACCACTATGCCATCGTGAATTCCAAACGCGTTCGATAGAACAACGTTTGCTGTTTTTCGTGCCACACCTGCAAGGGTTAGGAGATCTTCCATGGTTGCCGGAACCTCTCCCCCATATGTATCTACTAATCGTTCGCCCATTTTATGAAGATGCCGTGCCTTGCTACGAAAGAAACCGGTGGGGCGAATCGCCTCTTCGAGTTCCGTAAGGTTCGCTTCCGCAAACGATTCAGCGTCCGGGTATTTCGGGAAAAGTGAGCGGGTGACCTGATTAACCCGTTCATCCGTACACTG
>Ga0310344_10003942_pt1 | contig 11033 bp, 9 predicted proteins | sample HC15DNA20200_MG_FD_203801 | JGI IMG/M metagenome (GOLD analysis project Ga0310344, IMG submission 203801) | Marine microbial communities from station ALOHA, North Pacific Subtropical Gyre - HC15-DNA-20-200_MG | ecosystem: Environmental > Aquatic > Marine > Oceanic | place: Pacific Ocean: North... | reverse complement strand
TTCGAGGGTAACTATGTATGCCCCCCTGAAGCCCTTGCAGAATTAGAAGCTCGACAACAAATCGTGTTCCGCTATACCGATAATCCCAATGGTTCAACAAGAGATATAGCCGGCATTTGCAATGAAAACGGGAATGTTGTTGGCATGATGCCCCACCCTGAAAGAGCCACCTCGGTGCTTTTAGGTTCAACTGATGGCACCGCGCTTATCCGCTCTTTCCTGACTGCTTGACGAAGTCAACTACGCGCCATTCCCACATGCGCCTAAATGGTTGTAGCCCGTGGTGGATTGCGAAAATATAAACGGTTTATATCTTGGTCTTCGAAGATAACTTTCGGCTGCGACTGTGCCACAGGGGATCCATGAGAAAGCTGCAGCCGCGAGTAGATTTGGGACGTGAGTGTCGCCCCTGAAGATGCATCAGTTCATCGGGCACTTGGTCTCAGTGATGAAGAATATGACTTCATATATGAGCTTTTAGAACGACACCCAAACCATCTTGAACTCGCGATGTATTCAGTGATGTGGTCCGAGCACTGTTCTTACAAGTCGTCAAAGATTCATCTCAAGAGACTTCCTACCGAGGCACCGTGGGTTTTAGTTGGCCCGGGAGAAAACGCTGGAGTAATTGATGTAGGTGATGACATCGCTGTCGCGATTCGAATAGAAAGCCATAATCACCCTTCTGCGATTGAGCCCTATCAAGGCGCGGCGACAGGTGTCGGAGGGATTCTCAGAGATATCTTCACTATGGGGGCGAGACCCATAGCCGTAATGGATCCACTGCGCTTCGGCCCCCTCGATGATCCTCGCAGCCGATGGATAGCCGAAGGCGTAATTAGTGGGGTTTCGGGTTACGGGAACAGTGTTGGTGTTCCCACGGTCGGAGGCGAGCTTGTCTTTGACGAAACCTACAAAGGCAACCCACTGGTCAATGTTCTTGCGATGGGGGTGCTCCCATCAGAACGACTCGTACTTGGACAAGCCAGCGGCATCGGGAATCTGGCAATTCTATTGGGGGCATCTACAGGTCGAGACGGCATAGGAGGGGTCAGTGTTCTCGCTTCGGCGGGCTTTGATGAGAACTCCGAAGATGGGGATAAACGGCCGAGTGTGCAAGTCGGAGACCCGTTTGAAGAGAAACGACTCTTAGAAGCATGCCTTGAACTGCTTGATGAAGGCCTAGTGAGCGGAATCCAAGATCTTGGAGGTGCTGGCATCACATGTGCAACAAGTGAAACTGCCTCTCGGGGTGGCGCAGGAATGGATGTTGATGTTTCAGCTATCCATTCGCGTGAAGAGGGGATGGAACCGTTTGAGTTAATGACTTCGGAATCGCAAGAAAGAATGCTTGCAATAGTTGAACCTCAACACCTTGACCGGGTCCTCGAAATTTCAGCTCAATGGGAAATAGCGGCGAGCGTGATAGGTCGCGTGACCGGGAATGGGCAGTTGAGAATCCTTGATGGCTTCGATGGTGAAGTGCTGGCGGAGCTGCCGGCCTCCACTTTGCATGATGACGCCCCTGAATATGACCGACCGATCGCTCAGCCAGATGATTTGGACCAGAGACGATTAACCGACGCGTCTCAAGGCCCTGTTGATTGCGTGGAGAACTTGTTGGCGCTGGTGTGCGACCCTTCGTGGGTTTACCGCCAATATGACCACCAGTTGTTTCTTAATACTGTGGTTGGGCCCGGGAGCGACGGCACGCTCCTCCGTCTTCGACATCCGACCAGCGGCAACGAAACTGGGAGGGGATTAGCTCTCTCCACAGACGGAAACCACCGGTGGTGTTACGTAGACCCATATGAGGGCACAAAGATGGTTGTCGCTGAAGCTGTTATGAACATCGCGTGTGTGGGGGCCTACCCTCTCGCCGTTGTGAATTGCTTGAACTTCGGCAATCCGGAACACCCAGAAGTTATGTGGCAACTGTCGGAAGCTGTCGACGGGATGTCTGAAGCGTGTCTCGCCTTCAACGCACCAGTAGTTGGCGGCAACGTAAGTTTGTACAACGAAACGAACTCCGTCGATATAGCTCCCACTCCAGTAGTCGGTGTTATTGGTATGCATCCCACCCTGTCAGAGGCTCCACCAAATATTGGCTTACCCCCGGACGCGCCGTTGTTGCTGTTAGGACAAGAACCTGGGCCAGATGTATCTATGGGAGGAAGCCGATGGGCATGGGAAATTGGTGGTTGTAAAGAGGGCTCTCTCCCTGCCTTCGATCTTGACCAAGCAGTCAGAACCGCAGCTTTTGTAGCTGAGTCAGTTCAGAAACAACGACTAGAAGCAGTGCACGACGTCGGAGAGGGAGGCATCGCGGTAGCGGCTGCGGAGATGGCTATCGACAGTGGTGTTGGCGCTCAGTTGGATAACTATGACAACCACATTTCGATGTTCAACGAATCTGGTGGTCGAGTGCTCGTCGTAGTTTCAAACGATGGTTTAGAAGAATTTCTGGAAGAAGCAGCTAACAAGAAAGTTACGGCCAAGGTAATTGGCCGAACCGGTGGCTCGTTGTTGGAGTTCGGGCCTGCTGTGAAGGTACCTCTAGACGTTCTGGCAGCTGCGTCGTTCAACCAGCTACCAGAAGCATTAGGCCAAGGAACCGTCAGCGCATGACGGAAGAAATCACGGCAGTAGAAATCAACAAACCTCGGGAAGCGTGCGGTGTTTTTGGGGTGTTAGCTCCAGGTGGCGCGGTCGCTCATCAGACATACCTAGGTCTTTACGCTCTACAACATCGAGGACAAGAATCTGCCGGGATCGCCGTGAGCGACGGGTCTAACGTCACGGTTGTGAAAGACATGGGGCTTGTCTCCAGTGCCTTTGATGATCGCATTCTCGCAGCGCTCGAGGGCGCTATAGCGATTGGCCACACCCGCTACTCAACGACAGGGTCAAGTTCTTGGCGAGCGTCGCAGCCGTTTTATCGTGATGTTGGAGACCTCGAATTCGCCTTAGCCCACAATGGCAACCTCGTTAACACAGCTGAACTTGCCGCTGAGACGGGGATGCTCGACGGAACTGTCACAAGTGACAGTGACCTGGTAGCCGAATTAGTCGCTCTCGAACTCGCGAGCGACGACGCACCCGAAGGCAATGAACTTCCCTGGGCGCTGAAACGCGTGTTGCCGCGACTAAAAGGGGGTTTCTCTTTTGTTGCCATGGACCGGCACCACTTGGTTGGAGCCAGAGGACCGGAAGGATTTTGGCCGTTGTGTCTGGGGCGCTTGGATAATGGCTGGGTAGTTGCATCAGAAAGCCCGGCGTTGGACACCGTCGGCGCTCACTTTGTCCGTGAGATTGACCCTGGTGAGATGGTCGTTATAAATCGTGCTGGGTGGACCTCAGAACATCCTTTCGACAATCCTGACCCGAAGCTTTGCGTTTTTGAATTCGTATATTTTTCACGCCCAGACACTGTTCTATATGGCCGCAACGTGCATGCGGCAAGACAACGAATGGGTGAACAACTAGCCGACCAAGCTCCAGTTAAGGCAGATCTAGTGATGCCCGTCCCAGAATCCGGCATTCCTGCCGCACAAGGATTCGCTCGAGCAAGCGGCATTCCTTACCGAGATGGGCTAGTCAAAAATCGCTACATAGGTCGAACCTTTATCGCCCCCTCCCAGGAAATGAGAGCCTTGGGGGTAAAGATGAAACTCAACCCAATTCGACACAACATTGAAGGTCAACGCCTCATAGTTGTTGATGACTCAATTGTTCGCGGCACCACCACACGAGCAATAGTTGAAATGCTCCGCGCTGCGGGAGCAGCGGAGGTGCATCTCAGAATTTCGTCGCCACCCTATAGATGGCCGTGCTTTTATGGCATGGATACGGGTACACAAGCAGAGCTTCTGGCAGCAAATCTAACGGTGGACGAAATACGTGAATACCTGGGTGTTGACTCCATTGGTTATTTAGAACTTGATCGTCTAATCGACGCAACCGGTGCGGCAGGCGCCGGATTTTGCACGGCTTGTCTGGACGGAAAGTATCCCGTAGAGATCCCAGCAGAAATTGGTAGGGAGGTCTTAGGGGAAAGACAAGATGAACAGGGATCCGCTTTTATCTCGGCCTCACAAATGCAGCTCGGCCAATGAGTTCTGAGATCACCTACTCCAAGTCTGGCGTCGATATAGATAAAGCAGACGAAGCCGTAGAACGACTCATCCCCCATGCCCGGTCAACCTTTAGACCAGAGGTACTCAGTGACGTCGGCGGATTCGGCTCAATTGTGGCAATACCTGAGGGATATCGTGACCCGGTGTTGGTATCCGGAAACGACGGAGCCGGGACCAAGACGCTGGTCGCCAAGAAATTGGGGAAATACGACACGATTGGTGTTGACGTGGTCGCAATGTGCGTTGATGACATCGTTACATCCGGAGCTGAACCGCTGTTTTTCTTGGATCAACTAACTGTCGGGAAAGTCGACCCTGAAGTCATCGAACAACTCGTAATTGGCTTTGCCCAAGGGTGCATCACAGCAGGGTGTGCTTTAACAGGGGGTGAAATTGCTGAGCACCCAGACACGATGGGCGAAGACGATTTTGATGTGTCGGGTTTTGCGGTGGGAGTAGCTGAACGTGGCGACATACCCAACAAATCTTCGGTTGTCCAAGGAGATGTTTTGGTGGGGCTTGCCTCGACAGGCTTGCGATGCAACGGATACAGCTTGGTCCGTCGTGTGCTTATGGACGGCCGTGCTTTAGATCAACCTGCATGGCCAGGCGCCGACTCTTCACTCGGGGACGAACTACTTCGTCCATCGATCATTTATGCCCCCACAGTCTTAAGTGCATTCCGACAGTGCGAGGTTCACGCGGCCGCGCATATAACTGGTGGAGGACTTATTGGCAATCTGAAACGGGTGATTGCTGATGAAGTAGAAATACAACTAGATGTAGGAAGATGGCCGAGGCCACAAATCTTTGATCAGATTGCTAATGAAGGACCTGTCTCTGAGGAAGAAATGCGGAATGTCTTCAACCTGGGTATTGGGATGGCGTTGATTGTCCCAAGTGGAGAGGCCGGTTCGGTTATTGACCTTGCCAACAAGCATGGGCATGAGGCGTGGGTTGTCGGGCAGGTTGTTGAGGGAAATGGCCAAGCAAGGTGGATGGATTGATGAGGGAACTCGACCCTCTGAGAACGAAGCTCAGAGAACATCTCATGACTCACGCGGTGCGTACAGGGGATTTCGTTTTGAAATCCGGTCGGAAAAGCAACTGGTTTATTGATGGTAAACAAACCGTCTGTACCCCTGAAGGCATTCAACTTGTAGCAGACATCGTCTTGAATGAAATTAATGGGATAGATGCAATGGGGGGCTTGACGATGGGCGCTGACCCCGTGGCATACGGCGTCTCAGCCATAGCTGCTGATCGCGGTCAACAAATTAGGAGCTTTAGCGTTCGAAAAGAATCGAAGGACCATGGAGTAGAGGGACGAATAGCTGGTGCACTGCGAAAAGGTGACCGAGTAGCCATCACCGAGGATGTTGTTACCCGGGGAGTATCGCCTCTAGAAGCAGCAGAAGCAGTCAGGGCATTCGGCGCAGAACCCGTCATGATTATTTCGGTTGTGGACCGCGGTGGCACCTGTGAAGACCTAGCGAAACAAGCCGGAATCAGCTTTTACGCGCTGTTAACTGCCCCTGATCTGGGTTTTGAATATGAGGGCCCATAGAACAAATGCACTAGGACCGTGTGGACAAGTCGGATCGTCCCGCCACAATAGAGCGCTCGTATCCCACTGCAGGAGACCTGATGTCGCGACCAACGGCTGCTTTCTCAGCCACATTAGAAGTTGAGCTTGCTCATGAGCCGGGCACTCTCGGCCGACTTTGCACAGCGATTGGCGACGTCGGCGGAAATATTCGTAGTCTCCGAGGCTTTACCGTAACCGCAGGGTCATTGCGTGAAGAAGTTGTGGTTGACGCAGCTAGCGAAGCCCACGTCGACGAAATTTGCGAAGCAGTCGACGGGCTCGAAGGGATCAAGGTTATTAGTGCGGTTGACAGAACTTTTAAGATCCACGAGGGCGGCAAGCTTGAAACGATAAGCCGAATCCCATTGAGAGACGCTGATGATTTATCGATGGCGTACACACCAGGAGTCGCTCGGGTGTGTATGGCTATCCACGAAGATGAAGCGGCCTCTCATGAGTTGACGATCAGAAAAAACACAGTAGCGATTGTTAGCGACGGCACCGCCGTTCTCGGGCTTGGCGATATTGGTCCAGAGGCTGCCATGCCTGTCATGGAAGGCAAAGCACTGTTATTTAAAGAATTTGCTGATGTCGATGCCTTCCCGATCTGCCTTGACGTTGAAACACCGGAACAAATTATCGAAACAGTCATCCGGCTCGCACCGACTTTCGGGGGAATAAACCTAGAAGATATTGCTGCCCCGGGCGCCTTCGAAGTTGAGGCAGAGCTGCGCCGGGCACTCGACATTCCGGTATTCCACGATGATCAACACGGAACAGCGGTTGTCGCTCTGGCTGCTTTGGAGAATTCGGTTCGTCTCACAGGAAAAGATTTCAAAGATTTGCGGTGCGTCATCTTGGGTGCCGGAGCGGCGGGCGTTGCGTGCGCAAAAATCCTGTTAGGGCGCGGTATCGGTGATGTCGTCGTTTGTGATCGACAAGGCACTATCTACCCCGGCCGAGATAATTTGAACGCCGCCAAAGAATGGATCGCTCATAACACCAACACCGATCAAATTGCCGGCACAGTTGCGCAGGCAATGGCGGGCGCTGACGTGTTTATGGGGCTTAGCGGCCCTGGGCTTGTGACCCGAGACGACGTCGCTGCGATGGCTGACAAGCCCATCGTCTTCGCAATGGCTAATCCTGACCCCGAGATCCTTCCAGAGGAGATTGGTGATATTGCGGCGGTTGTCGCCACAGGTCGCAGTGATTACCCCAACCAAATCAACAACGTACTTGCGTTCCCAGGGATCTTTCGTGGCGCATTTGATTCCTCAGCCACTGATATAACCGAAGGAATGAAAATTGCTGCGGCGTCGGCGATCGCAGCAGCTGTATCTAGCGATGATCTTTCCCCTGATCTCATTATCCCGACTGCGTTTGACCGTTCAGTAGTACCAGCGGTTTCTGCAGCAGTTGCTGAGGCGGCGAGCGAAGATGGTGTAACTCGGGCCTGAGAGATCACACTTCAATTTAAACGCAACCCAAAATCACCAGAAGCCAGGGGAGGTAAGCCCCTGGCTTCTTAGCGTGGTCGGGACCGGCGTCGATCCGGTGACCTCACGCTTTTCAGGCGCGCGCTCTGCCAACTGAGCTACCCGACCGCGGTCCCGACGGGATTTGAACCCGCGACCTCCGGCTTGACAGGCCGGCGTGAACTCCAGACTTCACCACGGGACCAACCGTGCTTGCCATTGATAACCGACGGCAAGGGATTGAATTCTGGCGTGGGAGATGTCGTATTGCAACTTGTTGGGCTTTATTCGCCGCTACTTGTTGGATTGAAACTGTTGCTTTAACTCACCGGGTTGGACAGGACGCATCATTAACTCGAACGCATTCCACAGTGTTCGCGACACCGGGTCGAACAAGATCGGAAATAGCAGACCGACCGGCGCCGCAACCAAAAGCAAAAACGAACTGGAAACATCAGTGCCAAAGGCAACGAAAACTAGAGACACCACTGTAAGAACAAGCGCAGAACTTGCCACTGTGTTCACAGCGACCGCACCCAAAGAATGACCGTCCATCCGTTCAAAGTGCAAACCACACTTTGGGCAGTCTTCGACCATGGAAAACATGCCCAACTTTCTAAATAAACCACGGCAACCACAGACACCGCATGCCATAGTCAACCCGCGCCAGACAATCTTCATAATTGGTGGATGACCTTCTTTAGCCGTTGAGCCAAATTGCCCCGTTGGCCGACCTTTATGGTCGCAAGATTGCGCCAGGCCGCTAACGCCCGAAGTTCGCATGCGAGAGTCTCAACAGCATCGTCGTTCATTCCCTCAGCTTCAGCGTAAACAGCTAAAACGCGGAGAACCCCGGCTTTAGTATCAGCTTTCACATCGACCCTTGCGCACAGTTTGTTTGCATGGAGAAACGGTAAGACGTAATAACCGTGTACACGCTTGGCGGCTGGGACATAGATCTCCAAACGGTATTTGAAATTAAATAGTCGTTGAGTCCGCGGTCTGAACCAGACAAGCGGATCGAAGGGACTTAGAAGTACAGATTTTGATGTGCCGCTGGTGACCTTTGCATCAGGCGAGATGTAGCCAACTCGATCCCAACCTTCAACTTGAACCGGAAGAAGTTCGTTGTTCTCGACCAACTCCATCACGCGCTGCCGCCCGTCAACTTTTGGCAATCGGAAATAATCAATAAGGTCTTCTGCAGCGGCAACTCCGAGGTGCACCCCGGCTTTACGGATCAATTGACGATGAGCCTCAATTTCGCAGACAGAATCATCCAAAGCCTGGGTTGAGAGAACTTTTGTGGATAAGTCATAGAAGCGTGTGAATTTCTCTCTTTTGCTTATCGCAACTTGCCCGGTCCAAAACAGCCACTCAAGGGCGACCTTGGCTTCCGACCAGGCCCACCAAGTCCCACCCTTAGGTTTCGTTTGCAACTGCCCTGCGTTAATAGGACCATTCAACGCCACATAATTTGCGACTTCTTCAATGAACTCTGGATTTTCGGCAACAAACCTTCGAATGCCTCCCCAAACTTCACCGTTTTCGGCGCGACGCATACGCCATCTGAACAACGGCAAATCATCAACTGGTAAGTAGCTTGCTTCGTGACACCAGTATTCAGTTAATTCGCGACGTTCATAGGCTGTGCGGTCGAGCAATTTAGACAGCCCATCATGAGAACCACCGAGGCGTGCCCGAAGTACAAGAAGATGAGACCGGGCAACGGCATTTACAGCGTCAATCTGCAGAACACCTAACTTTTGGAAAGCCCACCGTAGATGTCGTACATCTAGGCGAGAGGAAGAGAAGGTGTCTGCTGCTTGTAAACCCTGGGCGGATACGGCCATGGAACGCGCCTGCGCAGATGACAACTCAGTATGTTTGGCAACCGCCATCTCTAGATGAAGGCTTCAGCGCGAATGTCTCAGCGTTCTTCTTTGAAGATGACATGCTGACGAATCACCGGGTCGTACTTCTTAAGTTCAATTCGCTCACGACTGTTCGTTTTATTTTTACGCGTCGAATACGTGTAGCCAGTCCCGGCCGTTGATTTCAGTCTAATTACCGGCCGCTTATCACTTTTCGCCATCAGACTTTCTCCCCACGACGTCTCAGGTCAGCTAACACTGACTCGATTCCACGTTTGTTAATGATTTTGATGCCCTTTGCGCTCACCATCAAAGTTACGTGACGTTTCTCATTGGGCACGTAAAACTTCTTTTTCTGAATGTTTGGCTTAAACCACCGTTTGTTACGACGGTGGGAGTGAGAAACGGTAAAACCGGTAGTAGGCCTACGACCGGTTACTTGACAGACGTTGCTCATAAGAACTCTCAGCTTGGTGAAGTGGTGTGGCGTGTCACCGTAATGACGACTTTTTAGGCTAACAGCGAGGTGAACCAATCACCATTCCTAGCAGGAGCTACTCGCAGTTATACGTGAGGAATAATGTCTCGACCAATTCGTTCAAGCACCTCGAATCTAGGATCGAAGTTTGGGAGGATCATGAGTTGATCGAGGCCACGCTCTTCGAGCTGGCCCAGCCGGTCAATGACTTCTTCGGCCGTTCCAACGATGCAGGTCGCATCGATTAGATCTGGCGTAACAAATCGTTCTTCTTCAGGGATAACCCAGCAGTTATGTCCTGCGTGTATTCGTTGGTGGATTCTTTCTGGGTCATAGTCCTCCAGCATTGATGTGTATTCATCCCAAATACCATCGAGTCGGCTCCCTGGTGATCGCCCCAATTGTCGGTATTGATCGTAGGAATAATGAACCGAGGCCATTGCCATGGCCCCCGCCTCAGCCTTCACCCGCGGACTTTCAAGTGTCTCGCCATCGTCGAGAACCACAATTGTCGTTAAGGACACAGTGAGATATTCATCTCTGGTTAGCTCTCTTCCGGCCTCAACGGCGCCTCTCTCTATCATTTCCCACATTCTGTCCATTACCTGAGCGTCCGGAGGTATAGACATAACCGCGCCATCGCCGTGTTTGCCTGCCAGGGCCAATGATTTCGGGCCGAATCCGGAAACATATAGCGGTATTTCGTCATCAAAATTGACAAACCCCTTGTCGGGCATGATGTGACGGATAGGTCTTACTTGCCCTCCAAAAGAGTGGCTTGCCTCTTCACCTCTCAGCAACGGCTTCAGCGTCTCGAGGTAGTCATCAAACTCAGCGATTTTTTGGGGTTTATTACCCATAATTCGCATAGCCGTGTTCCCTGTGCCCAGACCCAGAAAAGTTCGACCTGGTGCTAAAGCATTGATGGTCGCGATTGATGCTGCCGTGACGGGAGCGGGACGAGTCCCAGATACCGAGACCCCAGTCCCAATGTTGATCGTTGACGTGCGATCAGCAACCAAAGCCAGCGCCGCATAACAGTCGGACCAAAGCATCTGGCTATCTGCTAGCCAGGCGTGTGAATATCCCAGTTCCTCGGCTCGTACAACATAATCAATGTCGCCGACATGCGACGCGACGCAAACACCAATATCCATGATGGCACCCTAGAACAAATTCTTTATCGTTCGCCTATGGCAAATAATCCACCTTCACGGGAACCAACATAGATTCGGCCGTCCCAAACTGCCGGCGTCGCCTCTATGCAGCCTCCAACTTCAATGCGCCAAATTTCAATAGGTTCGACCTCTGGTTGTTGAACACTGTACGCACGAAGAAATCCCCCGCAATCTCCGACGATCAGAATGTCATCAACAACCACAGGTGAACTCCACAGCGGTCCTTCAAGATATTTGGTCCAAAAAATTTCCCCAGAATAGCGATCTATTGACATCAATCGGCCAGAGTTCGTGGTGACGT
>Ga0310344_10003941_pt1 | contig 11039 bp, 9 predicted proteins | sample HC15DNA20200_MG_FD_203801 | JGI IMG/M metagenome (GOLD analysis project Ga0310344, IMG submission 203801) | Marine microbial communities from station ALOHA, North Pacific Subtropical Gyre - HC15-DNA-20-200_MG | ecosystem: Environmental > Aquatic > Marine > Oceanic | place: Pacific Ocean: North... | reverse complement strand
CAGGTGACTTTATGAGCTTTGCAGCCGCACCTCACGAATACGGAGCGATTCATTTCCATGATGATTCAGTTGACGATGCAAGATGGAACGCGGATTTTTCTCTAGAAATACCAGATCATTTAAAGAGCGGCGTCTATGCAGCACGATTGAGGATTAACGGTGAGGAGACTCCTGAAACAGAAGACTACATTCCTTTCGTAATTAGACCTTCAAAAGGAAAACCGACTGCCAAGATTGCCCTGGTACTCCCCTTAGCAAGTTATCTAGCGTACGCCAACGAAAACCTCAGTCCTGATTCTCAAGTCGCGCAGTTATTAACCGGACGCATTCCCCTTCTGCAATCGGGAGACCTTTTACTACAAGAAAAGGGAGGGTATGGGCTCGGAACTTACACCGTCCACAGTGACGGTTGGGGGGTTTGCACATCTTCGAGACTTCGACCGATCCTAAACATGCGTCCAAAATACAGTCACGTCCTCTCTCCTTCAGCATGGCAACTTAACGCCGATCTCTACATAACAGACTGGCTAGAAAGTATGGGCTTTGAGTTCGATGTTTTCACCGATGAAGACCTGCAAAAAGAGGGCGTCGACCTGCTTCGTCCGTACCGAGTTGTGCTAACAGGACATCACCCTGAATACAACTCCGAAGAGATGCTCGATGCTTACGAAGCGTACCAAGAGCAAGGGGGAAGATGGATCTATTTAGGTGCGAACGGGTTCTATTGGTGCTCTGTTTTTCACCCTGATAATTCTGGTTTGATCGAAGTCCGAAAAGGAGACAATGGAACTCGGGCATGGACTATTGAACCCGGAGAATACTGCAATGCTTTCGATGGAAAACACGGAGGCCTTTGGAGAGTTCGCGGTAGAAATATGAGCAAGCTGGTAGGAGTAACTTTTACTTCTTTTGGGTTAGGTGCATCGAGTTACTACAGAAGGACACCTGACAGCTGGCTACCCGAGTGCGAATGGATGTTCGAGGGGATTGGCAAGGATGAACCGATCGGCGACTTCGGTCTGATTGGCGACGGGGCCGCCGGGCTTGAATTAGATCGTTACGATCTTGAACTAGGCACACCGCATCGCACATTTGTTTTGGCGCACTCTGAAGGGCATAATGACTTCTACGTCTCGGTTAGCGAGGAATCCACTTTTAACGCGAGAGGGTATTTTGCTGCAGGGGGACTTGGCGATTCCAATCCGAATACGAGAGCCGATATCGTTTATTTCAAAACTCCAAACGATGGTGCAGTATTCTCCGTAAGCTCGATGGCCTGGGTTGGCAGTCTTTCGCACAATAACTATAACAACAACGTATCCCAGCTGACCGCAAACGTAATCCATGGGTTTCTGAAAGAAAAACCCCTTCCTTGATCAAGACTTCGAGAATTTTTTCCTAATAAATCTTCCCGCTTTCAGGAATTTACCCTGTCTACTACACTATTGTAGAGATGACGCGGGGCTGCTTCGCCATCACAAAAGACAACATCCTTTACGGCACCCGATTCCAGGCCTTCCTGAGAGGCGTCCAAAGTCACTGTATCCTCTCTGAAAGCATCTCGAAGCAAAATTTTTCCATGCTCCTGGGACAGCAACTCGCTGGGCTTTGTTGCTTCAGTAAAATTAATACTCCCAACCCATCGTGTTTTATTTACGTCAATCGGCCAGAACTCGTGTCCGTAGTAACCCCCAATGAAAGGGTCAACAAGCATATTTGGGAAAAATCCGTGAGCGTCGAAAGCATAGAAAGGATCGTTGTTGGGATTTGCTCCCTTGTACTGACTAGCAATTTTATCTCCACCGGAGTACCAGTTGTTCCCCCGACTTAAGACCCATCTCTCGAGCTCGTCAGGTTGATAGTCAGGAGAAACCATAAAGGTTATAGACCGGTTTCCTCCCTCATAAAGCCCAATCGAGGTGGGAGTGCAATTAGGGTTAAGCGGGCCGTTAAACGCGTTCGGGATAGTTGCTGCATGCACAGTTTGTACATGATAGCCCTCTTGAAACGCATCGAGTGCCACTTTCCAGTTGCAATTTACGGTGACGGTCCAGACACCCGTCTTATGCAACTTCTCAAACGGAAAATCCTTAAGGGTAGTTGCATGTGGTGCAATTTGTTCTTCGAGTGTCTGATCTGGATCTTCTTTAGCGTTGAGAAAAATAAAATCTTTCCACACAGCGCAGTTAATCGGCTTTAATCCCCTAGCTGCCGTGTTTAAATTAAAAAATTGATTTTCATTAGGGACATGTTTCAACGCACCATCGTGACCATACACCCAGCCATGAAAACGACATGTAAAATATTTTCGGTTTGAGCTCTCCCAAGAATCCGTCTCATCCCAACAAACTTTAGTGCCCCGATGCTGGCACGCATTGTAAAAAGCTTTAATTTCCCCATGATCATCACGACAAATAATAAAAGATGGATACGTACCATTTTTCTTAGTACGTAATACTTCCATTGTCACAACAAAATAATCGCCAGGTTTCTTCAGACGTTCCGCGCGACCCGCATAGAGCCACATTTGCTTGAAAATCTTTTCACGTTCGAGCTCAAAAAACTCGTCGGAAACATAGGGATCGACAGAAACCGGCCCAGTGTCCATATCTGGATGTTGCTCGGAAATCGGCTTCGTGTTTTCCCAATCGGGGAGACGAAGTTCAGGGTTCGTTTCGACTTGAGTACTCATAATACTTCTCCTTCTACTACTTTTTTAAAGTCTATCTTCGGTTACTTCGCTGGTTCGCTTAGATCAGCAGGCGAAATAACGTGGAAACGTTCAAACTTAATTGAGTTTGGGACATCTGGCTCTCGATAGGTTATTACCGCCGGCGAAACTTCCATAAGCATTTGCCCCAGCCTTAACAAAGCCATAGCTTTCGCCGGCATCGCATTTATCTCGTATTGGTCGATGTATTCGGCTAGATCATCCATGAGAGGGAAGACTGCCTTATAAAATTCATCAAGCTCTTCCATTGTTTGATTAACACGAAAGCGGTAGCGCTCTTTTTCTGAATCTAACATCCAGTCGGGACAGTACCTCTCCAAATCAGAAAACTTATCCGGTAGAAATTTTTGGCCTTGATCCATATTTTACTCCTTCGCTACCAGGAGTCTAACTTTAAGAGCAGAAAATGATCTCGACAAAGTGCTCTAACTAATTTTTTAGACTTCCATTTATTTCTAAAGTCATGATAACTCATGAATAATGCGAAATTAAGAAAAACAGGGTATCAGGTGACTTCAAGCGGACCGGTTACTGTGCTGGAGGCCATAATAATGTGTTTTTCCACACCATTTCTACGATCTCGGTTGGCTGTTGCATAAAGAGGACTGGTCACTAGTTCCAGAAAAGCGGATCGGCTCGGGTACTCTACCAGAACCGACCAGTCCCAATCGACATCTCCTCCTTCTTGAAGCGCAGGGTGCTGAATAATTCCAGCCCACAGGACACGTCCGCCCACTTCATCCATAATTGGCGTCACCATTTCGGCATATCGTTTGTATGCGTCTCGTCCGCTGCCATTTCCATCAGAAGATATCTCCCGAAATTTCACCAAATTTAACATGGTTACTGAACCTCCATCGGGAAACTCTCTGAGTACATCAATCTCAAAATTGGACATCTGTCTTTCCTTATTTAAAATTCGCTAGTAACTTCGACCATAATTAACTGAAAGCGAGAGAATTCGTAACTATTTCAAAAATGTAGTCCAGGGATTCAAGAATCTCTAGCAGGAAGCAGGGATCATCAATATGTCCGCAATTAATCTAATTCTTACTTCCTTTGTTTCAGCCTGCTTTGTAATTACAGGCATGATTAGCCTTATTCAACCTGAAAGGATTTTGAATTACTTAGGTTGTGAGAGCTTTTCTAGGAATGGGAAAAATGAAGTAAGAGCAGTCTATGGCGGCCTAAGAATAGGCATCGGTCTGCTTTTATTAGCAACAGTTTCTATGCCTGGAATACGCACGGGTATATTCCTTACGGTGGGAATTGTTTTACTAGGCACAATACTTGGCCGAGTTATTTCAGTTTTACTCGATGGTTCTCCAACAACCCCTACATGGATTATCACTGCGTTGGAGTCGTTCCAATCAGGTATTCTTGTCTTCGTATTGAACTCAACTCATTAAGCATGAGATTGGCGTCTCAAAACTCCCAAGAAAAAGATCAGAAGGTAATCTTAAATATCAAAGAAAGCAGCCGGCGATGTTAATATTTCTCACGGTAAATCAATAGTATAAAATGAACAGTTTAAATACGAATAGATAATACTTTTGGGAAGGAACAGTAAAATGAATTCACAAAACCTTTCGCTGGTTGAACAACTAATGCAGGGCTTAAAGGTTGGCGGAACAAAAGGCATCACACAGTTCCTTAGTGAAGAAATTGTGTACCACAACGTGCCATGGCCGTCAGTATCAGGACATCAACAAGTAGCTGAAACTCTGGCTCCCTTTATTGACAATAGAGAAGGGGGTCTCGAATCAATCACAATTCATCACAGCATCTCAAACAAGGACATAGTGATGAACGTGCGGGATGAAATCTGGGTTCATCAAAAAGTTAGGATTGTACTTCCTGTTGCCGGAGTCTTTCGTATTAGAAATGGAAAAATTTCACGCTGGACGGATTATTTTGATTCCGCAACCTTAAAACCATTTCTCGAGTCTGTGCGGGGGCAGTAATCACAACCGTTGGTGTCGACTGAACTTTCGACGTACTAAACCTACTTTAATTAAAACGACGTACCGTATTCACCCGATTCACGGAGTGCCCAGTAGGCCTCATCCAGAGAATTTGTGATTGGACCAGGAGTAGTATCTCCTATGCTTCTGCCGGCAAACTGGCGTACTGCGAGCGCTCCGCCAGCGGTGCTACAGGTAAAGATCTCGTCTGCACTAAAAGCGTCAACGGGTGAAAGATCGCACTCGAAGACCGGAATACCTTTCCTCTTCGCTATTTCCAAGAATGTTAAGCGAGTAATTCCTTCCAGAATGTCTCGACGCGGCGTAAAAATCTTCTTATCGCTAACAAGGAAAATATTCGAAGCAGGCCCTTCAGCTAAATATCCGTCGGGACTTAGCCATACAACGTCGTCGCAACCTGACTCTAGTGCCTCAATTTTGGCTAGCTGAAATGACAACCTATCTAGGCACTTATACTTAGGATCTAGCGAATCCGAAGAAAAACCACGAACGGAGGATAAGTGAAGTTTAATGCCTTTCGAGCGAGTTTCTTCGTTGGCAAGAAATACGTAGGGAGCTGCCCAGATGATGATCGTTGCATTTACATTACGAGGATCTGCAACAACATCTAAGGAAACTCCTCTTGTAACAATCAGACGCACGCTTGCATCACGTAGGTTATTACGTTTTAGAGTCTCGATTATTATTTTTTCCCATTCGCTTCTAGAAAGCGGTTGACCCAGACAAGCTGCCCGTAGCGATTTAGTCAAACGATCTAAGTGAGCTTCCAACCGAAAGAGTGAACCTTTCCAAGCCGAAACTACGTCGAAGACTCCGTCTCCGAGCAAAAATCCTTGATCAAGGACCGAGATGTGAGCCTTGGAAAGTGGGACGAAATCACCGTTTATATAGAGAATTGGCTCGCTGGTCAAAAAGTACTCCTTAGAATTGAAGCGGATTGACAACCCAAACCGGTACTTCTCATGATAGTCTCACTTTATTGGAAAAGAGTCGAATCTAGAATCTCTGAAAAAGGAGAATAATGGCAGATTACAGCCTCGGTATTGATGTAGGTGGAACATTTACAGATTTGGTCTGCGCCGATTCAAATGGGAAGACGATCACCGAAAAACTGTTGACCACTCCACAAAACCAAGCAATGGGGGTACTGGAAGGAATTCGGAGACTTTCCTCTTCTTTCGGGAAAAATGAGATCGAATTTCTCAAAGAAGTTTCAGTAATCATACATGGCACAACTGTTGCCACAAATACGATGCTCGAATACAAGGGGGCAAAAACGGGGCTCATAACCTCTTCAGGATTCAGAGACACAATCGAGATACGAAGAAACTATAAGGAAGCAGCATTCGATATCCATTTAAAAGCTCCTCATCAGATTGTGCCTCGCCGAAGACGTTTCGGCGTGACTGAGAGAATTGACTACTCAGGGAATATAGTAAAGCCGTTAAATGAAGGAGAGGTGAGGGAAGTTGTTTCGAAACTCGCGGAAGACGGAGTCGATTCGATAGCAGTTTGCTTTCTTTTCTCGTTTTTAAATCCTACGCATGAGCTACGAACTAGGGAATTGATTCGCGATCAACTCCCTGACGTACAGATTGCTCTTTCGTCCGAAGTACTTCCACAAGTTAGAGAATTCGAACGACTGAGTACTACTCTGGTAGATGCTTATGTAACTCCTGGGTTAAGTAGATATCTCTCTTCTTTGGACAACCAGTTACGAGAAAGAGGTTTTCTGGGAGAAGTCTTTATCATGCAGGGTAATGGTGGAGTTGTCAGTCTCGACATCGCAAAAACCCAGGGAATCCACGCGCTTTTATCCGGGCCGGCGAGTGGTGTGGTTGCCGGTGCACAGCTTGGGGGAGTTTCGGGTTTCGACAATGTAATTACCATTGATATGGGTGGTACGAGCTTCGATGTGTGCCTGGTCCAAAATGGAATGCCTAAAACTGGAACAGACCAGTGGATGAGCCGTTACAGAGTAGCCGTACCTTTTATCGACATTCACACTATTGGAGCCGGAGGTGGCAGTATTGCCTGGGTTGACGAGGGCAACGCACTCAGGGTTGGTCCTCAAAGTTCTGGAGCAAGGCCAGGACCCGCATGTTATGGCTTTGGAGGCCAAAGTCCGACCGTAACAGATGCCGACTTGGTTCTAGGATATATCGATCCAGCTTCGTTTTTAGGTGGTGAAATGCACCTGGATCCTTCAAAGGCCAAAGAAGCAATCTCTACGAACGTAGCCGGTCCATTGAACATCTCGGTAACCGAAGCAGCGGCTGGAATTTTCAGAATCGTAAATAACGGAATGAGCAACAGCGTCCGACAAGTTTCTCTTGCCAAAGGTTACGATCCACGAGATTTCGCACTTACTGCCTTTGGCGGAGCCGGTGCTATACATGCTGGAGCTCTTGTAGAGGATCTCGGGATCGAGACAATAATAATACCGAAGGGAACTGCCCCAGTACTATGCGCGCTCGGCGACTTGCTTTCTGACTTGAGTGTAAATCGAGTTCGAAGTTTTTACGGCCGAGCCTCTGAAATAAACTTAAATGAGCTGCATGATACCTGCGTTTTGATGGAAAAAGAGGCGAGTATGCAGCTTCGTGACCAAGAATCTCATCTCATTCAATCTAATACGTACTTTTCTCTGGAAATGCGTTACCTGGGTCAGACCCATGAAGTATCCGTACCCTTAATAGAGAATATCGAATCGATAACTAAAGGAATAAATAAAACTCTGCAAAAATTTCATGAGCTACACGAAACTCTGTACACGTTTCAGAAACCAGAAGACGAAATTGAAATTCTAAGTATTAATCTTAATCTAGTTGGAGTTCGAAAAAAGCCAACACTTCCTAAAAACACTCTATCGGATTCTGGTTGCGAACATGCTCAAAGCGGTAGTCGTGAAGTATACTCGTTTCACACACGTGGTTTTATGGAGACACCCATTTTTGATGGCGATAAATTAAAACCGGGAAACGTAATCTCCGGTCCTGCCGTTATCGAAGAAACTCGCACATCGATTGTCCTCTTCAATAATCAAACGGCAACACTAGATGCGCACCTAAACTACATAATCGAGATTCGACCGTGAGCAGTAACAACTCTTTAATTATCAGTGATCTCTTGCAATTTATGAGACCAAATCTTTTAAAGTCTATTGGTTCTCTTGCCTTAATAGATTCACAACAAATCGCCTGTGGAGTTACAGATCCCGAAGGCAGATTAATCGCATGTGACAACCTGACGCGAAACGGAAACCTTCAGGATACTTGCGAAATAATTCGCGAATATTTTGGTGAAAATATGCATGGAGGAGATATTGTCATCACGAACGACCCTTACTCGGGTGGAACACGAATCCAAGATCTGATTGGCTTAACACCTGTTGAAATTCCTGGAGGTGGAATGGCCTACATACTCGCCAGCCTTCCACTTCCTGATCTAGGAGGAATGGCTCTAGGGGGAAATTATCCGAAGGCACAAGAAATTTGGGCTGAAGGTGTCCGCGTAACACCAGTAAAAATGTGCCGGCGAGGACTTCTTCAGGCGGATGCATTAACCATGTTGACTTTGAATAGCCGACTACCACACCTGGTCGAAAACGATGCAGGAAGCCTTCGATCAACCCTTGAAGAAAGTGCGCTTAGACTTGCTGAAGGATTAAAAAAATTTCCAGGACTTTTTTCTGAATTTCAAAAAGAGATCAAACTAAAGCGAAATTATTTACAAGAACGAATACAGGATTTTCCTCAAGAAACGTTACTGGGGACCAGCGAATCGATCCATCAGTGCCTTGGTGATTTTGATTTGTTAGTTAAAGTCAAACTATCTAAAAAAAATAAAACCCTAGAATTAGATTTCACAGGAAGTTCTGTACAGTCTTTAGGGTTTATTAATTCTACTGCATCAACTACTTCGTCAGTTGCAATTAGTGGAATCGTTCACGCTTTAGGTATTGATATCGGATCGACGTCGGGCGTTACTGATTGTTTTGAAATTATAATACCCGAAAATTCGTTTCTAAACGCTCAACTTCCTGTTTCGGTTGGGTGGTCAGTGTACCAGCCTACTATTGGAATTCTTCAGGCTATCTACTCTGCTCTAGGTAAGTCAAATTTACAATATGAAGAGGTATTTCCAAAACCTCCTGAACTTCCCTTTCGTATTAAAGGGTGTGGTGAAAGCGACTGCACGTTTTCTTCAGAGGATCCAACAAAATGATTGACCCGATTACCTCACAAGTTATCAAAGATTCACTCGAAGCAATTTCTGAGGAAATGAGCAAAACCGTCGAACGTACTGCAGTGCACCCTCTATTTAATGAGGTTCATGATTATTCAACCGGTGTGTTTTTCTATAGCGGCTCTGATGTGAGATTAGTCGCACGAGCGACTGCCATTCCTGTGCATATTTTCGCTTCTATTTTGTCAGTAGAAGCGATGCTCGATGAATTTCAAGATGATATTCACGAAGGCGATGTAGTGATGTTGAACGATCCATACTATGGGGGAACACATCATGCAGACTGGACTGTTATGAAACCGGTCTTCTTCGAAGGAAAGCCAGTTCTTTTCCCATCTGTCCGCGCGCATATGGCTGATTTTGGCGGGCCCGTTCCGGGCGGCTACAACCCAGAAGCGCGAGACATTTGGCAAGAGGCGCTTCGAATACCCCCGATCAAAGTCTACGAGAAAGGCAAGCCACGACAAGATGTTTTAGATTGGATTCTCGCAAACACCCGAATACCCCAAGTTCTTCGAGGGGACCTCGCAGCTATGTTCGGTGCTTGTAATCTCGCAGAACGTAGAGTTCTAGAATTATTTGCGAAATACGGTGGCGAAACAGTAAACGAGAGCATTGAATACACTCTCGACTATGCCGAGAAACGGTTTCGTGCGGAAGTGTCGAGATGGCCCGATGGTGAATATACCGCCTCCTCCATTTTAGATCACGATAGTCAGGGAAACTATGACATAGAAGTCCGGGCAACAGTAAATATCTCCGGGGATGATCTCAGTGTTGACTTCGCAGGAACAAGTCCAGAAACCCCAGGATTCGTGAACAGTCCTTTCGGGAATACCGCGTCCTGGGTCTATACGGCTTTATGTTCCGTACTCCCTGACGATATACCGATAAATTCAGGGGTTTTTCGTTCCGTTAAAATTACTGCGCCTGAATCAAGTGTCGTCAATCCACTTCCACCGGCACCATGCATGTTTAGTACAGTTGTAATTGGCGGGGATATAGGAACCGCCACGATGAAAGCACTTGAGAAAGCGATCCCCGATAAGGTAGGCACCGTCTCCTTAAACTACTGTCTATGCACCACGTATGGGCACGATTCTCGTTATGGCGAAATGTTCGTAACTATCGAATACGGAAATACCTTAGTTGCCGCCGGCGGTACCGAAGGCGAAGATGGCTGGGGAGGTTGGCCCGCACCAATGTGTGGCTTGATTTATTCGACCGTGGAAATGATGGAGATCCAGTTTCCATTTTTCTACCATGAGTATGAATATGTCAAAGATACCGCTGCGGCCGGGCAATGGAGGGGAGTTCCCGGATTCAGCATGAAACGCGAGAGCGTCCGTGATACTTCAATGATTAATGTCGCACTCACAGGTGTAAGAAACTCCTCACCTGGATTTTCAGGAGGGCACAACGGAGCAAGCAGTCGATACATCTTGAATTGGGGAAGTCCAGATCAGGTCGAAGTACTCGAGTCCGCGGCAAACACGCCTTCTCCTCCAGGCAGTATTATCGCTACCTTTAAAGGTGGTGGAGGTGGATGGGGTGATCCTCTTAAAAGAGATCCAAATCAGGTTCTGGAGGACGTACTCGATGACTTCATAAGTCGTGAAAATGCGGAACGCGATTATGGGGTCGTGATCGATAGGGACCTTACTATCGATATCGACGCTACGCGAGAAAGACGAGATCAGAAAGAAAGCTAGAAGTTCTATTCCGGAAGAGCAAAGGAGATTAACGCCTCGCCGGCTTTATATCCCAACAAGGCATGACCACCTGCTGGAACCGCAACAAATTGGGTTCCCGAAATCTCATAACTGACTGGTGGCCCATTAACTCCAGCACCACACTGATAACTCCAGAGAACATCTCCTGTTTTACTGTCCAGTGCTTTAAAGTAACCGTCCCCCTCCCCAACAAAGAGCAAGTCTCCAGCAGTTGACAATACCCCTCCAATTAAAGGTTCTTTTGTACGGATTTTCCATGCAAGTTTTCCATTGCTACGAGTATTAACAGCGCTTAGAGTCCCCCAGGAGTCCTCTGAGGGATCCACATCTGTAACAACATAA
>Ga0310344_10003939_pt1 | contig 11042 bp, 11 predicted proteins | sample HC15DNA20200_MG_FD_203801 | JGI IMG/M metagenome (GOLD analysis project Ga0310344, IMG submission 203801) | Marine microbial communities from station ALOHA, North Pacific Subtropical Gyre - HC15-DNA-20-200_MG | ecosystem: Environmental > Aquatic > Marine > Oceanic | place: Pacific Ocean: North... | reverse complement strand
TTTAAGTGAATTGTTATTCATATATATAGCTTCAGAAAGATCTTTTCCTACTTTTTCTTTATCTATGTCAAATGCTGCAACAATTTTTATGTCTCCAATATGATAGTCACTCATTAAAGTGTTCATGATTCCTGGAATTTCATGTTCAGGATCAGCTTCACTGTATTTGTTAATACCTTGAACAAGTGAAGACGCACAATTCCCTACACCAATTATTGCTACATTTATTGAACCCATATTTATCCTAAGAATGCTAAATAAGTTAAAAGTATAAAACTATAATAATTTATTATAAAAGAAAAGTTGTTAGATTAGTTTTATATTTTCTAATAATTTTCAAAAAATATTCTACCACCACCGAATTTGGATAGAAAAAAACAATAAGGTGATTACGGCTATATTTAATAATGATGAGATGAAATATTTTATTTGAAAGCTTCTTTTTGAAGTTTTATGTCTTATCAATGTCATTCCTATTATTCCTAAAAGCCATCCCCCAAAAAGAGCTAATAAAAATAATTGATTTTCGGGAATTCTTCTTAATTGATTTCTTGATAAATATTTATCTATGAGGATCAATAGAAAAGAAAATATGTTTGCTGTTATTAATGTAATTATAATTATCTTTTCTATCATAAGAATTATTTGTAAAATTAATTCAATTTAATAGTGTTATCAATAGTTCTGTATAATTACTTTATGAATTTATTTGATGAAATCAATAATAAACTTGAGAATAGAAGAAAATATTTATTAATTATACTTAATATTACATTGTTGATATTTGTTGTTTTGGAAATTTCTATTTTGAATACTATAGCCCCTAAGGCAGAAATAAAAAGTTTTACTAAAAATTGTGTGATGGAAAATCGTTGTTGAAATTATGAGGAAATTCTTAATTATTGTTGTTGTAAATATATTGTTTTTTTCAGTAATTAGTTGTGATTCTGAAGATAAATTGGCAAGTTCTGAAAATTCTGATTCAAAAACGCCTAAGGGTTATGTAGGTAGTTTATATAAAGCTGAACCTCTTTCAGGATCTTTGAAAAAACCAGAAACCATAAAAATTGAATCAGATAATATTAATGAGCCTATTGTTGAAGAAAAAAATTTAAATGATTTTTCTGGAAAACCTAGATTTATAGAGTTTTGGTCTCCTACCTGTATGACGTGTTTAGCAAGCAAACCAGTTGTACATGGTCTAAAAGAAGATTTTGGAGAAGAATTTGATTTCTTTTCTCTGAGTACTTCTGATTATCAATCTAGAGACGCTTTTTTAGATTATGGTATTAGGGCAGTTCCAACTTTTATAATTGAAGATAGTCAAGGAGAAATTATATTTAAAGCCTCTGGTAGGGCGAAGAATGAAGTTTTTCAAGCTACTTTTGAAGAGATTTTAAATACTAATTAACTTTTTCTATTTTCTTTTTTATGTATTTAGGTTAGTTTAGTTCTATTAAAACTTACGATCATAATTAATTAAAGAAATATGAGTATTAATAAAGATAAATTAAATGTATTGGTGTTAAGAGCAAATTCTTTAGATCGCTCAATAGAGGAATTAAAGAAAAATACTCATGTTCCTGTTGAGTGGACAATTGTAGATTTTATGGATAAAAAACTTATTGCAGATGTTCTTCCACATCAAGATGTTTTAGTAAGTACTTCATTAGATCATTCTTTCAAGAATGAATCCAAAAATTTAAAAGGTATATTTATGCCAGGTGCTGGATGGGAAAAAGTTTCTCCTGAAGCTGTACCTGATGGATGTTTAGTAACAAATAGTTATGAGCACGAAATAGGAATTGCTGAATATGTAATTATGTCAATGATTGCTTTAGATAGAAATTTGATAAACGTTCACAATAATTTTTCTAAAAATAAATGGGATTATTGGCCTCAAAGAAGTGGCCCTAGCAAAGAATTGCATGGTAGGTCTGTTGGAGTGTTGGGTTTAGGTAGAATAGGTAGGAAAGTTTTAGAAATGACAAAAGTATTTGGAATGAAAAATTATGGTATTGAAGTAAATCCTATAGATCAATCTATTATTGAAGACCTTTCACTAGTAGATTTAGTAAAACCAAAAGATATTATTTCAGTTCTTCCAATCTTAGACTTTTTTATTATTTGTGTTCCGTTTATAAAATCTACTGAAGGGCTAATCACAAAAAATGAACTCAGTTTGATGAAAAAAGATTCATTTATTATTAACCCTGCTAGAGGCCCAATAGTTAACCAAAAAGATTTATTTGAATCTCTTAAAACTAATCAAATATCTGGTGCTGCACTAGATACTTGGTATACTTATCCGAAAACTAAGGATGAAAACCCAAATCCTTCTGATTTTCCATTCAATGAATTAAATAATGTGATATTAACTCCACACGTATGTGGATCAACTTTTGGAACATTTGATAGAAGAATGAAGGTAGTTGCTCAGAATATTAATAATTTTTTCGAAGGTAAAAACCCTATAAATAGAGTTCAAGAATTGTCTAAAGATTAGTCTTCCTAATTATATTGTTTATAAAGATTAAAAAATTTTTGTTTTAATATTTCTATAGAAAAGCCACATATAAATTAAATAGATATCTTAATATTTCATTTGACTAAATATATTGGGGAATGCTAAAAATAAAAACATTAATATTTTAAAAATTGAGTGTCAGGGAATCAGTTTATAGCTGAACGGTTTGCGCCACTGTTAAGGTTGTTTTTTAATCCACTGAGTAATTGGGAAGGATTAATTGAAGAAAAACCTTAAGTCAGGAGACCTGCTCAAAATCTTTACGAGGGTTTTCGCAATAAGAATCCAATATATTAGATATTTTATTGCGTTATTTTATGTTATCTATATCAAGACGCAATAGAAATAAATTAAGAAATTTATCATATTTTGATAAGCTTTTGCTTTTATCAATTCTTTGTTTATCTTTCACTTTATTATTAGTGATTCTCTCAGTAAGATCAGGTCCAGTAAGTATAAATTTTGCTGAAATACTAAATATTCTTATCAATATTTTGAATTCATCTGAATCTACTATTGATATGAATTCTCAGATAATTTTAAATATCAGATTACCTAGGATAATTCTTGCGATTTTAGTTGGAATTTCGCTTTCTGTTTCTGGTGCAATTATGCAAGGATTATTCAGAAACCCTATGGCTGATCCTAGTATTATAGGAGTTTCATCAGGAGCTGCGGTTGGGGCCGTGAGTTCAATAGCATTAGGTATATATTCGTTATCTCTAATTGTATTACCTTTGATGGCATTTTTAGGTGGAATAATTGCTGCATTTACTGTGTATTTTATTTCCTTTGTTTCAGGAAGAAATTCTTTAGTTTCATTAATTCTAGGTGGACTTGCTATATCATTATTTGCTAACTCAGTGATTTCAATGATTATTTTGGCTAGTTCAGAATATGGAGAGATGTCATCCATATTATTTTGGTTAGCAGGGGGATTAGAGTCAACAAGATGGGATCATGTTTTTTTGCTTTTTCCAATAGTTTTAATTAATTTGCCAATATTAATTTTTTATTCAAATAAACTAAATGTTTTAGCTTTATCTGATGACTCTGCAAAATCTCTAGGATTAAATGTAAGTAAAACTAGATTAATTTTATTATTGTCCACTACAGCATTAACTTCAATGGCTGTTGCAGTTAGTGGAATTATAGCTTTTGTGGGTATTATAATCCCTCATATTGTTAGATTAATTACTGGTCCTGATAATCGGGTTGTGATACCAATTTCAGCATTATTAGGATCTCTATTTTTGGTGTTTACAGATTATCTTGCACGAACAATATTCTCTCCAACAGAAATTCGGTTAGGAATTATTACTAGTTTAGTTGGAGCTCCATTTTTTATTTATTTATTAATAAGACAAAGAACAACGGAGGTTGTCCAATGAGTATTCGCTTTTTTATGTTAATTCTAATAATTATTCCAAACTTGTTTTTAGCTTGTGCAAATACTGAGTCTAAAACAATCAAAGAAGAAACTATTGTAGAAGTAATTAAAGAAGTTCCTGTGGAAAAAGAAGTTATTAGAGAAGTGGAGATTGAAAAAATAATTGTTCAAGAAAAGGAAATTATCAAAGAAGTTCCTGTTGTGGAAAGAGAAGTAGTAGAAGTTGTTAAAACTGTAGAAGTATATATAGATCAAAAATCTGATGCTTTGATAGATTTATCTAAGGTAGAAGGAATTGTTAATCCAAAAAATTTTTCTTGGCCTCGTGAAATTCAAGCCATGAATGGAAATATTGTTATAAATCAAGAGCCTCAAAGAATTTTAACTGTTTCTTTAGGTCATGATGAAATGTTATTTGGATTTGTAGAATTAGATAAAATAGTTGCAACTACTTCATTTTCACAAGACCCTGGAGGGAATATTTTTGAGTTTTCTAATGGTCTTCCAGTGATTACAGCAGATCCAGAAGTTATTATTGCTCAAGATCCAGATATTGTATTTGCAGATCCTTATGCAAACCCAAATCTTTTAGATGCATTATCAGATTTAAATATACCAGTAATTCAAACTACTCTACATAATGATGTAGAAGGAAGAAGAGCAGATATTCTTTTAATGGGTTATGCCCTTGGAGAACTTGAATCAGCTAAAAATTTAATTAATATATTGGATGAAAGAATCAAATTTATTAATTCTTATACTGAAACTAAAGATGTTAATGAAAAACCAAAAATTTTATCTTTGACATATTATGATGCTTATTGGACAGGAGGGCTAGGCTCTACAGAGGGGAGTATTATAGATTTAGCTGGTGGAATAAATATTGCTGCTGAATCGGGTGTACAATCAAATGACATGATTACTAAGGAAAGTTTAATTTCTATGAATCCAGATGTGATAATTATTCCTCAGTCTAAAGAATGGGGAGGTGAATCATTTTTTAATGATTTAATTTCTGACAATACATTAAAAGAAATTCAAGCTATAAAAAATGATAAAGTGTATTTAGTTGATCCTAGATATTTCACTACATTGTCTCATTGGAATTTAAGAGGAACAGAAGAGTTAATGAAAATTGTTTGGGATGATTTGAGAACAAAAAAATTTATTGATTTCGGTAGATAAATTACTAATTTCACTGTGTCTTTTTCATTATTAAATATTAATTACCAAAATAATAACAAGAATATCCTTAATGATATTTCAATAGATTTTACTGAAAAGTCTATAGGTGTTCTTGGTCATAATGGTTCAGGTAAAACAACCTTAATGAAGATTCTCTCAGGTATAACAAAACCAACCAGTGGTAAAGTTGAATTTGATAAAAAAAACCTTAAACATATTTCTGATTTAGATAGAGCTAAAAATATTGGATATGTACAGCAGGACAGAGAATATGTTATTGGGTTCACATTATATGAATATGTTGAATTAGGGACTTTTCCAAATAAAAACATTCTTGATTTTAAAAACAATCTGGATTCTAAAGTTATTGATAAAGCTTTAGATATTGTAGGACTTCTTAATAGAAAAGATGAATTGGTTGATAATCTTTCCGGAGGAGAGATGCAAATTTTGAGAATAGCAAGAGTATTAGCTCAAAATACTAAAGTTATTTTATTTGATGAACCAACATCGAATTTAGATTTAAAAAATGCTCATAAGGTTTCATCTTTAATAAAGAAATTAAATTCCCATGGAATACAAACTATTGTAACTTCACATGATTTCAGAATTTTAAAAGATATTTCTGATTTTCTATGTTTATTAAAAAATGGAGTTATCGTAGATTTCGGTAAAACTAAGGATGTTTTAACACATGAAAATATCATTAATGCTTTTGAATTATTGCCTGAGCATTATTCTAAAATAGACTCTAATGAATTCAAGGATTTGTGAACTATATTAATGGTTTCCAAACAATCAAATTATATCCTTGCATAAACAAATTTCCAAAATTCATCTTATGAAGAAGATTGAACTAAAATTTCTATTTTAATAAAAATGTCACATCTTGAGCGAAAGCTTCTCTGTTTGAGTTAATGATATCTAATTGACCTCTACCTTTGACCAACTGTTTTGATCCATCATGCTCTGGCTTTGAATAATTTTTGAACCAGTCAAAAAGTTGTCTCTTCATTTTAATAATAATTTCAGCAAAATCCGGATTATTTATTTCGTTTTTTGTTTCTTTGGGATCAGCCATTAAATTATAAAATTCGCATTCAACTCCGTTATATCTATGGATATATTTGTGATTATTATTTCGAATCATTCGAGTTTGACCGTATTCGTCATATACCATTATTGGTTTTTGGTCTATTTTCTTAGATCCCTGAATTAATTTCTTAAAACTTTTTCCAGGCATTTGATGATTTTCAGAATGTTCTATATTGGAAAATTCTAAAATAGTTGGCATAAGATCATAATGGCTTAGTAAGTGAAAATTAACGATGTCTTGAGGTAAATGGTTAGGCATAGATATTATAGTAGGAACTTTTACCGATGTATCAAACATATTAGGAGGATAAGTACCATTTCCTTTACCCCAAATTCCATGATGTCCCATATTCATACCATTATCCGAGGTGAAAATAATTAATGTGTTGTCACGTAATTTCTTCTCTTCAAGCCAATCTAATAAACGTCCTATGTTTTTATCCATCTCAGTAATTGCAGAAAAATAGCCACTTAAAATTTGTCTTCTTTCTAGTTTTGTATGACCTATGCTTCCTGAAGCTCCTTCTTTTGATAAATGGTTGGGATGAGTTGATTCCCAATCTACCGATTCAAATTTACAATTTTTGAAATAATCATCGTAAACATCTTTTGGGTGCTGATGTCTATCCCATGGCGCATGTGGAGCTGTGTAATGAACATTCAATGAGAATGGTTTTTTTTCGTTAAATTGCTCATCTAGAAATTTTATAGCATTGTCTGTTATTACATCACTAATATAACCATCTCCTTCGTAAAGTTTTCCATCCTTAAACATGGGTGATTTGTAGTAATCTCCAGAACCTGTAGCGAATACATCCCAAAAATCAAAACCAGCTTGAGGTGTCACTGAATCTCCAAGATGCCATTTCCCACTTAGAGCAGTTGAATATCCTCTTTCTTTTAGTAGTTCAATGTAAGTAGGTATTCCTTTTATATATTGGATGCTTTTATCTTCTTCTGAAAGTTCTTCGGAATTTCCTGAACGTAAAAAATCTTGCACACCATGTTGTGATGGCATTTGACCAGTTAGAATAGTTGCACGGGCAGGAGAACAAACCGGGGATGCACAAAAGAAATTTTCAAATCTTATTCCCGTTTCACTGAGGCGGTTTAAATTTGGTGAAATAAGTTCTTCTGTCCCTGAACAGTTCATTGCCCATGGACCTTGATCATCACTCAGTATAAATAATATATTTGGTCTATTTTGATCAGTACTAGCCATAGTTTTATCTGAAATTTATTCAATTCATATTAACTAAAAAACTAAAATGGGAAAAGAAAATTAGTATAAAATCAATTAAGAATATATTTCGGAAAATAATTATTGATTTAACTAGACTGTTAATCTTTTTACTGATACACATTAAAAAATGGAACATGAAAGCTTTATATTAATTCTCAAAAAATAAACATAAATATGTCAATTTTTAAAAATAAAGCTTTTGTGTTTTTATTAGGGTCATCTGCTTTAGCATTTTCTATTTTTTTTATAAGACTAATTCTTATTAGTTGGTATATTTTAGAAGAAACTGATTCTACCTTTTTAATTGGTTTGTTGACTGGTTTGCCAGCAATATTCAATATTATTTTGGCTCCTTATGGGGGTAAGTTTGCAGATCGTTTTTCAAGAAAACACATTTTCTTCATTTTTAGAACATTAAGTATAGTTATTTTTGTTGCAATGGCATTATCAATTACCTATAACTTTAATGTAATTTTAATAATTCTAATTACTTCAATTTTTATGGGTGCCTTTATTGGCCTAGAAGGGCCTTCCGCTAGGTTACTTATTGCAGATATTTTAGGAAAAGAAAAAATTATTGAAGGTAATGCAGCTCAAGAATTTTTTAATCAATTTCTTAATGCAACTTTGCCAGCTATAGCAGGGTTTTTACTTACTATTTTGAGTATTACTTTAATGTTTTGGTCATTACCTATAATTGCTTTATTAAGTTCTATTTGTGCTTTTATTACTCTTTTGATTTTTAAGGAAAATAAAAAAGATGAAATTCTTCAAACTTCTGATAATTCATCTATTAGAGATGCAGTTATATATAGTTATAAAAACATTCAGATAAGATGTTTATTAATATGTTCTGTGACTATTCTAGGATGGGGCATTACTCAACCATTAATTCCAGAATATTGTAGAGATAAATTAGGTTTAGATGGTTCAGGGTATGCAATTATTTCCAGTGTTTATTTTGTAGGGGCAATGATTGCTTCAATTTCTCTTCCATATCTAAAAAAATATGTATTGAATTCAAAAAGTATTTTTTTGTTCATAATTTTATATTTGATTTCAGTTATTTTATTTTTTATTTCTCCAAATTTTTATATAGCAGGTTTTATGATTTTATTATCAGGAGTTTTTCATGCTTATTGGTGGGCAGGAGTACTATTATCCTTACAAATAATTTCTGAGGAAAGATTTAAAGGAAGAGTGATAAGCTTCTTTTTTGCTACTCTAGGATTGGTAGGAATAGGATTTATTCTTGGAGGATTTTTAGGAACTAAATTTAACTCAATTGTTGTTGCTTCAGCTTCTGGATTTATATTATTTGCTACTCACTTTGTACTTTATGTATTTTCTTCATCATTTCGAAGTTTAGATTCATATAAACAATAAATGTGAACATTGGAGTATTGTTTGAAATGAAAAAGATTTTTTTCATAATATTAATTGGAATAAATTTTTCTTGTTTTTCAGTAGGAGGATCTGAGAATTCTGATTCAGTTTTAGATATAGATTCTGAAATTGAATCTATTGTTACTAAAACGCCAGAACCATCTCCAGAGAGAAATAAAGAGATAAATTTAGATGTTGTGTTTAAGGACAAAGTTAATCTTTATTTAAATTTAGATGTTCCTAAAGGATTTGTTCTCAAAGAATTAGTTGTAAAAAAATATGAAGGAGATGACAAAATAGCTTTCTTTGCTATACAAAAAAGTTCAACTTATACTGCTGGAGATGATATATCTAAGATGGTTGCTTGGGGTCATTTTGGTCCAGAATCTGGAAACGTATTGTTTTATTCTGACAATTTAGAATTCAAAAACAAAGTTCCTGTGAAATTGAGTTCAGGTAGTTATTCAATAAGATTTGCTCAAAATAACTACAAAGAGGCTAAATATAAATTGGTAGGCAAATTGATTTCTGCTTCTAAATCAGGATTACCTGATTATGGAGAAGCATATAGTGATCATGGATATTAGATATTAATAGACAAATTATTTATCGTATAAATGAGGGCTTCTTTCTTTTCTGAGAATTTTAAGTTCTTCTTCCATAGAATTACTTCTAAAAGTGCTTTTTTTACCTAGAAAATCTACTGTCTCCCAATCATCTATTGGGTTTTCTTTTGCTGTGCTACTAATCTTTAAGTGGACATCTTTTCTTTCTTTAACTTCTTTTTTTAGTTTTGTTCCTATTCCAGGATTTTGAGGAGCATTTAAGAATCCATCTACTATATCAAGATTAGGATCTACGAAATCTCCATACCATCCTTCATGATAAGGTGGTACGAATTCTTGGATCATAGCATTTATTGAACTTATACAGATTTGAGCACAAGCAAATATATTAACTGGTCCACTAGCATCATGAGGTGCAAAAGGAACTTGATAACTTGAAGCTAAGATTGCAATTTTTTTTGTTTCAGAAATTCCACCTGTCCATATTAGATCTGGCATTACTATTCTTGCGGAACCGTTTTCAATGAATTCTCTGAATTGCCATCTACTCAGTAATCTTTCTGAAATACAAACGGGAGTTTTAGTCGAGTTTTGCAATTCTTTTAATGCATTTGGGTTATGTACTGGCATTAAGTCTTCTTGCCACATAATTTCATATGGTTCCATGGCTTGAGCAATCCTAATCGCAACAGGTAAAGTCCATTTACCATGGCCATCATTAGCTATTTGAATTTTGTTTCCTATCGCATCTCTAATTTCTTTTATTGGTTGTATAGCAATATCTAGATCTTTAGGCGATAGAAATTGTCCATCAGATGCAAGTGCTAATGGAATTGTTGGGCCAAATTTCATTGCTGTAATTCCTTTATCTAGAAGTTGGTTAACATATTCAATGAATCCAGAATAGGGCAAACCTGTAGCATAAACTCTAATTCTTTCTCTAACTGCACCCCCGAGTAATTCATAAATTGGAACACCAGCATCTTGACCTTTTATGTCCCATAAAGCCATATCTAAGGCTGAAATTGCCCTCATTTCTGCACCACCAAAACCTGCATGATCAGAAAGGGTAAACATTGAATTCCAATGTAATTCTACTTTTCTGGGATCTCTTCCTATTAATAACGGTCCAAAATGGTCATGTATCGCAGACTCAACTACTGTAGGAGCATAAAATGTTTCTCCTAATCCTATAATGCCTTTATCAGTGTGAATGTTTACCCAGATAATTTGTGGTATTTCATCTACTCTTATTGTTTCTATATGTGTGATTTTCATAATATGTTGAATTCTATTTTAGGATTAAATCAATTAATTCAATCATCTGTTTTCCACTTGGAAGATAGTTTACAATAGTTTTAAATAATTTTTGCAAATGAATTTAATCAGATGAAAATTACTAATATAAAACCTTTTGCTGCACAATTTATATCTTTATCTAAATCTGCGGAATCACATCCTAAAAAATGGGTATTTGTTAAAATTGAGACAGATGAGGGAATTCATGGTTGGGGAGAGATTGGTACAGGATCTTCTGTTAGTGAAAAGTTAATGAGTACTGCAGTTAATGAAGTAACAGATCTGTTTATTGGTGAAAATCCAATGGACACAGAAAGATTATGGCATAAGATTTTTAGAAAATTTTCCTAC
>Ga0310344_10003938_pt1 | contig 11043 bp, 10 predicted proteins | sample HC15DNA20200_MG_FD_203801 | JGI IMG/M metagenome (GOLD analysis project Ga0310344, IMG submission 203801) | Marine microbial communities from station ALOHA, North Pacific Subtropical Gyre - HC15-DNA-20-200_MG | ecosystem: Environmental > Aquatic > Marine > Oceanic | place: Pacific Ocean: North... | reverse complement strand
GGTGACGCAATAAAATTTATTGAAAGCAAGTCATCTTAGAATTTTTATAAACTAAGAATTCAGCCAATTAACATTATTATGTCAGTTAACAAGACAGGTATGTTGTTTGTTCTATCTTCACCTTCTGGAGCAGGAAAAACAACGTTAACAAAAAAAATAGCAGAAGATAATAAAAATTTTATAATATCAATCTCACATACTACAAGAAAACCCAGACCGAATGAAATTGATGGAAAAGACTATTACTTTGTAGATGATAAAAAATTTGACGATTTAATAAAAAATAAAAGTTTTTTTGAATATGCAAATATTTTTGATAATCGTTATGGCACTTTAAAACAACCCGTATTGGATTACATAAATTCAGGAAAAGATGTTCTTTTTGATATAGATTGGCAAGGGACAAAACAATTAAAGGAGATTAAAAAATTATCTTTAATTACTTTTTTTATATTACCTCCAAATATTAAAACTCTTAAAGAAAGATTGTTAAATCGACATAAAGGGCAAAAGGAAATGATAGACAAAAGAATGAGCAAATTTAATGAGGAAGTCTCTCATTGGAAAGAATATAATTACATAGTTATAAATGATGATCTAAACAAATGTTATAAAAGTATCTTGGATATTATAAATTCTGCAAAAAAGGGAAATATTCAAACACAAGATTTAGATAAAATTAAAGAAAAAATAAAAGAATTAACAAAATAAATTTTCAAATTCTTTTGTAATTTTATAATAAGTATCACTACTTAATTCTTCAGGTCTGCTATTGAGATTAATATTTAAAAGTTTTGCAACTGAAAGATCTTTTTTAAATAATTTTTTTAAATTTTTATTTATCATTTTTCTTCTATTTGAAAACAATATTCTAGTAACCATTTCAAGATTTTTTGGACTTTTTAGTTCATGAAATTTTTTTTTTGGCTTTAAAGATATTAGGGTAGAATTTACCTTTGGTTTTGGGAAGAAACAATTTTTTGAGATGTCAAAATGCTTTTTAATTTCTAATCTCCAATTTGCTATAATAGACAACCTTCCGAATTGTTTTGTTTTTTCTTTAGCTATGATTCTGTCAGCAACTTCTTTTTGAAACATTAGGATTAAATGATCATACCATGGAGGCCATTTTTTAATCATAATTAAGGAAATTAATATCTTTGTTGAAATATTATACGGAAGATTACCAAAAACTATAATATTATTTCCAAAATTATTTTTTTCAATAATTTTGAAAATATCTTCATTTATTATATTAATGTTTGAAAAATCTTTAAATTTTTCTTTTAAAAAAAAGGAGATTTTTTTATCTTTTTCAATTGCATAAATTTTTTTTGGATTTTTCATTAGAATGTTATTAGTTAAACTTCCATATCCAGCTCCAATTTCTATTATTTTTTTATCTGTATCTATATTTCCAATTTTTATTATTTTTTTAATAATATTTTGATCTATCAAAAAATTTTGACCCATACTTTTTTTAGGTTTATTCAATACTTTCATTTTATTTTATTTGATTAAAAAATTTTATTGATTCAACTAAACTTTTTGGGTTAGATAATTTTTTTCCAACAATATTTTGAGCCACACCGTGATCCGGAGATATTCTTATATATGGCAATCCAAGTGTAATATTTATTGCATTAAATTTATATAATGCTTTAAAAGGAGATAATACTTGATCGTGATACATTCCAATTATCACATCAAACTTATATTTTTTCCAAGCCACAAAAGCAGTATCCGGTGATATTGGGCCCACAGCTTTTATTTTCTTTTTATTCAATTTTCTGACTGCTTTTATTATTATTTTTTTTTCTACTGATTTATTTAAAGAAGAAAAATTATGGGGGTTCAATCCAAGTATAGCGATAGTTGGTTTTTTTTTTTTATTTTTTTTGTAGAATTTATTTATTATCTCTACTTTAGCTACAATTTTAGACTGATTTATTTTATTAGTAACTTGGCTTAGAGGTATATGTGTTGTTATAGGTGAAACCGACAATTCTTTATTGTGAAGTAACATGACTTCTTTATTCGCACACCCAGATTTTTTTGCAAGAAATTCAGTAATTCCTTGATGTTTATTTTTGAAAAGAGATTCCTTATTAATAGGACAATTTATAATTCCCGCAATTTTTTTATTTTTAATAAATTTTAGTGCTACAGCGAAACACTCAAATATATATTTGTTTGATTTTGTAGAAATTTTTTCAAAAGGTTTTTTCTGCTTGTATTTAACATCAAATACTGGAAGCTCTGATCCATTTAATTCTGATATATTAAATTTTTCATTAATTTTTTTTATTTTAAATTGATATTTTAATTTTTTTTTCTGTAAATAAAATAAATCAATACTTCCAATTACAAAAAATGGTTTGTGAGAAAATTTTTTCTTAAACTTCCATGTTTTGAAAATTATTTCCGAAGAAATGCTATTTGGTTCACCAGCTATTATTGCTATAGGTTTTTTCATTGAATAAATTTTATAGTAATAGATCTTCTTAATTTGTCATAATGTGAAATTGAATGCATATTAAGTATTTTTATTTTTTCTTCATTTACCAATTTGTTTTTTCTTTCTTCTAAGGTTATTTCATTTTTAACCTCCCTTTTATCTAAAATTTTAAAAAATAAAATTCCCTCAGGTAAAATTATTGGTTCTGCTAGTTGGCCAGCAGGCGTATTTATTATAGTCATTTTTATTTTTTCGGAAATAATGTTTTCTTTTAACCATCCTAAATTTCCACCTTTTATTGAAGATTCAGAAATGCTCATACTTTTTGCTACGTTTTCAAAACCATCAATTGAAATTTTTTCTTTTATAGATTTAATTTCATCATTTACTTTATCTTCCTCAACCAAAGGAATTAAAATTTCAGAAATCAAATATTCTTTAATTGTTTGATCTTCGGGATTTATTCTTAACTGCTCGTCAATCTCTTCTGCATTTATAGTTAGCTGTCCCTTATACAATTGAAAAATTAGGCTGTTCCACATTAGGTCAGTTTTAATATTGTTTTCTATTATTGAAAAATCTAAATCATTAGAAGCACATATATTTTTTAAAGTTTCCACATCTACCCCAACATTATTTGACAGCCTGTTTAATTCACTATTAAAATCTTCATTGTTGTATTTTCGGTAATTATTTCTTTCAATTTCAATTTCTTTAATTTTCCTTTTTGTTATTGAAGTAACTGCTAATTTTTGCAATTTATCTCTTTTATCTACACTGTAGCTTTCATTATTTAAAACAAGTAGAATTTTTATTTCATTAACTATATCTGATTGTAATACCGGTTTGTTTCCTACTGTCATGAATAAAGAGTCGCTAATGGAAGAGCTTGCTTTCTCAATATTTGCAAATGTTATAATAATTAAAAATATAAGTTTTATTATTTTCATTACTTGGTCAAAGCAGGTGTGCTCACACTAGTAAATGGTACAAAAGAAATAGTAAACATCATAGTATTTTTTGGTTCAAGATCATCAGTATCTTGATAAAATTCTCTTCTATAAACTAATCCCGCGGTTAAGCAGTCAATAGCATACTGATAGCTTAGATCATATAGCTCAGTACTGTCTGTTTTAAAGTTCTTTTTTGTACTAAAAGATAATTTATTACTTTCATTAAAGTTTAAGCTAATTCCTGAGCTTGCGTAATGTTCTGTTCCAATATGATTTTGTTGTTCTAAATAATCCAAATTGAAATTCACCATTCCAAAATTTAATTCAGTCGAAATTTCATTATAATTAAGATCATTTAAATTATGATCCAATGAAAATTTATAATCAATTTTACCAATTTCTGAGAAATTATAGTTAATTTCACCAACTACATCTGATGTTTTTTGATCCAAAGAGCTTTTTGAAGGTAGATCATCATTTTCTTCAGGGCTAAAAATTTGTCCTAGCGATATTGATAATTTTTCTTTTTCGGTACCGTAACTATCTTTATTATTTATTTTATAATCAAAACCAAGAATTGCACTTAAACCATCCTCTATTTCTGAAGTTTTATTCAGAGAATATAAATTTGTGTAGTTTAAAGATATATCTTTATTGCTTAGATTTCTTACATGTCCTGGAGCATATCTTATCATTAAATTTGGAGAAAAAAGCTTAGAAAAATTTGTTCCATCTTTTTTTAAAGGAAATGAAGTTTTATGAGATATTACTCCGCTTAGTTCATTTATTGTACCTTCGTCCTTGTAATCTGTTGTTTTAATAGCTTCGTAATTTGTATTTTTTAACATTCCTTTAAATGTATTAACCAAACCTGACTTAGTTATTATACTAGAAGGATTCCAAACAACTTCATTAGTAAGAAAAGTTTTATGTTTATTCGTCTCGTAATTACTGTAGAAAGCATTTGATTTTATATCAATAGTTCCAAAATTTTCAGAGAAAAAAGTTTTACCATAAATTATGTTTGGTAAAATATATTCATATTTGTCCGAGTTTTGCTTTTCTCTTAAATTCTCATAGATACTAGTTGTAATATCTAAGTAAGAATCGTCTGTACTAAAATTATAATTTATTTGATTTTCTAAGGTCGTATTTTCTGCACTAACTAGAGAAGTATTTATGTCGTGAACTCTAAAATATGTATTATTAGAAGTTTTTTGTAATTTAAAAGATAAATTGCTTTGATATGAATTTTCTTTATCAAAGTTTAAATCTAGATTAGCAAATAAATGATTTCTAGATCCCTTTGTTTTACTTGCTGAAGTATTTTTATAACCTTCAGTAAAACTTGTATCTAAAGTTAAGAAACCATTTCTAAATGCTTGTCTATACTCATTTAAAAATAATATATTTTCTTTTGCATAGATTTTAGGCGTAATAGTCATATCTTTGCTGTTATTAATTGCCCAGTAGTATGGAAGACCAAATCCATTACCAATGGTTGTACTATTTGTAAAAAATGGAGCAAGAAATCCTGATTGTCTTTTAACAGTAGGATCTGGGTGGAAAAATTTTGGAAAATAAAAGATAGGGACGTCATATATTTTTAAGGTTGCGTTTTTATAATATATTGTTTTTTTTAATTTATCGTGACTTATTTTTTTAGCTTTTAACGACCATGCTGGACATCCACCTTCTTTTTTTTGACAAACAGTGAAAACTGCTTTTGACATTTTTATTTTATTTTTTGTTATAAGAATATCATTAGCAACAAATCTTGGATCACTTTTTTTACTTACTCCGAAATTTTCTTGATCTAAAAGCACACTAACATCAGAACCAATCATCTCTTTATTTTTTGTGTCGATATGAAGTTCTTTAAAAAAATACTTATTTCTTTTATTGTCTACTATTTTTATTTTTCCAATTGATGAAAAGAGATAATTATTTATTTGATATTGAAACATATCTGTTTCGACAATATTTCCATCATTGTCTTGAAATTTTGATAAATCATTTGAGCTTAATATTTTATCTTTTACATTATATAAAACATTCATAGTCTCCAGCTTGTAACCCTCTTTTAGTGCTAGTTTAGTTTTTTCGTAAGTAGTAATTATTTCATTTATCTTGTCATATGTTGCTTTATCAGATTTTAATATATTTCCATCTGTATCAGCAATTATTACCTCTCCTTCTGCCAATAAAAATTCTTTTTCTTTTTCATAGGTAATTTTATTTGCCTTCACTATTTTACCATCGGCATCAGAAGCTTGGACTGAACCAATTCCCGTAATTATTTTATTTTCTTTATCAACTATAATTTCATTAGCTACAATATTAAATTCATCAGCATTTAAATTTGATATAAAACTTATAAATAAAAAAATATATCCTATTATTTTTATTTTATTTTTCATTTGCATAAATTAACCCTACTGCGCTAAAGATAAAAATAATTAATATTGGCATCCAAACAGCTACTTCCACAGATAGTTTTTCTGTTCTTCCCAGTGCAGCTGAAAAATCATTAAAGAAGTACACAAGCACACATGTAATTATTGCTATGAATGCATATGCAAAGCTATTTTCCTTGAATTTCATGCCTAAAGTAAATACGCCGCTTAATATAACCATTGCTAAGAGAAAAAAAGGAAAAGCAAATGATCTTTGGAGTTTGGTCTGCATTTGCTTGGTTGAATATCCTCTTTCCTCAAGTAATTTAATTTCATTTTTAATATTCCAAAATGAAATTGTTTCTAAATTTGAATATAGGCTTTTAATTTTATCAATATCATAAATACTATTATAACTAATACTTTTGGTGCTTTCTGATAGAATATTTCCATCAGCATCAATAATTTTTACTTTTTTCAAAGACCATTTTGATGTTTTTATATTTGCCGATTCAGCTTCTATTCTTTTAATAAAATTATTGTCTTGATCAAATTGATAAATTGTTACGTTCATCAGTCTATCATTTTCTAAATTTGAAGATCTTATAATATTATTTCTATTTAAGTTTTTTTCTTTAATCCATATTCCATTTTTAGTAATTGCTGCCAAATAATCTTGGTCTCTTTCATAAGATCCCTTTATAATTTCATATTTTTTTACTAATGCAGAAGTAATTGGATTTAAAGAAGTTATAAAAAAAATTCCAATAAGAACTGAAACCAAACTAGGGATTAACATTATAGAAAAATTTGACATCCCAGAAACTTTCATTGCGGTAACTTCATCACTTTTTCTTATTTTTAAGAAAAACCAAATTCCTGAAAGTAAAATAATAAAAGGAAACATATTATATAATAAACTTGGAACAATTATTGCAGAGAGTAAAATTGGCAGATATAAACTAACATCAATATCTTTAAAAAAATTATATTCTTCTAATAAATTCATTATAAATCCTATGCAGAAAAAAATTAAAAGAGTATTAAAAACTACTTTAGTAAATTCTTTTCCAAGGTATTTATTAACAACAAATGATCTAATCATAATATTAAACTAAATTTTCATATTTAAATTTTCTAATTAATAACAAATAAAATAATGGAACCATTGACAAGGGGATGAGATAATAAAGCAAAGTGTGAGTCCAAGATACTCCAGAAAATCTTACTCCAATTTCAGCAAAAGTAAGTATTACAAAACTAATTAAACCATAGATGTATACATTATATTTATAATTTTTTTCATCTCTTCGAGAAGAGAGGAGAAACGAACAAATGAGTGAAATCAAGGGAATAAATATAGGCATTCCAAATCTTTTATTAATTTCTATTTTTGTGTCCATATAAGATTTTTTTGTTTGAGAACAATTATGCATGTAAGTACTCAAATTATTATTTTTTATACAATCTAAAATATTTACGGTTGGGGTTTCCTGCATCTTTGGTTGAGAAATGCTTTTTGTGGAAATTCCAGATAGGCTAAGTACAGTTTTCTTAAATTTTACTATACTAACACTCTTATCTTCTCTCAGTTTTTGGATATTTCCATCATACAATATAAAATTTTCTTCATCTTCGGTAATAAGACCTTCCTTTGCAAAAATTGTCGAAGAAGTTGTTCCTATTGATGATAAAACATTTCCATCATCCCTTATAAAGATATTTTTATAAGTTTCATTTTCTTTTTTTTCTTCGACAAATATTGTTAAACCCTTAACAGTATCATTGAATTGTTTTTGCTTTAAAAGAGATGGAACAAATTGTAACTCTGAATTTTTTAACAGGGATCTTGAAAAATTCAACAATTTAGGGTTAACAAACGTTGTTAATATTATTTGGAAAAGCATTATTATTAAAGATATTCTAAATATAAGGTTAACAATAAAAATTTTATTTAATCCTGATGTCCAGAATATTATTAATTCATTATCTTTTTCTAGCTTTAAAATAGTGAAAACCGTAGCTACCAAAAAACAAAAAGGAATTAATTTTGTTAGTATTTTCGATAATGTTAAGAATGAGTATGCGAAATATGTAGCAAATGCGTGACCGTCTTCTGTTACCAGGTCTAGGAAGTTGACGGATTGAATAGTCCAAACTACCACGGCTAAAGCAAAGAGGGTAATAGAAAAATATCTTAAAAATTCATGAAAAAAATATTTGTAAATTGTATTTTTCATTGTAAATGTTGTATATATTAGTTAATAAATCAACTTTGATTAGAATTCAATTTTAACGTTAAAGGATGAAAAAATGTTAAGTTTTACAAGCAGTTTAGGCCGTAATAATGGGGCATTTGCCATATTTGTGAGTGAAGACCTAAAATATATAGATAAGAAAGGTGTTTTATCGAGTGACCAAGTTGAAAAAATTAATGCTTTTTTAAAGGTGCTTAAATCAAAGAACAATAAACATGACATAACATCTTTTGATGTTTCAGATAAAAAAAAATGTTTTGTTATAAAAGTTAGAAAAAAGTACAAGAGCTATTTTCCACAGGAAATTGGAGGAAATTTTTTATCACAAATAAAAAATTTTAAAGATTTTGATTCTATAGATTTCTATTTGGACACTCTAAATTATGAAAAAAAAGAAATAATAAATTTTTTTTCACAATTTATTTTTGGCTTTGATTTAAAAAGCTATACATTTAATAAATACAAAACAATAAAAAAAGGAAATATTGATAAAAAAATTAACTATCAAATTATAACTTCACATAAAGAAAATATTCAAAAAGAATATAAATATTATAATGCTATAAAAGAAGGTGTATTTTTAAGTAGAGATTTAGTTTCCGAACCTCCAAATGTTTTAAATCCGAAAAAATATGTGGAAGAAATTAAAAAATTATCAAAGCTTGGTTTAAAAATTAAAGCCTATAATGAAAAAGAATTAAAAAAATTAGGTTTAAATGCATTATTGGGAGTAGGTCAAGGAAGTATTAATGAATCTTTTTTAGTAACAATTGAATGGAATGGAAAAAAAATTTCATCGGAAAAGCCTCTTGCATTTGTTGGAAAAGGTGTATGTTTTGATACAGGAGGAATTTCTTTAAAACCAGCTAGATTTATGGAAGAAATGAAATATGATATGGCAGGATCTGCCGTAGTGGTTGGATTGATGAAATCATTGGCTTTACGAAAAGCTAAAATAAATGCTGTTGGAGTTGTAGGATTAGTAGAAAATATGCCAGGAGGAAATGCTCAAAGGCCTGGTGATATAGTTAAATCTTTTTCGGGAAAAACTATTGAGGTTCTAAATACTGATGCAGAAGGAAGATTAGTTTTGGCGGATGCATTAAGTTTTACAGAAAAAAAATATAAACCAAAATTTATTATAGATCTTGCTACACTGACCGGTGCTATAATTATAAGTTTGGGAGAAGAGTTTGCGGGTCTTTTTTCAAACAATGATGAGCTGTCGAAAAATATTTATAAATCCAGTCAGAGTGTAAATGAAAAAGTGTGGAGACTTCCTCTTCATAAAAATTATGATAAATTAATGGATTCAAAAATAGCCGATATGCAAAACATTAATTATGCTGGAGGAGCAGGTTCAATAACAGCTGCACAATTTTTAAAAAGATTTATTATTAATGATACACCGTGGGCGCATCTGGATATTGCTGGTATGGCATTTTCAAAAAAGGCTGCAAATTTGAATCCTGGTGGAGCTACAGGTTTCGGAGTTAGATTATTAAATAATTTGGTTAAAGAATTTTATGAGTAAAAAATGATAGAACAAACTTTATCAATTATAAAACCAGATGCCGTAGAAAGAAATTTAGAAGACAAAATTAAAAGTTTTTTTGAAAAAAATAATTTAGAGATTGTAAAATTAAAAAAAGTAAAAATTAGCAAAGAAGAGGCAGAAGAATTTTATAAAATTCATCAAACAAAACCGTTTTACAATGATTTGTGTAATTATTTGTCCTCAGGCCCTATAGTTGTAATGATATTAAAAGGTGAAAATGCTGTGTCAAAAAACAGGCAATTAATGGGCTCAACTGACCCTACGAAAGCTGAGGAAGGAACATTAAGAAAGATGTATGGAATTTCAATTGATAAAAATTCTGTTCATGGTTCTGACAGTGTGGAAAACGGAAAAGTTGAAATAGATTTTTTCTTTAAATAAAAATTTATCTAAAAATTGATATTATTGATTGAGAATAGAGTTTATGTTCTTGTTTCAATATTTTTTTCTTCAGTGAATTTTCAGTATCTAGTATACCTATAGAAATTTTTTTATTAGCAATAATTTTTCCCGAATCTAGTTTATGTGTAACAAAATGGACAGTACAACCTGAATATTTTTCCTTATATTTTAAAACTTTTTTATGAGTATTTAAACCTTTGTATTTCGGGAGCAAGGAAGGATGTATATTGATAATTTTATTTGAAAAATTATTTATAAAATTATTTGACAAAATCTTCATAAATCCAGCCAAACATATAAATTTAATTTTTCTTTTTTTTATTTCATTTAATGAATTTCTTTCAAATATTCTTTTACTTTTATAAGAAAAAAATTTATTTGGAATTGAATATTTCCTTGCTAACAAAAGACCGGGAGCATTTATATTATTAGATATTACAAGTTCAACTTTTATTGGAAAATTATAATCTCTTGAACTTTTTATTATGGATAACAGATTAGATCCTCTCCCAGAAATAAAAACACATGTTTTTATTTTTTTTACCATTTTAATTTACCTAAAGTCTGAATTCTTGGTTTATTTTTGGATATAAAACCAATTTCATATGGTTGGTATTTTTTAGAAAAAATTCTTTTTATTTTTTTTATATTATCTTTTTTTGTAATTAAACAAAAACCCACGCCGCAATTAAAAGTTTTAATCATTTCATGATCTGAGATATTATTTTTTTTTAACCATTTAAAAATTAAAGAAGTTCTTATTTTTGATAAATCAATATTAATCGACAACTTTTCTGGTACACTTCTTATCAAGTTGTTTAATAAACCGCCGCCAGTTATATTAGCGCAGCCGTTAATTAATTTTTTTTTATTAATTAAATTCATCTCATTTACATATATTTTTGTGGGTTTAATTAGATCCTTTTTAATATTTTTCGAAATATTTGATTTTTTTTTTAATATATTTCGAACCAATGAAAAGCCATTTGAGTGTAAACCCGAAGAAGGTATAGCCAAG
>Ga0310344_10003937_pt1 | contig 11045 bp, 11 predicted proteins | sample HC15DNA20200_MG_FD_203801 | JGI IMG/M metagenome (GOLD analysis project Ga0310344, IMG submission 203801) | Marine microbial communities from station ALOHA, North Pacific Subtropical Gyre - HC15-DNA-20-200_MG | ecosystem: Environmental > Aquatic > Marine > Oceanic | place: Pacific Ocean: North... | reverse complement strand
GCTTTTTCAAAAATTATGGGTTCAGGTTTTTCATATCCAACTTCTTCTGAAGTGACAAGAAAATCTATCAACTTAGTAGCTTCCAACTTTTCTAATTTCTTAATTTGAACATTAGGCTGCATATCGCTAATTGCACATACAGATAAACCCAATTGCTTACATTTTTTTAAAAACAAAAAGATTTCTTCGTTTGGTTTTATGTTATCAATGAATTCATTCCAATAAATAAGTTCATACTTAAGTGCTAAAGAGTAGCTGTTTTTTATACTTAATTCTTCAAAAAGAAAAAGGAACGCAAGCAATCTAGATCTGCAAGCACCTTGAGGACTTAAATTTCTAGTAACCTCTGTTCTTTTAGATCTATAAAGAATCCTGAATTCAGATTTAGTAAGCTTCCCTTGATTTTTTTTACGAAAATAATTGTAGCAAGCATTGATAGCCTCATCATGGGGGTGCTGATAGCTATAAAGAGTATTATCAATATCTATAAGAACACCTCTTATATTTTTTAAAGAGATGGTTCTTAGAGAGTCCTTTTTCTTATTGATCAGAGCTTAATTTTCAAAAAATTATGTCTATTCTACATTTAGGATATGAATTTTATAAAATTATTGGAAACTTTTAGAACACTTAATTTATTCCTTTCATATACAATATTGCAAAAAATTAAAGATGGCTGGATGGCAGAGTGGTTATGCAGCGGCCTGCAAAGCCGTTTACGCCGGTTCGATTCCGGCTTCAGCCTCCAATTGAAATGACTAAATATGTTCTTATAAGTGGCGGATTTGATCCTATTCATGAGGGACATCTAGACTTGATAAATGGAGCTGCAAAGGCTGGAAAAGTAATTGCTATTGTTAATTCAGATAAATCTCTTGTTGATAAGAAAGGTTATTTCTTTATGAACCAAGATCAACGAATAAACGTGATAAAAAATTTAAAGAATGTTCATGATGCGTATATATCTATTGATAAGGACTCTACAGTTAGAAAAACTATAGAAAGTATTGTTAAAGAAAAACTCTATAAGATAGCTTACTTCGCAAATGGAGGAGACAGGTCTAAACCCGAAGATATTCCTGAAAGAGAGGTCTGTGAAAGTAATTCTATTGAACTAATATTCAATGTTGGTGGAGATAAAATCCAATCAAGTTCAATTCTTACACAAAGCCTTACTGAGAAAATACTCAATTTGAATAATGACTCTTCCATAGTTAAGAAGCCTTGGGGTTATTTTAGAAATTTTATATATGAAGATAACTATCTTCTAAAGAAGATAGTAATTTTGCCCCAAGAAGAGATTTCTTATCAATCTCATAAATATAGAGATGAACATTGGATAATAGTAAAGGGAGAAATTGAAGTTACAAAGGAGAATAAAAAATTACAATTAAGTGAAAATAACTATTTATTTATACAGAGTAATACAAAACACAAGATGACTAATCACTCTGATACTCCGGTTGTCATAATTGAAGTTCAAACAGGAAAATTTATAAGTGAAGATGACATTGAAAGGTTCGAAGATAAGTATCAAAGAGATTAAATATTCTCTTTATCTAGGAGATAATAAGATTTTTAAAAAAGCAAAACTTTTGTTTTCTTTTAATCTAAACTAAAGTTTTATAAATGATGAGTAGTATATGCTTGGCCCGGATGGTGGAATTGGTAGACACAAGGGACTTAAAATCCCTCGAAGGCAACTTCGTGCCGGTTCGAGTCCGGCTCTGGGCACCATTCATATCTTAAATTAATATGGTTACTGAAAAAAGAGATTCTTCTATGACATTGAATGACTTATTTAAGGTCCTTAAAGACAATTTTACTTTTATCTTGGGTGTCATGGCTTTAGGGTTTGTATTATCAGCAGGTTACTCTTTGATAGTCACTCCAATTTATGCTTCAACAGCCTTGATTTCACCAAATTCTTCAGAGAATAGCTCTCAAGGACTTGCATCTGCTTTATCAGATTTTTCTGGATTAATTGATATATCTTCTATGAGTTCAGGAGGTGTCTCTAGATCAGAAGTAGCTTATCAAAAATTAATGTCTAAGGAGTTTTTTCGAGTTTTATATGAAAACGAACAGTTCATTAAAGATTTTTTCGCAGTAAGAAATTTTGATGTGGATTCAAAAGAAGTTACCTACTACGAGAATTGGAAAGAAAGTAGACCCCATTTCCAGAAAGCTTATCAAGATTTTCATAGAATTAATTTTAATGTTGCTTTTAATAGAAAAACCGGACTTATCAACCTAATTTTAAAAAATGAGTCTTCTCATTTAGCTGCAAAATGGCTAAAAGAAATTATCCAGCAAGTAAATAATTATGTTAAAGAAGAAGAAAAGTTAGAAGCAGAAAATTCCCTTACGTTCCTGCAGGAGAGACTCAGCGAAACAAGTGTTATTGAAGTTCAAAAGGTAATTGCAGCGCTTATCCAACAAACGTTACAGAAACTTATGCTAGCAGAAGTTACTGATGAGTATTTATTTGATGTAATTGATGAACCCTTTGTACCTGATTATAGGTTCAGTCCCAAAAGGACTCAGCTAACAATAATAGGAACAATTTCTTTTGGTATATTTGCATTACTTCTTTCTATCTTTTCTTTCGTAAAGAATGGTGGTCGAGCCATAGATCTTTTCAGCTTGGTTAAACTTTCTAAAAGATCTGAGCAAATTTAAAATCTAAAATCTAAAATTTAATTATCATATTCTTATGACACTGGACCTCACACTATGAATTTGAAAGTAGATCTTTATAAAAACAATTTTGGAAGAAAAAAATTTTTTAATTTAATTTTTCTTATTCCTATGAGAAAAATACTTACTAAAATTTCAAAAGATCATCTCCAGGAAGGTAATAGACAGATAGTTTTTCCTGCTTTTGACTATATCTCTAATGAGATAGCTCTAGATGGAGTTTTTGAAAAAAAAGAACTAGTAACTTTCTTCAGGTGGTTAAGTTCTTTGACTATATCTACAAAAGAAAGCGTTTGCATAGACATTGGTGCAAATATAGGAAACCACTCTCTTTATTTCTCAGATTACTACAAAAAAGTTTACAGCTTTGAACCAAGTGAAAGAATTTTTAATATTCTCTTTCTAAATTCTAAACTAGTTAACAACATTGAATGCTTTAATTTTGGTTGTTCTAATGAAGATAAAACTGCCTTACTGACCTCCATAAGCACAAATAGAGGGGGTTCTTTCATCTCATCAGAAGAAAGAGAAGGAGAAATAGAGAAGATCAAAGTAAAGCCCTTAGATGAAACTTTACAAGATATAAACAATGTAGGCTTAATAAAGATTGATGTAGAAGGACATGAATATGAAGTATTAGAAGGTGCTAAAAAGACTATAAAAGATAATATGCCTATCATCTTATTTGAGCAGCATGAAAACGATTTTTATGATAATTCTTCTCCATCAATAGAATTTTTAAAGAAAGTGGGCTATAAAGATTTTGCTATATTAAGAAAATATCCAAGAGTAAAAGGGAACTTCCTTAAGCAACTAATATTTAATCCTATACTCGTCTTGCTTTTTGGAGATCAGACCAAAATCAAATTAGTAAAAAATATTGTTCCTGACTTTTACGAATTTATTATTGCTTTACCAGATTGGTTTCCTTTAAAAAATTTAGAAATTAAGAAATGAGCAAGAGAGAAAAGAATAGTTCTAACAAAACAGTATTTATATCTGGTAAATTTGAAGTTCTTCACCCAGGGCATCTAAGGTTATTTCGTTTTGCACGCGAATTAGGAGATCATCTTATTGTTGGAGTTTTAAGTGATAAATTAGCTAAAGAACAAACCTCTCAACTTATTATCCCTGAAGATTTAAGAGTAGAGGGAGTCCAAAGCCATAGTGAGATTGATGAAGTGGTTTTTGTTAAAGATTCTGTTTCCAAAACAATAAAAGATCTTAAACCTGATTATGTAGTTAAAGGCAAAGAACATGAAAGTCTATCTAATGAAGAACAGGATGTTGTAGAAGAGTATGGGGGTAGATTAGTTTTCAGTTCTGGTGAAGTTGTATTTTCTTCATTAGATTTGTTAAAGAATTTGTCAGGAGTTAAGCCTAAAATTGCTAATCTTCCATCAGATTACTTAGATCGTCATGAAATAGAAAAAAATACTCTAATTAGTACACTTGAAAAATTTTCTAATTTGAATATTTGCATTATTGGAGATTTAATTATTGATGAGTATATTTCTTGCGATCCTTTAGGAATGTCTCAAGAAGAGCCAAGCATAGTTGTAAAACCTATCGGATCAGAAAAGTTCATTGGTGGAGCAGGAATTGTTTCTGCTCATGCAGCAAGTCTTGGAGCTAAAGTGAATTATTTTGGAGTTTCTGGAAATGATGAAACAAGAGATTTTGCTCTAGAAAAATTAAAAGAATATGGAGTTAATTCAACTTTAATCTTAGATGAAAGCAGGCCAACTACTCGTAAACTAAGGTATAGAGCTCAAGAAAAGACTCTTTTTAGAGTAAGTTATTTGCATCAAGACTCCATAGGCCAAAATCTTCAAAAGAACATGGTAAAAGAGCTAGAGAATGTAATTTCAGAAAGTGACCTAGTTGTATTTTCTGATTTTAACTATGGATGCTTACCGCAGACGCTTGTTAATAAAATATTAAAAAAAGTAAACAGAGATAATTTAATAATGACTGCAGATAGCCAGGCATCTTCTCAAACAGGTGATATAAGTAGATTTAAAGGGATGGACTTGATTATGCCCACAGAGCGTGAAGCAAGAGTAGCTCTAAGAAACCAAGAAGACGGCTTGGTTGTTCTTTTAGAAAAATTGAGAAAGAAATCTGATACCAATAATATCATTTTGAAATTAGGGGTTGATGGAGCACTACTTTCAGTAAAAGAAAAAAATCTTTCCCCTCAGATAGATCGCATACCTGCTTTAAATTCTTCTCCTAGAGATATTATGGGAGCAGGAGATTCAATGTTAATAGGTGCTTCATTAGCTTTAGCTTTAAAAGACACTAGCCCTTGGCTAGCTGGTTGTATCGGAAGTATTTTAGCTGCTCATCAAGTTAGTCAAATAGGGAATATTCCACTTAACCTTGATAGAATTCTTCAGGAATTAAAAGACTAAATTCTAAAAAGATGAGAATTTCATCTACTAAAGCTGTAAAAAAGCTTATTCTTTACTTGCCTTCTAGGCGTAGAAAGCAGCTTTTTTTCCTAATTATTCTAATGCTACTAGGTGGATTAGCTGAAATAGTTAGCTTGGGTTTAATAGTTCCTTTCTTAGCTTTCTTGATTGACCCTCTCAAAGCTTTAGAGGTACCAATAGTTTCAATGGCTGCAAATATTTTGGCAATTACTGATACTGGTGATTTGAGATGGACATTTACTATTTTATTTGCAATGGCAGCTATATTTTCAGGTAGCCTGAGACTCATTCTTATAGCGGCAACAGCAAGAATAGTGTTCGGTGTAGGTCATGAATTAGGAGCAGAAGTTTATAGAAAGGCTATTTCTCAATCTTATTCAGTGCATATAGCAAAAAACAGTAGTGAGATTATAGGGGGATTAAATAAGGTCGAACCATTAGTTTTTATACTTTACGGAATACTTAATGGAATAAGTGCAGCTCTTATATCCTTGGCCATTCTTGTAACCCTATTAGTTATCAGTCCCTCTTTTACTGCTATAACTATTTTTGGATTAGGTGGAACTTATGCAGTTCTTATGCTTTTTACGAAAAGAAGACTAGCCAATAATGCCGAAACAATTAGTTCTGCTTTAGACCATCGAGTAAAGATTACACAAGAAGGATTAGGATCCATAAGAGATATTATCTTAGATCAAGCCCATCAATATTTTATTAACAGGTTTAATTTGATCGATAGAAAATTTAGGTTGGCGCAGGCCAGCAATCTTATTATAGGTCCAAGTCCAAAGTTCGCTATTGAAGCTTTAGGAATGGTATTGATAGCCTTTTTTGCTTACATTTCTGTTTCTATAAATGATGGTCTCACTTCAGTAATACCTACTCTTGGTGCCATGGCACTCGGCGCCCAAAGATTATTACCCTTGATTCAATTAATATATACAGGAATAGTTAATCTTAAAGGGCAAGAAGACCTAGTTATTGATGTAATAAACTTAATAGAACAGCCTATAGAAAATAATCATCTAAAAGAATTAAAGGCCTTAAAATTTTCGAATGAAATAGTTTTTGAAAAAGTGGAATTTAGTTTTAATGAATCGTCTGCAAAGGTACTACAAGGGTTAAGTTTTTCTATCTCCAAGGGAAATAGGGTAGGTTTTTTAGGTCCAACAGGTAGTGGAAAAAGTACTGCTTTAGATCTCCTAATGGGACTTCTTGTACCTACTAGCGGAAGAATATTGGTTGATGGACAGCAACTTAATGGAGATCAGAGTTTGCAATGGCAAAAAAATATATCCCATGTTCCTCAAGATCTTTACCTTTTAGATGCAAGCTTTTCTGAAAATATAGCCTTTGGAATTCCAGTAGATGAAATTGATCAAGACATAGTTATGCATGCAGCTAAGTCAGCAGATATACATGAATTCATTATCAAACAACCTGCAGGGTACAAAACTGTTGTTGGAGAAAGAGGCACTAGACTTTCAGGGGGGCAAAGACAGAGAATAGGTATCGCCAGAGCACTTTTTAAAAAGAATCAAGTTCTAGTTCTTGATGAGGCAACTAGTGCTCTTGATGTAGAAACTGAAAAGTCAGTAATGTCATCAATAGAAAAAATAGATAGAAATATAACTATAGTAATGATTGCTCATAGGCTTACTACCTTAAAGCATTGTGATTTTATCTATAAATTAGAGGATGGAAGGATCACTGAGAACATAGACCCTAATTCAATTAATTAAGGAATCTTTTTAATTTTGCTATAGAATAGCGCGACACTGTAAAAATACTTATGCAATCTCCTGATTATTTCTCAGAGTATTTTAATAATATATCTCTAAGCTTAAATTCCATAGATTCTTCTTTATTAGTACAAGCAGCAGACATTGTTTCAACAAGCTCCTTGGCTGGTAATAAAATAATAGTTGTAGGGAATGGAGGCAGTGCGGCTATGGCAAGTCATGTAGCAGTGGACTTCACTAAGGCAGCTGGCATGAGAGCTATAACTTTTAATGAAGCTGACCTTTTAACATGTTTTGCTAATGATTATGGATATGAGCAGTGGGTTGTAGAGGCTCTAAACTTTTATGCAGACCCTGGAGATGTCGTAATTCTTATAAGTAGCAGTGGAACTTCTAAAAATATAGTAAATGGGGCTATTCGAGCAAAAGAATTAGGCTTGAAAACCATTACTTTATCTGGGTTTTCTAAAGAAAATGATTTGGTTACCAAAGGGGACGTAAATTTTTGGATTGGTAGTAACTCTTACAATGTAGTTGAAATGACTCACCATGTTTGGCTTGTGGCTATTATTGATTACATAATTGAAATATCCAAAAAAATCAATAAATGATTAATAGTCCTCCTTTGAAGGCTATTCTGCTAGCTGCTGGCTTAGGTAAAAGGTTAAGGCCTCTAACTCAGTTTCTTCCAAAATGTCTAATGCCTATAAGAGGTACTCCATTACTGGAATATTGGCTTGCAAAAATGTATGAATTAAAAATTAATGATGTTCTTGTAAATGTTCATTATCGTTCTTGTGATGTAAAAAGTTTTTTATCAAGACCAAGGTTCAAAGACTGGGTTGTTTTTAAAGAGGAACCGGAACTTTTAGGAACAGCTGGGACTATCAGAGATAATCTAGATTTTATAGAAGATTCTCCTTGTTTACTTGTCCATGCAGATAATTGGTGTTGTTGTAGTCTCAAAGAATTCATAAATTATCATAGAGATAAAAGAGCCAAAGACACTGTTATTACTATGATGACCTTTACAACTCAAGACCCTCAGAATTGTGGGATTGTTGAAATAGACAAAAAAGGAATCGTTACAAATTTTTTTGAGAAAATAACAAACCCTCCTTCTGATAAAGCAAACGCCGCTGTTTATATAATTGAACCGGAAGTTGTTTCATGGATTAGAGATAACAAGGAAATAAAAGATTTTAGTACAGAAGTTATTCCTAAATTCTTAGGAAAGATATCTACATGGCATAACAATTCAATCCATAGAGATATTGGAACGATAGGTTCTTTAGAAAAAGCACAGAAAGACCTTAAGCTTTCTTTACCATGGAAACAAAATGATAAATGGCAAAGAGATTTTACAAAACATCAGATTCACAAGATGATTCCTGGTGGTCTCTAATTATGAGGAATTATATGTATAGTTTAAATCTGTTTATAAAAAGAGGCTTATGAATATTTTAATAACTGGAGGGTGTGGTTACGTAGGCACTTTACTTACTGAAGAGCTACTCAATGATGGCCATAGGATTGTAGTCGTAGACCTTTGTTGGTTTGGAAATTTTCTTAAAGACCACCCTAATCTCACTATTGTTAAGGAAGACATTAGGAATATTAATAAAATCCCTCTCAATGATATTGAGACTGTAATACACCTTGCAAACATAGCTAATGATCCTAGTGTTGAATTAAACCCCGTTTTATCTTGGGAAGTAAATGTATTAGCTACTCAACAGTTTGCAGATATTTGTGTTGAAGAAGGAGTAAAACAGTTTATTTATGCAAGTTCAGGAAGTGTTTATGGAGTAAAAACAGAACCAGAGGTAACAGAGGAATTACCTTTAGTTCCAATTTCTGTTTATAACAAAACAAAGATGGTATCTGAAAGGATTCTCCTTAGCTATAAGGATGAAATGAAGATTCACTGTATTCGTCCGGCAACTGTCTGTGGATGGTCTCCCAGAATGAGATTAGATTTAACAGTCAATATGCTGGCTTTTCAGGCATTAAAAAGCAATAGGATAACCGTTTTCGGAGGAGATCAGACTAGGCCAAATATTCATATACTTGATATGGTAAGAGTCTATAAACACTTCATAGAAAAGGAAGGTATAGATTCAGGCTGTTATAACGCTGGTTTTGAGAATATTTCTGTATTAGATATAGCAAATGAGGTTGTTAAAAAGATACCTTCAGATATTGTAGTTACAGAATCAAATGACCCAAGGTCTTACCGTCTTAGTTCTGAAAAGCTCAAAAAAACTGGATTTAAAGAAATTTATAATGTCGAATATGCAATAGAAGAAATCCAGTCTAAGTTTATTAGTGGTGAATTAGATGACTCTCCAGAAAGCCACACTGTTGAATGGATGAAGAGTCTCAATCTACATAAAGAGTAAGTTTTGTGGGAAAAGAAATAAACCTAATGAAGGATTATCCTCGAGCTAATAGAGATATTAGTAAGAGAGGCAATGAAAAAACTGAAGAAGACAGAAGAATAGCAAGAGAGTTTGGAAAAGAATTCTTTGACGGCGATAGAAAGAATGGTTATGGAGGATTTAACTATAATTCTAAGTATTGGAAACCCGTTATTCCTGCATTTCAGAGTCATTTTAATTTATCTAGTAAAGATTCAATTCTAGATGTTGGCTGTGCAAAAGGTTTTATGCTTTATGATTTTTCTAAAATAATACCCGGTATGGAATTAAGAGGAATAGACATAAGTCAATATGCAATAGAAAACTGCATAGAAGATATGAAAGATAACCTAGAGGTAGCTGACGCAAGAGACTTGCCATTTAAAGATAATTCTTTTGACTTAGTTATATCCATAACAACTGTCCATAATTTTGATGAAGAAGAATGTATTCAGGCTGTTAGGGAAATACAAAGGGTTAGTAAGGGAAAGAGTTTCTTAACAGTTGATGCCTATAGAAACGATGAAGAAAAAGAAGCCATGTTAGCTTGGAATCTAACAGCCAAAACAATACTACATGTCAATGAATGGAAAAGGTTGTTTAAAGATGCAGCTTATAGCGGAGATTATTACTGGTTTACTCCATAAGGAAAAAATAAATGTCTGAAGAAATGAATATTTTAATGGAGATCTATAGACGAATGGAGCTTATAAGGTGTGTGGAAGAAACTATAGCAGAAAGATATAACGAGGAACAAATGAGATGCCCTACTCATTTATCCATAGGTCAAGAGGCAGTAGCTGCTGCAGTAGGGGTAGCTTTAAGGTCAGACGACTACGCTGTAAGTACACATAGATCACATGGTCATTACCTAGGAAAAGGTGGTGATGTTCCTAAAATGATAGCTGAAATTTATGGTAAAGCTACAGGTTGTTCTAAGGGTAGAGGTGGTTCAATGCACTTGATAGATACTGAGGTAGGTTTTATGGGAAGTACTGCAATTGTGAGCAATTCAATTCCTATTGGAGCGGGACTAGGCTTATCTATACAGCTTAATAAAACTGATCAAATAAGCTGCATTTTTTTGGGAGACGCAGCAGTTGAGGAGGGAGTCTTTTCAGAAACAGTAAATTTCTGTGCCCAAAGAAAATTACCAGTTTTATTTATTTGTGAAAATAATTTTTACTCTGTTTATTCCCCTCTAGAAGTTCGTCAACCTGAAAAGAGATCTATTGCAAAGATGGTTAATTCTATGGGCATACCTAGCTATGAAGGAGATGGTAATGATGCATTTAGCATTTACAGTAATGTCATAAATTTATTAACGAAGATAAGAGAAAAAGGTGGCCCAGCTTTTATTGAATATGAAACATATAGATGGAGAGAACACTGCGGACCTAATTATGACAATGATATTGGATATAGAACTGAAGAAGAGTTTTTAAGTTGGAAGAAAAAAGATCCAATTCCAAGGATGAGAGATTCATTAATTGGAGAAAATATTTGTACTGAAAATGAGATATTCAAAATTCAAAAGTTAGTTAAAGAAGAGGTCTTAGAGGCATTCAACTTTGCAATTAATTCACCTTTTCCTGACCCTCAAGAAGCATTTGAGAGTGAATATGCAAAATAATTCTAAAAGAAAGATTAACTATACAGATGCTATAAATGAAGCCCTCAATATAGCTATGGAGCGAGACTCTAGAGTACTTTGTTACGGCCTAGGCGTAGGGGACCCAAAGAAT
>Ga0310344_10003936_pt1 | contig 11045 bp, 11 predicted proteins | sample HC15DNA20200_MG_FD_203801 | JGI IMG/M metagenome (GOLD analysis project Ga0310344, IMG submission 203801) | Marine microbial communities from station ALOHA, North Pacific Subtropical Gyre - HC15-DNA-20-200_MG | ecosystem: Environmental > Aquatic > Marine > Oceanic | place: Pacific Ocean: North... | reverse complement strand
AAAGAGTTTGCCGGTGACCTGTACGAAGCTAAGCGAACCTTGATTCTAGCGCATTTGTTCAGCCATGCCACAGCCGAGGAGCGCCAAGAAATAATAGATCGCCTATCCCGTCCAAGGCAGAAGCGTAACGAAGAGGACATAACTAGGATTCTTCTCTTAATAACGAACTACGGCTCTCTCCATTATGCTCAGGATTGCGCTAACCACCTGGCTAAAACAGGCCTTTCAACGTTAGACGATGCCTTCCGTAATCCTGCAAATCCCATTGCATTTAAGCAGCTTAGATCTCTCTTCAGCTCACTTGTCACCCGAGATTCGTAAATTGTATTTCGAAGCTCGAAAGGTCACACGCCACCGCGAAACCGCTGCCATGCGACTTCTCTCTCTTCGCGCTGCTACCCTAAAACATCGATAACGGTCAATAAAACCTATTGAGTTAAATAAAGGATGGTCCAGCTCAGTAGCTTATTAGATCTATTACATAGCCAGAAGAAAACCACATGCCGCACCGATTAATGACCCTACGATCACCTGCGGATAGGTATGCCCCAAAAGCGTCTTTAGTGCTTGAGGACGAAAACCTTCGTCAAACAAATGGGCAAGCTCGTTAACCAACTGATTTATCATCTTGGCATGCAAACCAGCCGCTCTCCTGATGCCGGTTGCGTCGTACATCACAATTGAAGCAAACACAGCAGCTATCGCAAAGTAAGGGCTTTGCCAACCATTAACTAATCCGAGATTAACAGCAAGAGCAGTGACTGCAGCAGAATGGGAAGAGGGCATGCCTCCAGTATCAAGAAGGCGATCAAAAGCCCAACGCCTTTCAGTCACTAAAACCAGCCCAACCTTAAATACCTGTGCAACTAAGCTCGCAATGAGCGCTCCCCATATTGGGGTATCTTGTAGGAAGCTACCCAACTCCAACACGCCTTAATCTAGCGGCCTCAACCGTGTTGTGAATAACCATTGCCACAGTCATCGGCCCAGTTCCCCCAGGAGTAGGAGTCATTGCCGAAGCTACCTCAGCTACAGTAGGATCGACATCACCGAGGAGGTGTTTTCCCACCATTGATTGGCCAACATCTAGAATAGTTGCGCCCTCATTGACCCACTCTTTAGTAATAATTCCGGCCTTCCCAACTGCAGCGACGAGGATATCAGCCTGCCTTGTTAATCCTGGTAAATTTCTAGACTTGGAATGGGCTACGGTCACGGTTGCATGACGCCCCAAAAAAAGAGCTGCCGCTGGTTTCCCAACCAGATTACTTCGCCCAACTATTACGACATGCCGACTTGCGATCGGAATTTCAAAATGATCTAAAATCCTGATCAATCCCATTGGAGTTGCTGGTACAAGGCCAGCTTCTCCTGACCACAACCTCCCAACATTTTCAGGGTGAAATCCATCGACATCCTTCGAAGGATCGATCGCTTCCAAAACTTCCTCAGCATGCAAATGACGGTATAACGGAAGCTGCACTAGGATCCCATCTATATCAGGGTCCATATTTAATCTGTATATAGTATCTAAAAGCTCCCGCTGAGTAACATGGGATTCAAGCATCACTGTTTCGGCACGAATACCGGCCTTGACCGCCAATCGCGACTTTGAACGTACGTAAGAAGCACTGGCAGGGTCGTCACCTGCCCTAACAAATACCAAGCGCGGTACAAAAGGCAAAGAATCTACCTGTTGTGCTAATCCACCTATAGTTACCCTGGAAACCTCTCTTCCGTTAAGGATCCTAGCTGTCACATTACTCTCCATTATCTGATCGCGGGAGTTTGGTCACGGTAAAGCTGAGCTAGAACACCATTAACAAAACGACCGGAATCGGTTCCCCCATATTTTTTAGCGGTTCTTACAGCCATCTCAATTGTGACCTCGGCTGGTGTGTCAAAACCGTGTACCATCTCTGCAACAGCGAGACGAAGAATATTGAGATCTGTTTGGGCCATTTGAGAAAAGCTCCAACCCTCTACCAGCTCCTCAATCCTCTGGTCAATCTTTTCACGATTTACCGAAACACTGTCAAGAAGGCTTCTAGCAAATTTTAGAGAATCCTCAGTAAACGCTTCTTCCAAAGTTTCATTATTCTCAACAGGGAACTCTACTCTTAGCTGTTCCCATACTTCAGTAACCGGAAACCCACCCTGCTCTGATTGAAACAAAGCCCGAAAAGCCAACTCCCTAGCACGTCTCCTAGCCACCGACATCCTCAAAATAATGCTTAGATCTAATTGAGAAGGAAAAATTAGGAAACCATGAGCTATCTCGTCTCATCCCATTCTCCGCTCGATAAAATCAGTATTGATTTCTCCACGCTGAAAATATTCGTTATCAATAACCTTTAGATGGAAAGGAATAGAGGTCTCGACCCCTTCAATAACGGTTTCTTTTAGGGCACGCCGCATCCGGGCGATAGCCTGACCTCGAGTTGGCGCCCAGGCTATGACCTTTGCGATAAGGCTATCATAATTCGGGGGGATAGAATATCCAGCATACGCGTGAGAATCTACCCGGATCCCGGGACCTCCGGGCCAGTGCAGATCGGTGATCTTTCCAGGACAAGGCCGGAATGATTTACTAGGGTCCTCGGCATTAATGCGGACTTCGATAGCGTGACCTACAGGATTAATATTCTTCTGAGAAATACTTAAACCCAAACCAGCTGCAACGCGAAATTGTTCTTGCACCAGGTCAAACCCAGTAATCATCTCTGTAACAGGATGTTCTACTTGGATGCGGGTATTCATCTCGCTAAAATAAAATCTCCCGTTGCCATCAACCAGAAACTCGCAGGTCCCTGCACCTCTATATTTTATATGCTTAGCAAGCCTTACTGCAGCCTGCGCCATCGCTTCCCTCACTTCTTGAGATCCGATGCTTGGTGCCTCTTCAATAATCTTCTGATATCTCCGCTGAATCGAACAATCTCGGTCATAGAAATGTAAAACCTCGCCTTTACCATCACCAAAAATTTGAATTTCTACATGTTTTAAATTTTCAAGGAATCGCTCCATATAAATTTCGGAATTACCGAAAGATATTCGCGCCTCCTCCTGCGCATTCTGAATATTGACTTGCAACTGATCCGGTGTTCGCACGATCCGCATTCCCCTACCACCGCCACCAGCTGAAGCTTTTAGCATGATTGGATACCCAATAGCATTAGCCATATCGTGCGCATCCTCGATCCGAGAGAATGGCGATGAACCTGGAGTCACCGGAACACCTGCTTCCACAGCTATAGCCCTGGCGCTAGCCTTATCACCAATCTGACTAATATTCTGCGGTCGCGGTCCGATAAAAATAAGATTGTGCTCCTCACATTTCTGCGCAAATTCGGAATTCTCAGAAAGAAATCCATACCCTGGGTGAACCGCTTCTGTTCCGGTCAGAATTGCGGCAGATAGAAGATTACGAATATTCATGTACGATCCTTTAGCTGGAGCTGGCCCGATACAAATCGATTCATCCGCAAGAAGTGCTGGTAGCGAATTCTCGTCCGCCTGCGAATAAGCAACAACTACTTGCACTCCTAATTCTTTAGCAGCCCTTAGCACCCGGAGTGCTATCTCTCCTCGGTTTGCAATCAGGATCTTCTTAAACATGACAACCAGGACTTAATTAATGTACGGGATCGATGCGAAAAAGAGGCTGACCATATTCTACGGGCTCTTCGTTTTGCACAAAAATCTCGGCAATGATTCCTGCGCTCTCAGCTTCGATCTCATTCATAAGCTTCATAGCCTCGATGATGCAGAGTACGGTTCCCTCCTCCACCTGATCACCAACTTTCACATAAGGTGGTGCCTCTGGGGCAGGAGATAAATAAAAAGTCCCGACAATAGGGGCCGTTACCTCGTTAACTAGGCCTCCCCCGGGAACTCCCACTTCGTCGACGCTAGAAGTAAGCCCATCTTGATCGCGCACGGCTGGGGACTGAGTAATCTCGTGAACCGGCGTAGGTGCAGATAGTATCGTTTGACTCCCATTCTCATAATTTGATTGCCCGGTTTGTCTCTTGATCGCAACCCTAAAGTCTCCTTTCTCATAGCTGAACTCGCTAACATCAGAATTAGAAATTGCGTCAAGAAGCCGTTTTATATCCTTTATTTCCATTAAGCCCTACCTACGTAATCGCCAGATCTAGTGTCCACTCGAATTATCTCTCCATTATCGATAAATAATGGGACATTTACGGTAGCCCCCGTCTCTACCACCGCTGGTTTGGATCCTCCAGACACTGTGTCACCTTTTACGCCTGGGTCCGTCTGTGTTATTTGTAGCTCAACAACTGTTGGCAACGTAACCTTTAACGGGCGCCCTTGAAAATAATCGACAGTGACCTCTAAGTTCTCTTTCAAGTAAATTGCCGATTCGCCAATCTGCTCTCGATTAAGCGTTGGCTGTTCAAACGTTTCTAAATCCATAAACGTGAATACAGAACCATCAGAGTAAAGGAATTGCATAGTACAGTAGTCGATGAATATATCTTGTAATTTTTCTCCTGAATTAAAGGTCCTCTCGACAATTGCTCCTGATTCAAGATTCTTGAATTTAGCCACTACCTTTGCCCCGCCCCGACCTATCTTTTGGTGTTGATACTCAAGGCACTCCCAAAGACCATTATCTAATTCCACCTTGGTTCCATTACGCAAATCGGTAACGCTGATCATAAATTGGCCTTTCTGTTTGGCATCCCCAAAGTGTAACACTTTCCATAGCTTCACAAACTCCTGGAAAACCTAACTTCGGTCCATAAAATTCGTAAATCCTATAACCGATTCCTTTCATAGGTTGATACATGTCAGGAATTGCGGTTGCTTTTCGAAAAAAGATAGGGCATCGAGTCTTGATAGGGTAACAAGGAAGTCGTCCGAACCTTTATTAATTTAGGATGAGCCTTTACGAACATGTATTCTCGAGAAATAAACCCACAGAACACAAAATGGAAAAACAGCCTACCGTATAACCGATTAAGCGTTATAGTGCATTTAAGAATGGTTGAATGCATCAGATGCACACTGCAAACCTAAAGAGCTCATAGTTTCCTGTGAAGAGGTCAGATATTACTTGTATAAACACCAAACAATTTATTATTAATCAACTATGCTCTGAGCTAACTTTCTGCTCGTGACAAAAACCGCAACGTTTTTCCAAAATCGAATCAAGAACGGGGCTATCCTAGCCCCCATGGCAGGATTTACTGACGCTCCTTTCAGGAAAATCTGCCGAGAGTTCGGTAGCTCGTATGCAGTAACGGAAATGGTAAGCGCAAAGATGTTAGTTTCCGGACAACAAAGTGGAATTAAGGTCGGTGCACCTTATCCCGGGGAGCCAGATCTAGTTATACAAATTTTTGCCGCCGACCCACAACTAGCAGCTGAAGCTGCTAGGATTTTAGCAAAAAAGTACAATCCGGTTGCTTTCGATTTGAACATGGGCTGCCCAGTGAAAAAAATAGTCAACAAAGGTTGCGGCTCAGCTCTCATGCGTGATCTTGGCCTCGCTAGTTCTATAGTACGAGCCCTGGTAAACTCAGTAGACATCCCAGTCAGCGCCAAAATGCGTTTAGGGTTTGACGCTGTTAATGTTATAGAAGCTGCGAAAGCGGTTGTAGATGCAGGCGTTTCAGCTATTGCCGTACACGGCAGAACGGCCACTCAGAAATACTATGGTGAAGCTAATTGGGACGAAATAGCCAAGGTTGCTGAAGCAGTTAATGTACCAGTCATCGGTTCAGGCGATATAAACTCCCCTGCCAGCTTTAAGGAACAACGAAAGAAGGGACTGGGCGTAATGATTGCCCGGGGAAGTCTTGGGAGACCCTGGATTTTTGGTGAAGTACAAGGTGACGCGGCTCCAACCTTGGGGGAGGTAGTCCGACTCGCATACCGCCACATTCGATTAAACGCTGATTGGTATGGCGAGCAGCGTGGCGTTAAAATGCTTCGCGGACAACTGGGTCGCTACTTCTCCTCCTTTAGAGAAGGGCCGTCCCTCAAACCTCATCTAGTCCGGGTGTCGTCAATTAATGACTTTGTAAACCTGATGAAAAGTCAATTTTCAACTAACCTACTCAGCGATTAATAAACCGTAAGCCGACCCTAATTTAGCGATCACGCCTAAACAATTACTCCGTAACCGTTGCATGCTATAATCTCTGCCAATATACCTATTCTCGCGACATTGGAGGGGCAGTTGTCGGACGCGACCAACATCAAAACACGGGATGCCTTGGAAGCTCAATTCCGTCACGACCCAGATAATCACGAAGACGTTTTCCGAAAAGCTTTCGACTTCACGCGAGCTGAGGAATTAGAGGCCCTGGGGTTGCACCCTTATTTCAAACCTATCTCCTCGCAAAATGGCGGACTCGTAACCATCGATGGCCATGAGATGGTGATAACCGGATCGAACGACTACTTAGGCCTAACTCAAGACACTCGCCTCAAAGAGGCTGCCCGCGAAGTGCTAAATGCCTTTGGAACTAGTTGTACGGGATCACGATTCCTGACTGGCACATTAAGCCTACACGAAATCCTTGAAGAGAAACTTGCAGGTTTTCTGGAGAAGGAATCTGCCCTTACTTTTAGCGCTGGATATTTAGGCTGCTTATCAGTATTGAGCGCTCTTGCTGGCCGGCGTGACATCATGTACTTTGACCGCGAAAATCATGCTTCTCTATACGATGGGGCGAGACTATCTTTCGCAACTTTACGAAAATTCGACCATAGCGACCTAGACCATCTGGAAAGCTTGCTCAAAAAGGACATTGCCAAGCCAGGTGGTCGACTAATTGTTACCGACGGAGTGTTCTCAATGATGGGACACATCGCTAATTTACCGGGGATAATTGAAATTGCCCGGCGCTACGGCGCACGTGTAATTGTAGACGATGCTCATGCCATCGGAGTTCTCGGTAACAAGGGGCGTGGTACAGCTGAGCATTTTGGCCTGGAGGAAGAGGTTGACCTCATACTAGGTACGTTTTCAAAAAGCCTTGGAAGCGTAGGGGGCTTTATGGCAGGCCAGAAAAAAGTTATTAGCTTCGTTAAACACCATTCTCGGCCTTTCATATTCACTGCGGCTCTCCCTGCAATGCAAATGGCTGCAGCCTTAAAGGCCTTAGAAATAATGTCATCTGAACCCGAACACCGCAAGATCCTGTGGACTAACGTCCATCTCTTGCAAGACGGATTGTCCCAACTGGGTTTTGATACTTTAGGAACTGAAACCCCGATAGTGCCCGTCCTTATTGGAGACGATGAAATAGCGTTCAAGGTTTGGCGGGGCTTGTGGGAAGAAGGCATCTTCACCACCCCAGCGGTTTCACCCGCTGTTGACAATGCAATCATACGAACCAGCGTTAACGCGAACCACACTCAAGATCAACTAGATAGACTACTTAATGCCTTTGAAGTAGTAGGGCGTAAGTACGGGGTTATTTGAGCTTCGAGGCCACTGTGACAAAAGTTCAGCCGGTAACTACGCGGAGGGATCTTAACCGCTTTGTTATGTTTCCCTACGAGTTCTACGCTTCTGACTCAGCCTGGGTCCCCCCATTAAGGATGACTGCATTCGACACTTTCAGGCCGAACAAGAATCCGTTTTACCAATACGGTTCGATGGAGCTTTATCTGGCTGTCCGAAACAACAAGGTCGTAGGGCGTATTGCTGCTATCGAAAACCCCCGCCACAACGATACGCATGGGGAAAATATGGCTTTCTTTGGCTTTTTTGAAGCACAAGATGAAACTGCTGCACAAGCATTATTGGAAATAACCGAGCATACCGCTCGTCAAAAGGGACGACTCGCAATCCGCGGCCCCGTTAATCCAACGATGGACGAAGGAGCGGGATTCCAAATCAATGCGTTCGACACTACCCCTTACCTTATGACGCCACATAGCCCTGAAGCCTACCTAGGTTATATGGAAATGTTTGGTTACAAAAAGACCAAAGACCTTTACGCATGGCGTTACATCAGTCTCGGCGGCATGGGAGAACGATTATCACGCCTTGCCGAAAGAGTTAAAAAGCGCTATGCAGTGACTGTACGACCTGCAGACCTAAAGAATTACAAAAGCGAGGTGGCCTTGCTTCGTCAACTCTATAACAAAGCCTGGGAAAAAAACTGGGGTTTTGTCAAAATGACTGAGGCTGAACTAGACCAACTGGCAAACGATTTAAAGTTGATTCTTGACCCCAACATTGCCCTGTTCGCTGAATATGAAGGCGAGGTGGTCGGTTTAGCAATCGCATTGCCTGACATCAACCTCGTATTAAAACGCATGGGAGGACGATTGTTGCCATTCGGGTTTATGCACCTACTCAATCGGAAGAAGATCATTAACCGAGCGCGTCTCCCTATCCTGGGTGTGCTGCCAGAATACCGTCAGCGAGGATTCGAATTGGTGATGATAGACGAGATAGCTAAGCGGGGGCAAGCAACCTACCATGAAGCTGAGTGCTCATGGATACTCGAAGATAACGATCCGATGAATAAGGGGATAGCTGCCACCGGAGCCTCTCTCTATAAAACCTACCGGATATTTCAAAAAGCCCTTTAGCGTGCAAATCTTTAGGGATCTAGCACAAGATCTGAGTCAATTATTCCCTAGAAATTCTTCGAAACTTTGGTACACGTTATTAGCAGCAATCTTGCTTCAAATCGCCTTCTGGTATCTAGCTACACCAGGACCGAACCTAATTAGTTTTGAACCACGCAACTTTAGGTCAGCGATAACTAGTGTGGCTTGGAGCATACTTTTACTATGGTTTGTGCCCAAAATACTGACTGGACCCCTAGGACTAACCCGCAAGCGTCTCGGCTTGGCCTTAGGCGACTATCAAGCAGGATCAATTATAGTCTTTTTTGGCGGGGGTTTAGCCCTTGTACTTATGAGACTCGCTTCAGCTGACCCCGCCATACAAGCTACTTACCCCTGGCCAGGAAGCTCCGCTGGTAGCTCCCTGCAAGCGCTCGTCATTTGGGCTGGATTCTATATCCTCTACTACGCTTCTTTCGAATTCTTTTATCGTGGGTTCTTACTTAGGACTCTCGAGAGAGCTCTCGGACTTATACCGGCAATATGGCTCCAAGCTTTTGCTGCTACCGTCGTTCATTTTGGAAAACCGTTTGCTGAAACAATTGCGGCATTTCCGGCAAGCCTACTGTTTGCTGTGATAGCAGTCAGAACAAAATCCTTATTCTACCCAGTAGCCTTGCACTTCATTGTTGGAATCAGCATTGATATTTTCTCTCTCGCTCGTAAGGGCCAACTTTTTCCATGAAGATCCTAGTTTCAGGGGCCCACGGTTTTATTGGAAGCCATATCGTCCAACACCTTCTCAATACTGGCTCTGAGGTTATAGCCCTTGTATCTCCTTGGGGTAGTACGAGAAACCTCGAAGCAGCCTCATGCCACCCTGCTCTAACTATAGTTTACGGTGATATCACTGATCCCATATCACTCCGTAACATACCGAAACACACGGTTGTTATACATGCTGCAGCTCGAGTTGCGGATTGGGGAAGCAGTAATCTCACCGAAAAGGTTAACGTTAATGGGACCTGGAACCTTTTGCGCCGCGCTGAAGAATTAGGGGTCACTCGATTTGTACTCATCAGTAGCGTTGCGGTACACAGATACACTGGCTTTAAGAATGCTGATCCTAGATCAGTTCCAAGGGATCGCCACTCTCTCCCTTATGCGCGCTCTAAAATCCAAGCTGAAGATATCGTACTGACATCGCACTCGCTCGAAGGGGTAGTTATTCGTCCTGGCTTATGGCCATTTGGCCCAAGGGATCCTCAGTTTTCTCGGATCCTTTCCGCCTTACAGAAAGGACGACTCCCTGTAGTCAATTCAGGAAAAGCAGTGATTAATACGGCTTACGTAGAAAATCTCGTACACGGAATAGAACTAGCGACATATCGCCCTGAAGCAGTTGGAAAAACTTATGTAATAGCAGATGAGGGAGCGCCAAGCTGGGCGCAACTCTTTAAGAATATTGCTGATCAAGTTGGCTGCCCAACCCCGCAAGTTTCGATCCCCGGATGGCTAGCAAGTCCAGCTGGCATTGTAATGGAAAAGTTGTTTGCACTTGTTAGTCCATCAACCGAGCCCCCACTTACTGGCTATCGAGGACAACTCATGCTACGGAACGTGCACTTTGATATAACCTGCACAAGGAGGGAACTAGGTTATCATCCAAAGATTCCCTGGCAAGAGGGAATAAGGAGAACCTTGGAGGCAGTCATTTAAGAACTATTACTCCGAATGAACCCTCTATGGATATTTAGTGTTTATATTTCGACGGACAACGCGATTGAATGGGGATAGCTTAATCACCTAAAAACTTTGATAATTTCACCCTATGAACCGACCCAAGCCTCGCATCCTTTTCGCTACAATCTCTGCTGGCGGATCACACGTCAGTTCCGCAACAGCTATGGCCGAAGCCGTCAGCCGTGACTACCCTCAAGTTGATGTGCAAGTAGACGAGTTAATGATCGATTATGGCTTTCAAAAACAGGATAGACGACACAAAAATGCTTGGAAATACGCCCTCATGAATCCTTGGTCAATTGTATGGGGTCAGCTCCTTGTAGATCGCTTTCCTTCTGCGACAGTTTCTATTCAAAGGAGACTTCTTCGTTCTTTCGCAGAGGTAGCCTCCCAACGTCTCGCCACCGATCAGCCAGACTTGGTGGTGGCTAACCACGCCTGGCTTACCGTGGCCCTTACTCTTGCACAAACAACTTTTGGACTTAACCTTCCCGTCCTAACCTTCGAAACATCAACCATAAATGCCAATGGCCTTTGGGCTGATAAAAATGCAGAAAGATTCATAGTGGGTAGTGCAATATCTAAACAAAGACTCCATCACTTAGGAATTAGTGAAGACCGTATCGATGTGGTTGGGTACCCTGTAAGAAGAGCTTTCCTTGAAGCTCCTGGAAAAACCGAAGCGCGAGACGCTTTAGGCTTGGACAACCGATTTACCATCTTGATAGCATTAGGTGGAG
>Ga0310344_10003933_pt1 | contig 11048 bp, 11 predicted proteins | sample HC15DNA20200_MG_FD_203801 | JGI IMG/M metagenome (GOLD analysis project Ga0310344, IMG submission 203801) | Marine microbial communities from station ALOHA, North Pacific Subtropical Gyre - HC15-DNA-20-200_MG | ecosystem: Environmental > Aquatic > Marine > Oceanic | place: Pacific Ocean: North... | reverse complement strand
GGCTGATGTTGGAGGCGATCTTTCTGGAAAAGTTGAAGCTGGTATTCCAGAGGATGATCCACGCAATCCTGCCACAATTGCTGATAGTGTTGGTGACAACGTCGGTGATGTTGCGGGTATGGGCGCTGATTTATTCGAATCTTATGTCGGGTCCATTATTTCTGCTATGGCGTTGGCTTGGGCACTTACGGCCAGCGCTGCTTCTACGTTGTGGGGAATTGATGCGTCTGGTTTCGACAGCTTGCAACGGTCGCTAGTGTTTTTTCCCCTGTTGCTGGCTGGACTTGGGATACTGTCCTCGATTCTTGGAACTTTTGCGGTCAACACCAATGACGAGAGCAAGATAGGCAGTGCTTTGCATCGAGGTTTAATCGTAGCTTCCGGTATTGTTCTTGTCGGTGCTTATGCTCTCGTTACGTTGTTGGGAATACCAATAAATGTGCTCTTGTGTGTTTTGTTGGGACTTGCCGCCGGTGTTGCAATAGGTCAGGTGACGGAGTACTACACAGGGAAAGACAAGCCGCCGGCACAAAGAATTGCTGAACAATCTGAAACTGGAGCTGCGACAAATATCATTGCTGGTCTCGGTGTTGGCATGATGTCATGTGGTCTTCCAATTATTATCATTTGTCTTGCAATCTACTTTAGCTACAGTTTTGCAGAACTTTACGGGATTGCTATTGCAGCGGTGGGGATGTTGTCAACACTGGGAATCAGTCTTGGTGTTGATGCGTACGGGCCTGTTGCAGACAATGCAGGCGGTATTGCTGAAATGAGTCGCTGTGAGGCTTATGTGCGGGAGAGAACTGATGCTCTCGACGCTGTGGGTAACACTACTGCGGCTATGGGGAAAGGCTTTGCAATTGGGTCTGCGGCACTGACTGCGTTGGCGTTGTTTAGTACATTTCGAGCGAAGGCAGCTGAGGCTGTTGAGCGAGCGGGTGGTACGGAGATGTTTGATCCACATTTGCTGGGACTTGGACTCGACAACCCAAATGTTTTAATAGGGATGCTAATTGGTGGAATGTTACCTTTTATTTTCGCAGCCTTGACTATGGATGCGGTTGGACGCACTGCTAACGAGATGATTGCAGAAGTTCGAAGGCAATTTAAAGAAATTAAGGGACTGATAGAGGGTGATGCTGAGCCTGATTCAGCTAGGTGTGTTGAAATTTCTACCAAGGCAGCTATTCGCGAGATGATTCTTCCTGGTTTTATTGCGGTGCTGGCACCTGTTGTGACGGGTTATCTCTTGGGCGTATCAGGACTTGGTGGGTTGCTAGCAGGTTCTTTAGTTACGGGTGTTCTTATGGCACTTATGATGGCTAATGCTGGTGGTGTCTGGGATAATGCTAAGAAATATATTGAAGAAGGCCATCACGGCGGTAAAAATTCAGAGCCGCATAAGGCTGCGGTTATAGGTGACACTGTGGGGGATCCATTTAAGGACACTTCTGGACCTAGCTTAAATATTCTGATCAAGTTGATGACAATCGTCGCAGTTATCTTTGCACCACTGGTTGTTCAATGGATGTTGTGATAAATATTTTTGCAGTAGATTTTGGTGAAGTTGAAGTTTATAAGTTTCTAGCTGGAATAGTTTGAGAGAGATAAATATTTTATTTGCGTTGGATTTGCGCTACGAGTCGATTGTTGAGAAGTTTGAGATTCGTTGACAGTCGTGTGAGTGGTGCATATAATCTACGCTCCTAACGCGCCTCTGACGCGTGTAAGGTGAGGAGGGAATCGGTGGCAGCCGGTCAAATGTTTGGTGATATCTCGAACCCGTCGGTTCGAGTGGGTTCGCGTAAGTGGTACACGGTGCCTCTTTCTATCGTGGCGCACGTGGTTGTCCTTGGCGCGGTTGTAATTATTCCGTTGATGGCGGCAGATGCATTACCGACGCCTGCATCGATGATGGCGTTTGTGGCGGCACCGCCACCACCGCCACCACCACCACCGCCGCCACCACCACCAAGGCCAGCGGCTGCTCCTGAGCCGCCCCCTGTAGTAGAGGTGAATCCCAATGCGGCTCCTGTTGTTGCACCTGAAGAAATTATCGAGGAGACAGGATTTGATTTGGCGGAAGTCGGCGGCGTAGAAGGCGGTATCGCTGGAGGCGTCGTTGGTGGTATTGTGGGAGGGCTTCCAGAGGCACCACCACCACCACCACCACCACCACCACCGGCACCGGAACCTGTTCGCGTTGGTGGAAATATTTCACCACCAACGAAAACACAGGATGTGCCTCCGGTATATCCACCAGTTGCTCAATCAGCTCGAGTGCAAGGAATTGTCATTCTTGAAGCTGTTATTGGTCCGAATGGTAATGTTACTGAAGTAAAGGTATTACGTTCCGTTCCTTTGCTTGATGAAGCTGCTATAACTGCAGTTAAGCAGTGGCAGTACACACCTACGTTACTTAATGGTGTGCCTGTGCCCGTTATTATGACGGTCACTGTCAACTTTACGTTGCAATAGTTAGGTGCTGGAGCGGAAACCCTACCGTTCTTGTGCTTTTTTGAAGGCTGATAGTCGAGGAGGAAGTAAATGGATTTACTCGAAATGTGGGAACTGATGAGTATGCCGGTTAAGTTACTAATGATTATTCTTGCGCTGATGTCGATGGTATCGGTGGGGATTTTCTTTGAGCGTCTGTATACATTCATGCAGGCACAGAAACAGTCCAAAGTGTTTGCACCACAGGTGGCTAAGGCCCTCAAGGAAAACAAGCTAGGCGACGCGATAAAAAATGCGAAGTCGAAGAACTTTAAGTTTAGCCATCTTGCCAAGGTAGTTGAGGCTGGGCTGCAGGAATATCAGTTTATTAAGGACTCGGGTGTTGAGCTTAGTAAAGATGATGTTGTTGATGGTGTTCGTCGTGCAATTCAGCGTGCCTCTGCCTTGACTTCAGGAGATTTGAAAAAAGGTCTTGGTGTGTTGGCAACGGTTGGTTCAACCGCAGTGTTCGTTGGCTTGCTTGCCACGACCCTGGGTGTTATCAATGCGTTCCAAGGAATTGCTCAGACAGGTTCAGGTGGTCTTGGTGCAGTATCCGGTGGTATTTCTGAAGCATTGGTTGGAACGGCAATCGGATTGTTTGTTGCAATTCCGGCGGTTTGGTTCTACAACTACCTGACTGGCCGTATTGAAATATTTAACGTCGAGATGGACAATTCGTCATCTGAGATTGTTGACTTCTTCATCAAGAAGTAAAGACCATTGTTCTTGCTGACGGGTCTTTAAATGTTGACGTGTCGAGGAGGATAGATTCATGGGAATGAGTGTTGGAGGCGATAAAGGAGCCCTAAACTCAGAGATCAACGTGACGCCGCTTGCTGACGTAATGTTAGTGCTACTTATTATCGTTATGTTGATTGCACCGTTATTGCAGGCTGGTGTGGTTGTTGCGCTGCCAGAGGCGGCCAACACTAATGAGAAACCGGACAGTGACGGTCAGACCGTCTTGCACGTTGATGCTTCAGGGCGTTTCTATGTGGATAATATTCCCACGGAGGAGCGCGCGTTAATGGGTGCCGTGCAGCGGTCTTTGGATCGCAAGCGTGAGCGGGTAGTATTAATCAAAGCTGATTCAAACGCACGATACGCTGAGGTTATGGAAGTGATGGATCGACTTCAACGTGCCGGAATTGAAGATATTGGCTTGGTTACTGAACGGAAGTTGCGCGGAACCGGAGGCTAAAGAATGGCAAAGAAGCATCATGGAGCAGATTCGGTTACTCAGGTTAAACCGCCTGAGTCAAATTCTGAAATTAATATCACGCCATTTATTGACGTGTTACTGGTGTTGATTGTTATCTTTCTGGCAGCCCTACCTTTGAATCAGCGTGGATTAGATATCAATCTTCCACTTGAGACACAGGGCTCTGCCCAGGCAGCGACTGACAGCAGTCAAATCGTGCTCGAATATACAGCTGACCGCCGGATATCTATTAATAATCAGGATGTTTCGCTACCAATGCTTGAATCTAGATTACGTGAGATTTTTGAGACTCGCCGTGATAAAACTATGTTCGTAGCGGGTGCTGGAACATTAACTTATGGTGAGATTATCGAAGTTATCGATGCCGCCAAGGGTGCCGGCATCGATAAGGTTGGTATTGTAACTGAAGGTATGCGTCGTGCTGCAGGTGCTGCTCCAGTTGGTTGATCTTTCTTTCGACTGTTTTTCAAAAAAGGCCGGGACACACCCGGCCTTTTTTTATGTTTGATTGAAAAGTTTAGTAAAACTATTTTTTTACAACAAAGTCTGGATCGTCAGAATAGACCGTGAATTTTCACAGGTCTTGCACACTCTTGAGAATCACATTGAACATCGTTTACGTAATTTCCTACTGGCACGGTTTGCATCTCAAGATGTGAATACGGTTCACACAATTTAGTAAGTTCCTCGACAGGCGTTCCAGGTGTTAACCATTTCCCTTGAACCGCCTGGTGCAAGATTACGGGCATTCTTTGATGGATCGGCTCAACAAGTGAGTTTGCATTTGTAGTGAGGATAGAAAACATCTCAAAATTTTCTCCTCGGGGAAATTGTGTTCTGGTCCATAATCCTGCGAACCCAAAAGGCAATGACTGTTTGAGCTGAAAAAAATAAGGTTGTTTCCGACCTGCTCGTTTCTGCCATTCGTAAAAGCCGTCAGCCGGGACGATGCAGCGGTGTTTTAAGAAACTTGTTGAGAACAGTTGATTTGTTGGAGCGGTTTCGATTCGAGTATTGATTATTCGAGAAGCGTTTCGACTTGGACTACCATTTGGAACTATAAAGCCCCATTCCATCTTTTTTAAAACAGTTTTTCCTTTTGAATCCCTTACAACAACTGGTGCAGTTTGGCTCGGGGCCACGTTGTACCGGGCTTCCACAACGAGATGGTTGACACTGCGCCCAAGCACTTCGGAAATGGATGTATGGGGTTTGGAAATAGTATAACGTCCGCACACACAGACGAGGATATCAAGATCTTGAAGGCTGAATTGTAGATTTAAAAAAGTTCTAAAAAAATTTAGTCAGCCCAAATGTGCGCAACGCAAGGAAAAAGGCAATAACAATAAGGATGACTCGCACGTAGCGATTTAATGGAAAAAACTTAGCTAACAACTTCGATAACATGCTTACATCCTCTTAGAGCGACGCTGGGGCCCTTGTAGGACCACTTTTAGTAGATGGATTAAATATATGTTAGTTGCTCAGCTGAACAGAACTTAATTTTAGTTAACCTATGCCGATTTCTGTTTACTCTAATCTTTTCCATTCAACAGTCCTTCCAAGAAGCCGAAAACCTATCCACCCTCGTACTTTTAGTGTCCCGTCTTTAAGTTCCAAATCAGCTTTGTAATATTTTCCATTTTCAGGATTGTAGATACGGCCATGTTTCCATTTTTCTTCAGTAAATTCAAAGTTGACAATAAAATTAGTTCCGATGAGTGGTCGGTCTCGGAGTGTGGGATCAGGATTCTTTGAGTCCACGCCGTCAGCTGGAGGTTCATCGTAGAAATAAGTGAATTTTCCGTAGTACTTGTTCTCTTGTATATATATCTCAACATGCGCTCCATCTCTGGTATCCCACAAACCCACGATTGCATTAGCGGCATTTTCGCCTGTCTGATTTATTTGCGTGCTTAGGCCGACCGACATAATTGCTGCGGCCAAGGTCATTGGTGCTAAGCGAGCTGATTGCATAAAAGTTTCCCTGGATTTTCAAGATTGAAAATAGTTTGTGGATGAACGTTATTTTCTAAAATCATTGTTGTTTCTTTAATGAGATAAACTGTCACAATCAGGGTTGAGTAACCAATAAATGTAGGCTGAGATTGCATCGTTCGCCAGTGACTCAGGGTAGAGAACACGTATTCCTGAATAAACTGTTTAATGTTAAGTGGGGTTTCTAAAAAGAAAAAGGCTTGGGTAAAAAAATTTCACCCAAGCCTTTTGAAATTTATTAGGCTAGCCGAGCTTCTTAAGCAGCTGGTCCTCCTGCTCCAGAAGTAGCTTGTTCTTGAAGATCTTGGGCACGGTCACGCAGTTCATCTGCTTCTGCGATAAGTCCGTCTTGCTCTTCGATGCATGCCGTGTCAGCTGTATTTTCGCAAACTAGCATCCCTGCTTTCATGCGCAAAAGGATGTTCTTGTAAACTAGCGCATCGACATAACGTTCATTGAGACCAAGCGCGATATCTGCTGCTTCAAGTCCGGCGGTAATGTAATCAGCTTTTTCATCTTGAGTAATACGGAAATCGCGGAAAGCTTTTTCCCAATAAAAAGTAGATATTGTGTAGAAAGCTTCTGGATTATCAGGTTCAATTCGAGCCCGTTGTTCAAGGGCATCAATGGTTAGTTCAAATTCACCAGAGCGGTTGTAAAATCCGGCTAACTGTAAATAAACAATCGGGTCATCGGGTCTAAGGCTTTGAATTTCAAGCATCACCGCTTCTGCAGGTTCAAATAGTCCAGATTGTTCGTATAGGTTCGCTAGGGCGAAGTAATTATCAGGATTTTCAGGGTCGAGCAAAATCATTTGTCGCAGGACAGGTTCTGATCTGGTGGGGTCGTTTGCTTTATCTGGTCCAAATGCAGATACCAGGTATTGCATTGACAATCTTTGCAAATCAGGGTCGTTTATACGGTCAGCCGCTGTCTCGTAATAATGAACCGCCTCTTCGAGGTAAGCATCGTTCTCCGGCTCTCCCTTTCGAACAGGTTTATAGAGGTTGTCATACGAGTTGGCTACGTAAAAATATGCGGCGTTGAGCTGCTCATTTAGTAATGAATCGCTTTGACTCTCAATGATTTCAAGAATTTCTTCATAGTGTTCGAGAGCCAATTGATAATCTCCACGTCCGTAGGCCATGTTGCCTTCCTTGAACGTGCGCATGGCTGTTACTTGATCAAGATAGCCACAGGAAGCGAGAGGTGTTATTAAAATAGCAATGATGCCAATTCTTAAGAGGCTGCGTCCGATGTGCATCCTGATTCCCCTTTCATTCTCGATCCGAAGACAGTCTCTCTGACAGTCGAGAGTCATTTATTTCGACTGCTGTGATCTGAAGATCAGTCTTTAAACCGGGTTTCTATATATATAGAGACGCTTAAATCCTATAACAAAAAACAGGCTTTAAGCCGGACCAGTATAGTTAAGCAAAAAACTGCAAGTCAAGCGTTCTTATCGACTTCTCTTGACCACTGTGATTGTCCACTTTATCATGGAACAGAAGTGCTCTCTATCCTTCCTATCTTATTGCTTAGATTGAGTTTGTAATGATTACCTTTGAAGAGCTTGCTTCCAAGGCCAAATTACACAATCCAGACTCAGATATCGATCTGCTTCATCGAGCCTATGAATTTTCAGCAATGGAACATAAGGGCCAGCGTAGAGTGTCTGGCGAAGAGTACATTACACATCCACTAGAAGTGGCTTCGGTAGTTGCAGACATGAAATTAGATGATGTTGCAATTGCGGCAGGTTTGCTTCATGACGTTGTGGAAGACACGTTAACAACTATTGATAGTGTTTCTGAACTATTTGGCTCTGAAGTCGCTCACGTTGTAGAGGGAGTTACTAAAATCAGCACCATTCCCTTTTCGTCGGTGGAAGAGAGAGAGGCGGAAAATTTCCGCAAGATGTTGTTGGCGATGGTAGATGATGTCCGTGTCATTTTAGTGAAACTCGCCGACAGACTTCATAATATGAGAACCCTCGAATCTCTTGGTGAAACGCAACGGTTTAAAATTTCGCAAGAAACGCTTGATATTTACGCGCCCATCGCCCATCGCCTGGGAATGAGCAAGATCAAAAATGAACTTGAAGATCTTGCCTTTAGACATCTTGAACCAAAAGATTATGCAAATTTACGTGCATGGGTTGAAGACCGTCGCCGGGCCACTGAAGAGACGGTGGGATATCTCAAACAGAAACTTTCGGTGAAACTGACGGAGGCTCAGATACCTGTTCTGGAGATTGATGGCCGTATTAAGAATTTATATAGTCTCAGACAAAAAATTAAGCGACAGCAAATCAGACTTAAAGAAGTTTATGATCTTGTCGCGTTACGAGTAATTACTCCTTCCGTTCGAGATTGTTATGCAGTCCTTGGAATTATTCACCAAACGTGGGCTCCTGTACCAGGGCGATTTAAGGATTTTATTGCCATGCCAAGGCCTAACGCTTACCAGTCTTTACATACATCTGTAGTAAGTGATAAAGGTTTTCCGTTTGAGGTTCAAATTAGGTCTGAGCAGATGCATCGTGTCGCTGAGGAAGGTATCGCCGCCCACTGGAAATACAAAGAAGGAAGAATAGGAGCTAACGCTGACGAGCAGTATTTCCTATGGCTTAGGCAACTTCTTGAATGGCAGCAAGAGGTTCGTGATCCGAACGAATTTATTCATAGTTTAAAGATCGATTTATATCCTGAAGCGGTTTATACATTTACGCCTAAAGGTGCGGTGAAAGCGTTGCCTCGAGGAGCAACAGCAGTGGATTTTGCTTATTCGATTCATACGGATGTGGGACACACGTGCGTAGGGTCTCGCGTTAATGGCCGGATGGTTCCACTTCGCACACAGCTCCAGAGTGGGGACATTGTTGAAATAGTTACATCGGGAACCCACAAACCAAGCCGTGATTGGCTGAATTTCGTTGTCACAGCACGGGCTCGGAACAAGATAAAGCATTTTATAAATGCAGAGGAAAAAGTACGTGCTATCGAATTAGGACGGAAGTTACTTGAAAAGGAGATTCGTCGATTCGGTCTTAGTTCAAAGGTGCTTTTTGACAAACGGGCACTAGAAAGCGTTGCAAAAGAATTTTCAACTAAGAAATCAGAGGAAATTTTTGCTGCTGTCGGGTATGGGAAGTTGGTTCCATATGCGGTTCTTGAGAAACTCGTTCCAGCAGACCAACTGCAGGATATCAGCTCCAGAAAGTCAATAACATCTGCGGTTAGAAGGGCGCTACGACCCAATGATGAAAAAATCAAGGTAAAGGGATTTGATGATTTTATGGTTTTTCGGGCGAGGTGCTGTAACCCGATACGAGGAGAAAAAATCGTTGGCTATGTGACACGTGGTAAAGGTGTCTCGGTGCATGCAGCTACATGTACAAATGTGCTTAATCTTCTTTATGATCCGGAAAGGCGTATTGCGGTGGTTTGGGACAGTTCCATTAAGGGTAATTCGTTTTCAGTCGGTTTAACGATACAGGTCGAGGACCGACGAGGAATTTTAGCTGACGTCACCTCAAGTATTGCCAGCGCTGATATTAATATGCAAAAAGTTGAAGCTTCTGCGAATGACAATCAAGCCGGCAGTATTAGCGTGACGCTTGATATCAATGATATAAAGCATTTACAGCGTGTTATTAAGGTTGTTCGGAGTGTTCCAGGTGTTATGGATGTTGCAAGGGTTCAGCTTTAAAAGATTCCTGTAAGGTTATTTGTTAGGAATTTCCGCAATTAAATCGATTTCAATTAGTGCGCCTTTTGGTAAACCTGCAACTTGGACCGTTGAGCGCGCGGGAGCGGGGTCCAATACATAAGTTTTGTAGATTTCATTCATAGCGTTGAAATGTTCTAAGTTAACCAAAAAAATTGTTGTTCGAACAACGTGGCCGAAGTTTATTCCTGCAGAATTAAGAATTGCATCAAGATTTCTTAGAACTTGATGTGCTTGGGTTTGAATTTCATTGTCAACTAACTCGCCAGTGTTGGGATCAATTGGTATCTGACCTGATACAAAGAGGAATTGCCCAGAGCGAATAGCTTGAGAATACGGCCCGATGGCTCGTGGTGCTTTCTTAGTTTCGACTTTCAAAATAAATCAGATAGTTAAATCTGGAGAAGAACTATGCTGCTTTTGTTACCTTATTTGACCGAATGCAACGTGTACACACCCGAATCTTTTTCGCGGCACCGTTAACAAGAACTTTCACCCGCTGGATATTGGCTTCAAAACGTCTTCGTGTCACGTTGTGAGCATGACTGACGTTCCGTCCAAAGGCTGGTCCCTTTCCACAAATTTCACACCGTCGCGCCATATATTTTTACCTTTAAAAACTAATTATATCATTACTTTCAATCAATATTATTTTGAAGAAATGTTATTTAGAAGGGTTTAATTTCCTGGAATAATTAATCCTGATGTCTCATTTTCACTTTGACGACCGCTGGTTTTATCAGAATTATCTTGATCAGTACGAAGAATACGCTCAAGTAGTTTAATAAAAGCTTTGTCATCTTCAGGTAAATGGCGACGAGCCTGTGAAGCAGAGCGCTCAATATTTTGCATAACAGAGGCTATACCGGCATCGTCTATTTTGAGATTTTTCTGTCGAATATCTTCTATAAACTTTCTAATTTCGTCAGCTAGACGTTCCGCGCTAGGAAGATTTGCTGTGTGTTGATAGATGATACCGCGACTAGCTGTTTCATAAGTTTTGGCTAAGGCTTTGGTTGCGTGAACCACCTCTTCGTCGACGAGAACGTTCTGATTTAACGGATTGTTACTGATGAAATTTAGAACGAGAATAAGCAGCTCTTGCTGTGAAGAGCTTAGATGTCGCAAAGTTGGTAAAAAGAAAGCCATATCTTTTTCTTGCTGTCTTTGAATGACGGCAGGGGGGTGGGTCTGTGCCGAGGAAAGATAGACACAGTCAGAAGGGCAGTTAATTTCTTTCATTCGTTTTGTGCCACAACATATAGTGCAGATTTGTCGTCCAAAAGCCGGACAACTACGGCGCCCTCTCCTTTGGTCGCATGCTGGGCATAACTTTTTCATATCAATTTCTAACTTTTTTGGAATGAAAAATACCACCAATTAGGTCGAAACGTAGGTGATCATATTTTCCGGTCATATTTTTAATACTAAAAATGTCCTTCTTTGGTGATATTTCTAGTTGGTGAGCCTGTTTTTTCAGAAAATGAATTAGATTTCATTTATTCTAACTAGTTTTTTCTTATTCGTACCAAAAAATGTAATGCAGTATCTCTTTTGAGTCGATGATTAAAAAGTGATTCAGGTTCATAAAATTGAC
>Ga0310344_10003930_pt1 | contig 11050 bp, 7 predicted proteins | sample HC15DNA20200_MG_FD_203801 | JGI IMG/M metagenome (GOLD analysis project Ga0310344, IMG submission 203801) | Marine microbial communities from station ALOHA, North Pacific Subtropical Gyre - HC15-DNA-20-200_MG | ecosystem: Environmental > Aquatic > Marine > Oceanic | place: Pacific Ocean: North... | reverse complement strand
TCTCTTTCCTTTTTCATAGAATTTTATTGGAGGCAGTTGCAACCCTTCTTGCCACACATCCTTCGCACCAGCCGCAACACTGGTGGGAATAAATGCCCCACAATCCAGCTGATGCCCTTTGGTCATACTCCAGAACATGTGCTTTCCTTTATGGAATATAGGGCAGGCCGTAACAAGATCACCGACGTGGGTGTTCCCACTGTAAGCATCGTTACAAACGATGACGTCACCGTCATGAATGTTACCCTCAAATACCCTTGCAATCTCCTGTAGGACAACATGCATTGAGTTTGTATGTACAGGAATCGCATCCATCATACACACTTGTCGCGTCTGGGCATCATAAATAGCACAAGAAAAGTCGCGAGCTAGTGCTATAACAGACGACCAGGCCGTCTTTTCCATCGTCAGTGTCATTTCATCTGCGATCGTACGAAAACGATTAAGAATAACTGAGAAAGTAATAGGGTCTACAGACTGCCCGTTCTTCTGGTTTCGTGCCTTACTTGTATTCGTTGAACTAACCGCCAGCGATCCCGACGGTTCCTTCCCATTTGAGGCCATGCCCCCCCCCTTAGCTAATTCCGATTACAAAATCACCATACCGATTTGCTTTCAGGGTTTGCTTAGGGGGTATTACGAATGTTGAGTTGGCCTGCTCTACGACTGCAGGGCCTGCCACTGTCATTCCATAACGTATTAAATCACCATCATAAATATTGGTGCGGCGAAACTTACCATACTCGTTAAAATAGACCATTCGAGTTCCCTTTTTAGCATCGCTTACAGGTCGACGAGTGCGCTTATGCACCACCGCCTCACGTTCCGCCAATTTACCTCGTGCTGTAATCCTCCAATGGAAAAGGTCAACAGCACTTTCGCGCACAGCATAAGTAAACAAACGTTCATGCAAAGAATGGAACTCTTCAGCAATTAGACCAGAATCTGATATTTTTAGTTTTCCACGAGATGGTATTGGGACAGTTAGCTCATGAATTTGATTAGAGTATTTTGCATCTGCAAACCGAGAAATTTCTATTCGTGAGCGTGAAAACCCTTGCGATTTCAGCTCGGCAATGGCCTCTGACTCCATCTCAGCAAAAATTTCATTAACCCGCTTAACGTCAAAGTCTGAGGTATTTGTTGCATAGGCTTTAATCAAATCAGTTCGAACATCACTTGCAATCATTCCATAGGAACAAAAGACACCTGTATATTGCGGAATAATTGCCTGTTTAATGCCTAACTCTCGTCCTAAAGCTCCTGCGTGGATTGCGCCTGCGCCACCGCCTACTACGAGGCTATAACCTCTTGGATCAATACCCTTTTCAACTGAAACTACCCGAATTGCATCTACCATGTTCGTATTTACAATTTGGTATATTCCGTCAGCTGCCTGTTCTGTGGTCAAACCGAGCGGCTTGGCGATTTTTTTCTCAATCGCACGAAATGAAGCCTTCGGATTGATTTCTCGACGACCACCCAGGAAGTAATCTGGGTTGATATATCCTAGAACTACATTTGCATCTGTAACTGTAGGGTTTTCCCCACCCATCTCGTAACACGCTGGTCCAGGTTCCGCACCCGCGCTCACCGGACCTACCTGAAGTGCACCACCCTTGTCTATCCAAGCTATACTGCCACCACCGGCCCCAATTGAATGCACGTCAACGGCCGCTACACCCACAGGATTATCATGTACTCTTAAATCTTTTGTGAGAGCCGGCTGTCCGTCAGTAACCATACATACGTCAAAGCTGGTTCCACCCATATCAATGGTAATCACATCTTTTACACCTACACGCTCTGCACAATACAAGCCTGCCGCAGGGCCAGCTGCAGGTCCCGATGCGAGTGCATAGATTGGACGATCTAAAAGTTGCTGAACTGTAGCTGTCCCGCCGTTAAGCTGCATAACTAAAAGATTTTGAGCAAAACCGCGTTTAGCTAAGTATTTCTCTAATTCCAACATATATGTTGAAATTTTTGGCAATATATAGGCGCTAAGAACCGTACTCGAGGTGCGTTCCCATTCTCGAATCATTGGCAACACATCTGAACTAAGAACAACAGGGACACCAGGCAGTTCTTTAGCTAAAATTTTCTTAACTTTTATTTCATGCTTTGGGTTCATTATTGACCAAAGAAGCGCCACGGCCACTGACTCAACTTTTTGCTTCTTTAGAATTTTTGCCGCAGCTCTAACAGAGGCTTCATCCAACTTAACTAGGGTCTTGCCTCGGTAATCTATTCGCTCCGTTACTGGAAGACGCGAGTCACGTCTAATGAAATCCTTCGATCGGGGTAAATTGATGTTGTATCGATCAGGCTTGAAACCATCACGAAAATACAAAACATCACGAAAACCCTCTGTACAAAGCAAAGCCGTTTTTGGGCCATTTCTTTGAATAACCGTATTGGTGGCAATTGTCTGGCCATGGACAAATAAATCTAGATCCTTAAGGAAGTCCTCAATTTCGATCCCTTGCGCTTCTGCTAGCGCTATTAGCCCTGTCTTGACTGCTATCGCAGGATCTTTTGGAGTTGTTGCCTGTTTCCATAGAGTAATATTACCTTTGTTATCAATTAACGAAAAATCTGTGAATGTTCCGCCAATATCAACACCCAAAATATGGCCCATAAATTACCTCCCAGTTAACTCAAACTTCAAAATTTTGTATCGTAAGATATTATATGTGACTATCCCCAACAATTTATTTTTCAGGGTAAGTAAAATATGCCTAAAATCTCGAAAAATACAAATCTAACTAATATTACAGTCCCAATTGCCCAACAACATCAATTTGAAATAGAACCACTTAATCAATGGATGGTCGAGAATATTGTTGATTTTTCAGCACCTATGCATATTAGTCAGTTTGAAAACGGAATGTCCAATCCATCTTTCCTGATTTCGGGAAAATCTAATAAAAACTTTGTCCTTCGAAAGAAACCCCCGGGCAGATTGTTACCATCGGCTCATGCTGTTGAGAGAGAGTATCGGATAATGGATGCATTGAAAGACTCTGATGTCCCCGTACCAAAAATGTATGCTCTATGCTCTGACCGGGAGGTAATTGGGACTGAGTTTTTCGTTATGGAACACATCTTGGGTCGGGTATTTGATGAAGTCTCACTTCCAAGCCTGCCGGCAGAGGAGAGGTCAGCTATCTATAAATCTATGGCGATAACCTTAGCCAAGCTTCATTCCGTTGATTATAAATCCTTAGAACTCTCAGATTTCGGCCGGGTTGGCGGTTATTTATCACGACAAGTTAGGCGCTGGTCAGACCAATATCGTGCCACACAGACTGAAAAGGTCGACTCAATGGACCAGCTAATTGACTGGTTACCAACAGCAATGCCAGCGGATGACCATACTGCAATTGCACATGGTGACTTTCGCCTCGGTAATCTAATTATTCACGAAACCAAGCCTGAAGTTATTGCAGTTCTTGATTGGGAGCTCTCAACACTGGGGAATCCTTTATCTGATCTTGCATACAACTGCCTTTCATATCATTGGCCCGAGGAGGCCTTTAATACCCAACGTATACTTGCAGCAAGTGTTGGTGGCGTGCCAACAGAAGCAGAATATCTAAAACTTTACTGCCAACACACTGGACGAAGCACCATTAGTGACTGGACTTTTTACCTTGTTCTTTCAATGTTTCGTGCTGCAGCTATTATACAGGGGGTATATTATAGAGGCACACAGGGCAATGCCCCTACAAAAAAGGCTCTACTGCGTCGAGATCTCGCTCGTCAGTTAGCGGACAAAGCCTGGTCTATGGTAAAAACGAACATTTGAACAGGAGTTAATATATTGAACTTTGAATATAGTGATAAGGCTAAGACACTTCGTGATGCAATTTCCTTGTTCATGTCCGAACATGTTTATCCAAATGAGCAAGAAATGTTAGCTCAATTAGATAAAGGCGATCGTTGGCAACCCATAGAAATCATGGAGTCCCTCAAAGTTAAAGCTCGTTCACAGGGGCTTTGGAATCTTTTTCTACCAAGCAGTGAATACGGTGCAGGTTTCACGAACCTTGAATACGCTCCAGCCTGTGAAGAGATGGGTCGCTCTGCATTTGCCCCAGAGATTTTTAATTGCTCAGCACCAGATACTGGAAATATGGAAGTCCTAGTTAGATATGGAACAGAAGAACAAAAGAAAATGTGGTTGGAACCTCTTCTCAACGGCGAGATACGCTCCGCCTTCGCGATGACTGAGGTTGAGGTTGCATCCTCTGATGCAACCAATATCGAAACGAGGATTGAACCGGTGGGTGACAAATATGTGATCAATGGTCGGAAATGGTGGACGTCAGGTGCCTTGGATCCGAGATGCAAAATTTTGATTTTGATGGGTAAGTCAGACCCAGATAATAGCAACCGTTACAAACAGCAATCGCAAATTCTTGTGCCTCTTTCCTCTGAAGGAGTAACGGTAAAACGCATGCTTCCAGTTTTTGGCTACGATGACGCACCTCATGGTCATGCAGAAGTTATGTTTACTAATGTGAGTGTGCCAAAGAACAATATTCTGCTGGGAGAAGGAAGAGGGTTTGAAATAGCACAAGGACGTTTAGGGCCAGGGCGTATTCATCATTGCATGCGTTTGATTGGATTAGCAGAAAGAGCTTTGGAACGAATGTGCCGCAGAACCAAAGACCGCGTAACCTTTGGTAAACCAATAGCAAATCATGGAGTAACCCAAGAACGAATTGCCGAAGCCCGTATTATGATTGAACAGTCACGACTACTTACATTAAAAGCTGCCTTCATGATGGATACAGTTGGGAATAAGGTAGCAAAGAAAGAAATTGCTATGATAAAAGTCGCCGCACCAAATATGGCGTGCAAGGTAATTGATTGGGCAATACAAGCCTTTGGTGGGGCCGGCGTCACGGCAGATTATGGTCTTGCGAACGCCTATGCAAAAGCCAGGTTATTACGGCTCGCAGACGGCCCTGATGAGGTTCACCGCAACCAAATCGCAAGGCTTGAATTAAAACAGTATGACAATACCCTGAGCAAAGCGGGTGGCAATGCCTTTGTAGCTTCATTGGATGAAGAGGACGGGCTTGCGACAGAGCCACGTTTCATAAGTTAAGTTTTTGGTTAAAACATTTCAGGCTTAACGTCGCGACAGGTCGTATCTACCTGGGACAAAAGATTGATAATTGCACCAACCTGAGGCAGCTCATAACAGAAAAAATACCTGCAGGCAGAAATTTTTCCATGATAAAACATTGCGTCTTGAGTCTCTGGTGTTTTCTTTACTTGCTCAAATGCTACTCTGGCCTGCCTTAGCCATAACCATGATACTACTATATGGCCAAGAGCATGCATATAAAGTGAGGCATTCGCCAGTGAATCAGCAATTCGACCCTCTGATCTCACAGCATTAATATTTTTAGTAGCTCTTTGTATTTCCAAAACATATTCCACCAATGTTTTTGAGAGAGCCTCTAATTCAGGCCAGGATGAAGCCTTCTCAGCTTCTGCACTAATATCTTCCATTAGAAAATTGAACGCTAATCCTTGCTCAAGTCGGACTTTACGTCCCAACAGATCATTTGACTGAATACCTGTTGTACCTTCATGAATAGAATTCAGCCGATTGTCTCTATAAAGCCGCTCTACAGGAAAATCCTTTGTATAACCATAACCGCCATGTACCTGTATGGCCAAACTAATGGCCTCTTGACAAAATTCAGCAGGCCAAGTCTTTGCGATAGGGGTTAGTATTTCCAATAAAAGTCCTGCGCGATGCTTAAATTCTCGATTATTTGCCGTTTCGCTTTCATCCAAGTATCTCGCGCACATCAGACATAGAGCAAGAGCACCTTCAACAAATGATTTTTGCTTAAGCAACATTCTTTTAACATCCGCATGCTCTATAATTGGGATTGGCGGTCGCAATGGATCCCGGTTATCAATAGGTCTACCCTGCTTACGTTCTTTCGCATAGCTGAGAGCCTGCATATATCCAGCATACCCAATCATTGTACCACTCATGCCAACGCTAATTCGAGCCTCGTTCATCATGTGAAACATACATGCAAGCCCACCATGTTTCTCACCTATGAGATAGGCTTTACAGGAATTATTCTCACCAAAATTTAGTAAACAATTAGATATCGAGCGATACCCCATCTTGTGGTTAAGTCCTGCAACGCTTACATCGTTAGCCCGGCCCAACGAGCCATCTTGATTGACACAAATCTTAGGAACAAGAAATAAAGAAATACCCTTTACACCGGGCGGTGCATCAGGAAGCTTGGCAAGAACAAGATGAATAATGTTTTCTGAAATATTATGATCACCACCTGATATCCACATCTTATTGCCTGACAATTGATATGTACCGTTAGAAACTTGCACAGCACGGCACTTGATATCTGCAAGAGAAGAGCCCACATCTGGCTCCGAGAGACACATTGTGCCAAAAAAACGACCCGTGAACATGGGCTCCATGTAAAGGCGTTTTTGCTCTTCTGATCCATGTACATCCAACAAATTAGCTGCCGCCTTAGTTAACATGAGGTAACCCGTTGTTGCAGTATCTGCCGCTTTGAGAACTCCTAGGCAGGCCTGCTGGAGAAGTGCCGGTAACTGCATACCACTGCGATCATAATCTAAACCAGCAGCGATAAATCCAGCGTCCCTTATCGCCGCAACACCTTCATGAACAGCCTGCGGAACAGAGACTTGTCCATTTTTTAGTTTAGGTTCATCTGAATCTCCTATAGGCGCATTCGGCCAAAGTATATTCTCGGCAATCTTGATTGTAACATCCAAGGTTGCCTGAAGAGACCCCCGGTCGTGATCGCAAAAACGCTTACGACCGCACAAACCCTCCGCGTCTAGAACCTCAAAAATCTGAAACTCTAAGTCACGCCGATTAACAAATGCGGATTCCATACGAAACTAAAAGGCTCGCAAATTAAATCTTTTTTGAAACTTAAGGCTTCCAGGTCCCATCGCGAACCAGCTCATCGGTTATTCTATCCAAAGCCCTCTTGAAACGTGCCAGTGCTTCTTCAATTTCAGTTTCCGTGATTATAAGAGGTGGTGAAAAGGAAATTGCTGTAGCTAGTGGCAAAGGTCTAACGATCAGACCTTCTTCTATAGCGTATTTTCCTAATCGCGCCCCGATCGCAAGATCCATGTCAAACTCTTCCTTAGTGTCCTTATTGGAAGTTAGCTCAACTGCGGCAAGAAGATTCTCACCTCTTACTTCACCAACAAGAGGATGATCTTCCACAACCTCCCGGAGACGTTTTTGAAAAATCCTTCCTATCGTGGCACATCGCTTTGGCAAATTATCTCGCTCCATTATCCCAATATTTGCCATCGCCGCCGCTGCTGCAACAGGGTGAGCAGTGTATGTGTATCCGTGCGCAAAATATGGAACTCCCGGGGCACCCATCTCAAGGACTTTCCATATCTCTTCCGATATAATACTTCCCGACATTGGAATATATGCGCTTGTCATACCTTTCGCTATTGTCATGATATCTGGCTCAATATCGTAGGTCTCCGACCCAAACCAGTTTCCTGTTCTGCCGAACCCGCAAATAACTTCATCCGCTATCATAAGAATGTCATACTTGCGAAGTACCTTTTGAATTGCTGGGAAATAACCCTCTGGGGGAATGATAACACCTCCAGCCCCCATTACTGGCTCTGCTATAAAGGCGCCAACAGTATCTGGCCCCTCCTCAAGGATCATTTTCTCAAGCTTCTCAGCACACCAATCTGAATATTCCAGTTCGGTCATTCCTGGCTGGGCATTGCGCCAATAATGCGGAGTTACAGTATGACGGATCATTGGTAGTGGAAGATTAAATGATGCATGAACGCTCGGTAGACCAGTGAGGCTTGCGGATGCAACTGAAACACCATGATAAGCCCTCTGACGGCTAATAATTTTCTGTTTTTGTGACTTGCCGCGAATATTGTTATAGTACCACACTAGCTTAACATTAGTATCGTTTGCATCTGAACCAGAGTTCCCGAAAAAAATCTTACTCATATTCTTAGGTGCTAGTCGTAAAATTCTATCTGCAAGACGTATTGGGGACTCAGTAGCCATTGAAAAGAAGCTATGATAGTAGGGAAGGTTTTTGGCCTGTTCGGTTATGGCATCAACTACCTCAGCATGCCCCCAGCCAATGTTTACGCACCAAAGGCCAGCCATTCCATCAATGTATTCCTTGCCATTTATATCTTTGAGGGTGACGCCTTTTCCGGAGTCAATTATGCAGGAGCCCGTTTCCTGATGAGCCTTAAGAGCTGTGTAAGGATGGAGAAAGCTTTGTTTATCCATCTCATCCAAAGATAGGTTATGTGTATTTTCTAAATTCATTGTCTGAACCCTCTCTTCATCTTGCATCACATTACTGTATAAACCATTTCACGTTTGTGCAAAATCTATTTGCATATGCCGCTTGAGCACCTTTCCTGCCGCATTAGTAGGTAACGCTTTATAACTAACTTTTATCTCTACCGGAACTTTAAACGCTGCTATATGCCGGCGGCAATGTAACATAAGTTCTTCTTCAGTAACACTTTGCTTAGCCTTCGTCCTTACTACAGCCACAACTTCCTGCCCTAAAACAGGATGTGCTCTCCCAAAGACTGCAGCTTCAATAACACTGGAATGTGCGACAAGCGTATTCTCTACCTCTATTGAATATATATTTTCACCACCTCTTATTAACATATCTTCACCACGATCAAGAAGGTCTAACAAACCATCCTGGTCTATACGGCCAATATCCCCCGTAGCAAACCAACCTTTGACAAACTTGCGATCTGTTTCTTCATCATTGTTCCAATATCCGCGCACTACATTAGGGCCCTTAACGTAAATATCACCCGCCACCCCTTCTGGTACAACGTTGCCAAAACTATCTATGATTTTTAGATCACAAATTGGAGAGGCTACCCCGCAACTCCAAGATTTTCTGGAGTACGTTTCTCCGGAATTAAATGCTACTAAAGCTGACGTTTCAGTGAGACCATAACCATTTTCGGCGTCAACATTCGGTAAACGCTCGTTGATTAAATCGCCGAGTTTTTTCATAGCGGGAGCCCCACCATAGGACAAGGTAGTTATAGAAGAAGTATCGAACGTTTCAAACCGTTCTGCCTCTAACATTTGAAGTATCATGCTTGGAACACCCACAACACTAGTGATACGTTCCTTGGCAATCAGCTTCAGTGCTTCCTCAACATCCCATCGGTGCATTAGGATAAATTTTGACCCCGCGTAAACTCCTGCTGCTAAAATAGCATGACATCCTGTCACATGAAAAAATGGAACGGGAACCAGAGTTATAGCCCGATTAGGGTCTCCGCCTAAAACTCTTGGGGTTACCCCTCGACAGAGTTGCCGAACAGAAGCTCGAAAATTTGAAGTAAGAATATTCACACATATGTTGCGATTACTACCGACAGCTCCTTTCGGCCTACCCGTCGTGCCCGAAGTATAAAAAATAGTTGCATCTTCATCTGGAAGAATTTGAGCATCAGGCAACTTTATATCCAAATAGCTATCGCTAATTACACTCTCAAAGCTGACTTCTGAGCCCAGAAGTTTATTCTCTTGCGGTCTAGTTACAATAACTTTTGTTAACCCCAGTTGGGTGTAAAAGGGGCGGAGGGCAGTCGCACGCTTAAAATCGAGAATTGCTACCTTAGCTTCACAATCTTTAATGCAATGCATTAGCTCCTTACTTAAAAACCAAGCATTAAGAGGAACTACAATGGCACCAATAGCTGTGACGGCCCAAAAAGATACCGACCACTCTGGAAGGTTCCGCATCACTAAAACAACGCGATCACCCTTCGAAATACCTAAGACCGAACTTAAGAATTGACTTAATTTGCAAACCAACTTGAAATGTTCCGCATATGTTATCCGCTGGCCACCTAAAACCATAAACTCTGAGTCACCAAATATTTCTGAATTCTCTAATACTTCTCTAAGGTTTTGTGGTGTATTCTTCCAAGTCCGCACATCAACGCCTGAGATTTGTAATGGACTAATTTCGAATGGAAGCCCTGACCCGATCAACAATTCCTGGGCCTTGCCTCGGGACATATATTGTTCCATTAAGCCAAATCTCCCGTTAATATTGTAAGGTGATTAGCTGTTAGTTTCATAAGACCCACGGAGCTTCCTCATACCCTGCAACCAACGGTCATAATTTTTTGTTTTACGTTGAAGATATCCTTCAACACTTTGATGGGGTAGGATGAGGAACCGATTTTCCGCGATTCCATCGATAACACTATCCGCAACATCTTCCGGCTCTAAAACCCCATCTACACTTGCAACACCGCCCATTCTATCTGCAAGCATTGGCGTTCGGACTGCCTGTGGGCACAAGACCGAAACCTGCAAACCCTTGTCTCCGTACTGAATAGACAACCACTCGCCAAAAGCAACAGCTGCGTGTTTACTGACAGAGTACGTTGCTGATTGAACGTGGCTTAAGAGTCCTGCAGCCGACGCAGTTATAATAATACAGCCCGTCCCCCGCTCGGTCATGCGCTTTGCTAAACGTCGGGCAGCGTATACGTGAGCCATCACATGCAAATCCCAGTTTGTCTGCCAGACATGGTCTTCGCTATTTTCATCCCCCATTATTGCCACTCCAGCATTGGAGCAGAAAATGTCAATGGGGCCAAAATCAGCCTCAATGCCATCTATGAGTTTTATAATTTGTTTCTCATTAGTTGCATCACACTGGATTGATGTACTATTGACAACTTGCTTAGCTGCTTCCTGCACCCCTTCACCATCCACATCAGCTAACACAACTTTGGATGCATTACATTTTGCAAACTTGGCTGCAAGTGCGCGTCCTATGCCACTTGCAGCACCTGTAATTACAACGACTTTCCCACTAATCTCCATTGTCAATAATTCTCCCACAGGGCTGAGGCCACCGCGCGGGGGCATCAGTTCAATTTCCGGATTATGCAGTGTCTGTCAAATACTCCTCAGTGGGCCGCATTTGAGATTTAT
>Ga0310344_10003929_pt1 | contig 11051 bp, 9 predicted proteins | sample HC15DNA20200_MG_FD_203801 | JGI IMG/M metagenome (GOLD analysis project Ga0310344, IMG submission 203801) | Marine microbial communities from station ALOHA, North Pacific Subtropical Gyre - HC15-DNA-20-200_MG | ecosystem: Environmental > Aquatic > Marine > Oceanic | place: Pacific Ocean: North... | reverse complement strand
GCTTCTTCATATAGTGGATATCTATTTGAGATTTAATATTAGAGAGTTTGCAATACTTGCAGGTTATAAGATAGAAAAAATAAATGAATATTTTATTAATAACTTTGAAAGAGTTTCTGATAAAGAGTCAATATATGATATTGGAGAAGGTGTATCGGTTGAGGTTCTCGACACAGGGGAGGACACAATGACAGGAGGTCGAATTAAGAGAGCACTAGATTATTTTGATGATGAAAATTTTTTCTTAACATATGGAGATGGGCTTGCAAATATTAATATTGCAAGTCTGAAAGACTTTCATAGCAAACATGATGGTTTAGCGACAGTTACAGCTGTGAAGCCTCCTGCAAGGTTTGGAAGCTTGTTGCTTGAGGGGAGTGTGGTGAAAAAGTTTGGAGAGAAAGACCAGGCTTATGAAGGTTGGATAAACGGTGGATTCTTTATTATCAACAGATCTATCGCTGATTACATAAGTGATGACTCTACAGTATTTGAGAAATACCCAATGGAGCAAGTCTCTAAGGAAGATTTATTATTTGCCTTTACACATAATGGATTTTGGCATCCAGTCGATACCCTGAGGGAGAAAATGTTGATGGATGATTATGCAAAAGAGTCTCCACCACCTTGGTTAAGGGATATTTAGGGATGGAAAATTTTAACTCTTTTTGGAAAGGAAAGAATGTCCTGATAACTGGCCACACGGGATTTAAAGGTGCTTGGTTATCTTTAATTTTGAAAAATCTAGATGCAAATATATTCGGTGTTTCAAAAGAAAAGTATAACAGTGGTTTTTATTTTGAAACAGGTTTAGATCAAATGTACGAAGAAGAGTATCTTCTTGACCTTTCAGAGGAAAAACAAGTTCACAAACTTAGTACAAAAGTTGAAAACAAGGGAATAGACATTGTTTTTCATTTTGCTGCTCAAGCTATAGTTTCTCAGAGCTTTATTTCCCCTCTTGAAACAATAAAAGCCAACACTCTTGGGACATATCTAATTTCAAATCTTGTTAACCAGTTAAGTGAACCAAAAGTTCTTGTCATAGCGACAACGGACAAAGTCTACAAGGATCATAGTAAAAAAAATAAAGAAAATGATGAATTAGGAGGAGAGGACATATATAGCTCTAGTAAGGCTTCTGCAGAGCTACTAACCCATGCATTTATAAACTCTTTTAAGAGAGAATCATTGAACATTTCAACTGTAAGGTCTGGAAATGTTTTAGGTGGGGGTGACATTGGAAAGAATCGTTTAGTTCCAGATATAATTAATTCTTTAAAGAGTTCGAAGGATATAATCATAAGAAATCCTGAATCTACAAGACCTTGGCAATCAATTTTTGATTCAATTCACGGATATCTTAAAGTCGGATATTTTAATTATTTTGATCAGAATGTTGACTCTTGGAATATTAATTCTGAATTAAATAATAAATACACAGTAAAAGAAATAGTAGATATGTTACTAAAGCTTTGGGGTGGGGACACTAAAGTTATTGTTGACAGTAACCAAACATTCCACGAGTCTAAATTATTAAATTTAGACTCGAGTAAAGCAGAAAAGAATCTAGATTGGCTACCAATGTATGATATGCATGCAACTTTGGAGGACGTTGTTAATTGGGAGAAGTCAGAGAGTAAAGAGCACTATTCAAACAAGACTATCCAGTCTTTCTTAGAAAAAATAATCTAATTATTAAACCAAGTATTAAATTTATTGATTACATATTTTTTGTTTTTTATGTACCAATCCACAAAATTAAGATGATTTCTTATTTTTGTATTTTCTATTGATTCTATATTCTTTTTGTTTCCACCAATACAATAATTAAAAGACTGATCTAAGAGGTCAATATATTCAGCTAAATCTATATCGAAGTCTCCAGAGTATTCGAACTCTTTGTAAGTGTCTTCGTAAGTCGTTTCCTGGAGGGTATCCATAAGAGTATTTATTGTAATAAATTTCCTACCCTCATTCAGAGGAGTCTCAAAGGAGAGGTCTTTCTCCATCAGTCTAGATCCCAAGTAGAAGGGAGTTATTCTCGAAAAGTTTAAGTCATAAGGACCTATTACATTCGGTAGTTTATGTATAAATAATTTATTATTATAAGATTTATTAAAATTCTTTAGCATGTCTTCTTGGTCTTTTTTTGAATTAAGATAATGGTCATTCATTTTAACTTTTTCACTATACCTTCCAGCAGAAGAGAAATGATGTATTTCAAATTTCTCTTTAACGACCTGCTCCTTAAAAGCTTCTATAAGATTCGTTAATATACCAACATTTACCTCCTTGTATTCATTAGAGTCAAGGATATCTCTCCTAACTAAAGATTTAAATATATAAATTTTCTTGAACTCGTATTCACTAAACAGACTTCCTATATCTTCAGATGTATAGCTTGTGTTCCTGTAGTTTCTTATATCGGTATCGTTTCCAGTACTACCAACCCCAAGGTATTCTATTCCATTTTTCTCACAATGGTCTACAAAGTTTCTAGCAATAAAACTATTAGCTCCAAATACAAGTATCATTTTTTATATTTTTTTAACTTTAAGAGTGTTGAAGTAAGTGTGAAAACAAAAATAATGAATTTTCTTTTACTATCACCAAGCATTCTTTTCTCAAAGCGTATTGGTATTTCGTAAACTGATAAATTTTGTACATTGTGTATTAACTTAACTAGAATTTCTTCAACTATTTCGAAGTTTTCTTCCACTAGCTCAATGCTGGATATCTGTTTAGTTTTGTAAGCTCTAAAGTTGTTTGAAACATCTTTGATGTCTAATTTCAAATAAATGGAATAAACTAAATTTAAAATCTTACTTAACAGTATTAATACAAATGGATTATCTGTTGCCCCACCTTTCACATATCTAGATCCGATTATAAGATCAGATGTATTTTCACTTATTTTATCTATAAAAGTTGGTAGATATTTAGGATTGTGAGATCCATCTGCGTCCATTACGATTACCCAGTCTGAATCTTCAGAATACTCTAGGCCACTTCGTAGGGCGTCTCCAAAAGTATTTCCGGGAGCCCTATGTATAAAGGTAGTATCTAATCGTTTGCATAGTTCACTCGTATTTCTATCTCCTTCATTTTTTCCTACAACAATTATTTTGATGTCGAAATCATCAGTTCTAGTATATTTCTTTATTTCTGGTATTAATATCCTCAAGTTTTCATATTCTTCGTATGCAAGCAAAACTATATTAAGCTTCATTATTTACTATCCACTCAGTATAATTTTTGATACCATTCTCTTTTCCTGTCACTACAGACCAATCTGTGAATTTATAAATCTTATCATTGTTGCTTACATAATATTTTTGATCAGCTGGTCTCCAAGGGTTGTTCACAATATTGATTTCTTGCTCTATGTCTAATAGAACCTTAAGATATTCAATAAGTTCAAGAATCGATAATGCATTTTCTATTCCACCCCCTACATTAAAGGGTTGGCCACCTGTTTCTCCACTACCTTCTTTAAGAATTAATTTGGTAATGAGGCTAGATAAGTCGTTGACATGTAAAATATCCCGTACTTGCTTTCCATCTCCTGCTATTTCTATTTTTATTTCTTTATTTTCTTTTTGCTTTAGTATTTCTCCTATAAACCAACCAATCCATCCTTGGTTAAAGTTTGAATATTGATGTGGTCCGTAAATTGTTGAGAGCCTCAAAACTGTTGTATCTAAACTAAAAGTTTTATAGTAATCCAGTACATATTGTTCAGCAGCACCCTTAGAGCAACCGTAAGGTCCAGAGAAGTTTAGACTCAAAGATTCGTCATATCCTTTAGGGAAATTAGAAGACTCGTATCTGGTATCTTTTTCTATATACTCATCCCACTCAAGATCTCCATATACTTTGTTTGTAGAAGTGTAAATTATAGATGTTTCAGGAGAAAGTTTTCGGATTCCCTCCAGAATGTTATGGGTTCCGAATAAATTTACACTTAAATCATAAGTAGGATCTTCTATAGAAGTTGTCATGGCTACTTGACCAGCCAAATTGACAATCGAACTAAAATTGTAATTTGTAAATAATTCCTCAATAAATTGTTTATTGGTGATATCTCCTTCTATAAAATCTATTCCCTCTTTTTCTATAAGTTGTTTGTTTATTTCTGACCCATAACGTGACAAATCATCAAGCGCAACTGTATTAATTTCTTTAGACTTTAAATGTAGAGCTAGATTTACCCCAATAAATCCTGCCCCTCCTACTACAAGTACATTATTCATTCTTAGAAAGTATAATTAAAAATCCATCATCTGTAATCATTGAAATTTTTCCACTGTCTGCTACTGACATATCCCTTATTCTTTTATTTATCATTATTTTTTCTTCACTCCTAACTTTTTTGCTTTGGAAGTCAACATCAAAAACATAGATACTAGTTGCTCTTAATGTAGTAAGTAATAATTTATTAGAAAAGTAATTAATATGATTCTTTTTATATAAGACAAGTTCTGATGGAGCAATGGACTCGGTATAGTATTTTAATGGCTCAGCAGCAAAAGGTTTGTGAGGCTTTTTATATATATCTCTTCCATCATATTCAATACCATAGTTGTATATTGGCCAACCATAGAAGGACCCTTCTTCAATAAGGTTTATTTCATCTCCACCCAAAGGACCATGTTCTGACATGACTATCAAATTATTATCTGTAAAGAGTCCTTGGGGATTTCTATGACCAGAAGAGTATATTTTGTAACTACCGTCTTTATTTATTAGTAATAATTTCCCAAAGTCTATTTTGTTATTATCCTCGCTTAAGTCATCAGACTCAAAACTTCCTACACTAAACAATATTTGGTTATTGTATTTTTGAATTCTCCCCCCTGTCAGTTGAAAATTTACGTTACCTATACAACTGTTAGTAGTAAAAAATAAATTGAATTCAATAAATGTACTATTTAATTCAGATTCGAAAATGCTCAATCCAAAGCAATCTTCTTTATTTGAATCTCTTGTTATTAAGCTAATTAATACTTTATTTTCTTTACTATCAATAAAGACATCACGTACTCCCATCCTTCCAGAAATATCTGAATCGTCAACAATTGCTCTGTATTCTTGTTGTTTTATAATTTCATCTAAGTTTGAATCAACTATTTCTAGCAATTCATCTTTTGAGTCAAAAATAAGCACTGGTCCTCTTCCTCCAACAATTAATAATCGATCTTCATTTATATGATCTATGTATCCAGGAGGGAGTAGGGCATCATTGTAATCAGGGACAAAGTATCCTATATTATAATATTTGGCGAGGACTTCATCACCGTTGCTAAGAACTAGATTATTTGAGTAACTTGTCTCATCAATATACCTGAAGATCTCTGAAGGAGAGCTATTAGGATTTAAATTAATATTTAAATTTATTGATTTAAGAGAATCGATTACATTATTGTCATTTGGGTCCATTGGTCTTGCATCAGCATCTATAAGTTTTATAACTTCATCTATATTCGTTGCGAAATAAATCCCTCCCTCTGAGTATCCTAAAGATTTTCCTCTGAAAGCTACAAACTCTACCCCTTCATGCACAGACACGTACTCACTCCATAGCTCTCCAGTTACAACAGAGTCACGGGTTGTTAAAGCTTCCAGTGTTGACAAGTCTTCATAGAATGTATTAGTTGTATCTCTGTTAAGAAAAAATATTACAAAGAGTAAAGAAATCGTGACAATGAATGATAATTTTTTTTTTGACAGAGAAACCATAGTATTATTCTATCGAAAAAAAAAGCCTTAATGCCTATTTAATAATGGATTCACTCTTATTGTTTAAGCTTGGGTAGTATTAGCTCAATGTTAAACAAGATTCCAGAACACCTTAAAAATCAAGTTGAATCAAATGGAGATTTCTTTTGGCTTCGCTCTAGGCATAAACTAATTACTAACTATATAAGACGGAGTAATATTTCGAACGTTCTAGACATAGGTGCAGGTTCGGGAGGCCTTGGGGATGAGATAAAAAGCTCAGAAGCTAATGTTGAATATTTTTTTGAAGAAATTGATACTTTGTCAGTAACGTATCTTGAAGAAAAATTTGGAACCAGCGCAAATATAAAGAAAATAGAAAAAAAAGAATACGACTGCCTTGTTTTAATGGATGTTATTGAACATATTGAAAAACCTGATGAATTCCTTGAAGAAAAGCTCAAGTTCCTTAAAGAAGATGGATTGCTAATCATATCAGTCCCTGCCTATATGTTCTTATGGAGCAACTGGGATGTTTTGCTGGGTCACTACAGAAGATATACAAAAAAATCCCTGAGGGAGTTACTAGATAAATATAATTTAGAAAATAAAGAGTGCTCCTACATCTTCCCAGAACTTTTTTTTGCTGGAGTGATAAGAAAATTGCTAAATATAAATAGTCCAGAATTTCCTACAATACCAGTATTTATTAATACTTTTCTTTATTGGGTCACATACATACTTATCAAATTAAGAAGAATTACACCATTTGGTCTATCAGTTATAAGTATTTCAAAAAAGTCAGCTGCTTGAAATAAGTTAAATTATTCGCAACCTATGATTAAATAAAATGAGAATTGATTTAAATAAGCTTTCTAGAGTACAATTTTTGTTGCTTTATGTAATTGAAATAGCCGTACTTTCAATTTTATTGATTAAACGGTCTGGTAACTTAACCCCTTGGTATGATGAATTTTTATTCCTGACTCATGGTGTCAGAATGTTTACAGAGCTTAATTTCACTTCAATTATTACTAATAGTTCCTTTAATTTTGGTGGTCAAACAACAGGTCCTTTAGGAGTAGTTGGCTCCTCTCTAGGATGGATTCTTACAAAAGATCTAGTAATAACAAGATTCTTTAGTTTTGCTTGGCCTTTTCTACTTTTTAATGCTTCTCTTTTGTATTTAAATAAATTTTACAAAGTAAACTATTTTCTTTATTTAATCCCTCCTCTTATTTTTGTTTTACCTCCTTGGTGGTTTGGCTCCCTTTATTCTTTAGGAGAGTTCACAGGAGCAGTTATATTCTTTCTAAGCATGATGCTTTTAGATAAGGCACCCTATGCGAGTGCTTTCTTAGCTGGCCTTACTGTTTTTTTTACTAAACTTTTATTCCTTTTACCATGTCTAATTCTTATTGGGTATCTAACATTAAATAAATTTAAATTAAAAAATATAATTTATCCTAGCATTTTTTTTGCTCCAGCTTTTTTATATGTTTTACTTTTATCTATTAGCACTCCCGGTTTTGATTACAATATCTTTAGCTATCTTATTGACCTATATAAATTTGCTTTTACTAACACTACCCTAGGGCTTCCATCAGAAGTTGGAACTTGGTCGATGGCTTCTCTACTCAGGACTTTAGTTACTCCATTGGTTGCTTTTTTATACTTATTTAAAAATAAAAGTAATTTGCTGAGTATTTCTTCTAAAAACGTTTATGTATATATTCTTGCTAACCTTGTTTCTTATCTGTGGTTCTGGGGTTTAAGTGATACTCAATATATACGGTATACACAATTCTATATAGTTCCGTTAATATTTCTAATGACCTTTATACCGTTTCAGCTAAGTATAGATAGTGATCAAGTGGATGTACTTTTGCTAACACTCTTCTTCACCTTATACCTCTCAAGTGAGTTACTAATACTTTTATCTCTTATCCCTGTTATTTTCTACCTACTTAAGAAGTTAAGCTTAAATAATTTACTTCTCTGTGTTTTAGTTCTTGGTTTGTTGAATATACTTAATATGAATAGTGAAGTTCAAGATACATACGACTTTTCTGTACTTAATGCTGAATGTGTAGAAATTAATTCTAAAGCTTGCATGTTTGCATTGGCTGAGTTCGAAGATACTTTTTTAAGGATTGCCAAAAGTGATGCTCCATAGAGTCTTAAGAATCCTAACTGTACATTTCAGTGAATAAATCAAATAACACAATAATTCATTTTGGTATAAAGTTACTGAGAGTCTTGCCGATTATTCTGCTTGTTTTACTGGGTACATTCGGCAGAACAGGTGTAGGGGTATACATTTATGGTTCCTATAGATTTGGAGAAGTATTAGTCGGGTTATCTCTTGCTTACAGTCTCTACCTGATTTACAGAAGATTTTGGTATAACGATCTAAAGAAGTATGAGAATATTTATTTAATTATTCTCATACTTTATTTTATTCGTATAGTTTTTAACGGAGTTGATTTGTATGAAGTTAGACAGGTAGCATTCTTCTTGAATTTTACTTGGCTATTTTTTCTTGAGAGACATTTTAAATGGAGGAGTGGTTGGAATAAAGAAATGTTTTTACTGATTACTTTCCTTGTTATGGTTTCTAATTCATTACTTTTTTATTCTGAGAGCATATCCCTTTTTTTTGTAGGTATCTTTTCAGGGCTTACTGACAAGCCAACAGTTTTTTACAGAAGTTCTGATTTTGTAATCTATTCAGTTGGCTTCGCTTCTTTGTTGCTTGTTTTAAAACATAAATACTCAACTCTGGCTTTCTTTTCGGTTATGGGATATGTACTTGGTTCAATGGTAAGTATTTCTAGAGGTGCATCACTATCAATTAGCATATGTTTAGCAATATATCTTATGCGTTACTTTCGGTCTCGAGAAATAAAATTAGTATTGACCATAGCTTCAATTACAGCATTAAGTTTTTTTGTAGGACTTTCTGTAAAGACCCCAATGTTTCAAATTGCCGTTATTGATGAAACAATTTATAAACCGGCTCCTGAAACAGTTATTATTGTATCTGACAACACCTCAGAACAGGACATACTGAAATTAGAGGAGGACAATGTTATTATCTTAACTCAAAGTGAAGCAAATGATATATGGAGAGATAATATTGTTGGAGTTATTCCTAGCGAGCAAGCAGAGGAATTTATTGTTGGAGTTGTTCCTAGCGAGCAAGCAGAGGAATTTATTCAAGAAATAGTTGAAGAGCAAAAGAATGAAAGTATTTCATCCAATATTCAAGAAGGAGAGTACGAGGATATTTTTGTATATCAACCCTCTGGATCGACTGTTCAGTGGAGGCTTACTATCTGGAAAGAGGTTTTTCTAGATAACACTAATTCACTTTCACACTTTCTCTTTGGAAGAGGTTTTGATCAAAAAATACCAGCTATGACAAAGCCATATAGGCAGGGTGGAGACCTCCTGAATGATTACCCTCACAATTTATTTGTTTTTATATTTGCAAGAACGGGACTAATCGGCTTATTGGCTTTCTTTTACTTTCTTTATGAGCTTCTGATAGTTTCTAGTGGTTACTTAGACAAAGACACAAAGTTCTATCAGTTGGTGCTGTTTCTATCAGCGGTAATAGTGGGATCATTTGATGTAGTTTTTGAAGGTGTACAAGGTCCAGTTCTCTTATTTCTGTGGATGGGAATATTAAATAAAATTAATCAAGAAGGTTAAAAGAATTAAACTTCAACGACATTATTTTCTATCATTTCCAATCTGACATCCACTCCTGAGAAAGCTAGTGGATTATGAGTAACATTTACAATTGTAAAGTTTTTACTATCTAGATATTCTACAACCTTGCTCAAAGATTCAACATCCAAATTAGAAGTTGACTCATCGAGCAATAACAATTCAGGGTTTTGAATCTCTATTCTACAAAAAGATATTTTCTGCATTTGCCCTGAAGAAAGAGATTGATTTGAAATCTCTTTATTGAGAGTCTCCTTTTCTATTATTGGGAATACTTTAAAATAATCTAATACCTCTAGTAACTTTTCATCAGAAATTTTTTCTTTCACACCATAAAGTAAGTTTTCCCTTATGGATGCTTTCAGAATTAAAGGCTTTGCTCCTACATAGCCTACAGTTTTATATCCTCTAAGAACTGATCCTTCAACAGGTAGATAGATACCACCAATAATTCCTAGTAAGGTACTCTTGCCTGAACCATTCGGACCAACGATTGTTGTGTGTGACCCAGCTTTTATGGATGTGCTTAGGTTATTAAAGAGCTCTTCACCAGATCCAGAATATTTAAAAGTAATTTCTTTCAGTTCTACAATATTATCTTTTGACAACTCTCCATTTACAGAATTTAAATTTTTATAGTTTTCAGGTGTGAAATCATCATTAGTTGCTTCATTAAGAAAGTCATCCAGATACGATGTGAATCTTCCAAAATACAGTCTATATTGAATTATCTGTCCAAGAGCTTGTACGAGTCTAATCGCAACAATAATAAATGTTACATGCTCAAGTATTCTTACTGAGGGAAATATAATAAATGATACTCCTAAGAACATCAAAGCTAATGTTTGAGGAAGGTGATAGGCAGTGACAGATAAGATGTAATTCCTCAAGAAGCTTTGTAGATATTTGTTTGAGATTGAAAGGAACTTTTCTATTTCTAACCTCGTAGTTTGTAATATTTTAATTAGATAAAAATTAGATGTTATATTTTCTGCAGCTTCATTAATATCCATTACAGAGTCTTTGTATTCTGTATTGGAAACTTTCAATAGCTCATTAGACCTTTTTAGTGGATAAAGTATCAATGAGGAAAATGCAACTAAGCTTAGATAACCCAAGGCGTTAATGTATATTAAAGCTGCAGAAAATAATACAAACTGTATTAATCCATTAATGTATTTGAGAACTATATAGATTGATTCACCAATCATCTCAGACTCTTTATTAATTTTAAAAAATGTATCAGGAACAGATACGTTTTGCTTTGAGAAAAGTTTTTCTGCACTGGTGTCTTTCAATTGTTTGTCTATTCCCAAATGAATTGCCCTAGCATATTTTTCTTCAGAATATTTTGAAAAAATTCTAATTCCTGCAAAGAGGACTAACAATCCAGAGATAACTTGGATGTTTCTAAAGTCTATAAATAGAAATTGAAAACTTTTATTTATATTGAAGAGGAAGCTTACAAGTAAGCCAATAGCTATATCTGTAGCTATTCCAATAAAGTTCCAAAATATGGCAAGCGCTAGGCGAACTTTTTCAATTGATATGTATGTTTGATTCAGTAATTTAATATATTTGAGCACTTTTTATTA
>Ga0310344_10003928_pt1 | contig 11051 bp, 10 predicted proteins | sample HC15DNA20200_MG_FD_203801 | JGI IMG/M metagenome (GOLD analysis project Ga0310344, IMG submission 203801) | Marine microbial communities from station ALOHA, North Pacific Subtropical Gyre - HC15-DNA-20-200_MG | ecosystem: Environmental > Aquatic > Marine > Oceanic | place: Pacific Ocean: North... | reverse complement strand
ATGCGCAATTTCTTGACCAGTTTGAGGTCTTGATACTTGCTGTTTGGCCACCCACTCTGACACTTTTGTTCGTTGGCCTTCTACAAATTTATTAAACATATCAGTAATAACGGCGCCTGGGCAAATAGCATTCACGTTGATATTATGCTGTCCAAGTTCGATTGCAAGGGCTTGTGTAAATCCAATAACAGCAAACTTGGAAGAGCAATAGTGAGATACTCCTGCACTGCCACGTTTACCTCCAATTGATGATATATTTATAATTGAAGAAGGTGCTTTATTTAAAAGCATGTGCTTAGCTGCAGTTTTACTGACTATGAAGGTGCCTGTAGCATTTACCTCAATTACTCGTCGCCATTCTGAAACTTCTAGGTCAATCGTGTCATGTACTGAAAGAATTCCAGCATTATTTATTACTAAAGTAATTTCTCCGAGCGCATCCGTGCAATTTTGATATTTTTCTTTTACATCATCTTCGTCAGTTACATCCATGGCAATTGCAAAACCAAGTTTATGCAGTGATTTTACATTTTCATCAATATCGGTAACGGCGATCTTCGCGCCCATGCCAGCCAATGTTGTTGCAATATCGCGTCCTATTCCACGGGCTGCTCCGGTAACCAATACAACCTCATTCTTCATGCTCATTATTGCCTCCTGATTATAAACTCATGCTAGATAAAACAGAAATATATTACCTCTATAGAATTTCAAAAACTATAATGGCTAAAACCATAGTGATAATAATAGGGTAAGTTTTAAGTAATTGAAAAGAAATGCCCATACAATTATTCTCTGGCTATAATGTCCAAAATGGACAAAACATTAAAGCTAAAAGAAATAAGCGTTATTATATATTCTAAATATATAAAGTTATTGTTTCATGGGTAGCGACAAGATTGGCAATATGCAATTTGGTGTTATATCGCACTATGTAAAATTGCTGTCGTTCGAAAATATAAATATTGATTATCAAGAGTTTGGTGCTACGCCAAAATTAGATGTCAGCGTTGATATTGAAGTGGTGTCTGACGTGTTGGCACCTAGTACTTACGCTGTATCTCTTAATTTTTCTACCGAAGCGAATTCGCAAGGTAAGAAGCGTTTTAAACTTAGACTCATATATACAGGTATATTCAGGATATCTGGCCTTCCGGAGAGCTCTTTACAGGCCATGCTTTTTGTTGAGTGCCCGAAGGTCATTTTCCCTTTTGCTCGACGTATTATCTACGAAACGACCCGTGACGGAGGTCATGAACCACTTTCTATAGACCCAATTAATTTTTTTGACCAGTTTATTGAGAGTCACAAGCGTGACGTTACATCTGGGTGAATTATATGTAGCGAAGTTTCAATTTGGCTATTTACGTATAAATATTAGTGAAAAATTATTGGCTGGCATGTTGACACAGTCATCTAAATAGAGGTTCTTTTTTTCTGCTGCCGTTTGAATTTCGTCTATATCTTTAAGGCCCCAGGTTGGGTTTCTATTTTTTAGATCTCTATCGAATATTTTGTTGCTTTCTGATGTATAGTTATGCGATTGCGTGAAGGGGCCATATAAGTACAATATCCCCCTTTTTTGGAGGACGTTAGATGCATTGCTTAACAAACCGAGGGTGCATTCCCATGGGGTAATGTGAACCATATTAATGCACACAATTGCGTTAAAAATGGTTGATTGGGGTAGACTCCATTTCTCGTCTGTGGCATTGAGATTAAGAGGTGGAGGTAATTTAGAATTTTTATATTTAGTCCAAGTTTTAATGCTCTCTCTGCAATCGGGATCCGGATCACTAGGCTGCCATGCTATATTTGGCAATTCAGACTGAAAGTAAACAGCGTGTTGTCCTGTACCAGAAGCAATTTCGAGGATTTGACCATCCGGAGGTAGGACTGTTTTTAGTTGTTCTAATATTGGGTCACGGTTTCTTTCGAAAGATGGGTGTGAGAAAATTGTTTCTGTATATTCCATTTGAATCTAAACCTTTGGGTTAAGATTTTTTATAGTCCTCAAGATAATAAAATGTGATGGTTTATGAAGTACTGTAAATAGGTTCTGATTATTATGATTAAATTATCTAGTGGCAATGTTATTTATCCAAATAAACCCAGGTATTTGCGGATAACCTGGGCGGCTATAAATAATCGAAGGGATGGTATCCCAGATGAGGCATATAAGATTTTTCCAGGTGGCTTAGCCGATGCGCAATATGGATTTGCTACGATGTTGGATAATGGTTATGGGGTTGATGAAGATCATGAAGCGGCATTGTTATGGTACAAAAAAGCTGCTGATAGTGGTCATGTCGGCGCTTGTTTAAGCCTTGGGTATATCTATAGAGAGGGTTTAGGGGTAATCCGCGAGTATTCAGAATCTTATCGTTGGTATCTTAAAGCAGTGAGAAGAGGGGTAAAATATCGAGCTCAAATCAACCTTGGGCACTTCTGTCGGTTGGGATTAGGCGTTGATCAAAGTTATTCAAAAGCGGTGAAGTGGTACGGCGACATATTAAATTATGAAAAAATTGCTCCAGAGGAAGAAATTGCTCTCGTGTGGGAAGCTAGAAGGTGTCTGAAAAATTTAACAGAGACATTACAAAGAGAAGCAATTTTGGGTAATAGCGATGCCGAGCATGCAATAGGTATTATGCATAGGTTAGGTGAGGGCGTAGAATTTGATGAGGTTGCTTCTGCATATTGGCTGTCAAGGGCAGCTAAAAATGGTCGTTCTGAAATTACAAGTTCAGATGTTTCCGTGGAACGTAATATAAGAGAGCACAAGATATCTTATTCGAAGGTTTCTTTTTCTATATAATTTCAGTTAGTTAAATGAATCACTTTGTATATAAAGTATTCCACACTAATCATCAGTAATATTAAAATTGCAATTTATTCTTATTGGTTCATAATAATAAATAATAAAGGGTAGATAACGGGGAGGTGGTTATGTGGCATATCCCTCATTACCAGCATCTTCGGCCCAGCTGTGCTTTTTGTTCTAATTACTTAACCAAGTATCTAGGGAGGCTTCATGTCTGGAAGAAAGAAAAAAAATAGCAAACATCTTTATTTTAATCTGACCCGGCGTAATTTTATCCAAGGTGCCACTGCTGGCGCAGTGATTGTTGGCGCACCAGCAGTTTTAAAGGGATTAACCCGTCGCGCTAAGGCTGCCGACAAAGGCGTTATTCGAATGATGTTTACAGCCCCAACGATGATCCCGGGTGATTGGACACAATTCGAAAAAGATACTGGTCTAAAAATGGAAGATACAATTATTAAAGACGACCCTGGAATTTTTCTTACGGAGGTTCAGGTTAATGACGCAGGAGATCGTTTTGATTTAATTTCAACTTTAGCGGGTGTTGAGCAAAGTCTAATTGATGGCGGCAACATAATGCAAATTGAAACTGGCGATGTTCCGAACTGGTCGGGGATGCCCCAGAGTATCCAAAATATGCCGTATCTTGCTCGTGGGCTTAATCCTGAAGCAGGCAAGGTATGGGGTGTTCCAGTGGCTATGAATGCTGATAGTTTTGGTTATCAGCCTACTAAATTGAATGAACCCGCTCCGCCAGAGGAAGCCTCATGGTCGCTCGTATATGAAAGTGAAAAAACGCATGGACGTGCTTCCACTGGTGATAACTATATCTATCTCTGGGAAGCTTTGGCTTATTTAAAAAACACAGGACAGCTGGCTGTTAAGGACATTCTAAATCCTTCTCCAGAAGAGGCAAAGGCAACAGCTGATTTTCTAATTGGAAGGAAGGAAGCTGGTCAATTCCGGTTGTTTTGGAAGATTTTCGATGATCAAATTGCTGTAATGAAAAATGGTGAAGTTGATTCAATCAGATGTTGGGAACCAGCTGTTCGAGAGACAAATAAATCAAATCCTGAGCACCCATGGGTTTACGCGACAGCTAAAGAATTCTACTGCAAATGGATGCATGCTGCGTATATAACTTCTCAGGTAGAAGATAGAGGGAACCTTGAGGAAGTGAACACAGCTCTTGATTGGTTTCTAGGAGGTGGTTACGCGGCTGCTATAACACCGTTGCGTGGCTATTTAAATGGACGTCCCGACCTAGCAGTCGATTATGCAAATAGTAATGGTATGGACGACATTTCCGACACAATGGATGCAGCACAAGAAAAGATGAAGCTGAAATTTGCTAAAGAGGATTTCTGGTTTAGTGCTGTTCCAGATAATATTCAAGAAATGCAGGCACAAATGGATCGCGTTTTGAACGCGTAAAGTTATTAACTGTTGCCTATAGGCCTGCCTGGGGTCACTACTCCAGGCAGGCTTAGATTTCGATTGAAGTATTATGTCATCTGCGTCAAATCAGGATAATACCTTTGCATCATGGCGAAGCCTAATTCCCAGATTACCAGCTGGGATATGGTCTATGTCGGGGTTTAGCCTAGTTTGGTTTGGCGGAATTGTCATACCACTGCTTGCCATCATAATTGTTTCTTTTCTACAAGGTCGAGGGATCAAAATTAATTTTGACCCTACATTTCTTCAATATGAAAGATTCTTTTCTTATGGTGGCGGGGAAATGCTTGCCCGATCAGTACGCATAGCAGGAACTGTTACGCTAATTGAGTTGGCACTTGCTTTCCCTTTTGCGCTTTGGCTTGCAAAAGGCTGTAAAAATAACACGGTTAGATTGTTGACATTCACGGCTCTCACAGTGCCTTTCTTTCTGAGTCCAGCAGCTCGGATTATTGTATGGCGATCAGTATTTGGGATAAATGGTGTTGTGAACCAAACATTGTTAGGGCTGGGGATAATTGATGAACCGATAACTTGGCTTATATTCTCTGAGTTTGCTGTACATTTTGGATTTATTGGTGCATTTTTTCCAACAATGGTGTGGCCTATTTTTCTGTCCATAAGCCTCATTGATGATGATTATCTGGAAGCAAGTGGAGATTTGGGTGCAAGTCGTTTCAGAACTTTCGTACATATTATATTACCGTTGGCCCTCCCGGGAATTGTAGCTGGATTTGTCTTTACCTTCATACCAATGTTGGGTGATGCTGTAGTTTCAACAGCAATGGGTGGCAACAATGTTCTTATGCTAGCTGCACAAGTGCAAAGTTTGATAGGGGTGTCTAATTTTTTAGTAGCTGCGGCTTTAGCAGCTGTAGTGCTCGCCATAATGCTTGCTTTTCAAATATTACTTTGGGCAGCGCTTAAGCCGGTTGGAGGCTTATCCGGTGTTTTCGCTAGTCTTAAGAGGTAGTTGGAATGAACTCAGCACCAGATACTATTGGAAAGTTTAGACTCCCCTTTTGGCAAAGGATAGGAGAATCAACACCTAGAAGAATTAGTACTTTTCTTGGGTATGGCGTCTTGTTCATACTCTACTTTCCAATTGTGATGCTTATGATTCTTTCCTTTAGTGGTCAACCATTAACAGGTATACCAGGTGAGTGGACTATCACTTGGTATGAAGATGTAATTTTAGCTGATATTGCTAAGCGTGATGGAGAGGCTTACGGAAGTAACTTCCGAGTAGGAGATCCACTTTTATTAAGTGTAATGTTAGCATTTATCACTGGAGCTGCTTGCGTTATTGCTGTGCTCATAGTTGGCCCAGTATTGCCCAGAATTAAATGGCGAGGGCCTTTTCTCTTGGGCTTTCTAATGCCATTGATGATACCTGGCATAGTAGGCGGCGTAGGTTTGTTTATGTGGTACAGACTGGTAATCCACGTCAAAATGGGAATCTGGTCTTTGGTAGTCGCACACTTTGTTTGGGCATTTCCTTTTGCCCTTTTAGCTATGTTGGTCGTCGCTTCTCGATTTGACACTCGTTTAATGGAAGCTGCGGAGGATTTGGGCGCGCGGGCATGGCAACGATTCTGGCATATTGAAATACCTATACTTAAACCTGGTATTTATGCGGCAGGGTTTTTTGGATTTTTGCTTTCTTTTAATGAGTTGCCGTTTAGTATTTTTATGCGGTCAGGTCAGGATACTTTGCCATTATATCTATGGATACAATCGGGCGCTCATAATACTACAGTGCCTCTTATTTATGCTATGAGTACAATAGTCACTATAGGAAGTATTTTATTGACATTTCTTGCAATTAAACTGGCCTTTGGCGGAGGGCAACATGACGCAAAATAGTATGGATTTACCAAATGAATCCCTAGAAAGAGTTTCTGAGGTGTTATCTGTAAGAAATGCGACCCATCAATTTGGAAGTTTAGTAGCGGTGGATGACGTATCGATATCCGCCAAACGTGGAGAGTTTCTAACTCTGTTAGGTGAAAGCGGGTCAGGTAAAACAACCCTTTTAAGATTGATTGCTGGTCTCGAGCGTCCGACAAAGATAGCGGGTATTGCCATTGAAGGACAGGATGTTTCAATAGTTCCGGCGTCGCGTCGGAATTGTACTACTGTTTTCCAACATTATGCTTTGTTTCCTCATATGTCTGTAGGTCAGAATATCGAATATGGTCTCAGAGTTAGAGGTGTATCAATTGCAGAACGAAAAAGACGCGCCCAAGAAGCTCTGGAATTAGTTCGGCTGCCAGATAAATATGATCGTAGAGTTCATCAGCTCTCCGGTGGAGAACGGCAGAGAATATCTTTGGCGCGAGCTCTTGTTACCCAGCCGGCGATTTTGCTGCTAGATGAACCTCTTGGAGCACTTGATGAAAAACTACGTGTAGATATGCAAGTAGAACTTCTTGATCTTCATAAAAAGTTGGGGATCACGTTTATCTATGTTACGCACAGTCAGGAAGAGGCCCTCACAATGAGCGATCGTATAATATTAATGCGCAAAGGGACTATAGTGCAGGAAGGGCCACCTACTGAATTATTTGATCGTCCGGTAAATCGATTTGTAGCTGATTTCATGGGAGTTGAGAACCTATTGGTGGGAACCTTAGATCGGGTGTCAGGTGATTATGCTAGTGTAAATGTCGGGGACTTTAAAATCACAGGACTTTGGAGTGGGTCTGGTTCAAAAACTTCTGGAACAGAGGTTTGTGTTGCTGTTCGGGCAGAACGTATTCGATTAAGCAACACTATGGATGTGGCAAACAAGGGAGGAATTAATTGTCTACCTTGCCAGTCTGGACAAACTATATACAAGGGAAAATATGTTGACCGTACTCTTGATACAAAAATTGGGCCGATAAAAGCCCGCATCTGGGATCGGGATGCAGATATACCTGACCTTGCCTCTCTTTGGTGGAGAGAGGATGAGTGCGCTATAACTTTATTGGGTTCAGTTGAATAAGGAGCATGCGATGACCGCACGAGTTTCAGGAAAAGTGAGTTTGGTTAGCGGGGCCGCAACAGGGATCGGGCAATCCATTGCTGCACGTCTGGCGCAAGAAGGTAGCTCCGTAGTTGTCGGTGACATTGATAAGTCGAAAGGCGAAGGGGTTGTTGAAGAAATAAATCAAAAGGGGGGTAAAGCGCAATTTGTCCAGTTAGACGTTACTAATGAAGATATGTGGCGTGAGGCAATAGCTTTAGTTGATAAAGATTTGGGCCAGTTAGACATACTTGTAAATAACGCGGGTATAACTATTGTTGAAACGGTTGATAAAATGTCACTTTCTGACTGGCGAACCGTCATGGCGGTTAATGTTGATGGAGTATTTTTGGGTACGAAATATGCAGTCCCTGCTATGAAACGTGCGGGGGGTGGATCAATTATTAATATTTCATCAATCCTTGGACTAACTGGTTTAGAAAAACTTTCAGCTTATTGCGCTTCTAAGGGGGCGGTCCGGCTTTTTACTAAGGCAGTGGCACTTGAGTGTGGACGCGATGGAAGCGGAATAAGAGTTAATTCAATTCATCCTGGTTATATCCATACCGCTATGATGGAAGATACATGTAAGCGAGATTATGATGGAGATATCCCCAAAGGTCTTGCTGAATTAGGTAAGTTGCATCCAATGGGGCGGGTTGGTCAGCCAGATGAAATTGCTGCTGGGGTGGTATATCTTGCATCCGAGGAATCAAAGTTCGTTACTGGAAGCGAACTGGTAATTGATGGTGGATATACAGCGGTATAGTATGAGAAATGGTTCATCTGCAATCATATCTCCAGTTTAAAAAACTATTGGACAGTGCAGCTCAGGTTGAAGATAAATTGTTCCCTAATGAGTTGGAAATGCTAGAGAATCTAGTAAAAAAATGTAATGAAACCGTGGAGCCGAATCCTGTAGATATAGCTGCTGCTGAAGTGCTTTTACGTAACGTTGAGATAAGAAAAAAATTAGATATTAGCATTGAGAATCATGAAATACGAAAAATTGACCTTCCTCACAAGTAGGTTTAACAAGTATTATTCTGCAATCAATGATTGACAAACTCTCATTGGTGAATTTCCATGAGCAATAAGTGGGAATTCTTGTGTCGTATAAGTTAGGTTAGTGTTCCCGCGCTTGGTTATTTGATTGGTCTGATTACCAAGCCAAGCTTTGCAGCGTTGTAATAACAACTGGGAGAGATATGATGTTTCACGTTCCTAAGAATGCACTATATAAGACTGTTAGCAGAAGAAAGTTTCTCGAACTTGGCGGAGGTACTGCCGTAGCTTTGGGCGCAGGCTCCCTGGGCGTTGGCTTGGGATCAGTTATTTCACGCCGGCCTGTATACGCGTCTTCTTCTATGGAGGCAAAATGGCGACAGTACGAGGGTTCAAAACTGGTTTTCATGTCGGAAAACACGCCCCCATCTTTTGCCATTCGTGATAACATAAAGGCCTTCTATGACCTGACGGGTATAGAGGTAGAGATTCTAATCGATGGCCTTCCAAGCGTTCAGCAAAAAGTAGGCATTGATCTAAGAAGTGGCCAGGCTGACTATCACTTAAATTACGTTCAGGATAAACCAATTGGGTCTCCGTTTGCTGATTTTTATGCAGATCTAAACGATTTTTCTGTGGATGATACTTTGCCGTTGGATCCTCAGGGATATGGTGACTCCGTCTGGTTTGAAAATTATTTAGATGCTTGTGGTGTCTATTATGAACGCGGGCCAATTCGCGCCTTTCCGTACGATTGTGCTGTATCTTGCACCTTCTACCGCCAGGACTTGTTCGAAAAACTTACAAAAGATTTTGAAGCGGACTATGGTTATCGAATGGAATTCACTGATGATACCACGTACAAAAACATGGTGGATTTCAGCGCTTTCTTTAAAAAGATGCATGAGCGTGATAGTTCAATACCCTACGGTTATGGACAGCATCATGGTTCGTTTGGGTGGACTACGCAGTTAGACATTCAGCGTCATATGTACGCGCAAAATCAATGGCTAGATTTTGCTGTTGACGATACTCTGGGATCCAAGAATCCTGGCCCAGCTAATTGGGGTGATGCACAGTCGGTAAAATCTATGGAAGGATATAAGGCGCTCGCTGATGTATCGCATCCTGACAACCTTGCGAATGGAACTCTTGAGTTGAATACTGTCTATGCTGCCGGTGGAGTAGCGATGCAGATTCAATATCATGAATTCGCCGCGTCAGTCGAAGATCCAGATAACTCTGTAGCAGCTGGTGGTAAAACAGCATATGCAATGGGTCCAAAAGGAGACATCGCATGGAATGTTGAAACTAGCAACGTAGTGAACGCAACCAACTGTGGTATCGGTGGTATAGGAATAAATGCGGGTGCGTCAGAGGACCTGCAAAGAGCTGCATTTATCTTCGCAAGTTGGGCCTGTAGTCATGATACGCAACTCATGGTTCTGCAAGGCGTGGGTGGCACTCCGACACGTAAGTCAGTATTAGAGTTGCCGGAAGTAAAAGCTGCGAGAAATCGACCCACAAGCATGCCTAATGCCCTAACCTTTGAAGCTGTGTATGATAAGGGTATTCGATCTCCTAACATGGTATTAGGGCCAAAACTTCCAAAGGCTAACGAATATCACGAGATTGTAAGGGTAGGAAGCCAGCAGTGTATATCGGGAGAACTTTCCGCAGAGGAAGCCTGTAATTCAATCCGTGATTCTCTTAATGCCATTCATGGAGTGTAGTTAATTTGAGGTTCTACTCTAAGTAGTTAGAAATTTCTGCCACCACAGGTTTTCGATGTGGTGGCAGGCTTTCTATTCTTTAGTTTTTCAGGCCAGAAGGTTGGTATTCTCTTATGGCAATCACAGATTTTGATCGTGACACCGAGGCTTACCGAGGTGTGCGTAAAGTAGACTACGTGCCCAAGGGGTTTAATAATCAACCGGCGCGTTATTATCTTATGTGGTTGTTGTTGCCGGCTGTGTTGTTACTTGCGGCAATATCGTTGTATCCTTTCTTCTGGCTTATTTATATGAGTTTACATGAGGTGCAACTCGCACCTGGTAAGTCTGACATCTGGGTAGGCGTAGATAATTTTACACGTCTTTTTACAGATAAAAATTTTGCGAGGGGCTGGTTATTATTATTTAAGTATAGTGCTCTCTGCCTATCAATCGAAATTTCTCTGGGCGTTTTTGTCGCGGTTATTCTCAATAACTCCAGGATAGAAAAACTCTTTATCACAATTTTTTTAATGCCAATGATGATGGCTCCAGTGATAGCAGGTTTCCTGTACATGTTTCTTTATAATGGTACATTTGGCTGGTATTTCTGGTTGCTGCGTAGTCTGGGGGTGGTAGATAAAGCGACCATCTTAGGTGACAAGTTTTGGGCGATGGCGGGTATAGTTGGAATAGACGTTTGGCAATGGACCCCCCTGATTGCCCTTATTACTCTTGCAGGCTTAAAGAGGGTGCCGCAGGATCAACTTGAAGCAAACATGGTTGATGGAGCAGGCCCCATAAGAAACTTCTTTAGCGTTGCACTGCCTAATCTTTACCCCTTCTTATTAATTGCAATTTTATTGCGGTTTATGGATAACTTCCGGTTTATTGATACTATATTGATTATGACGGGTGGCGGACCGGCTAATGCTACTAAAATTCTGCCCACATATTTGTTTGACGTATCTTTTAAATTTTTTGAACTCGGTCGAGGAGCAGCAATAGCTTTCACGCTCTTGTTACTGACAATATTACTTGG